>Ga0207701_10006244_pt1 | contig 11918 bp, 6 predicted proteins | sample KBSSwiSSwithPhiX_FD_184294 | JGI IMG/M metagenome (GOLD analysis project Ga0207701, IMG submission 184294) | Switchgrass rhizosphere bulk soil microbial communities from Kellogg Biological Station, Michigan, USA, with PhiX - S5 (SPAdes) (version 2) | ecosystem: Environmental > Terrestrial > Soil...
TGCAGCACGCTCGAGCGGCTGGCGCCGAGCGCCATGCGGATCCCGATCTCGTGGGTCTGCCTGGAGACGGTGTACGCGATCACGCTGTAGACGCCAATCGCGACCAGCGCCAGGCCGACGGACGCAAAAACGGCGAGCAGCGCCAGGAAGAATCGCGGGCCGGCGTACGAGAACTGCCGCAGATAGCCAGTCAGCGAGCCCGTGAGCGTCAGGGCGACGTTGCGGTCGAGGGCCCAGATCTCGCGGCGTACGCTGCCGATGAGCGCCTCCGGGTCGCCATGGGTGCGGACCAGGACTCCCCGCTCGAAACCGCCCGTCAGCGTGTAGGGAACGAACACCTCGGGCGACACGGGTTCCTCGACACCCTGGTTCTTCGCGTCCGAGGTCACGCCGATGATCTCGAACACCGGGTCAACAACCGGGCTCTCGCGGAACGTTTCGAGCATCGAGAGCTTGATGCGCTGCCCGATCGGATCCTCCTGCCCGAAATAGCGCGTGACGAGCATCTGGTTGACGACGGCGACCTTGCGCGCGTCGTTGACTTCCGTGGCGGTGAACGTGCGGCCCCTGGCCAGGCGAAGGCCGAGCGTCTGGAAGTAGCCTTCGCTGCACAACTGGAAAATCGCGCGCCACTTTTCCGTGTGCGTCTTCCCCGTGATCTCGATGTCAGTGCCGATACCGCCATACGGAGGCAGCGTCGTGGTTTCAGTGGCGACCACGACACCCGGCAGCGCGTGGATCCGATCGAGAAGGGCCCGGAAGAACCGCTGCTTCTCCGCCGCGGTGGTGTACTGACCGCGTGGCAGCGGCACGCGCGCCACCAGTATCTTGTCGGGATTGAACCCCAGGTCGACGGTCTGCAACCGGACGAAGCTTCGGATCAGCAGCCCCGCGCCCACGAGCAGCAGCAGCGACAGCGCCACTTCCGCGACCACCAGCGCGCTCCGGAGCTTGCCGCGCCGAAACCCGCCGCTGACGCCCTTTCCTGCATCCTTCAGCGGCTCGACCATGTCGCGTCTCGCCGTTTGCAGCGCGGGAACGAGCCCGAACAACAGGGTCGTGAGCATCGCCACGGTCAGGCTGAACATCAAAACCGGTGTGTTCAACCTGATGCGCGCTTCGCGCGGGATGAAGCCGTCGGGAATCAGCGCCGACACGGCCTTGACGCCGCCGTACGCGAACAAACAACCGATGAGGGCGCCGCCAGCCGCGAGCAGCAGGCTCTCGATGAGCAGCTGCCGGACCAGGCGGCCCCGGCTGGCCCCGAGCGAGACGCGAATCGCCATCTCCTTCTCGCGCGTCGTCGCCCGCGCCAGCAGCATGTTGGCGACGTTGCTGCACGCAATCAGCAGCAGCAGTCCCACCGCGGCGGCGAGCGTGTAGAGCGTGGTCTTGAACTGTCCAACGATGCTGTCCACCCAGCTGACGGCATTGACGCTGAACTGCCTGGGATAGAGATCGGGATAAAGAGATGCCAGGCGATGCGCGATGACATCCATGTCGGCAGCGGCCTGTTCGAACGTGACGCCGGGCTTCAACCGCGCCTGGAACATGAAGTACTGCTGGCTCATCTCCTTGTTGGCCCGATCCAGCTTGACGGGCCGCCACAAATCCGCCGCCAGCTTCGTGAATCGTGGCGGCATGATTCCAACGAGCGTCGCCGGCACGCCGTTCAGCACGAAGGTCTGACCGAGAATGGCCGGATCGCGGCTGAACTTCTTCGCCCACATCTTGTCAGCCATCACGAACACTCGAGGCGCGTCGGGTTTCGCGTCGTCTGTCGTGAGGGTGCGTCCAAGGACGGCCGGCACGCCGAGGAACGTGAACATGTTGGCGGTGACGACGCCGCCGTCGTATTGCTCGGTGCCTTCTGTCGTCGTCAGGAGGACGTCCTCCCCCGTGCCGCCAATGACCTCGTCGAAGACGTGATTCTGTTCCTGGTAGTCGAGAAACTCGGGCACCTGAAAGGCGCCCCTGCCGCCAGGACGGGCGGATGTCAGGTCATGGATCTGGATGGCGGCGACACGCCGGGCATCGATGTATGGAAACGGATCCAGCAGGATGTTCTGGATCGCGCTGAAGATGGTCGTGGTCGCCCCCATCCCCAGGCCGAGGGTCAGGATTCCCAGAAACGCAAATCCTGGACGATTCCAGATGCCGCGGATCCCGTAGCGGACGTCCTGCCAGAGCGTGTGCATGATGGCACTTAGACGCCACAGGCGCCCAAAGGTTTGGGGGGATACTGTCAAGGATGCCACCAGGCACACGACTCGATGGTGCCCGCGGGCAGTCTGTTCGCGGCCTCTAGGCCGTCGCGATGCTGCTGGCCGTCGTGGCGCTGGCGGCATGGGTTGCCCCACCTGCTCAGCAAGCAACAGGCGACGTCCAGGACTGGCTCCGGCTGCTCCGGGAGCATCAGGTCGGGGCGCTGGATGGCGCCGCACGGCAGATCAGCGGCTGGGACTGGTCCCGGTTGCAGCCGGTGCTGCAGGAGCTCCGGCAACGCGCACACCCGGCGGTCGTTGTGCGCAGCGCGGCGCTGCTGTCCGACATCGCATTCGAGATCCCGAGCGAAGCGCGACCGCTCCCCAATGTCGCCGGCGAAACAATCGTCGCGGACGATGGACGCGTGCTGCGGCCGGGCAGTCGCGACGGGCACCTGGCGGCGGCGCGCTGGCTCCTCGACGCACTCCCCCGCAGCGGTTCGCTCGACGCCCCTCGAGTCGGAGCACAGGTCGTCGCCTGGTATCGGACCGTCAGCGCTGTACTCGCCAGCACCCACAACCTTGCCGATCTCGAACCGCACGTGGCGCGCGCACTCGAACGATTTCCAGGCGATGCGGGCATCCTGTTCGACGCGGGCTGTTTCTATGAGACGTTCGCCAGTCCCCTCACCCAGATTCCACTCGCCGAGGACGCCGCCCGCGCCGAAGCGCGGGCACCCGCCGGGATGATTGTCGAGTCCAGGCCGGCGGCCAGGATGCTCGTCGAAGCCGAGAAGCATTTCCGCCGGGCCGTCGCAGCGGATCCGTCGTTCGTCGAGGCATCGGTGAGATTCGGCCGCGTCCTCACGATGCGCGGCCGCACGCAGGAAGCGGCGACGGTGCTGCGCCGCGTGGCAGGTCACGGCACTGATCGCATCGTGCAGTATTACGGCTGGATGTTCTACGGCGCCGCGCTCGGCCAGACCGGCCTGCCGAATGAAGGGCTTCAGGCGTTCCGGTCGGCGGCAGCGCTGTACCCCGCCGCGCAGTCGCCTCAGCTGGCGATCAGCCAGCTCGCGGCGGACTCTGGAGACCCCGCGCTGGCACGCGCGGCGCTCGAGCGTGTCTTCGCGCCTGCGGCGGGCAGCCGCCCTGATGATCCGTGGTGGAGTTATTTCGCCGGCAGTGGCAGGGACGACATGGCGGTGCGGCGGGCATTCGACGATCGCATTCGGGCGCTGCCGGTGCCGAACCCCGAGGCCTGGCGCGTGCGATGATGCGCCGGGGCATCGCACTCATGCTGATGGCCGGCGTGTCCGTCGCGGGTGCCGCTCAGACGTTCAAGAGCCGCGTCGAGTCGGTCCGGCTCGACGCGCTGGTCCTGGACCGTGGTCGGCCGGTCGTGGGGCTGAGGGCAGACGACTTCGAGATCCGCGACAATGGCGCCCTGCAGGCAGTCACACTGCTGGGCGCCGGCGCGCTGCCGATGGACGTCATTCTCCTCCTCGACATGAGCGGCAGCCTGTCCGCCGAACGACTGGGCGCACTGAGAGCGGCGGCGGGCGCGCTCCTCGATGCCCTCCGGCCTGCCGATCGCGCGGCGCTGGCGACGTTCAGCCGTGAGGTTCAGCGCGCGCAGGCGCTGACGCACGACGTGGCCGCGGTGCGCCGGGCGCTCGAGCGTGAAACCCCGTCCGGGCCGACCGTGCTCGTGGACGCGATGTTTGCCGCGATCGGCATGACCGAGCCCGGTGACCGCCGCTGCCTGCTGATCGTCTTCAGCGATGGTCTCGACACCGCGAGCTGGTTGCAGCCCGACGCCGTGGTCCGTGCGGCCGAGCGCTCGGAGGTCGTCATCTATGCGGTCACGACCTCGACCGCGCGGCACGGGCCAGGCCTGCTGCGGCATGTCACGGACAGCACCGGCGGTCAGCTGCTCGAAGTGGACTCCGCCTCCCTGCCGACGGCGTTCACCCGCGTGCTGGACGAGTTCCGGCAGCGATACGTGCTCAGCTACACCCTGTCGAGCGCTCCGGCGGTTGGATGGCATCGCCTCGACGTCCGCGTCAAGCACCGTGATCTGACGGTCAGGACGCGCGCGGGCTATCGAGTCGTCAAACCGAGGCCGGCTGCGCGGTAGCCGGCTTGCGTCGTGGAAAGGCTTCCGGTCCACGCGCGCGAAGATGGCGCTTCGGGCGCGGTCTACCCGAGCCCGGCGAGCCGCATGCTCTCGTTCCAGAGACGCACGGCCAGCGCCTCGTCGCGAGCCGCCGGTGATGGCTGCACCAGCCGATCTTTCTCGTAATACCCTCCGGTCGCGCCTTCGACATCAGGACTCGTGGCCAGGTAGAGGATGCGGTCGGCGCCCTGGGATGGCGTGGTCATGAAGAGCTTCTTCGCGAGAGCGATGGGCGCACGCGCGTACCACGGGAGGGTTTCTTTCGTCCAGATTCCGGTGGCCACCGCGCCCGGATGCAGCGCGTTCACGGTAACGCCGCTGCCCTGCAGCCGGCGCGCCAGCTCGCGCGTGAACAGGATCTGCGCCAGTTTCGATCGACCATACGCGCTCATGATCCTGTAGCCGCCGTGTTCGAATTGGAGGTTGTCGAAATCGATGGTCCCTTGCCGATGCCCGACGCTCGACACGTTGACTATCCGTGCGGGAGCGCTTCGGCGCAGCACTCCGAGGAGCAGATTGGTCAGCAGGAAATGTCCGAGGTAGTTGGCTGCGAACGTCCATTCGAGGCCGTCAGGCGTCGTCTCGCGTGCCCTCTTCACGGAGCCGGCGTTGTTCACCAGCACGTCGAGCCGATCGTGGTGCGACGCGAGGTCTTTCGCCAGCGCGCGGACCGATGGCAGCGAGGCCATGTCACAGAGCAGTAACGACACGCTCGCCGGTCTGGCGACGGCCTTGACCGCGGCCAGGGCGGTCTCGCCGCGCTGAGCGTCCCGAACCACCATCACCACGTTCGCGCCAACCCGGGCAAGTTTCAGCGCCGCCTCGTAGCCCAGTCCTGAGCTGGCGCCGGTGATGAGCACGGTTCGTCCCTGCATTGGGCACTCACCTCTCCTTGTCGCCAACCCTCTCGCCCATCACTCCGTCTAAGGCGTGACTCGGTAGTCGTGGCTGGACACGTCCGCCGAACTTGACCGCGCACAGCCGGAGGTGGCAAATGGCGTCGTTGGCGAGAGATCTGCGATACGCGCTCCGGATGCTTCGCAGGAGTCCTGGTTACACGTCGATCGCGATTCTAACCCTGGCGATCAGCATCGGCGCGAACACCGCCATCTTCAGCTTCGTCGACGGCGTGCTGCTGAAGCCGCTGCCCTACCGGGACGCCGACCGCATCGTCCGCGTGATGGAGAAACCGCCGCAGGGCGAGCGCAATGGGATCTCGACGCTCAACTTCCTCGATTGGCAGCGCGACAACACGGTGTTCGACTTCCTCGCGGCGCAAACCGGCGGCGGCGCCACGCTGACGGGCGTCACCGAGCCGGTGCAGCTGCGGGGCGGCCGCGTTTCGGCCGATTTCTTCCGCATCTTTGGCATCGAACCTGCCCTGGGCCGGACGTTCGCGCACGACGAAGATCAGCCCGGCAAGCATCGCGTCGTCATCCTCAGCTACGCGCTCTGGGTCAGCCAGTTCGGATCGGATCCCGGCATCGTCAATCGACAGATCCTGCTCGACGACCAGCCGCATACGGTTATCGGTGTGCTGCCTCGAGGCGGTGCGTTCGATCGCGCCTTCAATCAGATCTGGCGTCCGCTGGCGTTCGAGCCGTCGAACATGACCCGTGACTTTCATTGGCTTGTCTCGTACGGCCGGGTGAAGGACGGCGTCTCGATCGAGCAGGCGCAAGCGGCAATGACCGCGATCGGCGCTCGTATTGCCTCGGATTTCCCGGCCTCCAACAAAGGATGGGGCGTCATCGTTGAACGCTACGCGGACACGCTGATCGGCGCCGACATGCGCCGGGCTCTCCTCGTCTTGATGTCGGCGACCGGCCTGGTCCTCCTCATCGGCTGCGCAAACCTCGCCAATCTCGCCCTCACACGTGGTCTGTCCCGCGAACGCGAGGTCGTCGTGCGCGCATCGCTTGGCGCCAGGCGCGGCCTGCTGATCCGGCAGTTCCTCACGGAACACCTCCTGCTGTCGGTGTCCGGCGGCATCCTCGGCCTCGCTGTCGGCTACGGGTTGATGACGGCGATGATCGCGCTCATGCCTCCCTTCTCGTTTGCGCGCGAGATCGCCATCGGCATGGACACCCGGGTGCTGGCGTTTGCCATGGTCGTCGCGGTTTCAACCGGAATCCTCTTCGGCCTCGTGCCTGCCCTTCAGGCCACCCGTCTCGACCTCGCCTCCGCCATGAAGGACGACAATCGATCTGCGAGCGGCAGCCCCGGGCGCCGCCGCCTCCGCGACGTCCTCATCGTCGTCGAAGTGGCGCTGGCGTTCGTGCTGCTGGTCGGATCGGGGCTCATGATGCGCAGCTTCTTCCGGCTCATGAACGTCGATGCCGGCTTCGATTCGACCAACCTCCTGACGATGCGGCTGCCGATCTCGACCGATCAGCTGCCCGATCCCGATCAGCTGAACAGGTATCTCCGCGAGGTGCGCGTGGCGGTCGAGGCGGTACCCGGCGTGCGGGAGACGGCGTACAGTTGCGCGGCGCCGCTGCAGGGCAGCTGTTTCGGCATGCCCATGCAGATCGCGAATCGACCGACGGTCGATCGCGCGAACCGTCAGGGCGGGTTCTTCAAGGTCGTGAGCCCATCGTATTTCCCGACGCTGGGGATTCGCATCCTCAAGGGCCGCGCGCTCTCGGATCGCGACACGCGCAGCGCGCCGCCGGCGCTGATCATCAACGAGCGATTCGCGCGCCGCTATTTTCCCGATCAGGATCCGATCGGCCAGCACATCCTGATCCAGGAGATCGTCCCCGGCAAGACGGAGCTCGGGTCCGAGATCTCATGGGAAGTCGTCGGCATGATTGGCGACGAGAAGATCGGTGGGCCGGCCGACACGCAGTCCGCCGGCGTCTACGTCTCGAACGAGCAGAGTCCCGTCTACGGCATGGTCCTCAGCGTTCGCGCCGGCATCGATCCGCTGACACTGCAGAAGGCGATCAGCGCGGCGATTCACTCCGTCCGGAAAGATCAGGCGATCACCGACATCCGCACGGTCGACCAGATCCGCGATATTTCCATGGCTGGCCGTCGCCTGCAGTCGGTATTGCTGGGTGTCTTCGGCGCCGTTGCGCTGGTCCTCGCGGGGCTTGGCGTGTATGGCGTGATCTCCTATTCGGTGGCGCAGCGGACGCGCGAGATGGGCATCCGCGCGGCGCTGGGGGCCTCGAAGCCGAGCCTGCTGCGGCTCGTCCTCAACCGCGGTGCGTGGCTGACGGCTATCGGTCTCGCGATTGGCGTGGGCGGCGCGCTCGCGCTCACGCGGCTGCTGGGAAATCTCCTCTACAACGTCAGCCCGCGCGATCCGGCGACGATGGCGGCCGTGGCCGTGATGCTCGCGGTTGTTGCCGGCCTGGCGTCATACGTCCCGGCGCGGCGTGCGACGAAGATCGATCCGATGATCGCGTTGCGCTACGAGTAGACGGCTCATACCGCGCTCCGGCTACTGCTCGGTCAAGACCCTGATCGGATCGACGCGCGTCGCGCGCCGTGCCGGCTCGATGCACGCGAGGAGCGCAATGGTGCCGGTGACGATGGCCACTCCGGCGAACACCACGGGATCAGTGGGCTGGACACCGAAAAGAAGGGTGTTCATGGTTCGTGCTGCGAGTCCCGCACCGGCGAGCCCGACTGCAAGGCCGGCGCCGATGAGCCCGGCGCCTTCGGCGAGCACGAGCCGGAACACACCGCCGACGGTGTCGCCGAGCGCGAGACGAATGCCAATCTCGCGAGTGCGGCGGGCGACGACGCCGACGAGCACGCCGTAGAGACCGAGCATCGACAGCAGCAGCGCGATGCCGGCAAACATCGTCGACAGGCTCATCGCGAGCCGCTGCGGTGCGACCGCGTGCGCCGTGCGTTCGAGCATCGTCTGCACGTCGGAGATCGGCAGGTCGGGATCGATTTCCAGCAGCGCGCGCCGCAAACCGCGGACGACCATCGCCGGATCCACAGATGATTTGAGCGCGATCCACCGCAGCCGTCTGACCGGCGGCGACTGCGTGTGCGGGAAGTAGGCGGTTCCGATCGACTGCATCGACGCCAGCCCTTCGAGCCGCACGTCCCCAACCATCCCCGCGATCCTGAACGGACCGGACTCGCCGCGGTAGATCTCCTTGCCAATCGGGTCGGCGTTCGGCCAGAGCCGGGCGGCGAGGCGCGCGTCCACGATCGCGACCTTCGCGCCGTCACTCCGATCGGTCGGGTCGAAGTACCGGCCGCGAATCAGCGGCGTCGCCATCGCCTCGAAGTATCCCGGCGTGACCGTGACGACCGATGGCACCACGGCCTCATCAGCGGGGCGCCCGACCGCGGAAACCGAAGAGGGGTTCTCGAAACCGCTGAGGGCGATGTTCGACGTCAGGCCTGCGGCGGTCACCCCGGGGATCGCGCGCACTCGTTCGAGGACACGTTCCTGCAGGGCGACCACGTCAGTCGACGTGGGATAACGCGAGGGAGGGGGAAAGATCGTGGCGGTCACCACGCCGGTGGCGTTGAAGCCTGCATCCAGATCCAGCAGATACCGCAAACTGGTGAAGAGCAGCGCGGCTCCAACCAACAGTACGACCGATAGCGCGACCTGGGCGACGACAAGTCCGCGACGGAAGGCTCGCGCGGTCGTGCCGGCCGTGCCCGAACGGTTGCCGTCGCCCAGCACCTGCCGGACGGTCAGCGCGCCGGCCGAGACCGCCGGCACCAGGCCTGTCAACAGCCCGACCGCAACGGCGGCCCCGAACACCACGACCGCAGCGATGGTGTGCAGCCGCACATCCGTCGTGTTCGGAAGCGTCGCGAGGGCGCCGTCGGCCGCGAGCACCTGGAGGATCGCCGCGCCAGCCGCAAGACCGCCGGCTCCGCCAAGGACGGCCGGCAGCAGCGCTTCGATCATGAGTTGTCGCGCGACCTGCAGCCGTCCGGCTCCGAGAGCCACCCGCGTGGCCAGCTCGCGCCGGCGTTCGCTGGCGCGCGCGAGCGTCAGGTTGAGGATGTTGAACGCGCCAATCAGCAGGACGACTCCGGCTCCCGCCCAGAGCAGATAGAGGGTGCGCCTGATGGGGCGAGTGAGCGCTTCCTGGAGCGGCGTCACGGCGCTGTACATCCCGAGCTCGTCATAGCTGAACTGCGGAAACCGCTTGACCGTCGCCGCGTGAAGCGCGTCGAGCTGCGCCTGGACCTGCTCGACGGTTGCGCCGGGCCGCAGCCGGCCGACGTGGAAGAAGCCGTAACGCGTGCGCGCGCGATCGGATTTCTGCTCAGGCGTGAAGGCCAATGGAATCCAGAATTGAACGCCGGGCAATGCTTCGGCGTGCCCGCCGTACTCCCGATCGAAGAATCGGAACTCGCGCGGCATCACGCCGACAATCGTGTACTGCGCGCCATTCCACGCGAGCCGCAACGGCCGGCCGAGGACATTCGGATCGCCGCCGAACAGCCGCTGCCACAGCGCGTAGCTCAGGATGACCTTCTGATCGTTTCCGATCTCCCCTTCGGCGTCGGTGAACGTCCGTCCGAGGAGTGGCGGGACCCGCAGGACGCGGAAGAGCGACGGGGTGGCGCGGATGCCGCGCACTTCGTGCGGCACGCCGTCCAGCGTCAGCGTGTCGTACCAGAACGTGAAGAGGCCCTGTTCGTCGAGCGTCGTCAGCGCCTGCAGCCGGTCGAAGTACGAAGGCGTGTCGTTCGACAGGATGTCGTTCGGGGTAATCGTCGGGTAGATGTCCCCCATGCCGACGATGCGGTCGGGGTCTGCGAGGGGAAGCGGCCGCAGCAGCACGTCGTGGACGACCGTGAAGATCGCGGCATTGGCGCCCAGGCAGATCGCCAGCGTGAGGACGACCGTGGCGCTGAAACCAGGGTTCTTGACGAGCATGCGAACGCTTCCGCGGAGGTCGCGCGCCAGCCCGGTGGCGAGCGCTTCACGAAGCCACCGTGCCACCCTCCGGGCTACCCCTCGAGCGGCGGTGCGACGCGGCGTCCGCGGCAGCCACGCGATGTCGAGGTCGTCGCCAAGCAGCCGATCGCTCAGGAAGGTTTCCTGACGGACCTGACGCTCGATATCGCTCCACGCCTCGTCGTCCGAGAGGCCGTCGGCACGGAGCGCGTCATAGAGTTCCTCGAGCTGTGCGGCCCATTCCTCGACGATCTTCTGTTCGCGCCGGGGCGCGAGCGTGAGGGGCGCCACGTGAGCTCGCACCAGTTCCTGGAAGTTACGCATACCCGACACCCGCAGCCTGTTGAATGGCCTGCATGAACGTGCGCCAGCGGCTGCGCCGGTCGGCGAGGACGCGGCGTCCCTTGGCGGTCAGCCGGTAGTAGCGGCGCCGGCGCTGATTCGCCTTCTCCACCCACCGGCCGGTGATCAGGCCGCGCCGCTCGAGACGGTAGAGCACGGGATAGAGCGAAGCCGGCTGAAACGAGACCGCACCCGCGCCGCGCGCGGAGATCTGCTGCCCGATCTCGTAGCCGTGCCGCGCCCCGTCCTCGAGCTGTGCCAGCACCAGCAGTTCGGCCGTGCCCTTCTTCAGTGCCGCGTCGATTGCATCGCTCATATATTTCAGTGAAACATATATCACCAAGACACTGGTGAACGCGAGCAGCCTCCGCGAGAAATGAGAGACTGCTCCCGCCGTTCATCCCTTCGATGTTCGAGCCGGTCAGACCGGGTGGTAAGCTTCCGCAGCGGCGATCCCAATGAGTTCCGAGCGCTTATCGAGCTCACTTCGCGGGCACACGCGCGGTGCGACATCTGGCGAACCGCTCACCCTCGTCTTGATCGCGGTGTCGATCATCGTCGGCATCGCGCTCGCGATTGCGTGCTCGTACCGGCCAATCGCGCTCTGGTGGCTGATGGTCGGCAGCTCGGCGATCAGCGTCGTCCGGCTCGGGGCCGAGCTTTCGCGAAAATCACGCTCCGATCGCGCTGAACTGCCTGCGGGCGCCGCCGCTCTCTTTCGAGCACTGACCCGATTGCTCGATGCCCTCGCACGCCGCCGGTCGGGTCCGTCCAAGGCGTCGCTCGATCGGCAGCACACGCGCTTCCTGGTGTGGTTCACGGAGCACAACCTGCTCTGGACGATCATCGGCTTCGGCGCCAGCCTGCTGCTCTGGCACCGGTTCGGCCCGACCACGCCCGCGCTCGTGGTCATGGCAGCGCTCATGTCGTGCGCCCTGTTCGCCGCGCTCGGGGCGACCGCCGGCTCCTCGGCCCCGACCCTCGGGCTCTGCTGGCGGGAGCCGTGCCGGACGCCGGACCTCCGATCGTTCCGCCGTGTGGTCCACGACATCGGTTGCGTGGTCGTCCTGGCGAATCGCCGCGATTACGCGGCGCGGTGCGACTGGGCGAAGGGCGGACGCTTTCACGAGCTGTTCCTGACGGTGGACGATCTCGCGCGAGCGGGCGTCGAGCCGGGCCTGGAAGCCGTGCTGGATGCCGACGACGCCGCGTCGCGGCGTCAGCTCGCGCGCAAGGAACGGCTCGATCGCGCGCTGGCGCTGACGCCGGTGTTCGCCGTCGCACTGCTCGCCTC
>Ga0207701_10006246_pt1 | contig 11916 bp, 15 predicted proteins | sample KBSSwiSSwithPhiX_FD_184294 | JGI IMG/M metagenome (GOLD analysis project Ga0207701, IMG submission 184294) | Switchgrass rhizosphere bulk soil microbial communities from Kellogg Biological Station, Michigan, USA, with PhiX - S5 (SPAdes) (version 2) | ecosystem: Environmental > Terrestrial >...
CGCGGCAAAGGCTCGAAGGAGCGGCTCGTGCCGATCTCCGCTCGCGCCGAGCAGGCGGTAGTCCGCTGGCGGGAGCATGTGCCCGGGGGGTCGCTCTGGCTGTTCCCGAGCGGGAAGAGCCATCTCAGCCGGATCCGCCTATACCAGATCGTCCGGATCATGGCGGCGGACGCCGGCATCCCGCCCGAGAGGATCAGCCCGCACGTTCTGAGGCACGCTTTTGCGACGCATCTGCTGTCGGGAGGGGCGGACTTGCGCGTGGTCCAGTCCCTTCTCGGCCATGCGGACATTGCGACGACGCAAATCTACACGCACGTCGACAGCGCAAGACTGATCGAGCTGGTGAACAGCCGGCATCCGCTCGCCGACCGTCGTTGACGTAAGGAAACCTCCACCGTACCCGCACGGGCAATGCAGACGTACCTCGAATTCGAGAAGCCGATCGCGGAGCTGGAAACCCGCGTTTCGGAGCTTCGCGACACGGCCCAGTCCGGCGAACTCGACCTCGATGCCGAGATCGGCAAGCTCGAAGCCAAGTCGGCCAAGCTTCTCCGCGACACTTATGCCAAACTGACCCCTTGGCAGAAGGCGCAGGTTGCGCGCCATCCGGAGCGGCCGCACTTCAAGGATTATGTCGCCGGGCTTGCGGAGGATTTCCTTCCGCTGGCCGGGGACCGCGCCTTCGCGGACGATCCTGCGATCCTGGGCGGCCTCGCCACCATCGGCGGTCACCGGCTGATGCTGATCGGCCATGAGAAGGGCGACGACACTGCGTCGCGGCTCAAGCACAATTTCGGGATGGCGAAGCCGGAGGGGTACCGGAAGGCAATCCGGCTGATGCGCCTTGCAGGCCGCTTCGGAATTCCCGTCGTCAGCCTGGTCGACACGCCTGGCGCCTTTCCCGGCGTGCAGGCCGAGGAGCGGGGGCAGGCAGAAGCCATTGCCCGATCGACCGAGGAATGCCTGTCGCTGAAGGTCCCGCTGATCGCCGTCATTGTCGGCGAGGGGGGAAGCGGCGGCGCGGTCGCCATCGCAGCCGCGAACCGGGTGCTGATGTTCGAGCATGCGGTCTATTCGGTGATCTCGCCCGAGGGCTGCGCGTCGATCCTGTGGCGCACCGCCGACAAGGCGGCGGATGCGGCGGAGGCCATGAAGATCACGGCTCAGGACCTCCTGTCGCTCGGAGTGGCCGACCGCATTGTCGATGAACCCCTCGGCGGCGCTCATCGCGATCCGCAGGGCGCGATCGGCAAGCTTAAAGCCGCGATTCTTGAGGAGCTTGCGGGTTGCTCCGCGCTTGGCGGGGATGAGCTGCTCAAGCAGCGCCGCGCCAAGTATCTCGCAATGGCCTAGAGGAACCCGCCGCAGTCATCTCTCGTTCAAATCGTTTAGGGTCAGTACGCATCCGTAGCGAAAGAAGAGAGAATCCATGCGTAAAGCGTTCCTCCTCCTTGGCACCGCCGCGCTGGTGGCGGGCTCCGCCGCGTCGACAGCGCAGGCACCCACCCGCGGGCTCAACCCGCGCTACGTCCAGGAAGCGCAGCAGGATCATCCGAAGCTGCTCGAAGAATTCGGCGGGGCCGAAACCGGGCCGCGCGCGAGCTACGTCGATTCAGTCGGACGCCGGGTCGCTGCTTATTCCGGCGTCACGCCGCAGGCCTATCGCTTCACCGTCCTGAACTCGGCTGTCGAGAATGCCTTCGCCGTCCCGGGCGGCTACGTCTACATCACTCGCCAGCTGATGGCCCTGATGGACGATGAGTCGCAGTTGGCCTTCGCGCTTGGCCACGAGGTCGGCCACGTCGCCGGAAACCACGCCCAGGCCCGCCAGTCCTATTCGCAGCGGAACACCATCCTCGGAGTCCTCGGAGCCGTGTTGGGAAGCGTGGTCGGCGGCAATGTGTTCGGCGACATGCTGTCGCGCGGCGCGATGCAGGCCGCGCAGATGAGCACTCTCAGCTTCTCGCGCGATCAGGAATATCAGGCCGACACTCTGGGCCTGCGATACCTGGTTTCGGCGGGGTACGATCCTGCGGGCGCTGCCGGAGTGCTGTCGGCGATCACTCGCGCCACCGCCCTGGAAGCGCGTGTTCAGGGGCGCGACAGCCGCCAGACGCCGGAATGGGCCAGCACTCACCCGCTGAGCGAGAACCGCGTCCAGCGCGCCGTCGCGGAGGCTCGGGCGACCGGCAGGCTCAACATGGGGATGCGCAACCGCGACCAGTTCCTCAACCAGCTTGAGGGCGTTTACGTCGACGATGATCCCGCACAGGGCGTCATCGAGGGCCGGACCTTCACGCATCCGGACCTCAGGATCTTCTTCGCCGTGCCGCAGGGCTATCTGATGCAGAACGGCACGACGGAAGTTTCGATCAGCGGCACGGCAGGGAAGGCGCTGTTCAGCGGCGGCCGGTACAACGGAAGTCTTGAGAATTACATCAGCCTGGTGCTTCAGCAGCTTTCCGGCGGCCAAGTCCGGATGGCGGTCCCGCCGCCTCAGCGTACGATGATCAACGGGATTCCGGCCGCTTACACGACTGCCCGGGCGAACACCTCATCAGGTGCGGTCGACGTCAGCGTCTTCGCTTATCAGTGGAGCCCGAACACGGTGTACCATTTCGTCATGCTCACTCGCGGCGGAGTGGGTATCGGTCCGCTCGTGCCGATGGTGGAATCGATCCGCCGGATCTCGCAGGCCGAGGCCAATGCGATCCGTCCGCGCGTCATCGATGTGCACACGGTTGCGCCGGGCGACACCGTGCAATCGCTCGCGAGCCGGATGGCCTATCGGAGCTTCCAGCTCGACCGGTTCCTGTCGCTCAACAACCTGGCTCCGAACTCGCGGCTCACCCCTGGTCAAAAGGTGAAGCTCGTCGTTTTCGGCGCGCGGCGAGCCTGAGCCCGACGAGGTTGCGTATTCGGCCCGCCTAGCTGGCTTGAACCTGCGACGAAATATTCGTCCACATGCCGCCGGCACCTCCGCCAAGCTGGCGAAGCCCAGCCATCATCGCGAGGGCGATGAGAGCGACGATGAGTCCGTATTCGATCGCCGTTGCACCCTTCTGGTCGTTGGGCAAACGGCGCAATGTCTTCCGGATAGCGTTCACGCCACCCTCCTCTGGTCCACGTCCACGGGTTCTGATTACTCGCTACGGGTTAACAACTCCTGCGGTGAGGAGGTTAACCGCCTTTCATCCATTTGGCGGCGCCGAAGGCGTCCAGCCCGCAAAATGAAGGATTTCGAACGTTTCCGCGACGCGGCCGTCGCGCGCCGCGGCGTTAAACCGGTCAGCAGCGGCGGTAACCGCAGAGCGCGACAGCGGGCGCCGGGATCGGGCTGAAAGCACGTTCGTCGCGCCCATCGCTCGAAGATCGCGGACGAGGTCCCCAAGGCCTTTGTACGTGACCTGGACCCGATCCACGTCGACCACGGGCATTGAAAAGCCGGCCGAGGTCAGGAGCGACGTCAGCCCCGCGGGGTCGATGCGAGGATGCACGTGCGCCGTGGCCGCTCCCATCTTTTCGTCGGCGGCGCGCATCGCGGCCCGGAGCGCCGGAAGCGTTTCGCCCCCGGGAACTGCGCCGATCAGCAGCGCATCCTCGCCAAGGGCAAAACGGATCGTCAGCAATGCGTTCGGAAGGTCCTCGACCGTGTCGAGCCCGCTGGCCGCGACACACAGGTCGTAGGCGCCCGGCTCCAGGGTCAGCAGGGCATCCGCGTCGATCACTTCTACTGCTTGCGAATAGGCAAGCAGGCGGTCGCGCCAGGCATCTTCGAACCGGCCGATCAGCAGTGCCTTGTCGAACCGCCGGCGAATGAGCGACAGGCGGTCGAGTATGTCGTCGAAGCTTCGCTCGTGAAGGAAAAGTTCGGGGCCGCGCCGGAGGGCGCGCTCAACGCGCATTGCGCGCAGCCTTTGGTCGAACAGTCCGCTCACGGCGGCGCTTGTGCGGCGGCGAGCTAGCGGCGACAAGACGCAAGTGGCGGTCATTCGGGTCATTCGGTCGGCGTTGAGGCAGATGCTGGATTTTGCGTTGCCGCCTCGATGCGCCGGCTGCGGGACGATCGTCGACGAAGTGCACAGCTTCTGCCCTGCCTGCTGGACGCAGGTGGAATTCCTCGGAGACAATGGCTGCTCGACCTGCGGGCTGCCGCTTGAAGCCACGGACGCGGAGGAGTGCGGCGTCTGCATCGCGAAGCGGCCGCGGATCAGCAGGACCCGATCGGCCGTCGCATACGGCGATCTGTCCCGTAGCATCGCGATCCGGCTGAAGTACGGGCGGAAGGTCGCGCTGGCGCGAACGATGGCGCGCTACATGGCGCCTCTCGTGCGCGGGGACGAAGAGGCGATACTCGTACCTGTCCCGCTGCATCGCGGCCGATTGTGGCAGCGAGGGTTCAATCAGTCCGCGCTAGTCGCGCGAGAACTGGGCAAGGCGACCGGCCATCGATCCGAGCTTCGCGTGCTGAAGCGTGTGAAGCCAACCCCGGCCTTGAAGGGAATGAGCCTTCGCCAGCGCCGGAAGGTCGTCGCCGGCGCGTTCGCCGTCGATGAATCGGCGGAGCTTGAAGGGCGCACGGTCGTTCTTGTCGATGACGTGCTGACCACCGGAAGCACCGCCAATGCCTGCGCAAGGGCGCTAAAGCGGGCAGGAGCCGAGCGCGTCGAGCTCGTCAGCTGGGCGCGCGTGATCAAGCCGATGCAGCTGACATGATCGAAGAGCGAGTGAATGGGAGCGAGTGAAGTGGCCCGGGTGGAGATCTATTCGAAGTCGACGTGCGGATTTTGTTTCCGGGCGAAGAGGCTGCTCGATGAAAAGGGCGTCGCCTATGAGGAATATGAGCTAACCTGGGGAAGCCCCAAGCGTGAAGAGATGATTCAGCGCGCCGGCGGCCGGACCACGGTGCCGCAGATCTTCATCAACGGTGAGCACATCGGCGGCTGCGACGATCTCCACAGGCTGGACCGCGACGGCAAGCTGGAGCAATTATTGGCAGCCTGATGGTCAAGATCGCTCTCTTTCAGTCGCAGACGGGTATCGACCCCGCCGCCAACGCAGCGCGGATCGCCGATGCCGTCCGCCAGACGGCCGAGGGCGGCGCGGCCATGCTGTTCACGCCGGAAATGTCGGGACTTCTCGACCGCGACGCGGACCGGGCCGCAAGGAATGTCCGGCTCGAAGACAATGACGAAGTGCTCTCGGCCGTTCGCGACGCGGCGCACAAAAACGGCATCTGGGTTCACATCGGATCGCTCGCGGTGCGGACGGAGGGACGCCAGCTTGCCAATAGGGCGTTCATCATTGACCCGCGCGGCGAAATCCGCGCGCGCTACGACAAGATCCATTTGTTCGACGTCGACCTTCCGACCGGCGAGAGCTGGCGCGAAAGCAACGTCTACCGGCATGGCAGCGAAGCGGTCATTGTCGACGGCACCCCGGTCGGAAAGCTCGGCCTGACCATCTGTTACGATTTGCGTTTCCCGGCCTTGTTCGCCCGCCTCGCGGAAGCGAATGCGGACGTCATCGCCGTCCCGGCCGCCTTCACCGTGCCTACGGGAAAAGCGCATTGGGAGGTGTTGCTGAGAGCGCGGGCCATAGAGGCGGGTCTGTTCATTGTGGCTGCAGCCCAGTCAGGTCATCATGAGGATGGTCGAAACACCTACGGCCACTCGCTGGTCGTGGATCCTTGGGGCGAAGTGCTCCTGGACATGGAGGAAGGACCGGGCGTGGCCTTTGCCGAGATCGATCTCAGCCGGATCACGGACGTGCGCAGCCGCGTGCCCGCGCTCAGCCATCGCCGACCGATCGAACAAGCAGTGGCCAGTTGATCGTATTCGATCTCAAATGCTCCGAGGCTTGCGCGGTCTTCGAAGCCTGGTTCAGTTCCAGCGACGATTTCGCCGAGCAGACCGAGCGCGGGCTGGTCCAGTGTCCCTATTGCGGGTCGGCGGAGGTCGAAAAGGCGCCGATGGCGCCGCGCGTAAGCCGGTCGGACGGCATTCCGGTTGAAGCGAAGGACGCGATAGCCGCGCTAGCCTCGCTCCAGGCTAGGCTGCTGACCAATTCCGAATGGGTGGGCGCCGACCTTCCGGAGACGGCCCGTGCCATGCACTTGGGCGAGTTGGAGCCTCGGCCGGTGCACGGCCAGGCAAGCGCAGACGAGGCGCGATCGCTCATAGACGAGGGCGTATCGATCCTCCCGCTGCCTTTGCCGGTTGTTCCGCCCCGCCAAGTGAATTGATAAAGCCGCACCTTCTGCCTATTCGGGGCTCGGGAGGCTCCGTAGCTCAGCAGGATAGAGCGTCGGTTTCCTAAACCGCAGGTCGCAGGTTCGAGTCCTGCCGGGGCCACCAATTTGGTTCACAGCGAAATAGGGCGATGGCTGTAGAACAACCAAGATCAGGGTCCGGAAACATCTTCACCGACCATCCGCGTTCCCTCGGAATGACCTGGGTCAGTCATGGCGCCGGAGCCGTAAAGATCGGCGCCGAGCTGATCGGCGCGGGAGCGGCCTGTATCGTACATGCGATTGTACCCGGGTGGTTCACGGAAACGGCGGGCCGCACTGTAATTCGGCTTCACGAGCACATGACGAAGCGCAAGGCGGGAGCAAAGAATCCGAACGAATGGCCGGACTATGAAATCTGACCGGCGTTTGCCGGTCGCGGTCATCGGTGGCGGTTTTTCAGGAACGATGGTGGCGGCGCAGCTTGCGCGCAGAGGAGTCGACGCCGTCCTGATCGACGGCAGCGGCCGGGCGGGGCTGGGCGTAGCTTATTCAACTCGCGATCCGGCTCATGTGCTCAACGTCCGGGCGGAGGTCATGAGTGCCTGGCCGGATGACCTAGATCATTTCGTCCGGCTCGTTGAGCAGGAAGGCGGAACCCGCCGCGATTTCGTTCAGCGGCGGCAGTTCGGGCGCTATCTGAGGGCGATCCTGGAAGAGGGCATGGAGACCGGCTGCCTGCGCCTCGTCGAGCGGCAGGCCGTTTCGGCGAACCCGGGTGAAGAAGGCTGGATCGTCAGCGTAGAAAACGGCGAGACCATCGAAGCGAGCGGGCTGGTGCTGGCAATCGGCAATCAACCCCCCGAGCCGTTGCCGCTGGGGCAGGGCAGCGCCCGCGTAATCAACAATCCCTGGGGCGCCGAAGCACTGGCCGCGGTCGAGGATCTTGCCGCGAGCCACGAAGACGTCCTTTTGGTCGGCACCGGCCTGACGATGGTCGACGCGGTCCTCTCGCTCGACGCGGCCGGCCATCGCGGGCGGATCGTCGGGCTGTCGAGGAGAGGGCTGATTCCGCGTGGGCATGCTGAGTTCACGCCGGCGCCCGTCGAGGCCGAAGACGTGCCGCACGGCAATGTGCGGTCGCTCTGGCGCTGGCTTCGTCACCGCGGCGCTCAGGTCGGCTGGCGGGCGGCGATCGACGCACTTCGGCCGCACAGCCAGTGGCTATGGCAAAGCCTGCCGCCGGGAGAGCAGAAGAGGTTCGCGCGCCATGCCCGTCCCTGGTGGGACGTCCACCGCCACCGCATCGCGCCCGAGGTCGCCCAGCAATTGCACGACATGGTCGCGCAAGGACGGCTTGAGATCGTGGCGGGGCGGATCCACTCGGTCGAGGACGACGGCGGCGGGCTCGTGGTCGCATATCGGCGGCGCGGCAGCTCGCGGATCGTCGAGGGACGTTTCGCCTACATGATCAACTGCACGGGGCCGCTGGGAGCCATTTCGCGCACCCGCGATCCAATGCTGAAGGGCATGCTTGCCGACGGCCTCGCCCGGCCCGACCAATTGGGGATCGCACTCGATGTCGACGAGCGTTCCCGGGTGGTCGGGGCCGAGCGGGCGTGGGCAATGGGACCTCTGACAAAGGGCCGCTATTGGGAAATCATCGCGGTTCCCGATATCAGGTACCAGGCGGCCGCGGTCGCAGAGGATATTGCGATGGAGCTGGGTCGATGAACGCGTTCGAGCATGGCGAGCCGGAGGATGGCGATCTCGTCCAGTCCTCGCCTGAATGCGAGGTCCCTACCGAGGTCGGCGAGGCGATCCGGACGCTCATCCGCTGGGCGGGCGACGATCCCGATCGTGAAGGCCTGCTCGACACGCCGCGCCGCGTCGCCAAGGCGTGGAAGGAATATGCGCGCGGCTATGAGGAGGACCCGGCGGTCCACCTCAGCCGGACCTTCCACGAGGTGGGCGGCTATGACGAGATCGTGCTTCTGAAGGACATTCCGTTCCAGTCGCACTGCGAGCATCACATGGCGCCGATCATCGGCAAGGCGTCGATCGCCTATCTGCCGGGCGATAAAGTGGTTGGGATCAGTAAGTTAGCAAGGGTTCTGCATGGCTTCGCGCGGCGCCTGCAGGTGCAGGAGCGGCTTACCGCGCAGGTTGCGGACGCGATCTGGGATCATCTGCAGCCGAAGGGCGTCGCCGTCGTCATCGAGGCGAGCCATGCCTGCATGACGGCACGCGGGGTGCAGACCCCCGGCGTGATGATGACGACCAGCCGGATGATGGGCACGTTCCGCGCGGACGAAAGGAGCCGGCGCGAGGTGCTCGCGCTGATGGGTTACTGATCCGTATTTACTTTCCGTTAAACAGCAGTAACTTCCCGCCTCGGACGACCTCGCCCACCTGTCGATAACGACGGGGCCGCCCATGAGAGCGGGGCAGTCATAGGGACATCCCCCTCTGTGAATTGATGGGGGACCCAAGATGAAATTTCTAACCTGCACCGCAATTGCCGCCGCGCTCGTCTTTTCGACGGCCGCCTGTCAGCAACAGGAAAGCCCGACGGCCAACGAACCTGCGGCGACCGAAGCTGCAGCCGGCGACCTGACGGCGCTGAACGGAACCTGGAAGACCGACAAGGCCAGCGTGAAGTTCGAGCAGAAGCCCGACGACATTCTGCTTCAGGGCGGCACCTACAAATGCAGCACCTGCATCCCGCCGCTGTCTGTTGCCGCCGACGGTCAGTTCCATGACGTTGCGGGCCGAGCTTATTCAGACAGCATGTCGGTCAAGGTCGTCGACGACAAGACCGTGGAGATGAAGAGCCGGAAGGGCGGAAGGGATACGTTCGCGGCGACGCTCACGGTGTCGGCGGATGGAAATACGCTGACTCGCAAGTTCAAGGATTCGTCGACGCCGAATGCGCCGGCGGTCGAAGGAGCGAGCAGCTCGTCGCGGGCAGGGCCTGCTCCTGCCGGAGCGCATGCGATTTCCGGCCAGTGGACCCCGAACGAGGTGAAGGAATATTCCGAAGACGCGCTGAACGCGACCTACAAGGTCGATGGCAACAAAGTGACCTGGTCGGGCCAGGGCCAGACCTACACCGCCGAGATCGGTGGTCCGGCCGTGCCCGTTACGGGCGACATCGGCGGAAGCACCGTGGCGGTCACGCAGGATGGCAACAGCCTCAAGGAGACTTTCTCTCGCGAAGGAAAGGTCGTGAACGAGACCGTCACCACGGTTTCGGCGGACGGCAAGTCCATGACCTGGGTCGTCACCGATCCTCGCGACGGATCCAAAGTGTCCGGGACTGCCGCCAAGACGAACTAGCTAGCTTTTCGGGGAGGCGCCGGGCGGTGGGGAGCCGTCCGGCCGCTTCCATGGAGACGAGCGGCGCGAACGGCGTTGAACGGCCATGGCCAAGAAGCCCGAGCGCAAGCAGAAGCTGAAAGTCTTCCGGACGCCGATCGGCTTCCACGATGCCTATGTCGCTGCGCCGAGCCAGAAGGCAGCGCTGGAGGCGTGGGGCGCTGACGGCAATCTGTTCGCGCAGGGGATCGCCGAGCAGGTCGACGACCCGAAATTGATGGAGGAGCCGCTCGCCGATCCCGGCAAGGTGATCAAGCGCGTTCGCGGCAGCACCGACGAGCATTTCGCGGCTCTCGACCGCACTGAGCGGAAGGCGAAACCCAAGCCGAAAGCCGAGGAAAGTCCGGGAGCTCCGAAGCGGAAGCCAAAGCCGAAGCCGCGGCCGAGCCGGGACGAGCTCGACGCTGCGGAGCATGCGCTCGAGAAGGCCGAGAAGAAGCAGCGCAAGAAGCTTGGCGAGCTCGACGAGAAGATCCGCGAGCTGGAGCGGAAACGCCGGGATTTGCAGCGCAAGCATGAGGCGGAGCGAGACGAGCTTTCCGGCAAGCGCGACCGCGCCCGTTCAGCCTACGATCGGGCGATGGAGGACTGGCGGTCGTCTAGCGCGTAGCTGGAAGGCCGGCGTTCTCGCGTCCGGTGATCACTTCGACGCGATCCTTTTCGCTGAACCGCACCAAGACGCGCGTATAATCCCAATTCTCGTCGCCATCTTCGAGCGCCAGCCTCGTCACCGGCTCACCCATGATCGACGCCACCTCGGCCTGGGTCATGCCGGGCTTGATCCGGGTCAACGCCGGGTCCCCGCCCGTCACGCAGGCGGACAGCAGAAGCAGCGAGATCATCGTCAATGAGCGTTTCATACTTGCTCCCGGTGGCTGGGCGCGATCATCCTAGCCTGATTAGCGTTCCGGCCCAACGCCGGTTTTGCTCCGAGGTGCCAATCAATAATCCCACAGCCCAAGGCCGCTCGTGTTCGGCTGGATGACCCAGAAATTGGGCACATGGTTGAAGGCGTGAGCATCATTGCTGACGAAGCTGCCGTTCGGTCCGGCAAGCCAGTTCGTCAGGGCGCCATCGTCCCGACGCCAGAGGACATCGTCCTTGCCATCCCCGTTGTAATCGCCGGTCCCGACGACGTGCCAGTCGGTGGAGATCATGGCCCAGGCATTCGCGTCATTGCTGACGAAGCCGCCGCCGTCCTTTGCGAGCCAGGCGGTGAAGGCGCCGTCATTCCGGCGCCAGAGGACGTCGTCCTTGCCGTCGCCGTTGAAGTCTCCGGTTCCTACGACCTGCCAATTGGTCGGAATGACCGCCCAGGCGTGCGCATCGTTGCTGACGAAGCCGCCGTTCGGCTGGCCGAGCCAGTTCGTGAAAGCCCCGTCGTCCCGGCGCCAGAGGATGTCGGACCGCCCGTCGCCGTTGAAGTCGCCGGTGCCCGCCACGTGCCAGCTCGTCGGAACGAGACTTAGCGCCGCAGTGTCGTTGCTGACGAAATTGGGGAAACTCCAATCCTTTGAGGGGAGGGAAAGCCAGTTCGTGAGCGCTCCATCGCTGCGGCGCCAAAGGATGTCGTCACGCCCGTCGCCGTTGAAGTCGCCCGTGCCGGCAATGCTCCAGCTCGTCGGCACGTTCCTGACGAAGCCAGTGCTCCAATGGAAATAATGAGCTCCCTCCGGATAGGTCAGCGACACGTCCAAGTCGCCGTTGCTTCCCCGCATCAACGTATCGGTCCGCCCGTCGCCGTTGAAATCGCCGAAGCCTTCGAAGGCGCCGGCAGCCCATGGGTCCAGCGCGTTCTGGTCGTTGCTGACGAAGCCGCCGTCCGGCTGACCTAGCCAGTTCGTCACATATCCGTTGGTCGTGTTGCGCCAGAAGACGTCGTCGCGTCCGTCGCCGTTGAAATCGAAACCAGGCATGTTGATCTCCCTTGGCGATCAACAGGACGCAATTGGCCAAGGATGCCCATGATCATTTGCCGATCATTTCATGATGGCGGGGACGCGGAGCGCACCTGAGAGGCACTGAAAGGTGCGCGCGGGGAAACGCCCCACCTACCGTCAACCTAGCGGGATCGCCGCCTAGCTACTTTGAGCCGCCAGCCGTGTGGGGTGAGCGGTGGAAGCGCAGGACGGGCCGATAGCCCCCTCGCACACAGCAGAGGCGATTGCTGCAACGCGCGCAGTGGCCTCCGCTTGACTCTCCGCAAGCACATCAAAAGAGTATCGGCCGGTGCCGAACGAATAAGCGAACGACCAGCATCGTTCGGGAGCCTGAGTGATGGCCAGATTGCGTCCTTATCCGTCATTTTT
>Ga0207701_10006248_pt1 | contig 11913 bp, 8 predicted proteins | sample KBSSwiSSwithPhiX_FD_184294 | JGI IMG/M metagenome (GOLD analysis project Ga0207701, IMG submission 184294) | Switchgrass rhizosphere bulk soil microbial communities from Kellogg Biological Station, Michigan, USA, with PhiX - S5 (SPAdes) (version 2) | ecosystem: Environmental > Terrestrial > Soil...
AAGATTCGAATCCAGATAAAAGTAATTCGGATCGAGCAGGAGCGTCCGCTGGCCTTCATTAATTGCATCGTCGATGCGGTCGTTAGCCAGGTAAGCGGCGGTGGCAACATAACTAGTGATAGGCGACACGGGATCTAATTTCTCAGCCTCCAGCACCAACCGGAGTCCTTCTTGTAATTCGCCTCGGAAGAGAGGCAGCAGCGACAGGAAGAAGTGAGCTGGTGCCGAATTGGGATCGAGCTCAAGCGCGCGCTTCAACTCTGCATCCGCGCCCACTAGGTCCCAGTCCAGAACCCGTTTTGCTTCGCTCAGGTAGCAATGCGCCTCAGCATCTTCCTCGTCCAGCGCAATCGCCTGCAAAGCCGCTTCTCTTGATGCGGGGTAAGCTTCGAGTGGTTTTACGTAAACGTCGGCCAGAAAATACCAAACCTTCGAGATCCCAGCCCAGGCACGCGAAAATGTCGGATCTTTTTCGAGAGCGCCCTGAAAGAAGTTGAGCGCCCTCCGCAAATCCGCTTCGCTGCTCTTGTTAGAGAAAAAGAGGCCTTGCAGGTAAAGTTCGTATGCCTCCGTGTTCCGTTGTTCACGGACGGGAAGTGAAACGGCGAGCTTAACCTTGAGCGCTTCAACAATTGAGCGAGTTATTTCATCCTGCACCGCAAAGACGCCTTGCAGTTCGCGTTCGTACGTTTCCGACCAAAGATGGAAACCGTTGCGTGTATTAACCAGCTCCGCGGTAATACGAACGCGATTACCCTCACGTCGCAAAGTTCCTTCAAGCACACTCGCGACGTTTAGCTTTTTCCCAACCTCGCTTACGTTGGCGTTCTCGCCTTTGAATGAAAACGACGAGGTGCGGCCAACGACGCGTAATCCATCGACCTTTGCCAGCGCGTCGAGAATTTCCTCGCTCATGCCGTCGCAGAAATATTCCTGATCTTTTGCCTCGCTAAGGTCGGCGAATGGCAGCACCGCGATGCTTTTCTCGGGTGGTGAGCTGGTCGTCAGGTTCCGATGCCGGTAGAATGGAACCGCCAACGCCAAAGCAGCTACTAACAATACGAGCACCAGAGCGGCAGGCGATCGTATCCAGCGCAGCCATAAAGGCGCCGTCGTGGACCGCTCCAACTCGTCCTTAAGTTCCAGATTGTGGCGTAGATTCTTGAGCGCTTGAAGTATTTCGGTGGCGCTCTGGTACCGCTCTGTTCGACCTTTGCGCAACGCTTTGCTGATAATCTCCTGAAGCTCAGCCGGACTTTGCCTGATATAACTCGTGAGCGGCGGTGGCTCCTTCTCTAGAATCGAAGTCATGACCTCTCTTGGGGTGTCGCCGATGAATGGCGTGTGCCCGGTCACCATTTCATAAAGGACTACGCCGAGACTCCAGATATCGGTGCCCTTATCAACCGGCACGTCACACGCCTGTTCCGGTGACATGTAAGGAACAGTTCCGAGGATTGAACCCAGGTTCGTTGTAGCCGGCAAAAGCGCTTCGTTTGTCGGCATGATTGCCGGCGCTTCCTGTTCGGCCAGCTTTGCAATTCCGAAGTCGAGCACTTTCACATATCCGTCCGGCCGGAGCATGATGTTCCCCGGGTTGATGTCGCGATGGACAATCGCGGTTTCATGGGCGGCGGCGAGGGCGCTCGCCACTTGGATCGCAACATCGACTGCTTCACTCAATTCCATTGGTCCGCGCCTCAGACGCTGGCGCAATGTCTCGCCTTTAATCAATTCACTGGCGATGTAGTGAGTCGAGCGATCCTCGCCGATCTCGTAAACCGTCAGGATATTTGGATGATTGAGCCCAACTACCGCGCGCGCTTCCTGTTGAAAGCGTTTCAAACGGTTCGCATCCCCGGTAAAGCGCATGGGCAGGAGTTTGAGCGCGGCCTTGCGGCCCGCTGTCATGTCAGTGGCCAGATAGACTTCGCCCATCCCGCCGCTGCCGATCCGTTTGGAAATTTTGTAGTGACCGAACGTCTGGCCCATGAGCAAGTCAGCTTGCTCATTTTCAATAATTCTTGTCGCAATGCCGACAGTTGAGGTTTCGATGAAGCTGCCTACTCGTTGACGCGAAGCGAGGAGCGCTTCAACTTTGCGGCGCAAAAGCTCATCACCTCCGCAGGCCGTATCGAGAAATCGAGCAACGTTGTTGGAGTCTTGCTCCAGTGCGGCGTAAAAGATTTCCTCAATCGTTTGTAACTGCGCCGGCGTCATACGCGGGAAAATGACGAAATCCGAATGCCGAATGCCGAAGGAATAATGAGGCCCGAATGACGAATGCATTTGGGTTCGCGGGGTTTGGATCTTCGCATCGCGGTTAGTCTTTTTACTTGTTTCTCCAAATTTTGGAGAAGATTAGATGCAGTTCCCTTGCTTCAAGCCAGAGCGTTCCAGCTTGCGGTTTCAATTCCGGCACTGCCCGAACGGCCATCCGAAGGAAATGCTTGGTTTCGCGCGCTTCCTTCCGGCAAGTTCCAATGCTTTTCAGAAATTCCTTTTTGGAGACTGCGTCATCAGCTTCGACGTAGTTAGCGCCAACACTAGTGCCGGCTCCAACAAGTTGAGTGATAATTCGATTGGTTACCGGATTTTGTGGAATCGTCTTCGCGAAATCGATAATTGCTTCGCCAAATCGGGCCGTTCGTTCTTCCAAATCGTAAACCCGTTTCGTCTCTGGCTCTTCGCGGACAAGTCCTGCGCCATCATCCCAAAACGAATCGTCGTCCCGCGCATCCCGGCCTTCCGATTTCGTCATTCCTTCGTCCTTTGTCATTCGAGCTTCGTCATTTCGTCAGTCCGCGCTGTGCAATTCCGTATACAGCCATAGCTTGGCAAATTCCCAATCACGCCTCACCGTCATACGTGCAATCTTGAGCACTTCGGCTATCTCGTCGTAGTTGAGCCCGCCAAAAAATTTGAGCTCGACCACTTGAGCTTTTCTTGAGTCGAGCGCGCCCAGCCTCTCCAGTGCCTCGTGCAGATCAACAATCTCTTTTGATTGTTCCGGTGAGAGGATCGCTGATTCATCCAATTCTATCCTGGCCCCGCCGCCGCCGCGTTTTTGCGCTCGATTGCTCCTGGCGTAACTGACCAGAATTTGCCGCATTGCCCGAGCGGCGACGGCGAAGAAATGAGCGCGGCTCTGCCAGTTTGGATTGGTTTGGTCGGCCAGACGGAGATAAGCCTCGTTGGCCAACGCTGTAGTTTGCAGGGTGTGGTCGGGACGCTGCCCTTCCATGTAATGATGAGCGAGACGCCGGAGTTCTTCATAGACCAGCGGGGTTAATTCTGTAAGGGCGGCATCGTCCCCGTGACTCCATTCCGCCAAGAGCTGGGTTATCCTGTGCGGAGAGACCGAAGGCTCATCCATAAATCCTCTTCGTAGCCTATCACCCCCCGGAATTCGCTGCACGCGGAAGCTTTTCCAAAAAAACCTCGATTCAGATGATCACTTTGTTCGCCCGTTTTCGTTTATGGCGATGAAAGGAAACTGCGAAACCAAAAAGAAAGAGATCACACCTACACCAATCCCAGCCTCAATAATGAAAGGAAGAACCATGAATCCGTTAACTCAGTTCAAAAAAATCCTAATTCTGCCACTTCTCGTCGCACCAGCGCTCGTCGCGCTCGCGTCGGCCACGGTCGCGCGCGCGGACGCTGTAACCGACTGGAACCTGATCGCCTCCACTGCAATCGTGGCGGCCGCGCCGGTGGGCGCGGGACAGCCGCCACATTCCGCGGTCCTGAGCTTTGCGATGGTGCAGGGGGCGGTATATGACGCAGTCAACGCAATCGACGGTGGTCATCAGCCGTATCTTGTGCAGCCTCCTTCAAATTCGACGGACTCAAAGGAAGCGGCCGCGGCGACGGCGGCGTTCCGCGTGCTCGTAGGCTTTGATAATCTCGCCGGCTTGTTCCCGGCGCAGCTGCCGACATGGCAGCCGGTGTACAACGCGTACATAGCAGGCCTACCCGACAACCCACCGGGATCGAGAGCTGCTGGGATCGCGATCGGTGAGACGACAGCTAGGGCGATGCTCATCGCCCGGCAGAACGATGGGCGCTTCGGGGCGCCACCGCCGCTGTACCCGCCAGCGCCAGGCATCTGGCGGCCCACGCCGCCGTTCTTCGCGCTAGATCCCGCGCCGTGGGTCGGGAACGTGCGGCCGTTCATCGTCCCGAGCGCAGAGATGCTGCGCACCGACGGGCCGAACGCGCTCACCAGTGCCGCTTACGCAGAGGACTTCAACGAGGTCAAGGAGCTCGGCTCGCTCACGAGCACGATCCGAACGGCAGACCAAACCGATGCTGCGATCTTCTGGCAGGACCATGGTATCGCGCTCTGGAACCGGATCTTTCGTACGCTTGCCACCAGCCGAAACTTGAACATCGCCGACAGCGCTCGCCTATTCGCGATGGAGAACCTGGCTGCGGCTGACGCCCTAATCGGTTGCTGGAACGACAAGTACTACTGGCAGTTCTGGCGCCCGATCACGGCGATTCGCGAGGCCAACACCGACGGTAACGCGGCCACCCAGGCCGACCCGACGTGGCTGCCGCTGTTTGACCCAGCGATAGGAGTGCCGCCACCACCGCTCGTCACGCCGCCCTTCCCTGATCATCCCTCGGGGCACTGCTGCGCGACCAGTGCATTCGTGCACACGCTCCAGAACTTCTTCGGCACCGACAAGATCGCTTTCAGCGCGCACAGCAACAAGTCTGGCACGACGCGAAGCTTCGACCGGTTCTCGGATGCGCTCAAGGAGGTGATCGACGCCCGCGTCTGGGCAGGCATCCACTTCCGAACCGCCGACGTGCAAGGATCCGTGCTCGGCAAGAAGGTCACTCACTACATGACTAAGCACTACTTCCAGCCGGTCCAATGACACAGTGACTCCGCTCTAATCGCAGTTGTAAATCGTCCCAGCGGATATTCTTCGGAATGCCGCTGGGATGAGGTGTCGGCAAAATTTGCGACTGACAGGGTGAATGGTGGTATGATCGCCACAGCGGTGAACGCGCAAGAGAGGCCCGCAGAACCGACACTCGATCTCCCCCTCGAGATTGCACATCTCCTGTTAATCGACGTTGTGGGTTATTCGAAGCTGCTGGTCAACGAACAGATTGAGTTGCTGCGAGAACTGAATCGGATCGTGCGAAGCACGGAATGTTTTCGTGCGGCGGAAGCAAGCGGGAAACTCATCCGAGTGCCGACCGGTGACGGCATGGCGCTCCTTTTCTTTCGCAATCCTGAAGAACCGGTGCGATGTGCTCTGGAGATTAGCCGAACCCTGCATGATCATCCGCACATACAGCTGCGGATGGGAGTTCACAGTGGGCCGGTCAATCGAGTGGAAGATGTTAACGATAAAACAAATATCGCCGGATCAGGGATCAACGTAGCGCAGCGGGTACTGGATTGCGGCGATGCCGGCCACATCCTCTTATCCAAGCATGTGGCCGAGGATTTAGGTCAATACCGGCACTGGCAACCGTATCTACGCGATCTGGGCGAGTGTGAGGTGAAGCATGGTCTGCACCTGCATTTATTCAATCTGTGCAAGGACGGTCTCGGCAATCCACAGGTTCCTGAGAAACTCAAACGAAGAAGATGGAAGCAGGATTCCGCTCCGGTTCGCCCAGTTAGCGAGTCTCGGTTGCCAAGGTTCCTCCTCGCAGTTGCTTTAGCTGGCTCGGCCCTTGCAGTAATAATTAGTTCTTTGATGTTTTTCCATAGAGCATCATCGCGAGCGGTTACATCGACCGTTTCCCCAGCCGAAAGGAAAAGCATGCCAGTTCCAATCCCCGAGAAGAGTGTCGCTGTTCTCCCGTTCGAGAATTTAAGCAAGGAAAAAGAGAACGCCTACTTCGCCGATGGAGTGCAGGGCGAGATCCTGACTGATTTGGCGAAGGTGGCCGATCTGAAAGTGATCAGCCGCACCAGTGTAATGCAGTACAGAAGCGGGTCCGAGCGCAACCTGCGCCAAATCGGCCAGCAACTCGGTGTCGCGCATGTCGTGGAAGGAAGTGTTCAGCGCTCTGGGAATCGCGTCCGCGTCAACGCGGAGTTGGTTGATACGCACACTGACCGGCAGCTATGGGCGCAGACCTATGACCGAGACCTTGCGGACGTATTCACGATTCAGAGTGAGATCGCAAAGGCCATTGCCGCTCAGTTGCAGGCGAAGCTTTCGCCAAGCGAAAAGAACGCAATCGAACGTCCCCCGACGAGCGACATCACTGCCTTCGAGCTCTACGCTCGCGCCAAAAATCTTCTTCTGACAAGCTTTAGCAGCGCCGCGAGAGCGAAATTGATTGAGGCGGCCGATTTGCTGAATCAGGCGACTGCGCGTGACCCGTCGTTTTTCGACGCATACTGCCAGCTCGTCCAGACTCATGGCCTACTGTACTTGCTTGGAGTCGACCACACCCCTGAACGCTTGGCGTTAGCGGAGGCTGCGGTCCAGGCAGCATTTCGTCTTCGTCCGGATGCGGGCGAAGTGCATCTTGCGCGCGCCGAAAATCTTTATCACGGATACCTGGACTATGATGGCGCTTTAGCTGAACTAGAATTTGCTTACCAGACTTTGCCGAATAATCCCCGAGTATTCGCGCTGAAGGGTTACATCCAGAGACGCCAGGGGCGCTGGGAAGAATCCACACGAAACTTGGAGCGCGCGATTGAACTCGATCCGCGCAACTTTTTCACGTTGCAGCAGATCGCCATTAGCTACGGAATTCTCCGGCGCTACGCCGAGGAAACATCCGTGCTGCAGCGCGCGTTGGCCGTCGAGCCGAACGACGTCGATACGAAAGTAGCGCTCGCGGCCGTCCAATTCCATTGGAGAGCCGATACCGGGCCACTGCATCAAGCAATCGATTCCATTCGGGCCACAAATCCCGGTGCTCTGCCGAGCGTGGCCAACGATTGGTTGAGCTGTGCACTGGCCGAGCGCGATGTCGCCGCGGCAAGGAATGCATTGGACGCATTCGGTGAAATACCTCTGACCGATTATGCTGTTCATCTAACTCGTCCGTTAATGGAAGGCATCATCGCTCGAATGAGCAACGACGATAGCAAACCCCGCGCTGCCTTCGCTGCGGCACGCGCAGAACAGGAGAAAACAGTTCAAGCTCAACCAAATTACGGCCCTCCGCTATGCGTGCTTGGTTTGATCGACGCTGCTCTTGGGCGCAAAGAGGAGGCGCTGCACGAAGGCCGGCGCGCAGTTGAGCTTCTTCCCGCGCAAAAAGATGCAATCAATGGTCCGCTCATGATTGAGTATCTGGCGATGATCGCGGCGTGGGTTGGCGATAAGGATCTCGCCTGCCAGCAGCTGGCCATCGCAATTCGTCCGCCGAGCACCGTTAGCTATGGTCAATTGAAACTGCTCCCGTTTTGGGATCCGCTGCGCGGCGACCCGCGCTTCGAGAAGATTGTCGCCTCGCTCGCGCCGAAGTAACGCCGGCACCCCGAGAATCGAGCACGAGCCGCGACAAATCAGAGGATGTTCTTCGACGTGGTTGCTTGCGCGGTCGCTCCGCGTCCTGCTATCATGTGGTATGCGTTTTCGCACCTACAAGAACACCGACCTGACCGTAAGCGAAGTCGGCTTCGGGCTGTGGACGATTTCCACCGGCTGGTGGGGAAGTTACACTGAAGGCGAGGCGCTCGCGCTGATGCGCAAAGCGTTCGATTTGGGCGTCACCCTATTCGATGCGGCCGATACTTACGGGAACGGTTTGAGCGAGGAATACATCGCAAAGGCCTTCCCGAAAAATCGCGACGAGATCGTGATCGCTACCAAGGTTGGCTACGATTTCGTCACCCATGGCGAAGCTCGCGGACGCGGGCAACGCGAGATCCCGCAGGATTTTTCGCCTGACGCAATCGTGCGTGCGACGGAGGCGGCGCTGAAGCGACTAAAGACAGATCGAATCGATCTGCTGCAGTTGCACAACATTCGAATGGAGCAGGTGACAGACGACGCAGTTTGGAAAACGCTCGAGCAACTGAAAGGCGCCGGCAAAATTCGTTACTACGGCGTCGCGCTTGGACCCGCCATCGGCTGGATGTACGAAGGCATCAACGTCATTCGCGAACGCGAGATCACGAGCATGCAACACATCTACAATATGCTCGAGCAACATCCTGGACGCGCCATCCACGACGCCGCGACCGAGACTGGAAAAGAGACGATGTTTCTCATTCGCGTGCCGCATTCATCCGGAATGCTCGAAGGAAAATACAATGCCGAGACGGTTTTCCCGCCAGGCGATCATCGCGCGCACCGGCCACGCAGTTGGTTGCTCAACGGCGTGAAAAAGATCGAGCAACTGCGTTTCTTGGAAAACACCGATCGCACGCTGGGTCAGGCGGCGCTGCAATGGCTACTTGCTGACGATCGTGTCGCTTCCACTCTGCCGAACATTTATAACGAAGAACAGCTCATTGAATTCGCCAAGGCGCCGGAAACGCCGCCATTTACCAGCGACGATATGGAACGGATCGCGGACCTTTACGTCGAGAATTTTGGCATTGAAGAGGACCCACCCAAGTTTAAGGGCACGATGGAATTGGCAGAAACGGCCGCGATCTGAATCGCGGTCAGACATGCGCGGTGGCATGGAGATCTTCCCCAAAAGTCCGTCAGAGATGGTTGGCGGCTTGCGTTATTTCGGCCGCATGCTCGATAAAATCCGTCTTCGTGCGCGCGGTGACTTACATTCGGACTATCATGCAAATTTGGGGCATCGAAAAGCAGCGGACGGGGCGATGTGCAACTTTCTGCGGATCGACTACGAGCAGCTGCGCCAACGTGTGCTCGAAGGCGCTAGTGACGAAGAGATTCTGGAATGGTGTTACCAGAACGGTCGGCGACTGAACGAAGGTGATCTTTTAGTCTGGAATAACTTCAGTTCGAAGTTCGGCTGGAATGATTTTGCGACACCAACGTTGGAGCGCCGGAAAAAAGAGCTGGGTATTTCTGATCGCGCCGATATTCAAACCATGGGCGACCTGTTCGACTACGAGGAAGGGCGGAGGAAGTAGTACGGGTGATCAGTGCGAAGTAAGAAGTCGGTTTAGCGGTTTCGCTTGCGCGTGCGCGCAGCTTTTCTGGCGGCGCTTGAACGACTAGCTTTCGGGCGTCGCCGTGCAGCCGAACGTGCCTGACGCGATAGCGCCACGTGCGATGCAGCCCGGCGCGGTTCGCGCTTCAGCGCTTTTCGCACCGCGCGGGACCGTGTCCGCGACGGCTTACGCCGCGACCCCGCTTTTCGTGAATCGCGCGCTGCCTGTTTCTTCGTCCTGGCCGACCCTCGTTTCGGTGGCGGAAGTTTTACTCCGGCTCGTCGTGCTTTGGACAACCCAATGGCGATCGCTTGCTTAGCGGAACGCGCGCCATGTTTCCCCTCGCGAATATGCTCCATCTCTTCCCGCACAAATTCGCCCGCTTGGGTCGATGGCGACTTTCCTTCACGCGCATCTTCCCGGGCTCGTTCAATTGTTTCTTGTTCTGGCATAGCAAAATGGTTTCGCTGGTAGCGATTGGCTTGGTCGTAACATTGCGGGACCTTGATTAAACCGGGAATAGCCGCATTTTTAGATGTTCGATGGGCGATGGGGTTTGAACACGCTGCCGCAGAAGTTAAGACAATATCTTCTCGATCAACCCGAGACCACGGACGACCTGCATGTCGTCTCGGTGATCTTGAAGGATGGTCGCGTCTTTGAAGATGTCGCGATCTCACATTGCTCACTGGTAGCGGCGGTGCGCGGCCATTCCCACGTCCCGTTTGACGCCAAGGATATTGCGGAATTGCGCGTCACCCATCGGCGCTGGGGTTTTGGACAGGAGATCAAGCCCTCTTAGCTTTTCGCACGCTATCTCCGTCATCCTAGCGCAGTCCAGGGATCCCGTTGCGTTACCTTAAAGTTTCATGTCGGGATCCCTCGACTTCGCTCGGAATGACGAGAGGGTGGATTTGCCGTCGCGCCAACTCGCGCGAAACTCGGAAATGTTTTTCGCCTTCAGATATCGCGCGTTCATCGTTGGGCTTGTCGCAACGATCACCGCAAATCTTACCGCCTTCGGTCAACCGGCGCGACCGGAAGCCAGCTCAACCCCATCCGCCAGTCCGAGCGCGACCCCAATTTTTTTCGCGGACCAAACGCAGGCTGATTTGAAGCAACTACGACAAGCAGCGTTGGCGAGCGATTATGCCTTCAAACAGGTTGCCCATCTGGCGAACAACATCGGTCCACGACTAACCGGTTCCGTTCAGGCGGCGAAGGCAGTCGAATACGTGGCCGACGAAATGAAAGCGCTCGGCTGCAGCGTGCAGCTGGAAAAAGTGATGGTGCCGCATTGGGTACGTGGCGTCGAGACAGCAGAGCTCACGCAATTCCCCGGACAAGCCGCCGGCACCACCCAAAAAATCGTGCTCTGTGCCCTTGGCGGAAGCGTCGCCACTCCGCCGGAGGGAATCAATGCCGATACCGTCTCCGTGCGCGATTTTGAGGAGTTGAAATCGTTGCCGCGCGAAAAAGTGAACGGGAGAATTGTGTTGTTTAATCATTCGTTCGACAAACAAATGGCGGCGCAAGGTCATGGTGGTGAAGCCTACGGGCAGGCCGTGGTTTATCGAAGTGATGGGCCCGTGGCGGCGGCGAAACTCGGTGCGGCCGCCTGTTTGATTCGTTCGGTTGGCGGAGCGGACTACCGTATTCCGCATACCGGTCAGACGAATTACGAGAATGGCGTTCCCAAAATTCCAGCGGCAGCGGTCACGGCGGAAGATGCCGATTTAATCGCCTACCTCGCGGCGCAGGGAGAGACACGCATGCACCTCGTTCTCACTCCACAGACATTGCCCGATGTCGAAAGCGCCAATGTCATCGCCGACATCAAGGGCAGCGAACATCCCGAGCAGGTAGTAATCGTCTCAGGTCATCTCGATTCGTGGGATCTGGGGACGGGCGCGATCGATGATGGTGCGGGCGTGGCGGTGGCGATGGAAACAGCGCATTTGGTTCGGCAACTTCATCTCAAACCGAAACGAACCATCCGCGTGATTGCGTGGATGAATGAAGAAAACGGCAGCCGCGGATCGAAGCAATACGCGAAGGATCACGCGAGCGAGTTTGCCAATCATTTTGCCGTCAATGAAACCGATGGTGGTGCGGATCATCCGATCGGGCTCAACTTGAAGGCGAAATCGGAGGTAAAAAAAATCTTCGAGCCGGTCGCGAAGATTTTACAAGACATCGGCGCCGGTGCTTTGAATCTGTCCGAGCACATCGGCGCTGACATCGAGCCGATGGAAAACGCCGGTGTGCCAGCCTTCAGTCCGATGCAGGACAGCCGTTTTTATTTTAACTATCATCACACTCCCGCTGACACGCTGGACAAAATTGTTCCGCGCGAATTGCAGGAAAATGCCGCGGTCGTTGCCGTCGCCGCCTACGCCGTGGCGAATGCCGAGCAATCGCTGCCGCGATGAGTCGGGAAACCCCGCCTGCCGCGTCATCCCGAGCGTAAGTCGAGGGATTCCGCTGCGAATCGTGACGCTGGCGCGCTCGCTTTTCAAATGCGGCTGACTAGCTTCCGCCTCACTCATGGAACCAACTCCCCTGCCGCCGCCCGTGCCGCGGCCGAATTGGTTCGGACGAAATTGGAAATGGGTCGTACCGCTCGGTTGTCTTTTGCCCGTGCTTTTCGTGGGTGGATGCGGCCTCCTGGCATTCTTGTTTGCAACCGGCATAATGAAACAATCGGATGCTTACAAAATCGCGCTCGCCCGCGCGCAAGCGAACCCGGCTGTGATTGAAGCGATCGGCTCACCGATTTCGCAAACGGGAATCGTGTCGGGCAACAGCAATGTAAGTGGAGCCGTCGGCGAAGC
>Ga0207701_10006249_pt1 | contig 11913 bp, 8 predicted proteins | sample KBSSwiSSwithPhiX_FD_184294 | JGI IMG/M metagenome (GOLD analysis project Ga0207701, IMG submission 184294) | Switchgrass rhizosphere bulk soil microbial communities from Kellogg Biological Station, Michigan, USA, with PhiX - S5 (SPAdes) (version 2) | ecosystem: Environmental > Terrestrial > Soil...
AATTCAGGAATTGCTACCCAACACCTTTTCTCCCAGCTTTCCAGGCCTTTCTCAGCAAGCTGAACGCCCTTCGCGCCTTCGCGCAGATCCCAGGGGAATGGCGTATCCTTCACCACATGTTTTAAAAATAATTCCCACTGCACTTTAAATGCATTGTCAAAAGTTTCCTGCTCCGGAATTTTGCTCCAGCCTGCATAAAAATCTATCGGTTGCGGAATATCAGGGTTCCATGTGGGCTTGGGAGTATTGCCATAATGCTGTGTGTAACATTCGCGTAACCCGGCAACGGCAGAACCTTTCGTTCCATCCACCTGAAGTGTAAGCAGATCGTCGCGACGCACCCGCACAGTCCACGACGAATTGAATTGCGCGATCACTCCATTGTCAAGCTCGAATGTTGCATAAGCTGCATCATCCGCAGTGCATGCATAAGGTTTGCCCTGTTCATCCACACGTTCACTGATATGTGTTTTGCCTAAACATGAAACCGATTTTACCTTTCCGAAAACATGATCAAGCACATAACGCCAGTGGCAAAGCATGTCAACAATAATTCCTCCGTCATCTTCTTTCCGGTAATTCCATGAGGGCCGCTGTGCAGGAATGGTGTGGCCCTCAAAAACCCAATACCCAAATTCACCGCGAACAGATAAGATCTCACCAAAAAATCCGTTTTGTATCAGGCGTTTTATTTTCATGATTCCCGGCAACCATAATTTGTCCTGTACTACGCCATTTTTCACTCCGGCTTTTTTGCAAAGTTCATACAGCTCCATCGCTACTTTTGTTGATACAGCTGTAGGTTTTTCACAATACACATGCTTACCGGCTTTGACTGCCTGCCTCACTCCCTCTGCACGTCTGCCAGTGGTTTGTGAATCGAAATAAACCTGGTATGCAGGATCGGTCATTACGCTTTCGAGGTTGGTAGTAAATTTATTTACCCCTGATTGCTGCGCAAGCTTTTCCAGCTTAACCGCGTCACGGCCAACAAGCACCGGGTCGGGCATGATAAATTCACTGGCACTCACTTTTACGCCACCCTGCTTTATAATTTCTGCAATGGAACGCAAAAGGTGTTGGTTGGTGCCCATCCTGCCCGTTACACCATTCATGATTATGCCTACTTTGTGGATTGTTGCTTCCATCTTATTATTTTATGAGCATTGCAAATATGCTTTTATAATACGGTCGAAAAAAATATTCTGGTCTTCCTGCCAGTGTATGGTGGAGAATATTTCTACTTCATTGTATCCTTTGAACCCGGCATCTTCAACCCATACCCTGATCTCTTTGATATGGATGCATCCTTCTCCCATCAGTCCCCTGTCGTTCAGCATATCCAGTGTGGGTGTTTTCCAGTCGCATATGTGAAAGGCAGATAAATTTCCATGAGTGCCGCATCTGATCAGCTGGTTGTGCAGATCGGGATCCCACCAAAGGTGATAAACATCTGCTGCTATACCTACTGATACTGAATTGAAATATTCTGCGAAGTCATTTGCCTGTTCAAGTGTGTTGATCGCAGACCTGTCGCCTGCGTACATCGGGTGCAGGGGCTCTATGGTCAGTTGAACCCCCTTTTTTTCTGCATGCGGTATGCAGGCTTCTATGCCTTGTTTTATCTGTTCGCGCGATTCTATCAATGATTGGCCTGGTGCAGCGCCGCAAACCAGCACAAGCATTGGGGCTTCAAGTTCCGATGCTTCATCAATCGCTTTAATATTTTCCTTTATAGCAGCTTCCCTGTCTTTTTTTTCAAGCGAAGGAAAAAATCCTCCCCTGCACAGTGAAACTACTTTAAGGTTCAGCGACCGCAGCAGTTTTCCTGTTTCGCGTATATCCCTTTCTGTTATAGCATCTCTCCATACTGTTATGCCTGCAACACCTGCTTCAGAAAATTTCCGGGCCGTCTGTTCTATAGTCCAGGGCTTGAGCGTTATGGTGTGAATGCACAGCCTGGAAAGGTCACTGATCGCGGAAGCACTCATCGCACACAATTAAAAAATGTATAATAAGGTTCTTTCACAATTATTTTCTGCAGGTACAATGCTACTTCACGTATATGGTAATCGCCCCACATGCTCGATTCGCCCTGTGCAACTTTGGCACCTGCCGGAATATGATCCCACCTGTTCGGCCAGTGATATATGGAATGCAGCAATAACCCCTGGTGACTGCTATCAGTACTGATGTAGGGATCCTGCATTAGCGTGTTTACTACTGTTAACCCGGTTTGCCAGTACCTGTTACCCGCATCATCTTTTTTATCCTGCAGGTATTTACCTAATCTGAGAAGTCCCTGAGATGCGATAGCCGCTGCGGTGCTATCTACAGGTTCATATTCGTTGAATGGATCTGCGGGGAGGTCGAGATAATTGCCAAGTTTATACAAAGACGGTGCTCCTGTATCCCAATAGGGTATGCCATCTACAGGAGTATTCTCAATGTAGAAATCGCAGGTAGATTTTGCCGCCTTCAGCATTAATGTTTCAATTTTTTTTCTTCCTCCGTATTCTTCAAGCGCAGCATCGTCAACCGTCTGTAAAAATTCGAGCTCCTCAGCAAAGCCGCAAATGGCCCAGGCAAGTCCACGTGTCCAGGTGGTGAAACCACTGTAACCCTGTTGTGTATTGGGGCACCTGTAATTGCCGTCTTTGGTATTGAAAATTATTTCATGAGCTGTTCGTCCCCTCACATCATAAGAGTCGCGGCCCTCACCATAAAAAACAGAATACTGTGCAGTAGATTCTATATGTTGCAGGGCACGCCCGAGTAAACTGATGCGTACATCATTTTCTCCCTGCATCACATGCTTAAGCGCATAGCTTAGCATCAGGCTTCTCACCGACCTTATTGTGTCTACAAAAAGTGAATGCGCGCCATTAAATGAATGAATGTAACCTCCTGTTTTGGTGGTGGTCCACCTTCCAGCCTGTACGGCACCTGAAATTTTTAAAGCCAGCTCATAAAAGTTTATCTCCCATTCATTTTTTTCAATCTTTCCTTCTTTTATCAGCCTTAATAAATTTCCGTAGGTGCTTACATTATTGAAACCATGATCGTGAACACCGGTATGACTGATGTGAGGAGCCATTGAACTGATGGTCTGTTTTCTTCCGTAGTCAAGAAATTTTCTTTCACCACTGCCGTCGAATTGCAGAATTGCTGAACCGAATTGAAATCCTTGTGTCCATTCGGTCCATCCGCGGGTTGTATATTTTCCTTCTACCGTATAAACAGGAGTTCCTTTCGACAGGTCATAATTCTTTTCGATGCTGAGTATTTTTTCACCTGAAAGCTTCCAGAAATTCTGCAGAGGTTTTTCAAGATCTTTTATTTTCAGCTCATTATTTATATTGATCATCTTACGGCAGCAATTAATTCAATAAATGGGAGAATTAAGGTACTACATGAATAACATATAAAAAAAGCCTCGTGATTACGAGGCTTTCCTGATTTATAGATGATCCGAAAAATTAAGTGATTTTTACTATGACATCGTCTGTATCGGTTCCGCCTTTGTTGTCAGTTACTGTAACTCTGAATACATATGTACCTACAACAAGACCGGTAAGCTTGGTTGAGCTTGATGTTGGACTTACGATCGAGTAAGAAGTAGGCCCGCTTATTTTTGTCCATTTGAAGCCAGCGATCCAACCATCAGCATCGGTTGACTTAGTACCATAAATATATGGAGAGTAGTTCCATGATTTCGGCACGCTTACATCAGCGCCTGCATTAGCTACAGGCAGTATGTTACCACTAGTTGTTGGAGGAGGAGGTGCAGTTGTACCACCTGAAGAAGTTCCGCTTGTGCTTGTTCCTCTTGTATAAAGAAGCATCCACTCATAAACGTTATAGCCATCAACTTTTGTTACAGGGTTCCATGCTTTACCCCAGGTTCCATTGTGAGAAAGACCTGACCAGATAGTAAGTTTTGTTTTTGATGCATATGTAGTATTCCTTGAATCGATCCAGCTGATCCAGTCTTTGCCCCACTGAATTGGAACTACTGCATCATCAGCTGAATTAAGCGACCAGATAGGAAGATTTTTAGAAGCTACTCCGGCAGCAAGTGTTGTTGTTGGTTTTGTACCAGCGCACACAGGTACGATTGCAGCAGCATTCTGACCATATACTACTGACCAATCCCAAGTTGATCCGCCACCCATGCTCAATCCTCCAACATAAATTCTTGCAGCATCAATGCGGTAATGACTCTTAGCGTAATCGATCACCGATTGTACATTCGCTGCAGAAGGTCTAACCCTGAACTGCGGAGAAATAACAATGTAAGAATAATACTTGCCACCAACCAGGAATTTAGCCGGGAAAGTTCCACCCTTGATATGATAAGGAAGACCGCAACAATTTAATCTTGAAAGGCCTGTTCCCAATTCACCTATCCCATGAATGAAAACAATTAAAGGATATTTTTTTGTGGTAAGGCTGTAACGCGCCGGTAATGTTTCATAATAACCGGAAACATTTGAGTTGATCGCTATTTGTTTTGGAGTATGCACTGGTAAAGCAGTTTCCAGCACATCGTTAGCTGCTATAGCATCACTTGAAATAGCTTCTGCGTTCACGGATGCTTGCTCATCTGCAACTATATCTTTTTTACAGGAGGTTAGGATAAAAAGAAAGGTAGAAACAAATAAAGCACTTAGATTTTTCAGGTTCATGGACACACACATTTTTTCGTTATAAAATTCAGACGAACCCCCCTTAACCAAAATGGTGCCAGAAAAATTTGTTGAACAGAATAAACATATTGGGGAGTTGTTAAAATAATGTGAACGAAAGTATTCTTCTTGATATGTGCATATATGTTATAAGTCTTTTAATTTATTTGATTTATGAATTACATTTAATGAATATGATATGTATTAAAAGGATAGCGATATGTTTTTATTGTTTGCTTTTAAAGTTTGAAATGTGCAATACTTATTTTTAAAAAATATTTTCTGAATGATTAACTGGGGAATAATCGGATGCGGCGATGTTACTGAATTGAAAAGCGGTCCTGCTTTCAATAAAATAAATGGATCGTCATTGCATGCAGTGATGAGAAGAAACGCAGAAAAAGCCGCTGATTATGCTAAGCGGCACCATGTTAAAAAATGGTATGATAATGCGGAAGCGTTAATAAATGATCCATTGGTAAATGCCATATATGTTGCGACTCCACCATCAACACACGAACAATATGCGATTGCAGCTATGAAAGCAGGCAAACCCGTGTATGTTGAAAAACCATTTTCTGTTGATTCATTATCAGCTCGAAGAATTGCTGAAGCTTCAAAAACTTTGAATATTAAACTATGCGTTGCGCATTACAGGCGGCAGATGCCCATATTTAAAAAAGTGAAGCAATTACTGGAGGAGAATTATATCGGCAAAATATTAACCATCAGCATTGTTTTATACCAGCATGGAATGGATCCATCCCCGGAAAACTGGAGGCTTGATCCGGAAACAAGCGGTGGTGGATATTTTCATGACCTTGCTCCCCATCAGCTTGATTTAATATATTATTATTTTAAAGCACCAGTATTGATCAGCGGTGTTTCACTTAATCAATCGGATAAAAATAAAGCGGATGATGCAGTTGCCTGTACTATGCTGTTTGAAAATGGTGCGGTGATGAATGGTTTGTGGTCGTTCACTGTTCCGGTAACAGAAGAAAAAGATATTTGTGAGATCACCGGTACGGAAGGGAGTATTCGCTTCAGTGTTTTTAATATGAAAAAAATTACTGTGCGTAAAAACGGAAATGAAGAGGAAATTAATTTTGATCCGCTACAGCATGTTCAGCAACCCATGATAGAAAAAGTGACAGAATATTTTTCAGGGAACGGAGCCAATCCATGTTCGGGTGACGACGGATACACTGTAATGTGGATGATTGACCAGACCACCAGGAAATAAATTCACTACCACATTTCACGCAAAGACGCAAAGATTCGCAAAGAAAACACTCTCCATTTATACGTGTGTAGCATGGTGGGCTATGTACAAATGGCTGCAGGATTTCGAATACCGCGTTAGTATGGGTTGGTGGATCTTTATTATATCGGGAATCATCGCAATATTGATAGCATTGTTCACCATCAGCTTCCAGGCCATCCGTGCGGCTATTTCAAACCCCGTCAAAAGCCTGCGCACAGAATAAGCCATCATCATCGGTTACCGTTCCTCCAATTAAAAATGCAGTTCATCATAACTGGTATTTTAAATACGATGCGATTCGTACATTGGGTTAAAATTATACTATATGCGAGTACCGAAATTTAACCGCTCTGCTGTTGTTATGATGGCTGTATTATTTTTTCAATCCGCAGTTGCACAGCAAAAGATCACAGCTGAAGATAAAAATGCAGCCATTCAAAGTATCGCGAAACAGATAGCTGCCAATTATATTTATCCTGAAAAAGGAGGCCAGATCGCTTCTCATATCCAGACTGCCAACTTTAAAGGTGAATTTAACAAAGCCACAACCTGGCAGGAGTTTGATGAGCTGGTAACAACTGAGCTTAAATCATTCAGCCAGGATGGGCATTTATATGTGAAGCATAATCCCGATGTAGTAAAGGATCTTAAAAACCCCGGCATGACAGAAGAATCAAAAGGGCATATCTATGGCGAAACTTCACCGCAAACGGCAATGATCCAGGAATCTAAAGTTCTTGATGGAAATATTGGATATATGAAGATCACCGCGATCAGCATCAGGAAAAACAATTTGCATGAATTGTATGATGCCATGAATAAAATGCAGGGAACAAAGGCGATGGTCATCGACCTTCGGGATAATGGAGGTGGTGGTTCTGAAGTGGGTGCTGTGCTGGAATCTTTCTTCTTACCTGATGCCACACCTACCTTACAATTTACAAAAAGGGATGGTAATTTTACAATAGATTCTACCGTTAGTTGGCTGAAAGAAAAAAAATATGAAAAACCCGTATATATTATTGTGAACAGAAAAACAGCATCTGCCGCAGAGGCTTTTGCATTTGTGTTGCAACAGAACAGTCGCGCAAAAATTGTGGGGGAAAGATCAGCAGGTGCAGCTTATATGAATTCATGGTACGCTGTTGATGATGAAAATTTTGTATCTGTTTCCACTGCTGCGCCATCTATTCCGGGCAAAAATATTTCATGGGAATTATCAGGTTTGCAACCGGATATTAAAGTGAAAAAGGGTGATGCGCTGGATGTTGCTTTACGTGAAGCCGCGAAAGCATAAAACAAAAAAATATTCTTCTTTTTATCCCGCCTCCGGCGGGTTTTTTTTGCATGTAAATAGTAGAATGTGCCCTGTCGGACATTTACATTCGGTGTTTTGATGGTATTTAACATAAAATCGATTATTTTACGCTCCGCTTTCCTCAACGGCCTTTAAAGAATTTGATTAGCAGGACAACTGTTCTCCTGTCTTTTAACGTCTTATTTCTTATTTAACATAAATTAAATCATGAAAACACAACGCAGGTCTGTATTGAAAAAATTACTCGCATCAGTAGCCGGAGTGGCAGGTTTAGGAGTGGCAGCAAAAGCAATGGATAATACATCTGTTGCTGAAAAACAAGTTGGCAGCATCACATACGATCAGGATGTTCCGCTGTTCTCTGGTAATACTTCTTACAACGGGCTCGTATTCATTGCCGGTAAAGGTGCACACTTCCAGGGCGACATCACATCACATACCGATCATGTGTTAAAAGAACTTGAAGAAGAACTTAAAAAAGCAGGCTCATCAATGGAGAAAGTGCTTAAAGTGAATGTGTATCTTAATGATATTGCTGATTATAAAGGAATGAATGAAGTCTACAAGGGCCGTTTCGGAAAAAATCCCCCGGTTCGTACAACCGTTGCTGTTGCAAAAGGTGGTGTACCCGGAGATTCTCTGGTTGAAATCGACTGTATTGCATACAAATAAGCGATGCATTTCTTATTAAATCATAATTAACTGCTTAATATATGAAACGCCGGGATATATTAAAGGGCATTACTATTCTCCCATTCGCGGGAGGAATTGCAGGTTCGGTAATTCCTTTTGATACAGTTAAAGCCTCTCCGAAGTCGCGCAAACGCGATCTCTATAAAGAACTTGGCGTACGCACCTTCATCAATGCGGCGGGTACTTATACCTTCATGACCGGTTCGATCATGCACGATTATGTTGTTGATGCCATCCAGTCTTCATGGCAGGAGTTCTGCCTGCTCGACGAATTGCAGGATAAAGTGGGAGAAAGGATTGCCGCAATGGTACATGCTGAATCTGCGGTTGTAACTTCAGGAGCATTTTCCGGGCTCACGCTCGGCCTCGCAGGTATACTCACCGGCACAGATGTGGAAAAAGTAAAAATGCTTCCTTTTCTTGAAGGATCAGGAATGAAATCAGAAGTCATCTGCCAGAATGCGCATAAAATTGATTACAACCATGCGCTTATGAACACCGGTTGTAAAATGGTGTATGTTGACTCGGTTGCAGATGTAGAAAAAGCAATCAACGAAAAAACCGCGCTCATGCATTTCCTGAACATTGAGGCAGACAAAGGCCAGATCAAACACGAAGAATGGGTGGCACTTGGTAAAAAATACAACGTACCTACTTCAAATGACATGGCCGCTGATACTCCTCCCGTATCGAATCTTACCAGGTTCAACGACATGGGTTTCGACTTCGTTGTTGTTTCAGGTGGCAAAGCTATCCGCGGCCCGCAGAGCGCAGGCATCCTGATGGGAAAGAAAAAGATCATTGAAGCTGCACGGATTCATATGCCTCCCCGCGGCTACAACATCGGCAGAGGCATGAAAGTAAATAAAGAAGAGATCGTTGGAATGTATGTGGCACTCGAACATTTCATGTCTGCTGATCATGACAAAGAATTTAAAATGTGGGAATCCCAGATCGCAGTGATTGAGAATGCGGTGAAAGGCACCAATGGTGTTACTACGAAAATTACCGTTCCTGCACTGGGGAACGTTACTCCAACACTGGAAGTTTCCTGGGACACCACGGTTATTAAAATGACCACAAAGGATCTGCAGGAAAAATTGCGCAATGGAAATCCATCCATTGAAGTAATCGGTCATGGCGACAATGCAATCAATATAACAGTATGGGTTATGCGACCCGGACAGGAAAAGATCGTGGCAAAAAAACTTAAGGAAGTATTGTCCACCGTTTGATTATTAACTATTATAACTGATTAATTAAATTGACCAGGTCATTTAAGGTATTATTGCAGGGATCGTTAATAATATCATCGTTTATACTACTTGTAAATTGTAACAACCCGGAAAAACCCGATAATAATCCGAACGTATGGAAGGCTCCGGAAAGCTCAAAAGATCTTAAGAATCCTTTTAAAAAAGACTCCACCGCTATAGCTAAAGGAAGGGCTCTTTATAAAGTTTACTGCTGGCAATGCCACGGCGAAAATGGTTATGGCGACGGCGCCGCGGGTGGCGCTCTTGGACAGCAGCCTGCAAATTTTCATAGTGGCCGTGTAAGGCGGCAGACCGATGGTGAATTATTCTGGAAACTCAGCAATGGGAAAGGCAACATGCCCCCTTTCAAAGAATCTTTGAAAGAGGAAGAACGCTGGCAACTGATTTCTTATGTAAGGGGAATGGCCAATCGTGAAATAAGGCCGGGCCCACCCAAATCACTGAGAGATGATATTTCCATTGAACATGTGATGACCACCGATTCACTTGCGGTGCGCATCCTGCAGCATCCAGTGACAAAGGATATTTATTACACCACATTCGATGGCAATGTTTTCCAGGTGAGTCATTTCAATACTAAAAATGCTGTTACAAAAAAAATAATTACTGTAAAGGATCACGGCATCTCAAGATTGCAGGGCGCCGAGTTTGTAAAGAATGAACTTTTCCTTTGCGGAAATGTTGATGACCTTGAAAAGAAAGGTACCGGCGGCAGGATGGTCAGATTTGTAATAGACACAGCCGGCGCAAAGACAATGACAGTTGTATTCAACACCGTAATGTACGGATCGAACAAAACGATTTATGACCACGGATGGAATGCACTTGCTGTTAGTCCCGACCAGAAATATATTTATGTGAATAGCGGTGCACGCACCGATCATGGTGAAGTGCAGGATAATGGTGGTTTATACCCTGGGGCGCGCGATAATGCACTGACGAGTAAAATATTTCGCTTTCCAGTGGATGCTAAGGATCTCATGCTTACTGATGATGCAGCAAAGTTGAAAGCGGAAGGATATATTTATGCTGAAGGTGTACGTAATGCATATGACATGGCTTTCGATGCATCAGGCAACCTCTTCGCTGTTTCAAATTCTTCTGATTATGATAATCCCGAAGATATGTTCTGGGTAAGGCGGGGAAAGCACTTTGGTTTCCCCTGGGTGATGGGTGGAATTGAAAACCCACAACAGTTCAAAGACTGGCAACCGGATCCCGCTACCGATCCTTTTATCAATCAATTTTCACATTCGTGGCAGGTAAGATATTTCCGTAACGATACTACGTTCCCTAAAATTCCTGACACATTGAAATTTACGCCCGGTGTACAGAATATTGGGCCCGATGCCAACGAATACCGCGGTCATTCCGGACGTGTGCTCGATGGTGACAAAACAGGAGTTACAGTAAGCACTTTCACACCACATTGTTCACCACTCGCTTTATTCTTCGATAAGAAAAAAGAGCTTTCAGATGATTTCAGGGGAGATGGTTTCGTGATGAGATACTCACTTGGAGCAAGAGGAACGATGATGAAACCCTTTACATTGCAGGGATCGGATCTGCTGCATCTTAAAATGACTTATGATGAGGCCACTGATAATTATTTCGTAAAAACTACACGCATAGCAGATAATTTTCTTGAGCCGGTTGATGCGATCATGATCGGCAATGAAGTATTTATTATTGAATATGGAGGAAAGCAGGGTAACATCTGGAAATTAACGCTGCCTTCCGGCAAACAAAAAAAATAACTGATGAAAAAATCAATTTCAATTATCCTGTGTATTTTTTATTCGATCCTGACATTCGCCCAGGAATATAGTATTGTAATAAAAGATGGTCATGTCATCGATCCGAAGAATAATATAGATGATGTAATGGATGTTGCCATCAGTAATGGCAAGATTGTGCAGGTATCAAAAAACATCGATCCCAAAAAGGCAGTTCAGGTAGTGAATGCAAAAGGTTTATATGTTACCCCCGGTTTAATAGACATTCACTCGCATAATTTTTTCGGAACAGAGCCTGATCATGGTTACAGTAATGGAACCTCGGCGCTTCCTCCTGATGGATTCACCTTTCGTACCGGTGTAACCACAGTTGTGGATGCTGGTGGTTCAGGATGGAAGTCATTCCCAACATTCAAACAGAATGTGATCGATATTTCACAGACGCGTGTGCTCGCGTTGCTCAATATTGTCGGCGAAGGAATGCGTGGTGGTCCTTACGAGCAGAACACAAATGATATGGACAGCAAAATGACCGCGATGGTCGCAAAAATGTATCCGGGAATCGTTGTGGGAGTTAAGGTTGCGCACTTTAATGGGCATGAGTGGACACCTGTGGACAGGGCAGTGGAAGCGGGTAAGATCGCAGACATTCCGGTGATGATTGATTTCGGTGGCAGCACTCCTCCATTGTCAATTGAAGAACTGTTCATGAAGCATCTTCGTCCGGGTGATATTTTTACGCATGCATTCGGGCAACTCGGTTCACGCGAATCAATAGTAGACACCAACACAAATAAGGTGAAGCCATTTGTTTTCGAGGCGCAGAAGCGCGGTATTATTTTCGATGTTGGATATGGTGGGATCAGCTTTGCATTCTCCCAGGCTATCCCTGCTTTAAAAGATGGATTTTATCCTAATTCTATCAGCACTGATA
>Ga0207701_10006250_pt1 | contig 11913 bp, 10 predicted proteins | sample KBSSwiSSwithPhiX_FD_184294 | JGI IMG/M metagenome (GOLD analysis project Ga0207701, IMG submission 184294) | Switchgrass rhizosphere bulk soil microbial communities from Kellogg Biological Station, Michigan, USA, with PhiX - S5 (SPAdes) (version 2) | ecosystem: Environmental > Terrestrial >...
CGGGATGCGACCGCCGCCGAATCCGACGCGGCGCTGCAATCGCTCGCGACCAAATACCAGGCCGATATCCCGTCGATGCGGTCGGTGGTGAACTACATCCGCGAGCAGCGCGCGGCGACCGGCGTCGTGCCCGACGATCGCACGCTCGTCGTCGAGCAGTTCCGCGACGAGATCGGGTCGATGCGCGTCGTCATCCATTCTCCATTCGGCGGACGCGTGAACGCGCCGTGGGGAATGGCCCTGGCCCATCGGGTCAGGGAGTGGCTGCACCAATCCGGCCCGTCGACTGGCCGACCCGGCGCCCTGTTCGAGTGCCAAGGTGATCAAGTTCGAAAGAGTCTGGAGTTTCTTCGGGCGCAGGCCGGGGGCGGGGATGGCGCGACCGGCGCCGGGGGGGCCAGATTCGGCTTGCCTGCCGCGGGCGCCGCCACGTGGGCCGGTTCGGAGCTCTTGAAGAACGGCAGCCAGCGCGGCCGGCTGAACCCGATCAGCGCGGCGACCACCGCCAGGCCGACAAAGCCCGCGATGCCGGCGATCCGCAGACCGCGCTGGGTCCGGAAGATCGCCATGGTCTCGAAATGCCCGTCATCGCCGCCGCCCTCGGCCTCCAGCGCGTCGGTCTCCAGCGTGGGGACCGGCGCCGAATCGAGACGCGCCGACAAAGAGCCGCCGCGGCCATGGCCGTTCGATCGACCGCGTGCCGAACCGGGACGCTCGACCGTGGTCTGGCGGGTGGGGGTTTGCCGGGGCGACATCCCTTCGTCTACATGGCTCATGCGCGGCGCCGACCGACGGCCACCGCCCGGCCCGGAGCGGGCGCGGTCGGCCTGCTCCACCACATCGAAGAACGGCGCCAGCTCGCTGACCTCGGCCAGTGGGCGCCAGGGGCCGCCGCGCTGGGAGACCCGATCCTCGCGGGTCGCCTTGCGCTCGACCACCCACTTCTGCAGCGTGGTCAGGTCGCGGAAGCGGTGGGTCTGTCCGTCCTCGGTGGCCAGCAACCAGTCCGCGGCCTGCGGTCCCATGAGGTCGTTCAGCCCGCCGGGCGGCGTGGCCACGATCTGGGCGATGGTCACACCGTCGGGGCCGACCACGAAGGTGTGCCCACACGTCGTGCACTGCACCGACGCGCCACCCTCGGTGACACTGTCATCATCGAGCTCGTATTCGGTCTGACAGCGATCGCAGCGAACGTCCATCTACGCACCCGTTGACCGCTCGCCATTGGGCAACCCAACGGTCGCCCCGACATTAGCATGTAACCAATCCGGGGTTCCCGGGGATCTCGGCTGGCTGGGCATTCGGCTAAAGGCTCTCCGGAAACAGGGCGTATAGCTGGGCGGGGGGGAAACGATAACTGCCCGCGACCATGAGATTGCCCAGGTGGTCGACGCGAAACCCGCGGTCGAACGCCCGGTGCAGCACCGGGGGAGTGGCGGCCGACCCGCGAATGACCGCGGGCCGCCCGGGCAGGGCCGCCGCGACCGCATCGATCAAGGTCGCCAGCAACTCGGGCGACTCGGCGACCGCCGGACCCAGGATCACCCGCGCCGGCAGCGACCGGTAAAAGAGGTAGCCGGCGATCTTGCCTGGCGCGCCCGGCTGCTCGATCACCACGGCCGAGCCGCTCTGCGCCAACAGCGCCAGATCCCGCCCCCGGTCGGCGCCGGTCCGGCCCAGGTCATAGCGCTCGACCTGCGCCAGATCGGCCAGCGTGGCGGCGCGCACGCTTCGCGGCCGCACCGCCGGCGGCGACAGCTGGTCGGCCAGCAGGTAGGGGGCGACGTCGGCGACCACGTAGCCGAGGCGCGAGTAGAAGCCGAACGAGTCCGGGTTGAAGCTGTCCTGGAACAGGCGAACGCTCTCACAGCCCTGGGTCAACTGATGGAAATGGGTCATCAGGGCGCGCCCGACCCCGCGCGGCGCGCCGATCCGCGCCGCGACCGGCCCGATGCTGGCGACCGAGCCGCGCGGATGGACAAAGCCCACCCCCAGCGGCTGGCCGTCGCTCTCGGCCAGCGCGCAGCCGTCGGGGTCGAGGTCGAGGTAGGCGCGGCACAGCCAGGAGGCGCTCTCGATGTTGGGGAAAGGCGGCACGTGGCCGCGCTGGCGGTAGACCGCCGAGAACGACTCGTAGAGGAGGCGCGCGGCGTCGTCGACGTCGTCGTGGGTCAGTGCGCGGACATCAATCATGTTGAGACGGCCCCATGGTCACACGAAGTCGCGCCGGCGAAAGATCCAGACCGCGAGCCCCAGCACCAGCAACGAATAGCCGATGCCGTACGCGGTGGCCATCGCCAGATAGTCGGCGCCGACGAAACGGCCGTGGATCGAGACCTGGTGCGCGCCGATGATCGCCCCCGAGGGATAGAAAAGATGGAGGTTGGGCACCGCGTACGACGCCAGATCGACGGCCCGTCCCACCGGGCCCCCGACCCGCGCGGTCACCAGCCGGATGTCGGGCACCGACCGGCCCACCACAAACACCCCCAGCGAGAAGAACCCTGACAGGAAAGGGCTGGAGAAAGAGGAAAACAGGATGGCGACCGAGGTCACCACGGTGACGTTGACCAGCAGGAGCCACAGCGCCTTGACCATGGCCGCGTCGATGGGCGCGCCCTGCGCCACCGTGACCAGCGCCAGCACCAGGCCCATGACCACGATCTGCAGCGCCAGCGTGATCAGCATGCCCAACCACTTGCCCAGCACGAACTGCCAGCGGGCGATCGGCTTGGGCAGGATGGTGTAGACGGTCTTGAGGTCCAGCTCCTTGTAGAGCAGGTTCACGCCCACGAAGATCGCGATGAGCACGCTGAACAGATCGATGCCGTAAAGGCCCAGGTCGCGGGTCATGCGCACCTCTTCGTTCAGCGACAGCTCGCCGAGCGCCAGCGCCGAGACGATGAGGAGGATGGCGAAGAACAGCAGGCTGTAGAGCACCTTGTTGCGCGCCGCCTCGCGGAAGGTGTTGCGCGCGATCGCGGTGATGGCGGCCGCGCCGGCCCCGACGCCGGTCAAGAAGCGGCCCTCGCTGCCGGCGCCGGTGACGGGGTCGCTGCCTGCGCCTCGCGCACGAACAGATCCTCCAGCGACTCGCGGCGCGGCGCCACGGACAGCACCGACGCACCGGCGTCCAGGGCCGCGCGCAGGAACCCGTCGACGTCGGCGGTCTCGGGCAGCTCCAGGCCGACGCCGGAGTCGCCCGAGACGAAGCGCCGCGTGCCGGCGGGCAGCGCCAGGCCAGCCAGCGCCGGGTCGACCTGCGGCGCGCGCAGCACGATCTCGGTCGACAGCAGGCGCGCCGACAGCAGCTCGCCGAGCGGGCCCACGCTGCGCAGGGCGCCACCGATCACGATCGCCACCCGATCACAGGTCATCTCCACGTCGGGCAGGATGTGGGTCGAAAAGAAGATGGTCTTGCCCTCGCGCCGCAGCTCCAGGATCAGGTCGCGCACCTCCTTGCGCCCCAGCGGGTCCAGGCCGGTCATGGGCTCGTCCAGGATCACCAGCTCCGGGTCGGCCATCAGCGCCTGGGCGATCCCGATCCGTTGCAGCATGCCCTTGGAGAACTTGCGCAGCGGGCGGCCGCGCGCGTGGTCCAGCCCGACCCGCGCGATCAGCCGGTCGGCGCGCGCGCGCCGCTCGGCGGCCGGCAGCGCGCACAGCGCGCCGATGAAGTCCAGGAACTCCTCGGGGGTGAGGTAGTCGTAGAAGTACGGGCTCTCGGGCAGGTACCCCAGGCGGCGCTTGGCGGACAGGTGGGGGACCGGCAGACCCAGCACCTCGGCGCGTCCCGCGCTGGGGAAGATCAGCCCCATCAGCATCTTCAGGGTGGTGGTCTTGCCGGCGCCGTTCGGTCCCAGGAAGCCGAAGATCTCCCCCCGGCGGACCTCGAGGCTGACGTTCTTCACCGCCTCGACCCGGCGCCGGAAGAAGCCGAGACGGAAGGTCTTGGCCAGCGCGTCCGCACGCAAGACGACATCGCTGGCCGCGGTGGTCATGGTCAGCGCCATCATACTCGGTTAACGTCGCGGGGTGATCGTCCCGGCGAGCGCGCGCAGGTCTCTCTGCAGGCCCCAGCTCGGCCTGGCGGTGACGCGGGTGGTGATGCAAACGGTGGCACTTGCCGGCCTGGGCGTGGGCGTCGTGCTGGCGCCGGCGCCCGCGGGCGCGACCCCGGTCAGCGATCCGCCAGTGCCCCTGACCGAAAACTTCTCCCGGCTGGAGCTGGTGACCACCGGCACGGTAGCGATCGCCGGGGTGCTGGCGCTGAGCGTGTCACCCAAGATCTGGCAGCCGACCCCTAGCTTGGGCCCTCCCGAGCCCTCCAGCTTCGATCGGCGGGTCAGCGACGCGCTCTATCAGGCCAACGGCAGCGATTCCCGCTTCTGGGGCAGGGTCCCCGACCGGGCCGGCCTGTACGTGCTGCCCTATCTGCCCGCGGTCTTTTACGGCGGCGAGTGGCTGTGGCGGGCGCGTCGCGGAGGCACCCTGTTCCAGGACGGCGACCAGAACCCCGACCACCGCTTCGTGGCCTATACCGAGGCGCTGGGCTGGACCGCGCTGATCAACGGGGTCACCAAGGTGGTGGTGGGACGCGCGCGTCCCTACGTGGTGCTGCACCATCCCGAGCTGGCTGGCGCCCGATCCGAGGACAACGTGTCGTTCTTCTCGGCGCACAGCTCGGCGATCTTCTGCGCCGCCTCGTTCGTCGCGCTCGACGTCAGCGACACCCTGCGCTGGCGGGTGCTGGCCGATGCGCCGCCCGCCGAGCGCTTCCTGGTCGGCACCGTGGTTCCCTACGCGGTCACCTTCGGCGTGGCCTCCCTGGTCTCGGTGTCTCGGATCATCGATCAGCAGCACTGGGCCAGCGACGTGATCGTGGGGGCCGGCGTGGGGACGCTGGTCGCCCACCTGGCCTATGTCGCCCACTTCGATCACTGGGGGCGCCCGCGCCGGCGTCTGTCCGCGGACGGCGCGCCGCCGGTGGCGGCGATGCGGGTGGTGCCCACGGGAAACGGCCTGGCGCTGGCGGGTCTGCTACCGTAGCTAGGGAAACCGAGCTTGTACCCCGGCGCCGACATCGATCTCGAAGCGCAGCCAGCGGACAAATCCGACGGTGTCGCTGAACTGGGCATAAAGACCCAGGTTCCGCATCACCTCGAACATCAGGCCGTTGCTGTTGTGGAAGGCCAGATCCCAGCCGGACAGCGTCCGGTTGTGCTGCTCGGTGAAATCGAACGCCACCTGCAGCGTGGTGAAGAACTTCAACCGATCCGGGGGGCTGACCCAGTAGCGCACGCCCGGCGCGAAGGCGAAAGCGTGGGTGCGCGCGAAGTCGGCCTGCAGACCGAAACGCAGGTCGACCAGCGCGTCCCAGTGCGGGTTCAACCCGAAGGACGGCTGCACGTCGAGGAACGCCGGCAGCCGGCCGTTGCACACCCGCCTGCTGGGTTGCCCGCAGTAGACGTTCTCCTGGTAGGGGAACAGCACCCGATATCCCGACCCCGGAAGGATCCCGAGGCCGAGCTGGCGCTGGTGACTCAGCGAAGGGCTGGCCAGCTCGGGGAAGACCCGGGGCGCGCTGGGCTCGCGCAGCTGGGCGTGCGCGGGCGAGACCCAGCTGGCCGCGCCGAGCGCGCCGGCCAGAACGGTCAGCAAGGCGGTCGGCACGATCCGGCAGGCGAACGGCACGCGGGCGGCGGCCCTCATCGGTGGCGCAGTCTAGATGCGTTCCTCGATCGAAATCCAGGCCTACCCGCCGGCCAGGTGTCGCGCCGCCGGCTGCTGGCGGGCGCGCTGGGCGCCGCGGCGCTGCTGGGAGCGCGGGGCGCGCGCGCGATCGGCGACCGTTCGCTGTTCCGCTTCGCGCGCTTGACCCTGCCCGGGCTTCCCGACCCGCGCCCGACGGCGTTGCAACGCCTGGCCTGGGAGCTGGTGCGCCGGACCAGCCTGGTGACCGCCTCCGATCCCGCCGAGATCCGGCCCACCGATCCGGGCCTGTTCCGCTACCCATTCCTGGTGCTGTCGGGCGACCGGGGCTTCGCGCTGCCGCCGGAGGCCGAGATCGCGCGCCTGCGCCGCCACATCACCTACGGCGGCTTCCTGTTGATCGATTCGTCGGAAGGGCGCGCCGGCGGCGGGTTCGACGAATCGGTGCGCCGCCTGCTGGCGCAGATGCTGCCGGGAGAGCTGCCGGCGCGCATCCCCGAGGAACACGTGCTATGGAAGTCCTTCTACGTGCTGCGCGGCGCCCCGGGCCGCATCCTGGCGGCGCCCTACATGGAGGGGGTCGAGCGCGATCGCCGGCTGGCGGTGGTCTACACCCAGAACGACCTGGGCGGCGCGCTGGCGCGCGACGGGTTCGGCCGCTGGGAGCACGAGGTGATCCCGGGCGGTGACGCCCAGCGCGAGGAGGCGTTCCGCCTGGGCGTGAACCTGGTCATGTACTCGCTGTGCCTGGATTACAAGACCGAGCAGGCGCACATCGACTACATCCTTCGCACCCGCAGGCAGCCGCGGTGAGCACACCCGACTTCAACGACTGGCGGGTCGCGCTGGGGGGCCTGGCCCACCTCGGTCGGGCCGGCGTGCTGCTGGCCATCGTGGCGGCCGCCATCGCGATCGGCCTGTCGGCGGTGTCGCTGCTCGAGGAGCGGCGCGGCCGCTGGTGGCTGCTGCTGGCGCTGCGCGCCGCCGGCATCGCCGCCTGCCTGACCGCCGTCCTGGAGCCGGCGCTGGAGCTGCGCCAGATCGTGCACGTCGCCAACCACGTCGCCGTGCTGGTCGACGTGTCGCGCTCGATGGAGGTGCGCCCGCCCGACGGCGGGGCCTCGCGCACCCAGCGGGCCGCCGCCCTGGTGCGCCAGGCGGCGCCGCGCTTCGCGGCCTGGGAGCAGTCGGGCCACCGTGTCGATCTCTACAGCTTCGGCGACGTGCTGGCGCCGGCGACGGCCGAGTCGCTGGCCGGGCGGCCGGGCGGCGAGTCGACCCGCATCGGCGAGGCGCTGGCCGAGGTGCGCGCGCGCTACGCCGGCCGCGATCTGGGCGCGGTGGTCATGGTGTCCGACGGGATCGACACCGGTCGCATCGGCGAGGGACCGCTGGACGCCGCGACCCGCAGCACCATCCAGGCGCTGGGCGCCCCCATTCACACCGTCGGCGTCGGCGAGCGCTCGCTGCGCGACGTCTCGGTGGCGGCCGTGCTGGCCGACGAGTTTGCCTTCGTGCGAACCCCGGTCACCGTCGAGGCGGTCATCCGGCAGCACGGCCTGCCCGATCGCCAGATCGAGGTCACCCTGAGCCGCGACGGGCGCCCGGTGATGACCCGCGGCGTGGTCCTGCGCGGTGATCGCTCCGAGGAGCGGGTGTCGTTCGACTGGCTGCCCGACCACCCTGGCAACTTCGTCTTCCAGATCGCGACGCCGGTGCTGGCCGGCGAGGCCCTGGCCAGCAACAACAGCCAGGTGTTCACGGTCAAGGTCATCCGCGACCGGGTGCGGGTGCTGCACCTGTGCGGGCGGCCGTCCTGGGATCAGCGCTTCCTGCGCGCCATGCTGCGCCGCGATCCCAACGTCGACCTGGTGTCGTTCTTCATCCTGCGCACCGAGACCGACGATCAGCCCTGGAACCGCAACGAGCTGTCGCTGATCCCCTTCCCGACCTTCGAGATCTTCGAGGAGCAGTTGAAGTCGTTCGACCTGGTGATCTTCCAGAACTTCAACTTCGCGCCCTACGGCGTCGAACCGTTCCTGCCCGGGGTGCGCGACTACGTCGAGGACGGCGGCGCGATCGCGATGGTGGGCGGGGATCTCTCGTTCGCCAGCGGCGGCTACGGGTCGACGGTGCTGCGCGACGTGCTCCCGGTCGAGCTGCCGCCGGCCCCGCCCAGCCAGTCGCCGAACGGCGGCAGCGACGGCGACCTGACGATCGACGCGTTCCGGCCCAAGCTGACCAGCGAGGGCCGCACCCACCCGGTGACCTCGCTGGTCCTGGACCCGCGCGAGAACGAGGCGCGCTGGGCCAAGCTGCCGCCGCTGGACGGGATCAACCGCGTGCCGCGCCTGCGACCGGGCGCCGCCGCGCTGCTCAGCCACCCCACCCTGCGCGGCGACGGCGGGCAGCCGGCGCCGGTGCTGGTGGTGGGCGACGCCGGCAAGGGACGCTCGCTGGCGCTGCTGACCGACAGCGCCTGGCACTGGGGGTTCCTGGCCGCCGGCGAGGGCGACGACGGCCGGGCCTTCCAGCGCTTCTGGGAGAACGCCATTCGCTGGCTGGTGCGCGATCCGGCGCTGACGCTGCTGCGCCTGGAGCTGGATCGCATCGAGTACCGGCGCAGCCAGCCCCCCTCGGTGCGGCTGCGCGCCATGCACCCCGACTACTCACCGGCCGACAAGGTCGACGTGGTGGTCGAGGTCCGCGCGACCGACAGCGACCCACAGGCCAAGCCGCTCAAGCACCTGGAGACCACCACCAACCAGGACGGCGAGGCCCACGTCGACCTCGGGTTGCTGGCCCCCGGGGCCTATCGCGTCGTGGGCCGCGCCACGCTCGACGGACGGGCGGTGGCCGAGGACAAGACCTTCGTGGTGCGCGCCGAGGGCCGCGAGCTGGAGGACGTCGCCTTCCGCGACAAGGTGCTGCGCGAGATCGCCGAGGTCAGCGGGGGCAGCTACCAGAACGGCGAGCTCGGCAACGTCGCCATCGCCGAACCGCGCGAGGTCCGCGTCGGCCGCCAGCGTTCCATCGAGCTGTGGTCGAGCCCGATCTTCCTGGGCATCGGGCTGCTGCTGCTGATCAGCGAGTGGTACCTGCGCCGCCGCGCGGGGCACAGCTAGCGGCGGCGGCGGCGGATCAGGAGGGCGGCGGCGAACAGGGTCAGGGTGGCGGCGGGGGTACCGGGGGCGCCGCGGCCCGCGACGGTGCAGCCGCCGGTGGGCATGCCGTCGCCGGTGGCGTCCATGGGGGCCTCGACGGTGACCTGGGTGGTCGAGCTCTGACCGCGGCTGTCGGTGGCGGTGACCGAGATGGTCTGCTTGCCGCGGATGTTGGTCAGATCCCAGTCGTAGGGCGGCGTCATCGCCACCGCGTGCAGCACCTGCGGCATCACGCTGACCTCGACCTTGGTGACCTCGCAATCACCCATCGCCTTCACGTGCATGGTGAAGTCGTGGCCCACGGTGCTGCCGTCGCCGGGGCCCATGACCTGGACCGCCGGCGGCTTGGAGTCGTCCTGGCAACCGAAGGCCGAGGGCTTGGGGCCGCCGCTCCAGGCGCCCAGGCGCTCCTTCATCATCGCGTAGGAGTTCTGGGTCGTGCGGTTGCACCGGTCGCCGGTGACCGGGTTGTCGACGTTCTGGAAGCCGTCGCAATGCGAGCACACCGTGGGCAACAGCAGATCGACGCTGCTGGTGGTGTGCTCCAGGCCGACCAGGTGAGCCTGCTCCTGCGCGATGATGACCGCGGTCTGCTTGGCGTCGTCACCGCCCAGGAAGGTATAGGCGACCCCGCCGTCCAGGTCGTTGCACAAGAACGGGGCCACGCCGGCGACCTTGGACTCGACGCCGCACCAGGCGCCGCCGCCCGAGCTGATCACCTCGGTGTAGTACTTGCCGCTGGTCGGGCGCGTGAACGTGAAGATCACGTTGAAGTCCGCGTACCACCGATCGAGATAGGACTGGATCTGCTTCTGACAATCGAGCACCGACGTTCCGAAGTTGCAGCGGAACTTGGGCGGCGTGCCGTGGCACGCGTTGACGTTGGTCTTGGGCAACGGATTGCCGTCCGCGTAGAAGAGGTAGACGACGCGCGGCTCCTTCTCGCTCTCGGTCGATCCGGCGCCACCGCCGGTGCCGTTCAACGCGGAGCGCGTCTCGGCCAGCCCGTCGGCCAGCTCGTCGGCGACGGGTGCGACCAGGTCGTCCGCCAGTCCCTCCATCGGCATCGTGGCGCCCTCGGTCCCCACTGTGGGTCCGATTCCCGACGGCGACCATTCTCCGCCGCAACCCGCGCCGAACCATCCCCCCATCAACATTCCGGTCGTGACGACTCGAGCCGTCAGGGCCACATTCGCCTTCACTAAATTTCTCCCGCGTTCCACGCTTGTGTTGGCGACAAACCGCGAGACGTGTCAGGGTCACGCTTCGTTCGTCGACTCTCTTAGCCATCGACACCTCCCAGCAGGTCTTGACGTAGGTCTTGACGGTGCACCGCATCGAACGACAGGATTGAGCGAACATGGTGACAGCCGACAATTTCGTGACGGAGCTCGACGCCAAAAATCACACGTCGATCGATCGCTTGATTGGTTCGCTGGTCAGCGGCGTCAGCAAGGAATCGTTCGAGATTCCCGACGTGATGCGCTTGATCCTGAAGGCCGGCATCGAGGCCGCCGAGGTGGCGGCGCTGTGGATGTCGGATTGTGACGACCTGGAGATGAAGGTGTTGCTCGCCGAGCAATGCGGAGAAGGCGCCAAGCACTATCGCCAGATTTCCGCTCGACTGGCCGCGCTGGGCGCCGACGTCGCCGGGTACGATCCCCGACACGGCGGGTATTCAAAGGTCTTCGCCTTCCTACGTTCACTCCAAACCCCCGAGGAGCGCTCCTCCGCCGGACACGTCACTGGCAAGGCGCTGTCGATGGCCAGGATGGAGGCGATGGCCGCCTTCTGCGAAGGCAAGGGCGACACCGAGACCGCGCACCTGCTACGCGACCAGCTATCGGCCGACGAGCGCCGCTACTACGAGGAGGGCAAGCGCATCCTGTCGATCTCGGCGTCCACCGAGGAGAGCCAGGCGCGCGCGCGGCGCGCCGCGTACCGGACGCTGGAGCTCGCCGCCGACATGCACGAGCCCATCCAGCTGCGCAAGATCCTGCTCAAGCGACGTTGAGACCGAGGTTCGAGGTGGCGCCCCACCCCCTTCCGGAAAGCGCGCCGAAGGTGCGCCGCCGGATGATATAGTTAGGGTGGAATGTCGACCGAGGGACTCCCGCCGCTGCCCTCGCAATTCGGCCGCTACACGCTGCTCGAGAGATTGGCCGTTGGCGGGATGGCGGAGGTCTTTCGCGCCAAGATCGTCTCGTCGCACGGCTTCGAGAAGGTCATCGTCATCAAGCGGATCCTCCCGCACCTGGCCGCCGACAAGACCTTCGTCTCGATGTTCATCGACGAGGCCAAGCTGACCGCCCAGCTGACCCACCCCAAGATCGTCCAGATCCTCGACTTCGGCGATGTGTCCGGCAACTACTTCATCGCGCTGGAGTTCATCGACGGCTTCGACGGGCTGGGCCTGCTGCGCACCTGCGCGCAAAAGCGCCAGCGCCTGCCGCTGCACATCGCCGTGTTCATCACCATGGAGGTGCTCGAGGCGCTGGACTACGCGCACAACGCGCGCGACATGGAGGGGCGGCCGATGCAGATCGTCCACCGCGACATCTCGCCCTCGAACGTCTTCCTGTCCCGCCGCGGCGACGTCAAGCTGGGCGACTTCGGCATCGCGCACGCGCAGGAGCGCGAGTCCAAGACCCAGGCCGGCACGCTGAAGGGCAAGTACGGGTACATGTCGCCCGAGCAGGTGACCGGCGGCGGGCTCGACGGGCGCAGCGACCTGTTCGCGGTCGGGATCGTGCTGGCGGAGATGCTGATGGGCCGGCGGCTCTACACCGCGGAGGCCGATCTGGACGTGCTGCTCATGGTGCGCGACGCGCGCACCGACCGCCTGGACAAGTACTGCGGCGACCTGCCGCCCAAGCTCAATCGCATCTTGCGCCACGCGCTGATGAAGGATCCCGCCGAGCGCCACCAGAGCGCGTCGCAGTTCCGCGAGGAGCTGGCCGAGTACCTGTTCGAGTCGGGCCGGCGCGTGAGCTCGGCCGACCTGCGCAGCTTCGTGCAGGAGCTGTTCGAGGCCGCG
>Ga0207701_10006252_pt1 | contig 11911 bp, 9 predicted proteins | sample KBSSwiSSwithPhiX_FD_184294 | JGI IMG/M metagenome (GOLD analysis project Ga0207701, IMG submission 184294) | Switchgrass rhizosphere bulk soil microbial communities from Kellogg Biological Station, Michigan, USA, with PhiX - S5 (SPAdes) (version 2) | ecosystem: Environmental > Terrestrial > Soil...
TCTTCCATGGAGGCTTCAACGCCCTGGATGCCGTGATGTTCGAAATCCGTGAATCCAATCACGTGGCAGAGCATCGAGCCGTTGGGGTAAATACGGACGGCGTCGTGCTCGAAGTAGATTCCGCGCAGATTGCCGGCACGGAGTTTTTCGCGCAGCGCACTTGCTTGCGCCGCGGGTACCTCGTGCTTGATGACGATGTAAGGGCGACCGCTGTTCAATTTTTCCGCGAGTTCCTGGGAGGGGACCTCCAGTTCAGCATTCAGGAGGTCAACGGTCGCTTGCACATCGCTAAGACGCGTCGCGTCCGCCACGATTGTTTCCACAGGAATGTTGTGCGCGAGAACTTCATTGTTCGCGTCCAGGATCATCCCGCGTTCGGCATGAATGAGCTGCTTGTTAACGTTTTTTTTCGCAGCGAGCCCGGCATATTCGTCGTGCTTGATCGCCTGCAGATAAATCAAACGAAACGAAAAGATGCTGAAGAGGCCGATAAAAGCAGCACACACCAGAGCGCAACGAGTTCGGCTATTTGGATTCATGTTGCGCTAATGGGTTCACCACCGGTTGAATCGTCTCTTCGTCCGTGGTCCGTGCGGGAATCGTTAGCCGCACGATCTTTGAGTCCGAAACGGGGATCATTTTCAGGTAGCCTTCTTTCAAGCGGCGTTGCAATGCCGAGCGCGAGGTGAGCGCCGCGATCTGTCCGGCGGCGGTATCGTTTTGAGTGCGCAGCGACGCGAGTTCGGTCTCCACTGCCTTTCTGCGCTCGCCAAGGTGATACAGTTGGAGCGTTAAATACACATAAGCCAACCCGGCAAGCGCCAGAAATGCTGTCATCACAATCCAGCGCGCCAGTGACGCCGCGTTGACCGTATTACAATTTCGTCGACGTGATCGGTTCATTTGATCTTTTCCGCTACGCGCAACTTCGCGCTTCGCGATCGTGGGTTAGCGCGCTGTTCTTCCTCGCTTGGCTCCATCGGTTTAGGCGTAATAAGTGTAAGGTCGTAGGCGGGATTGCGCCGCGGCTCAGGCCATTCGGGTCTATCGAGCCACTCCTTGCTATGATCGCGGAAGAAATTCTTCACCATCCGGTCCTCCAGTGAGTGGAAAGTGATCACCGCGATGCGCCCGCCCCGATCAAGACGCGCGGTTAAGACGCGCAAACCTTGTTCCAATGCGCCAAGCTCGTCGTTCACTTCCATGCGCAGCGCTTGAAAGACTTGAGTGGCCGGATGTTGTCGGCCGTGGCGGCCCACCAATTTTTCAATTGTACGAGCGAGAGGAAGCGTTTCACGAAACGGTGAGGTTTTGCGCATTTTCACGATCATGGTCGCGATGCGTCGCGCTGCCGGCTCTTCGCCCAGCTCACGAAAGAAGCGGGTCAATTCCTCTTCGCTGTAATCATTCACAATTGTCGCCGCGGTGAGGCTCGTTCGCGGGTCCATCCGCATGTCGAGCGGACCGTTTCGCATCAAACTGAACCCGCGCTCCGCGTTTTCCAGTTGCCGGGAAGAAACTCCGAGATCAAGCAGTGCTCCTCCGATGTTGCGAATGCCAAGCTCGTCCAGAACACAATCTGCGTGTCGGAAGTTTGCCTGCCGCACGATGATGCGGCGGCCAAGGTGGGCCAGACGCTCGGTCACATGCCGGACCGCATCAGGATCCTGGTCCAAGGCCAAAACATCGGCGCCACTATCCAAAAGCGCTTCAGTATGCCCGCCGCCGCCACACGTTCCGTCGAGGATCAGCAAGCCTGATTTTGGGTTGAGCAACTCAAGAACTTCCTTCTGCAGGGCCGGACGATGATAGATAAAATCCTCAGCGGGCTGCGCTGAGTCTTCTGGTGCTTTGGGATCAAGTGCGAACCATGCAGGCGGCGCAGTCCAGAGAGGATTGATGACCTGTTGACGCAACATATGTTTACAAGCCGATCTCCTTCGCTACGTGCTGATACGTAGCCGTCTCCTCTTCGTGTGCCCGTTTCCAGCGTTGCAGGTTCCAGATTTCAAAACGGCCGCGATTGCCGACCAGCGCGACCTCATTTTTCAGTCCGACCTTTTGGCAAAGTTCATCCGGCAAAACCAGCCGACCCTGTCGGTCCGCAGCTGCATGTTGCGCGCGCGAATGCAGTTGACGCAGGAACACGCGGCGATCGCGCGCGGAAACCGTTTCGTTCGTTTCCGCAGCCGAACCCATTTTTGCGAACTCCTTTGGCGACATTACCAACAGAAATTGGTGCGTCGCCTCAGGCAAAAGAATGAAATCCTCAGGACGATCGCGCCGCCAGCGCGATGGGATGGTGATGCGATTTTTCTCGTCAATGGAATGCCGGAACTCTCCAGCATAGAAGCGTTCGGGTTGGGAATCAGCGTCCATTGTCGTGTGGAGTAATAGCCCACTTTACTCCACTTGACCCCACCTTTAACCACCTACCGAGCGTGGGGTCAATAAAAATCTTTGGCTCATTTCACCCGCGCACGAGGGCCATTTGGGTCCCTTCCAGCGATGACATTGCCGGAACGTTCTGTTGCGCCGCCGCATCGGAATTCGTAAGCTCGTCCGAATTATGAATCGCTTCCGGTTCGCGTCCGCGATCGCGTGCACTCTTTTCATGTGCGGCGCCGCGACCACATTCGGTCAAGCTCCGAGCGATGCCGTGCGAGTCACGATGTCGATGCATCCAGATGGATCACGCACGGTTTACAACTTCGACAACGCACAGCACACAGCAGTTGCCACGACAACAGATCCGGATGGCAAAGTGCGTCAGACCATTCGTTATCAACTCGATAATGCAGGCCGCTTCTCGACCGGAGAGGTATCCGGACGGGATGGCCGCGTTCAACTCAAGAGTCGCTACAAGTACGACGACGCCGGTCGCATCTTGGAAGAAACTCAAAGCGCAGCCGATGGTACACTTCTGCACAAGATCGTTTACAGTTACGATTCAGCCGGCAAGCAAACAGGTTACTCCGTATTTGATGCCTCCGGGAAATTAGTCGGCCGCACCGGCGCCCCTGTCGCTCGCCAATCTCCATCGCCAAAACCGCGCGAAAAAACAAGGCGATGACTGGTTAGGGCGTTGCGCTCGGACTCAGGGTCGTTTTCGGCGAAGGCGACACGTTGGCTTGCGCTTCGAGCGGCAACTTCAAGTTGTTGAAGTCGGAAGCGTTGATTGCAAATGTGCTGTCGCGTCCATCCGCGCGTGCGCAAAGTGTGCCGTCGTCATTTTGGGCGCCGACGGTCAGTTTCTGCAATGTCTTGTTGTCTGGTGAAGTCGTGAAGCTGACCACGAGTTGTGGTTTATCGAAACCTTGCTGAGGTGTTGTCGGTCCGAGCCACCGCAACGCATACAAGTTGGACAAGGTTGCGAGCAGCGATTTCAAATTGGCTTGATTGATTGCGCCGTTTCCTTTCACCCAATGCCACTGGTTGTTTTTATCCCGTTCTAACGACAGCTCTTTGTCAGTCGTGACACTTACTCGATGAATTTGTTCGGGCTTGAACTTGAAGATCGACAAATCCTGCCAGCGCAGCGGATCAGCTGAAATCTGATCGAACAACCCGCGACGCACCGCTACCACAAACGGCTCATCCGTCAGCCGCGCATAAACGCCGTCGCCCTCATCTTTTCCAAAGGCAATTGTGGCAAACGGTTCCTCGCCCGCTTTGGTTTCAGCGGTGTTCTCTGAAGCGAATGAGCTGAAGGTTAACTGGAGCTGCGGCTTATCGAGGCCGTACTTCGGCAGATTGGAAGCGACATCTTCCACGAATTTTGTCACCCGCTCATTTTGCAGGGAATCGATCATGCGCCGAACTGCGCCTGAATCCGCTAGTGCGTTGTTTCGGTTAGCAATTGTCCAATTTGCGTCTTTGCGTGCTAGAACGGTTTTGGTTTTGCCGGGCGCGTCGATCGTGATCCGATCAAGGATATTGGTGTCGATTCTAACCAAATGGTTGTCGCGCAAGTCCGAAGGCTTGGTGTTAAGGATCTCTTCGAGTTTTTTCGGCAACGTGTAAACCGAGCCGCGCGGAGCGAATCGCACATAAACCTGGTCTGTTTCTTTGTCGGGCGTCGCGCCGATTTGCAGCGTCTGGCCTTTGTCCTCACGGCCTGCGACTTTGATGGACTCGCCGATTTCAATTTTCTGGTCCTTTTTCTGTTCCTGATCGAACAGAGTGATTGATCCGCGCGGCTCTGCTAATCCGTACGGACGCAGGTCGCCACGATCGTCAGCTATAAATTGTCCAATACGAGCGGAAGTGACCTGCGATATTAGGTCATTAACTTTTTCGTCGTCCGCGCGCGCGCGCAACGGTTTGAGGATTTCCCAGTGCGTATCCTTTTTCTCCAGTTCGATTTCGCCTGCAGGCGTTTTCAATACCACCCGGCGCACCTGCGCATTACTCAATTCGGTTAGTCTTTTATCCCGGAATTCTTCCGGCTTCTTGTCGATGTCTTTCTTTACGGATTGGGCGGCGAGAAATGTTTCCTTTGAGTTCTGAAATCGCACATACATTTTCCCTTCCATAGCAGCCTCTTTGCCGAACAAGATTTCCGCTGGGCGATCGTGCCCCAGCAATTTGAGTTTCAGCTTTGGATTATTCAGCCCGTACTCAGCGAGCTTGCTCTTATCGGCGTCGATCTCTTTGGCCGGGATGCTTCCGTCCTTCTGCCAGTTCTCCAAGTCCGACAACAAAGTTTCGACTAACGCGCTATCGGCCTGGTCCTTGATCGGCGTTTCTAAGCGCCATTTGTTGTCGCGTCGTCGGATCTCGATCTTTTGGTCACCATTTTGAATCACGATTCCGTCGATCTTTGTTCGATCAACATTGACCATGTTTTGTGCCTGACGCCGGGCTTCCTCCGTGCTCGGGCGCTTCATTTCCACGAATCTGAAATAAGCGACGCCGGCAAGCGCAATGATTGCCAGGATGACCGTGTTTCTCCAATTCATGTCAGACGCGGCGTTGCCACCACACAACTGTTCCGATCGCGGCAGGAATCAGCGGCATCAGGACCAGAACAATCCAGCGCAGGCGGCGCAATGCTTCGGAGTCAAGGCTGAACGTGAGAGGCTTGGGAATTTTTGGCGCGATACCGATCATTTGTTCGCGGCTCAATAGCCAGTTCACTGCGCCGGAAACAAAATCGAGCGCCGCTTGATCCTGCATGATGGCAGTGTCTTGAACGAATGTAGCATTGCTCACCGCGACGAGTCGTGACGAGTTCACTTGCACGCGGGCATCGGCGCTGCCGCCTTTCTCCGCCGAGGCCGCGATTGTCAGCGGCACGTCGCCCGCCTTTTGCGCATCCGCCTGCAGCTTTACCTGATTATCTGAGTTGTAGTCGGTCTCGGCAAAGTAACCTTTCTCAGCATGAATGAGCGGCTCCAGCCGGATGTTGACAGCTCGCCCGCGATTGGGATCCAGCGTAATTGAAGCGGTGCCGCCGACAAGAATTGCCCGTACATCGGCCAGCCGCTTCGTTATCGGGCTGTCGCCGAGAAAACGCGCCTGGACATCTCTCGTTATGGCGAGCTCTTGAATGCCTGTCCGCACGAAAACCATGAGTCTGTCGTCATTTACTTTCACTCCCACCTCATCAAGGAAGGCCCGGAGTCTGGGGGTATTCGCCGAGGGATCGACAAAAACCACGATGCGTCCCTGCTTGTCCCAGAAATCGCGCAGCACTTGCATTTCGCGATCGGAAAAATCGTACTGCGGCCCGACGATCATCACTGCATTCACATCGGCCGAAATTGAAGGCTGATCGAGAAGGTTCAGCTCTTGAAACTTAATGTTTTCATTCTCGATAAAAGTTTTCAGCAGCGAGACCGGGCTCGTGGGTGCCGAAAGCGGCGGTTCCTTGTGACCCGTGACGTAACCGAGCGTCTTCTTTTTTCCTTCTACAAGATCGATCATCGCGCTGGTGATCGCCTGCTCGCCTTTGAATGCGGCGATCCGCGGACCTTCGCCCAAGGCCATCCCACTCTGATCAACATCGGCCATCTCGGATGCTTTCACCGTCTTGTTGCGTCCGTCGTAGTCGAGCACCAAAAGGCTCTCGTCCGTGACGACCTTGTATTTGTCGAACAATTCCTTGGCGCGGGAAAGATTCCGTTCCGGATCAATTTGCTCGATGTCGATTTTTCCTTTCCCGGCGTATTGATATTCGGCTAGCAGGTTCTGAACGTCGGCGGAGATCGGCGTGCTCGGCGAAAAGAACACGGTGATGCGCATCTTGTCCTTGAGCGTGTCAAGGAAGCGCTTCGTCTTGTCTGACAGCGCATATTTTTGGTCACGCGAAAAATCCCAGCGCTTGTAATGCTTGAAGGCTAATGAGTTCACCATTGCAGCGAGAAACAGAACCAGCACGATCTGCACAACGACGTTGAGACCAATCCGGATCCGGCCAATTTTCGCACTCCGGCGCGTCGGTGGCTGTTTGGGTTGATCAGCCATGCACTAGAGCCTCCATTTCCGGGATTGAAACGCCTGATACGTAAGAACCAGCGCGACGATGGTCATGCTCACATAAAGAACGATCGGTCTTGTATCGATGATACCGCGGGAGAACGTTCCCATGTGCTCGATCGCAGAAAAATAGCCCAGCAAATCGCGTGTCTCGGAAGTTACATCCAGTAGAATGAATTGTACGAGACCGAGGAAAAATAGAAGCGTGATTGCGCAGAAAGAGATGATCGCGGCAATGATCTGATTGCGGGTCAGCACCGAGGTGAGGCAACCAATGGAAAGGTAAAACATCCCGAGGAGCAACAACATCAGGTAAGAGCCAAAGTATGCTCCAGGAGAATGCGCGCCCGGTTGGTTTGTTATCCTCGCGAAAATCCAAAAATAAACCAGCGTCGGGACCCAGAGAATCAGGTAAAACACAAGGGCGCCAAGAAATTTTGAGAGTACTACCTGCCAATCACGAACAGGTGCAGTGGTGAGCGGCTCAATCGTGCCGAGCTTAAATTCTTCGGCAAACAAGCGCATGGTGATCAACGGAAAAATCAGCACGAACGCGAACCAAAAGAAAACTGAATTGAAGAACGCTTCCTGGATTGTGTATTGCACCTGGCGCTGGTTCATGAACGAGACCTGGAAATAAAAATCGACCCCGCTGATGATCAGAAAAAAGATCATCACGATGTACGCGATCGGAGAGTAGAAGTAGCTCCGCACTTCGCGAATGAGGAGGGTAAAAAATTTACGCATTAATCGGTCTCCGTTTTGTCATTGACCTCAATGCATATCCGGATGGGTCAGCTCGACGAAAACGTCCTCGAGTGTTCCCCGCCGTTGGATGAGCTCGCGCACCGCCCAGTGGCGTTCAACGGCGAGCCGGAAAACCTCTTCGCGCACATCCGCACCGGATTCCACTCGCAGCAAAAATCTCTTCCAATCGTCTTCACCGTGCATGACCACCTCGCGAACGCCCGGAATCTTCCTTAATTCTTCCTCGCCGTTGTCGTTTCCGACTTTTGCCTCAAGCTCTACGCCACCGGCCTGCCTGATTTTCCCAAGCAAATTCTCTGGGGTGTCGCACGCTTCGATTCGCCCTTTATGAACAATGATTACGCGACTGCATGTCATCTCCACCTCCGGCAGGATATGAGTGGAAAGCAAAATCGTGTGCTGCCTGCCCAGATTTTTGATCAACTCTCGAACCTGCCGGATTTGATTCGGATCGAGACCAATCGTGGGCTCGTCTAGAATGAGAAGATCGGGTTCGGCCACAAGAGCATCCGCCAGACCGACCCGTTGGCGATAGCCTTTAGATAAAGTGCCGATGAGTTTTCGTTCGACGTCCTTTAGTCCGCAAAGTTCCTTCACATCGCCAACCCGCTCCGTAATGCGGCGGTGCGGCACGCCCTTGAGCGCCGCGCGATAATTCAGGTATTCCGTCACACGCATGTCGCTATAGAGCGGAACGTTTTCGGGCATGTAACCGAGGTGCGCACGCGCCTGCAGCGATTGCCCAAAAACGTCAAAGCCGGCGACGCTCGCGCGGCCGGAAGTCGGCGGCATAAAGCCGGCTAGGATGCGCATGGTCGTGGTTTTACCGGCGCCGTTCGGCCCTAGAAATCCCATGATCTCGCCGCGGCTGACCTCGAAATTCAAATCCTGAATGGCAGTCTGACCAGCGTAACGCTTCGTTAAATTCTCAACTTTAATCATTTTGCGACACTTCGATGAGACAACCGAACCGCGATTGCGTTGCCAATTTTTTTACCGCGCTTTGAGAGTCAACGTGGCGAGCTCATGATTCTCTCCACGTGCGCGAATAATGCCCACCGTAAACTCCACATTTGCGCCGCTCTCGGCCGCTCGCAGCGCCTCGTCGACCTGTTTTACAGAAGCGACCGTCGATTTGTTTACGCGATAAAGGACCATTCCACGCTTGATCCCGGCCTCGTTTGCCGGGCTGTCAGGTTCAATCGCCGTAATCAAAACGCCACGGCCTCGTAGATATCCGAGGGCGTCGCTGAGGTCCTCACTCAGATCTTGTAGCTGCATTCCAAATAATTTCTCGACGCGACCACCGTTGGATTCGTCGGGCACCGGTTGAGCTGTGATTTTCCCCTGCTTCATCGCCACTTGCTTGAAGCGATTGACGCTGTCGCGCACAACATCGGCCGGAATGGCGAAGCCCAGCCCCTGGGTGGGAACGCCTTGTGGTGTAAATGCCATTTTCGCCGATGCAATACCGACCAGTCGACCAGAGAGATCGATTACAGGCCCACCGCTGTTGCCCGGGTTAATTGCGGCGTCCGTCTGCACCAAACCTTTGTAATCGGTCTCGTCGACGGTGATGTCGCGTTTGACTGCGCTCAGCACGCCGCGGCTGATTGAGCTGCCGTAGCCGGCAGCGTTCCCGACTACCATCACCGTCTGCCCGAGCAAGTTCGGAGAAATATTGTCGAGATTGATAAACGGGAAGTCGGGTTGGGCGTCGATTTTTATAAACGCCAGGTCGTTCTTGTCATCCCCGGCGATGTAACGAGCGCGGTGGGTTTTCCCGTCGTTAGTGGTTACGTGAATCTTCAAGTCAGCAGCGCGCTCGACCACATGTTGGTTGGTGACGATGTACCCCGCCGGATCGATGATGAATCCGGAACCGAGACTTTGCAGAGTCTGACGGACTTCGCGCGGTCGAAAGCGATTGTAGCCGAAGAATTGCGTGTAAAAATCGTCGAACGGATCGCGCACCGTGCGTCGAACTACGCGCTCGGTGTTGATATTCACTACCGCAGGCAAAACCTTCGCCACAGCCAAAACAGCTGGCTCGGAGGCCGGATCCGCCTGTGCGTAACACCGCGCTGAAGCCGCGACCGTTAAGACCGCCGCGACCGCGAGGACAGCACGATTTTTCACAGGCATATGCGCAGCAAGTAACGAAGCGGCCCTCGGACTGTCAACTTGCCGCGCTGGCTGATTGTCCGAGATTGCTTTCTATGCGCACATCAATTGACGCTCGCGCAAATGTTCACCTGATTGAGGAGAATTATCGCCGTTGGCAGGAGAACCCAGACTCGGTCGATTCGGGGTGGTCTGCTTTCTTTGAAGGATTTGAGCTGGGAAATCTTCCGGACCGTAACGGGGCGCCGGAAGCTATCGGGGAGATCGAAGCTCGCGAAGCAGCATTGCAGACGCGTGTGGATGGGCTGGTTTACGCTTATTGCACGCTGGGTCACACTATCGCGCGGATAGATCCGCTTGAAGAAAAGCGGCCGACAAATCCATTGCTGCGTTTGAGCGAGTTTGGATTCAGCGATTCCGACCTCGATCTTCGCGTTTCGTCAAAGTTCTTTCTGGACAATCGATCGATGACGTTGCGCGAAATGGTCGCGGGACTCGATAGAATTTATGCCGACTCGATTGGCTCGGAATTCATGCATATTCAGGATCCGCGCGTCCGCGAATGGATTCGCCGCCGGCTGGAGACGCGTCCGCACAAACATTCAACGTCTCGGGCCGTCCAGGTAGCATTGTTGCGGGCACTACTCGAGGCCGAATCGTTCGAGACTTTTCTGCATACCCGCTACGTCGGACAGAAACGCTTTTCGTTGCAGGGGGCGGAAACGCTGATGGTCGCTTTAGAAACAATCTTGCACAAATGCCCGGATGGCGGTGTGGAGGAGATTTGCATGGGCATGGCGCATCGCGGACGGCTCAATGTCCTTGCGAATTTTCTCCGCAAATCGCTGAAGGTCATCTTTACCGAGTTTAGTGAGAATTACATTCCGGAGTTGGTCGCCGGCGACGGCGACGTGAAATATCATCTCGGTTACGATGCGGTGCGCAGACTCGGTTCAGGTGCCGAGGTTGAGATCCGACTATCGTCGAACCCTAGCCATCTGGAAGCTGTCGATCCAGTAGTCGAAGGGAAAGCGCGCGCCCGCCAACGAATTCGCCACGATACAGAACATCGGAAAAAAGTCCTGCCGCTGCTCATTCACGGCGATGCGGCGTTCATCGCACAGGGGGTTGTGGCGGAGACGCTCAATCTGTCGCAGTTACACGGTTACAGTACTGGCGGCACTATTCACGTGGTCGTGAACAATCAGATTGGTTTCACGACGCTGCCGAAAGATGCGCGATCGTCTCTTTACGCCACGGATATCGCCAAGATGATCGAGGCGCCGATTTTTCATGTGAACGGCGATGACCCGCTTGCAGTGAAGTTTGTCAGCGATCTGGCGTTCGATTTCCGTCAGCAGTTCGGGCGCGACGTGGTAATCGATCTGTATTGCTATCGCCGCTATGGCCACAACGAGGGCGACGAACCGGCCTTCACACAACCCGATCTCTATGCGAAGATCGAGAAACGTCCGTCTGTCACTCAGCTTTATAAACGCGAATTGCTCGATGCCGGAACGCTGAGCGAAGACGACGCTGCTTCGCTTGAAACCGAGTTCGCCCTGCGACTGGAAATGACGCGTGATGAAGTGAACGCGATCGAAAAGCGTAGAGCGAACCAGAAAGCAAGATTCAAGGAATCAACAGCCATCTTTCAACCCGGCTATTCGAGCGAATCTGAGCCCACGGCAATCAGCGAGAAGACCCTGAAAACGATCGTCGACGGTCTGACACGTGTCCCGGAAGGTTTCGAGGTCCAGCCGAAAATCCAACGCATCGTGCTCGATCAGCAGCGCAAAGTATTCGAAGACGGCGGACCGTATGAATGGCATTACGCCGAGGCGCTCGCGTTTGGGTCGCTGCTTCTTGAGGGAATTCCTGTTCGATTATCGGGTCAGGACAGTTCGCGCGGCACGTTCAGCACACGGCACTCGGTGCTTTACGACGCGAAGACGGGCAAACCGTACGTGCCGTTGATGCACCTGGCGGAGAAGCAAGCGCGCATCTGCATTTACAATAGCCCGCTTTCTGAGGCTGCCGTGCTCGGGTTTGATTACGGTTACTCGCTTGAGTATCCAAAAATGCTTTGCCTGTGGGAGGCGCAATTCGGGGACTTCGCTAACGGCGCTCAAACGATCATCGATCAATTTATCGTATCAGCGGAATCGAAGTGGCAACGTCCGAGCGGAATTGTGTTGTTACTCCCGCACGGGTATGAAGGGCAGGGCCCCGAACATTCCAGTGCGCGCCTCGAGCGCTTCCTTCAAGAGTGCGCCGAAGACAACATCCAGGTCTGCAATGTCACGACCGCTGCACAGTATTTTCATATGCTGCGCCGCCAGATGAAACGCGATTTCATCAAACCGCTGATTGTCGCCACGCCCAAGAGTCTGTTGCGTGCCAAGTATGCATCGTCGCCAGCTGAAGAATTCATCCATGGCCGGTTCGAAGAAATTCTCGGCTCACCTGAAGCTGGTTCGGTCGATAACGTGAAGCGTATCATCTTTTGTTCCGGCAAAGTCTATTACGATTTGTTGAA
>Ga0207701_10006258_pt1 | contig 11904 bp, 11 predicted proteins | sample KBSSwiSSwithPhiX_FD_184294 | JGI IMG/M metagenome (GOLD analysis project Ga0207701, IMG submission 184294) | Switchgrass rhizosphere bulk soil microbial communities from Kellogg Biological Station, Michigan, USA, with PhiX - S5 (SPAdes) (version 2) | ecosystem: Environmental > Terrestrial >...
AAGAACTTGTTCGGGAAGTTGAAGCGGATCTGGCCGAGCGCGTTGCGCTCGCCCGGCGGCTGGAACACGCGGATCTTCCCGTCGGCGGTGCGCTCCATCTTCAGCCCTTGCCGCTCGAAGATCAGCGGATCGCTTGTCTCGTAGACCGGCAGGAGCTCGTTGTAGATGATCGACTCTGGCACGTTCCAGGTCGGATTGAGCGTGATGAACTTCATCGTCTCGGTGAGCAGCGGCGTCTCATGCCCCGGCTTGCCGACCACCGTGCGGGTCTGCCAGACCTTCTCGCCATTGTTGTAAACGCGAACAAAAAAGTCCGGGATGTTGAGCTCGACGTGCGTCTTGCCGAGGTCGCGCGGCATCCAGCGCCAGCGCTCCATGGTGGCGAGAACCGCGTCGAGTTTCTTGACGCGGCTCGGGCCGTTGATCGCCTCGATGGTCGGGGCGTTCAACTGGCCGGTGACCTGAATTCCGTTGGCCTTCTGGAACTTACCGACCGCCATGGCGAGCGCGGCGTTGTAATTGGTGTTGGGCTCGGCGGCGAGGCCAAGGCGCTCGCGCAGCAGCGGCACGCGCGGATCCGCCATCACGGTCTCTTTGCCTCTGCTGTCGCGGGTGTAGCGCAGCACCGGTCCGCTCTCCACGCGACTGCTTACGGGATCGTCCAGCGCATCGCGCATCTCGGCGAGCTTTGCCTTCAGGGTGCGGTAGCCCGGCTGCGGCGGGTTGAACTGCGCCAGCGTTTTGCCGAGGTCGTTGGAGGCCGCGATTTTCTTCAGCACATCATCGGCGTCGAACGCGAGCTTGTAGTCGATGTTCGGACTAACGCGGGTGAAATGCACGCGCCCGGTCATGGCATGGCGCGCGTAGGTCAACAGCGTCTCGGTGAACTTCAGCTCGGCCTCGGCCTGCGCCTCCGCGCTGCCGACGTTGAGCTTGGGCATCCGGTAATCTTTTGGATCGAGCCCGTCAGCGTCGATGGTGCCGAGATATTCGATCACGTCCTTGGCGCGCTCGCTCGCCGCGCCTTGGGCCACCCACAACGGCTGGAAGTTGCGGGCCTTCTGATAGAGCGCGACGATGGCGTCACGGTCGGGCTTGCGCGCGATCATGCGGTCGAACTGTTTGCCGGTGATGATCTCGCGAATCTTGTTGCCGACCTCGGCTTCAGCCGCCGCATTGGCCGCGGGCGCTTCCACGGCTGAGGGCTTGGCCGGGCGCACGGCCGGAGCGGGCGCGGCGGCGGGACGGGCCACCGGCTCGGCAGCAGGGGCTGGCGCGGCGACAGGTCGGGGCGCGGGTTCAGGGGCGGGAACTGGCACGGCAACCGGCCGAGACACCGGCGCGGGGGGCGGTGCGAATTTGGCGACAGGCTCTGGCGGGGCGACGACAGCCGCGGGCTCCGCCTCGGCGCGGGCCTGCTCCGGCGTGGTCGCCGGCTTGTCAGTTGCCACAGGCTTTACGGGCTCGCTCCGCAATTCGTTGCTGGCTGGCGCCAGTGGTGTCGGCGCGCTGTTCGAAGCCGGCAGCGTGCCGCGGAAGCGGATGCCATCGTCCATCGTCGTCGACGGCTTGGGCATGCTGCCTGGCGTGCTGTAGTCGCGCGCGGCGGGCTGCGGCGGCCGCATCTGGTTGGAATTCGGCGGTGCGGCGGACGCGGTGGTCGATACCGTCAGGATCAGCGCCAGCGCGGTGCCGGTGAGAAAACCAAATCGCGTGCCGAGTCGGACGCTGTGCATCGTACGCGTACTCCACTTTCACCGGGCCCGATCGTGACGTGACAAGGTCATATGTCACGATGCAACGCGGGACTTATCCAGCTAAACGTCGCGGCGTCTATGAACTGTCGAATCGACAGTTAACGCTGCGCGGAATTTCGCGCGGTGATGGTTAGCGCGAAGCGTTAATGCGCCTCGGCGGGCTCCTTGCGTTCGTCTTTGCGCCCTTCCGGAGCGCGCTCCGCGAGACCGAGATTCTCGAGCTTGCGGTAGAGCGTGGAGCGGCCGATCTGCAATCGCCGCGCGACTTCCGACATCTGCCCGCGATAATGCGCGATGGCGAAGCGGATCGCCTCGGCCTCGATCTCCTCGAGCGGCCGCACGTCGCCGTGGTGGTCGAGCAACGCGAGCGTGCCATGCATCGACGGGCTCGACGGTGCGACGCCAAAATCGGCCAGCGGTGGCACGTCGATCATCGGCGGCGCGCGCAGCGCTTCGGTGAAACCCTCGGACGCCGGCACGGCAGCCGTTGGATTGCCGATCTGCGCTGCAATCTGCGGGAATTCGTCGATGCCGATGCTGTCATCCTCAGCCATTACCACCGCCCGGAACACCGCGTTCTCGAGCTGGCGCACGTTGCCGGGCCAGCGATGGCGGCCGAGCAGTGCCAGCGCTTCACCGCTGATAGCGCGCACGACTTTGCCCTCTTCGGCGGCGATCCTGGCGAGGAAATGCCGGACCAGGTCGGGGATATCCTCGGCGCGCTCGCGGAGCGGCGGCACCGCGATCGGGAACACGTGCAGGCGGTAGAACAGGTCCTCGCGGAAGCGCCCGCTTTTGACGTCGTCGATCAGGTTGCGGTTGGTGGCCGAGATGATCCGCACGTCGACCTTGACGGTCTTTCGCGCGCCGACCGGCTCGACCTCGCCCTCTTGGATGGCGCGGAGCAATTTCACCTGCGCCGCCATCGGCAGCTCGCCAACCTCATCGAGGAACAACGTACCGCCGGAGGCTTCGACGAACTTGCCGAGGTGCTTCTCGGTTGCGCCGGTGAAGGCGCCCTTCTCGTGGCCGAACAGGATCGACTCGACGAGATTGTCGGGGATGGCGCCGCAATTGACGGCGATGAACGGCTTGGCGCGCCGCTCGCCCTGGCCGTGGATGGCGCGTGCGATCAGTTCCTTGCCGACGCCGGACTCGCCTTCGACCAGCACCGGGATGTGGGACGCCGCCGCTTTTTCGGCGCCGCGCAGCACCGACAGCATTTTCGGGCTGCGGGTGACGATGTCCTTGAATGTCAACGTGCCGGACTGGCTGCGCTTGATGCGGCCGAGTTCATCGGCGAGCGCGCTCTTTTCCAGCGCGTTGCGGAGCGACACCTGAAGGCGCTCGGCACCGACTGGCTTGACCACGAAATCGACGGCGCCCGCGCGCATCGCCGACACCACATTGTCGATACCGCCGTGTGCGGTCTGCACGATCACCGGTATGGTCGAGCCGGCTTCGCGCATCCGCGCCAGCACACCGAGACCGTCGAGATCGGGCATCACCAGATCGAGCACGACGCAGTCGAAGCGCTCGGTGCCGGTCAGCATCGACGCAGCCTGATCGCCGCTCTCGGCGATCGCCGGTTCGTGGCCGAACTTCCGCACCATGTTGTCGAGCAGGCGACGCTGCACGGGATCGTCGTCGACAATGAGAACACGAGCGGTCATGGCAACACTCCAAACGCAACTGTGCCGTTTCGAGGCAGTCTGCGTGTGTTGCCTTAAGGGGGCGTTAGGAATTGCCCTTAATGAAACGTGAAGCGGCGGCGACGTTGCGGCTTGCCGCCGGATCGCCGCCGCTACTCCCTAGAGATTGGCCTCGTCAAACGCGCGGACCCACATGGCGCAGATACCCGAGCGAACGATGTCGCCGCGGGTGAATTCGATCACCGGCACCGGCAGCATCTGCGACTTGATCAGGTGGATGACGGTGCGCAGCCCACTCGCCTCATTGAGATCGCATTGATTGACGTCGCCGTTGATCACCACGGTGCAGTCTTCGCCGATGCGGGTCAGGAATGTCTTGACCTCGGCCGGCGTTGAGTTCTGCGCCTCGTCGAACAGTACAAAGGCATTCTTCCACGATCGGCCGCGCATGACCTCGAACGGCACCAGTTCGATGTCGCCTTTCTTCAGCGCGATCTCGTAAGCGGCCTTACCGATCCGCTCCTTGATCGCCTCCACCACGGGTGCGGCCCAAGGCGCGAACTTGTCTTCCAGCGTGCCGGGGAAATATCCGAGCGAGCGTCCGCACGGCACGTTGGGCCGGGTCAGAATGATCTTGTCGATGGCTCCATTGCGGAGCAGATCGGCGGCGTGCGTGGCGGCGATCCAGGTCTTGCCGGTGCCGGCCGGCCCGAGGACGACAACTTGGGGACTGGTTCGCAGTGCATCGATGTAAGCGGCTTGGGCGGGATTGAGCGGCAGCAGGGGCGGAAGCGAACGTTCGATCTCGAACTTGGAATGCTGGAATTCGATGATTTCAGCAGTTTCAAACGAGCGAACGTTGCGCCGACGCTTTTTGCTGAAGTGCTTGTTGCTGAAGTGCTTACCCAAAGCCGGACTCCTTTTGTTGGACCAAGAGGAATACTCGCGCGCAGTCGCTCCGCGCTTGAACGCGGAGTATTCGGATGTTGCTGATGGGAATCTTCGGCAGGCGGCAGGGCGGGTGGCGGCGTGCGACTGTATCCAGTGCTGGATACGTCGATCTTCTCATCGTGTCGCCAACGTGAAACCCGACATTGAAAAAGAGTATAGCTGATTCTCGTGACAATTTTAATGTGAGGTTTCAGGCAATGCGGTGAAAATATCGGCACCCCGCCGCCGCCGTCGCCGGCTTCCGCGAGTTAATTTTGTGTTAATGGCGCGGGCTACTTCACTCTCTCGACGGTGAACAGATCGGGGAGCGCCATCACCGCCTTGTAGCGCGCGAGCGGATCCTGGACCGTGCTGTTGATCTGGCCGAGCTTCGGCATGAACGAGATCGGCACGGTATATTTCAATCCGTCGCCGCCCTGGCGCGGCCGGATCAACACCACGGCGAAGGTGCCGGGCGGCGATTTCTCGGCGGCGACTTGCAGTGTGCCCTGGCCGGGACTGGCGCCGACCGCCAGCATCACGCCGTCGGCCGGGCAGGGGCAGGGCACGCCTTCGCCTTGGTAGAACAACACCGACAATTCGCGCGGCTTGGCGTTGAGACGCTGCAACGCGTCCTCGCCGATGCGGATGCCGGCCGGCAGGAACGAGCCGAAACCGCCGTGCACGCGGGTCAGGAGTTCGACCCATTGCTCCGGCGTCTCGGCGCGGGCGGAGGTACCACCGGCCAGCGATGCGAGCAACAGAAGACGAAAAAGGGGCATGGTGACGCGCTCCGGGGGCGTATAGCCCGCGGATAAACCATAGCCAACCGAGTATGTCAGGCCCGGCCGTGCCGGGTGTGGATCACGACAGCAGGGTGCTCAAGGTCCGCAATGCGCCGCTGTCGCAGACCGCCTTGCTGACGAACTGGCAGCCGACCTGGTGCGTGCCGGTCCAGACCATTTCCATCGCGACATACAGCACAATCGCAAGGCCGATCCAGGTAATCCAGTGATAGCGGGCGAGCAGCTTGGCGATATAGGCCGACAGCAGCGCCATGAATCCCACCGCCACCGTAAGCCCGACCGCCAGCACCCAAATCTCGCCCTTGGCCGCGCCGGCGACGGCCAGCACGTTGTCGAGCGACATCGAGACGTCGGCGACGATAATCTGCATGAGCGCCGCGCCGAACGTCATGGTCTGCACCGCGGGCGGCATGCCGCCGCCCGGCATGGCGCCTGCGAACGCGTGCGCGGCCGGCGCCGGCAGCGTGATCTCGCGGTACATCTTCCAGCACACCCACAGCAGCAGGATGCCGCCCGCCAGCGTCAGCCCGACGATGGTCAGCAGGTGTGTGGCGATAGTGGCAAACAGGATGCGCAGCACCACCGCGCCACCGACTCCCCAGAAGATCACCCGGGCGCGAATCGAGGGATGCACGCGGGACGCCGCCATACCGACCACGATGGCGTTGTCGCCGGCCAGCACGAAGTCGATCACGATGATCTGCGATAGGGCGATGAGCTGCTGGGTGAGGTCCACGCGTTCCTCGACAAATGTCAGCGAATGGGAAAGGCCGCCCAGGCGCGCCGTTGGGAAACCGCGACGCCGGCCGGATCAGGCGGCCTCAGGGGCTGCGACCGGTACCGGCCACCAGACGCACCATCTGTTCAGGTTCGACGGCGGCCGCGATGACAATGCCGATAACGGTGAGGACACCGGCCGCGTCCCAGTAGGAAAATTGTCGGTCCGGCAGGGGACGCTGCCACGCAATCATCGCCACGGCAGCGGCCAGGATGAAGAACGCAAAGCTGAGACCCGGCAGCAGGGCGTCGTCGGACATTGTGTGACGAAACACGGCGCCGGCCGCGAGCACCGCCGCCAACGCGCCGGTCAAGACGAGCTGGGGGCCGACCGCCGGTTCGCTCGACCGCGTACGCATTCTGCCGAGGGGATTGGTGATGGTCATGGCACTGCCTTTCCGCCGCGCGGGCCTGCTTTCGGGCCAGTGCGGGGCTTCTCGCCGGCCCGAATTGTGCTATAGATCGTCTATTCAAGGACGATCTAGTGATAGATAGTTTAGTAAACATGAAACGTACGGGAAGGCAAGTCGGTTCCAACAGCGCGGGGGCTTCGATGCAGGCTGCCAAGGCAGAGCCGCAGACCAAAAGGCTGCGGAAACAGGCCGGAACGTGGCTCAAGGAACTGCGGGCGCGCGCCGGTTTGTCGCAGATCGAGCTCGCGGAGGTTCTGGGCTTTAAGTACTACACGTTCATTTCCCAGGTGGAGAACGGCTTCGGCCGGGTTCCGACGGAGAGCCTGGAGGCGTGGGCTCGGGCGCTGAGCGTCGAGCCGTCCGGGTTCGCCCGCGAGCTGCTGTCTTATTACGACCCGGAGCTGTACCGGCTCCTGTTCGAGGTGAAAAAATGAATGTGGTGAAGTTCCCGCGCGTCACGACCCAAGCTGCCGATGGCTGGCAATCGGCCGAATTGCAGCAGTTCCTGGCGGTCTCCGCCAATGCGATCGCGTCCGGCGAGGCGAGCGGCTGGGAGGTTGGCGTTACCGAAAACGGCGATCCGCAGGTTTTCCTGCTGGGCCCGCCACCGGACCACGACTGCATTCTCTGCATCTCCCGTCTGGGTCGGCTCTATGTGATCGAAGATGGCGCTGGCCACGTGCTTTACGAGCACGACAATCCCATGCTGCTGGTCGAACATGCCACCGCCGCGCTACGCCGCCGCAAGGCGGCCATCGTCGCGCGTGTCGCTGTGGCGTGGTGTGCCTTGCGCGAGGCGTTTGAGGAGAAGACCGAGGCGATGATGGCCGAGCCGATGGAGCTTCTGACCCATCTTGCCCCGCAACTCGCGGCGCTGGCCTAATCCGCCATCCATGACTTGATGGGGATTTCCGGCTACGGCTTTCGTGGCACGGTTGCCGGATGCGCGGGCGGCCCTATGTTCAGGGGCAGTCCGATCCCAACAACAGCCAGGTTTTCATGACCCCTATCAAAGCTCGCGCCCCGCGCTCCGCCGCGGCCAAGAAGGCCCCGAAGGCGCTCGGTCCGCTGCCGGAATGGAATCTGGCCGACCTTTATTCTTCGATGGACGCGCCCGAGATCAAGCGCGACCTCGACCGCGGCGAAACCGAATGCTTCGAATTCGAGAAAGCCTACAAGGGACGCCTCGCCGACATCGCGGCCAGCCCCGACGCCGGACGCACGCTGGGCGAAGCGGTGCGGCGCTACGAGGCGATCGAGGACGTGCTCGGCCGGCTGATCTCCTATGCCGGGCTGCTCTACGCCGGCAACTCCACCGATCCGGCCATTGCCAAGTTTTATGGCGACATGCAGGAGCACATCACGGCCGCTTCGCTGCATCTCTTGTTCTTCACGCTTGACTTGAACCGCCTTGATGACGCGGCGCTCGACAAGGCGATGGCCGACCCCGCGCTTGGCCATTACCGGCCTTGGATTGAAGACATTCGCAAGGACAAGCCGTTCCAGCTCGAAGACCGCGTCGAGCAGCTGTTTCACGAAAAGTCGGTGACCGGCTATTCCGCTTTCAACCGGCTGTTCGACGAAACCATGGTGGCGCTGCGCTTCAAGGTCGGCGGCAAGTCGCTGCCACTCGAGCAGACGCTCAACATCATGCAGGACGCCGACCCGAAGAAGCGCAAGGCCGCGGCTGAAGCGCTGGCCAAGACCTTCAAGGAGAACCTGCGGCTCTTCACCCTCGTCACCAACACACTCGCCAAGGACAAGGAGATTTCCGATCGCTGGCGCGGGTTCGGCGATGTCGCGCAATCGCGCCATCTCGCCAACCGCGTCGAGCCCGAGGTGGTCGACGCGCTGGTGGCCTCGGTGCGCGAGGCCTATCCGCGGCTGTCGCACCGCTATTACGCGCTGAAGGCGAAATGGTTCGGCAAGAAGCAGTTACCGCACTGGGATCGCAACGCACCGCTGCCGCAGGTGGCGATGCGCACCATCGCTTGGCCGCAGGCGCGCTCGACGGTGCTAACCGCCTACGGCGCGTTCTCGCCGAAGATGGCGTCGATCGCCGAGCGTTTCTTCAACGACCGCTGGATCGACGCGCCGGCGCGGCCGGGAAAATCGCCTGGCGCCTTTGCGCATCCGACCGTGCCGTCGGCGCACCCCTATGTGATGCTCAATTATCAAGGCAAGCCGCGCGACGTGATGACGCTTGCCCATGAGCTCGGCCACGGCGTGCACCAGGTGCTGGCCGCGCCGAACGGGCCGCTGATGGCGCCGACGCCGCTTACGCTGGCCGAGACTGCGAGCGTGTTCGGCGAGATGCTCACTTTCAAGAAGCTGCTCAGCGAGACCGCCGACAAGAAGCAGCGCAAGGCCATGCTCGCCGCCAAGGTTGAGGATATGATCAATACGGTGGTGCGGCAGATTGCGTTCTACTCATTCGAGCGCAAGGTCCACATTGAGCGGCGCAACGGCGAGCTCACCTCGGAGCAGCTCTGTTCCATCTGGCTCGAGGTGCAGCGCGAGAGCTTGGGTCCCGCCATTGATCTCCGCCCCGGCTACGAGGTGTTCTGGACCTATATCCCGCACTTCATCCATTCGCCGTTCTACGTCTACGCCTATGCGTTCGGCGACTGCCTGGTGAACTCGCTTTATGCCGTGTACGAGCGCTCCAACGCGGGCTTTGCCGAGCGTTATCTCGAAATGCTCGCCGCCGGCGGCACCAAGCATCATTCCGATCTGCTGGCGCCGTTTGGTCTCGACGCCCGTGACCCAAAATTTTGGCAGGGCGGCTTGGGCGTGATCGAGCGGATGATCGGGGAGTTGGAGGCGCTGGACGGCGTGAAGTAGGCGCAACTTCCGAAATCAAGGGTTCATGACCGATCGCGAAAAGAACCGGTTTTCCGCCCGCGCCCGGCGCTACGCCAGCGTCGGCGCGAACGTGGGCGGCGTCGCAGCGCGCATGGCGGGTGCGCGCTTCCTCGGCCGGGACCTCGACCGCGGCAAGAACGCCGCCGAACTGGCTGCGGCGCTGGGCGGCCTCAAAGGCCCCATCATGAAGGTGGCGCAGCTGCTCGCCACCATTCCCGAGGCGCTGCCGCCGGAATACATCATCGAACTGACCAAGCTGCAAAGCCAGGCGCCATCGATGGGCTGGGCTTTCGTCAAGCGCCGCATGCAGGCCGAGCTTGGCGCCGATTGGCAGAAGAAATTCGCAAGCTTCGAACATCATCCCGCCGCGGCGGCTTCGCTCGGTCAGGTGCATCGCGCGCGCTCGCACAATGGCGAGGAACTGGCCTGCAAGCTGCAATACGCCGACATGCAGTCGGCGGTTGAAGCTGATCTCCGCCAGCTTGGCCTGTTGTTCGCCATCCGGCGTCGCTTCGATCCGGCGATCGATACCACTGAGATGATCAAGGAGATTGGCGCGCGGATGCGCGAGGAGCTCGACTACGCCCGCGAGGCCAAGAACGTGGCGCTCTACCGCAACATGCTTGCTGACGAAGACGCGATCCGCGTGCCGGAAACCTGGCCCGAGTTGTCGACCGGCCGGCTGCTGACGCTCGATTGGCTCGAGGGCAGCCGGATGCTGGAGCACAAGGAGGCTTTGCTCGCTGTCCGCAATCGCCTCGCCACGGCGATGTTCACCGCCTGGTGGCTGCCGTTCTGCCGCTTCGGCGTGATCCACGGCGATCCGCATCTCGGCAACTACTCGGTGTTCACCGAGAAAGGCAAACCGTCCGGCATCAACCTGCTCGACTACGGCTGCATCCGTATCTTTCCACCGAGCTTCGTCGGCGGCGTGGTCGATCTCTACAACGGCTTGCGCGATGACGACCATGCGCGGGTGGTACACGCCTACGAGACCTGGGGTTTCAAAAGGCTCTCGCGCGAGCTGATTGACATCCTCAATGTCTGGGCACGCTTCATCTATGGGCCGCTGATGGAGGACCGGGTGCGCAGCATCGGCGACGGCGTGAAGCCCGGCGACTACGGCCGCCGCCAAGCCTTCGAGGTGCATAAGGCGTTACGCGCGAAAGGCCCGGTCACGCTGCCGCGCGAGTTCGTGCTGATGGACCGCGCCGCCATCGGTCTCGGTTCGGTGTTCCTGCATCTGCGCGCCGAGCTCAACTTCCACCGCCTGTTCGAGGCGGCGATGGAAAACTTCTCGGTCAACGGTGTGGCCGACCGGCAGGCCGCGGCGCTCAAGCGCGTCGGCTTGACAGCAGGGATCTAGACTTTTCCATCGCATCCGACGGTTGCGACATTCAGCGCGTTGGACTTCCTGGCGGTATCCAGCTAATGGGGGCGGGGGCTCCATCTGTCACCTGCTGAGTCCCGGCGGCCGCAATTGCACTCGGTCTGCCGTTACGATCAATCCCAACGGAGAGAATTGGATGCTGGTCCGGCTTGCCTGCGGTGTCGCCCTTGTGGGATTGGTGCTGATGCCCAACGGTGCGCGAGCGCAGAACTGCGCCGACGAAATCAGCAAGCTGATGTCGAAGGACACCGAGAAGCTGACCACCCGCTATCAGCGTGTCACCAGGCAGATCCAGGAAAAGGGATCGAGCCCCAAGCTTATCCAGGAAGAATGCCGCATCGCGCGCGAGCTTGGGCCGCGGCTCGAGGGTCAGCTTGCCGCACTGAAACAGTCCGGCTGCGTCAAGGACCCGCAGATGGGCAACATGATCGCCGATATCGTTCGTGGCCATGAGGATGACTTGGCCATGGCGCGCAAGACCACCGCCCGCTCGGAGTGCCGGTAGCGCCTGTTCAGCCGTGATTTTTGGCCCGGGGACGGCCGCCGTCGCGGCATTGCCCGGCTTCCGCGTTTCCGCTAATCCTAGCGTCCCTCCCAAGCCGGGCTGGAATCAAAAAGGATCGCGTGATGGCCGCGCATGGCGCCCCCGAATATTCAGTCGCTGAAGGCAACGACTACCCCGCGCACGAGCAGACCTATCGGAATTTCATCTCGCTCTTGAAATGGGTGGGCGGCTTTGTCGTCCTCATCGTCGCCGGAATGGCCTATTTTCTGACCTGAGCGGTCGGGCTCGCCGCCTCGCGGGCCCGAGCCCGCCATATGCGGGCGGCCGTTGGAGGCATTATGAAAATCGCAGTTGGCGCTGAAGCCGATCCATCCGAGCCGCGCGTTGCGGCCACCCCCGACACCGTGAAGAAAATGATCGGGCTCGGGGCCGAGGTGGCGGTGCAGCCGGGTGCCGGCGTCAAATCAGGCATTCTCGACGCGGACTACACCGGGGCGGGCGCGACCGTGTCGGCCGACGCGGTCAGTGGCGCCGATATCGTACTCCAGGTGCGCCGGCCGGCTGCGGCCGAGCTTGCGAAAATCCAAAAGGGCGCGCTCGTCATCGCCATCATGGACCCCTACGGCCAGGATGCCGCGCTGAAAGCGATGGCGGATGCCGGCGTCACCGCCTTCGCCATGGAGTTGATGCCGCGCATCACCCGCGCGCAGTCGATGGACGTGTTGTCGAGCCAGGCCAATCTCGCCGGCTATCGCGCCGTGATCGACGCCTCTGCCGAATACGGCCGCGCCTTTCCGATGATGATGACC
>Ga0207701_10006259_pt1 | contig 11904 bp, 10 predicted proteins | sample KBSSwiSSwithPhiX_FD_184294 | JGI IMG/M metagenome (GOLD analysis project Ga0207701, IMG submission 184294) | Switchgrass rhizosphere bulk soil microbial communities from Kellogg Biological Station, Michigan, USA, with PhiX - S5 (SPAdes) (version 2) | ecosystem: Environmental > Terrestrial >...
GAGCCGTTCCCGGACACCGGCCTTGCGATTGCGCCGCTCTACGACGAGCCGTTCATGGTCGCGCTGCCGAAGGCGCATCCGCTTGCCAAGCGCAAGTCGATCGACGCCGAGGAGCTGAAGGACGAGAAGATGCTGCTGCTCGGCACCGGGCACTGCTTTCGCGACCACGTGCTCGAGGTCTGCCCGGAGTACGCCCGATTCGCGAGCGACGCCGAGGGCATGCGCAAGACCTTCGAGGGCTCGTCGCTCGAGACGATCAAGTACATGGTCGCGTCCGGCATGGGGTTGACCGTCGTGCCGCGCCTCTCGGTCACGCCGGAAACCCAGGCGCAGCCGCACGTCGTCTACGTGCCGTTCGCAAAGCCGGTGCCGACACGCCGCGTGGTGCTGGCCTGGCGCCGCAGCTTCACGCGCTACGAGGCGATCGCGGCGTTGCGCAACGTGATCTATGCGTGTCCGCTGCAGGGGGTCAAGCGCCTTACCGAATTGGCCGAGGCGCCCTGACCGCCGGACGTCGTCCGCTTCGGTCTATGGCTCCGGTAGACCGATTCAATGGAAATGGCTCGAAGCGGTGACTATCCTAGGCACAGGGTCGGCACGAAACCAGCGTGCCGCATGCGGCCCGTCCAAGGGTCTTCACTTCCATCCTTCTTGAGGTAACACGACATGGCCAAGCAGAACGGACCGAGCGGTCCTCGCATCAACATTGGCATCAGCGAGGAAGACCGCGCAGCGATCGCCGGCGGCCTGTCGCGCCTCCTCGCCGACACCTACACGCTGTACCTGACGACCCACAACTTCCACTGGAACGTGACCGGGCCGATGTTCAACACGCTGCACCTGATGTTCATGACGCAGTACACCGAGCTGTGGAACGCGGTCGACCCGGTCGCCGAGCGCATCCGTTCGCTCGGCCATCCTGCCCCCGGCTCGTACGCACAGTTCGGCGAGCTGAGCTCGATCAAGGACGTGCCGCGCGATCCGCCGAAGGCGCTCGAGATGGTCGCGATCCTGGTCGAGGGCCACGAGGCGGTCGCCCGGACCGCGCGCAGCATCTTTCCGCTCGCCGAGAAGGCCGGCGATGAGCCGACAGCCGACCTGCTGACGCAGCGCCTCGCGATCCACGAGCAGACCGCCTGGATGCTGCGGAGCTTGCTGCAGGACTAGTCGCGTGACGGCCCTGTGACGCGCATCGTCACGGGGATAATCGAGTTTTTACGTCTGGCCGGTCGCATTCGCGACCCGGCGCTCCCATGTCCGACCTCACGCCCCAGGTGCGCCGCCGCCGCACCTTCGCGATCATTTCGCACCCCGATGCCGGCAAGACGACGCTGACCGAGAAGCTGCTGCTGTTTTCCGGCGCGATCCAGATCGCCGGCTCGGTGAAGGCGCGCAAGGCGAGCCGGCATGCGACGTCGGACTGGATGGAGATCGAGAAGCAGCGCGGCATCTCGGTCGCCTCGTCCGTGATGCAGATGGAATACCGCGACTGCGTCATCAACCTGCTCGACACCCCCGGCCACCAGGACTTCTCGGAAGACACCTACCGCGTGCTGACGGCCGTCGATGCCGCGCTGATGGTGATCGACGCGGCGAACGGCGTCGAGCCGCAGACGCGCCGGCTCTTGCAAGTCTGCCGGGCCCGCAACACGCCGATCCTGACCTTCGTCAACAAGATGGACCGCGAGGTGCAGGAGCCGCTGGTCCTGATGGACGAGATCGAGCGCGAGCTCGGCATGGAGGTCGTGCCGTTCACGTGGCCAGTGGGGATGGGCAAGGTCTTCCACGGCGTAATGGACCTGCGTGAAAAACAGATGCGCGTGTTCAAGGGTGGCGAGGACCGCAACCGCGAATCCGATGAGATCCTCGCCGGCCTCGACAACCCCGCCTATGCCGAGCGCTTCGGCATGCAGTACGAGCAGGCTCACGGCGAGATCGAGCTGCTGACCGATGCGGCGCCGCCGTTCGACCGCGCCCAGTTCCTCGCCGGCAAGCAGACGCCGATGTTCTTCGGCTCGGCGGTCAACAACTTCGGCGTGCGCGAGGTGCTCGACGCGCTGGTCGACCTGGCGCCGTCGCCCGGGCCGCGCGCCGCGATCCAGCGCGAGGTCGCGCCGGACGAGCCGAAGCTGACCGGTGTCGTCTTCAAGATCCAGGCCAACATGGACCCGGCGCACCGCGACCGGATCGCGTTCGTGCGCGTCGCCTCGGGCCACTTCGAGCGCGGCATGCGGCTGAAGGTCGTGCGCTCGGGCAAGGAGCTGCGGCCGAACACCGTCGTGTCGTTCCTCTCGCAGCGCCGCGAGCTGCTCGACGAGGCGTTCGCCGGCGACATCATCGGCATTCCGAACCACGGCGTGCTGCAGCTCGGCGACACCCTGACCGAAGGCGAGGCGCTGCAGTTCACCGGGCTGCCGTTCTTCGCGCCGGAGCTGTTCCGCAGCGTCGAGGTCGCCGACCCGCTGCGCACCAAGCAGCTGAAGGCCGGCCTGACCCAGCTCGGCGAGGAAGGCGCGATCCAGGTCTTCCGCCCGCTCGGCGGCTCGCTGCTGCTGCTCGGCGCGGTCGGCCAGTTGCAATTCGAAGTCGTCGCGCACCGGCTCGAGCATGAGTACGGCGTGAAGGCGCGGATCCTGCCGAGCCGCTTCCAGGTCGCGCGCTGGGTCACTTGCGGGCCGGAGGACGGCGGCGCGAAGGAGCTGCAGCGCTTCATCGATGGCAATGCGCACCGCGTGGCTTACGACGCGGTCGATGCGCCGACCGTGCTGGTCGAATACGCGCCCGAGCTGCGCGCGATCGAGTCGAACTGGCCGAAGATCAAGTTCCACGCGCTGCGTGAGCACGCCGGGCTGGTGTTCCAGCGCCAACTCGAGGGCTGAAGACGCGCTGCCTCGGAGTCGACAATCGCCCGATGGCCACCGACGCCGCCTCGCGCTCGCGCTTCGCTCTCTATCTCGACCTGATCCGCTGGGACCGTCCGGCCGGCACCTACCTGCTGCTGTGGCCGACCTTGTCGGCGCTGTGGATCGCGGCCGGCGGCTTTCCCGGCTGGCATCTCGTCGTCGTCTTCGTGCTCGGTACCTTCCTGATGCGCAGCGCCGGTTGCGCGGTCAACGACGTCGCCGACCGCGAGTTCGACCGCTACGTCAAGCGCACCGCGAACCGGCCAGTGACGAGCGGCGCGATCGCACCGCGGCAAGCCCTCACGCTCGGCGCCGCACTCGCATTGGCCGCATTCGGCCTAGCGCTGACGACGAACGCGACCGCGATCGCGTGGAGCGTCGCGGCGCTCGCGATCGCGCTGCTCTATCCGTTCAGCAAGCGCTTCGTCTCGATGCCGCAGGCGGTCCTCGGCGTCGCCTTCAGCTTCGGCATCCCGATGGCGTTCGCCGCAGTGCGCGGCGACGTGCCGTGGCTGGCCGCGGCCTTGCTCGTCGGCAATTTGTTCTGGGTTCTCGCCTATGACACCGAGTACGCAATGGTCGATCGCGACGACGACCTGAAGATCGGCATCCAGACCTCGGCAATCACGCTCGGCCGCTTCGACGTCTCCGCGGTGATGGCGTTCTACGCGCTCTTCCTCGCGATTTGGGCCGCAATCGGCATGCAGATTGGACTCGGAGCGCCGTACTACGTCGGCCTCGGCGCGGCCGCGCTGCAGGCGGCCTGGCACTACACCTTGATCCGCGACCGCTCGCGCGACGGGGCGTTCCGCGCGTTTAAGCTGAACCACTGGGTCGGCTTCGCCGTCTTCGCGGGCGTGGCCGGCGCGACCGCGCTGTCGTGACGCGCGCGCGCCGCTGACGCCGACCGTGCCGGCAAGCGCGCCCACCCCGACCACCATTCGCGTCGCGCGCGCGGCGGTCGCGCTGATCGTTGCCGGCGCGGTGCTGCTGTCGATCGGCTACTGGCTCGGGCCCGAGCGCTTCTGGTCGCTGGCCCTCGCCCTGTACCTGCCGTACCCGGTGCATCTGCTGCCGGCGCTCGGCGGGATCCTGATCTCGCTCGCGCTCGGCTGGGTCTGGCGCGTCGCTGCGCTGCTCAGCCTTGCCCTCGTCCTCGCGCCGGTGATGGGACTCGAGCTGAATACCGGCGACGACGCGCAAGGCCGCAAACCAGTGCGTGTGCTCACCTACAACGTCAAGGCCTACCTCGCGGCGGGCCGCCCTGACGGCTTCGCGCAACTCGCGCAGGAGATCCGTCGGCACCGCCCCGACATCGTCGCGTTGCAGGACGCCAATGAGCCGTCGGTGCTGCAGCGCCTCGGGATCGGTCCGGTCGCGACGCTGACCGCCTTGCCGTACCGCTACGCCTTCGGCCAGTTCACGCTGGCCAGCCGCTTTCCGCTGCGCGAATGCGCACCGAGCACGAACGCGGCCGGCGAATTCATCGACACCTGGGTGCGCTGCATCGTCGACATCGGCGGGCGGGAGGTCGATCTCTACAGCGCCCACCTGCCGACGCCGCGCCAGGGCCTGAACGCGGCGCGCACCGAAGCACTCGACGGCGTCGAGGACTGGGAGCAGAACGTTGCCGCGCGGATGGCGCGGGCACGTGATCTCGCGAAGACCGTCGCCGCGCGCAGCCGGCCGGCGATCGTCGCCGGCGACCTGAATGCGCCGCCGCCGTCACTCGCGGTGCGAACGCTGCTCGACACCGGCCTGCGCGACGCATTCGGGCGCGCCGGCATCGGCTTCGGCTACACCTACGGCCATGCGCTGCGGCCCGGCTTTTCGTTCCTGCGCCTCGACCACGTGCTGGTCAGCACCGAGATCGGCGTCGCCGCGTGCGTGGTCGGGTCGGAGACGGCGTCCGAGCACCGACCGGTGATCGCCGATCTGTGGCTGCCGCAGTGACCTCGTGCAACGCCGGCACAAGCGCCGAGCCGAAGCGCATGCCCCTGCACCTTCGGCCCCGCGCAATCCCCGGCATCATCGACGTTCATGCAACACGCTCCGCTGCCGCGCCGATGATCGCGGCCTTCGAACAGGCCGGCCTGATCGTCCTCGAGCGCGGCTGGCTGTCGTCGAACAACATCCTGTTCGGCGCCGCGAATCCGGACCATGAGACGGTCCTCGTCGACACCGGCTACTGGACTCACGCGCCGCAGACCGTCGCACTGGTGCGCCGCCTGCTCGGCGACCGCCCGCTGCAGCGCATCGTCAACACCCACCTGCACTCCGACCACTGCGGCGGCAACCACGCGCTGCAGCAGGCCTACGGCTGTGCGGTGGATGTGCCGGCCGGCGAAGCCGACAAGGTCGACCGCTGGGACGAGACGAGGCTGACCTACCGCGAGACCGGCCAGGGTTGCCCGCGCTTCGAGCGCACCGGCGTGCTGCAGGCCGACACCGAGATCGAGCTCGCCGGCCGGCGCTGGCAGGTGATCGCGTCGCCCGGCCACGACCCCGAATCGATGGTGCTGTACGAGCCCGAGCTCGAGCTGCTGATCTCGGCCGACGCGCTGTGGGAGAACGGCTTCGGCATCGTCTTCCCGGAGCTCGAGGGCGGCAGCGGCTTCGATGCGGTCGGGGCCACGCTCGACCGCCTCGCGGCGCTGCGCGTGCGCGCGGTGATCCCTGGCCACGGTCCGGCGTTCGACGATTTTTCCGGCGCGCTCGCACGCGCGCGGCGCCGCTTCGATGCGCTGGTCGCCGACCCGAGCCGGCATGCCCGCCATGCGGCGAAGGTGATGATCAAGTTCCACCTGATGGAGCTGCAATCCCAGCCGCGCGATGCGCTGGTGACGTGGCTCGAGGCGAATGCGCTGATCGCGGGCGTGCACCGCCTGCACTTCGGCGATGTGTCGTTCGAGTCTTGGTTCGATGCGCTGATCGGCGAGCTTTGCGCCAGCGGCGCGCTGAGTGTGCGCGACGATGTCGTCGAAGACGCCTGAACGTCTCCGCTTCAGCCAGGCGCCGCCGCGCAATCAGCCGCGCAGCAGCTCGTCGCTGATGATGATCTTGCGGACCTCGGTCGTGCCGGCGCCGATCTCGAGCAGCTTGATCGTGCGGTAGAGCCGGTTCACTTCCGACTCCCAGATGTAGCCGTAGCCGCCGTGAATCTGCACGGCCTCGTTCAGCACCTTGTTCATCGTGTCGGCGGCGAACATCACCGACGCCGCGCTGATCTTGTGGATCTCGCCGCGGCCGCCGCCGCCAACCTCGAGGTGGTTCGCGGCACGCAGCGCCTGGTAGGTGAAGAGCCGCATCGACTCGACCCACACGTACATCTCGGCGAGCTTGCCGCGGATCAGCTGGAAGTTGCCGATCGGCTGGCCGAACTGCTGGCGCGTGCGCGCGTACTCGATCGAGATCTCGAGCGCGCGCTCGGCGATGCCGAGGCAGAGCGGCGCGACCATCGTGCGCTCGAGGTCGAGCCCGCTCATCACGACCTTGACGCCGCGGTCCTCCTCGCCGAGCAGGTTGGCGGCCGGCACGCGGCAGTTCTCGAACACCAGCTCGCCGGTCTGGCTGCCGCGAAAGCCCATCTTGACGAGCTTCTGCGCGACCTTGAAGCCGGCAAAGCCCTTCTCGACGATGAACGCCGAGATGCCTTTCGCGCCCTTCTCGCGATCGGTCTTGGCGTAGACGAGCAGCACGTCGGCGACCGGCCCGTTGGTGATGAAGATCTTGGTGCCGTTCAGCAGATAGTCATTGCCATCGCGCGTCGCAGTCGTCCGCATCGAGCCCATCGCGTCGGAGCCGGCGCCCGGCTCGGTCAGGCCGAGCGCGCCGATCAGCGTGCCATTACAGAGGCCCGGTAGGTAGCGCCGGCGCTGCTCCTCGTTCGCGTTGCGGTAGATGTTGTAGAGGCAGAGGTTCTCGTGCGCGACCCAGCTCAGCGCGAGCGCGCTGTTCCAGCGCGCGAACGCCTGCAGCACGAGGCCGCTCGTGAACAGGTCGAGCCCGGAGCCGCCGTATTCCTCCGGCACCGGAATGCCGAAGTAGCCGGTCGCACCGATCTTGGCGAACGCCTCGGGCGGCCACCACTCCTCGTCGTCCATCCGCTGCGACAGCGGATGGAGCTCTTGGCGGGCGAAGCGATCGGCCTGGTCGAGCACCTCCTGCTCGTCGTTCGACAGACCGCTGAAGCGCTGGGTCACCGAGAGGGTCGAAGTCGTCATGTCGTTCGCTTGTGGGTGTGGGGCAGAGCGATGCACCGCGGCTCCCGATTGACACCAGCGAGCGCATGCGAAACAGTCGCTCGACCCCCAGCCTCCGGAGTTGCCGCGTGACGTACGAGACCATCGACCTGCAGGTGCGCGACCGCGTCGCCTGGATCACCCTGAACCGGCCGCAGGCCTTCAACGCGCTCGACCTGCAGATGGCCAAGGACCTGTTCGCGGTCTCGAACCGGTTGAGCAGCGATCGAACGGTGCGTTGTGCGGTGCTGACCGGCAGCGGCGCCAAGGCGTTCTGCGCCGGTGGCGATGTCGCCGGCTTCGGCGCCGACCCGGGGAAGGTCGATCAGCTGGTGCGCGAGATGACGACGCCGCTGCACGCCGCGGTGTCGCGCTTCGCCGCGATGAACGCGCCGCTGATCGCCGCGGTGAATGGCGTCGCCGCCGGTGCCGGGTTGAGCCTCGTCGCCTGCTGCGATCTCGCGATCAGCGCCGACCACGCGCGCTTCACCAGCGCGTACACGCAGATCGGCCTGTCGCCGGACGGCAGCTCGACGTACTACCTGACGCGCCTGCTCGGCACGCGGCGCGCAACCGAGCTCTACCTGACCAACCGCGTGCTGACGGCGGCCGAGGCACTCGACTGGGGTCTCGTCAACCGCGTCGTGCCGGGCGCCGCGCTGCTCGACGAAGTTGGCCGGCTTGCTGCGCAATTCGCCGACGGGCCGACGCGGGCCTACGGTGGCGTCAAGCGCCTGATGCTGACCGCCGCGCACGAGGGACTCGAGACTCAGTTGGAGCGCGAGTCGCGCTCGGTCGCCGAGCTCGCGATGTCGCGCGACAGCGTCGAAGGCGTGCGCGCCTTTCTCGACAAGCGGCCGCCGCGGTTCACCGGCGAGTGACGACATCCGCCGCAGCGGCGGCGTGACCGTCATCGGCCCTTGGGCGCGCCGCGTGCCGGCCCAGCGTCGCGCGCGTTCCGACGATCGGTCGGGCGATCGGGGTCGGCCCGCGTGGCCTGCGGCGGCTCCGGCGCCGAATCCGCCGGAGCCGCGTCGCCATCGAGCATCGACGGCGGCCGGTACTGCGGAAAGCCCTGGTACACCGAGGTGCGCTCGGCCGGCTGCAACGTCCAGGTGTGGCGCGCTGTCGGCACCCCACCATCGACGCGGATCACGGTGCCGGTGATGAATGCCGCGGCCTCGCTCAGCAGATAGACGACCGCGCTCGACAGCTCCGCCTCGGTGCCGAAACGCTGCAGCGGCACCTTCGCCGGCAGGTCGCGCAGGACCTTGCGATACGCCTCGTCGTAATGGTCCATCCCGTTCGACGCGATCCAGCCCGGCGCGACCGCGTTGACGCGCACGCCGGCGTGGCCCCATTCGCACGCCGCCGTCTCGGTGAAGGTGAGCACACCGCCGCGCGCCGCGCCCGAGTGGCCCATGCCGGGCAGCCCCCCCCAGATGTCGGCCAGCATGTTGACGATGGCGCCGCCATGCCCTTCCATCCACTGGCGATAGACCTCGCGCGAAAACAAGAACGTGCCGTGCAGGTTATTGCGGACGACCGCGTCCCAGCCCTTCAGCGAGATATCGCGCAGCGCCGCCGGGTACTGCCCGCCGGCGCAGTTGTAGAGCCCGTCGATCCGGCCGTGGCGCTCGAGCACCTCGGCCACCGTGCGCTGCACGCCGTCCTCGATGCGAATGTCGCAGACGTGGCGGCTGACGTCGGCCGCGCGTTCGGGATAAAGGGTCGCGATCTCGTCAGCGACCGCCTCGAGCTTGGCAGTCTGCCGGCCGATCAGCGCGACCCGCGCGCCGAGGCTCGCGAGCTCGTGCACGGTGCAGCGGCCGAGGCCGCTGCCGCCGCCGGTGACGATCACGGTCTTGCCGTCGAACAGACCGGAGCGGAAGGCCGAGCGATAGCGCGCCGTCGAGGCGAGCGGCGTTCGGGCACCGGGAGAAGTTGCGTTGTTCATCGGGACGACCCCTGAGGGCTCACGGCACGTCGTTCAGATCGGCCTCGTCGCCCTCGCGATGCGGCTGCAGCGGATGCGCCGGCTGCACCGGCTCGCCGCCGACCGGCACGGTGCGGGCGAGAAAGTCGATCACCGCGTGGCCGAAGCTGTCGTTGCGGTCGCCGGCGACCATGTGGCCGGCATCGGTGACGTTCACATACTCGGCGTGCGGACAGAGGCGCAGGAACTCGGCCGCGCCTTCCTCGGTGAGCACGTCCGACAGGCCGCCGCGCACCAGCAGGGTCGGCAGCGTGAGCTGGCGCGCACACGCCTCGAGGCGGCGCTTGCGGATGTCGAGCTCGCGGCTGACGTTGCGAAAGCGCGGGTCCCAGTGCCAGTGGTACTTGCCGTCGGCGCCGAGCCGCACGTTCTTCGCGAGGCCGGCCAGCGACTTCGGCGGCTTGCGGTGCGGCTGGTAGCTGGCGATCGCCTCGGCCACCTGCTCGAGCGAATCGAAGCCGTTCGGCTTCAGGTTCATGAAGGCCTGGATCTTCGCGACGCCTTCGGTCTCGATGCGCGGCGCGATGTCGACCAGCACCAGCGCGGTCGCATCGACATGGTCCTCGCCGATCGCGACCAGGCTGGTGCCGCCGCCCATCGACGCCCCGACCAGCACCGGCCGGCGCCCGCCGAGCTGCTCGATCAGGCACTTGAGGTCGGCGACCATCGCGTCCTGGCTGTACACACCGTCGGGCACCCAGTCCGAATCGCCATGGCCGCGCGCATCGATCGTGACGGCGTGGTAGCCGGCTGCGCCGAGCTGCTCGCCGGCGTGCTTCCAGGCGTGGCGGGTCTGGCCGCCGCCGTGCTGCAGCACGACCAGCGGGCCGTTCGGATCGCCCCAGTAGTCGCCGGCGAGGCGGTTGCCGCTCGAACCGGTCCAGTAGCGCATCGGCTCGGGCGTGCCGGGCAGGCGCGTGCCGGCGCCGGTCGGCGCGCTGGCGTGATGCGAAGGGGCTTGCATCGGCCGACTCTAACAAACGTTAGGGATGTGACACGGAGGCTGTCGCCGAGGCCTCACAACCCTTCACTGCGGGCGCTCGACTTCACGCTCGAAGTCGCCCTGCGGCAACCCGCCGCGCTTCCATTCGGCAGTGACCGGATAAATCTCGTCCCAGACCTCGATCAGCTCGGCCAGCGGCAGGTCGGCGTAGGTGCCGCGGTCCTGCACGTACTCCATGTGGCGACGGCCGCTCAGGTCGAACGGCTGCAGGATCGAATCGGTCTCGCCGTCGAAGTCGAGCGGCTTGGTGCCGGCGCGTTCGCACAAGGTCAGGTTGAATGCGGGCGTCGCCTTGACCCAGCGGCCGTCGAGCCAGACGTCGGTGTAGCCGTGGTACGAGAACAGGTCGGTGCCCATCGTCGCGCGCAGCCGCGGGCTCGTCATGTGGTTGCGCACGTCGGCGAAGCCGAGCCGCGTCGGCACCCCGTGGACGCGCAGCACCGCTGCGTATAGCGCCGCCTTCGTGATGCAGAAGCCGTAGCCGGCCTCGAGCGCGCGGCTCGCCGTCATGCCTTCGGGCCGCAGATCGATGCGGTACGGGTCGTAGCGGATGCCGTCGCGCACCGCGTAGTACAGCCGCACCGCGATGTCGCGCGCCGACGTCGCGTCGCCCGCTTCGCGCGTCGCGTACGCGATCACCGCCGGATGGGCGCTGTCGACGAACGCGCCGGACGCGAGATAGGGCTGCATCGCGTCGGCGTCGCTCGGTGGCCTTGGGGTTTGATTCGGTTCGTCGGTCATCATCGTCACTCCTTGTCGTCGGGCGGCGGTGCCGCGCCGACCTCGGCCAGCACCGCGCCGCGCTCGACCATGTCGCCGAGTCCGCACCGCACCGACTGCACGACCGCGTCGAACGGCGCGTTGACGTGCAGCTCCATCTTCATCGATTCGAGCACGATCACGATCTGACCGGCGGCGACACGGTCACCCGGGCCGGCGCGGATCGCGACGACCTTGCCCATCATCGGCGCGGTGAGCTCGCCGCTCGCTGCCGCGACCGCGCTGACGCCGCCGAGGTACGGCAGCGTTTCGAAAGTGATCGATCCGGCGCTGCCGGCGATCTCGATCGCGGTGCGATCGAGCGCGATCGTCAGCTCGCGGGTGCTGCCGCTGCAGTGCAGCAGGTAGCGTGCGGCGCCGGACGATGCCGGCTTCGATTCCGAAGACCCGCCACCCACTTCCGAACTCCATGCGAGCGACTCGAGGCGCGCGCGCTCGCTGCGGTCGCCGATCACGACGCGGACCCAGCCGTCGTCGTCGCGCCCACCCAGTCGCACCGCCCATTCGCGGCCGCCCTGCCGCAGCAACAGTGCCGGCAACGAGGCCGGCTCGCCATCGTGGTCGGCCGCGAGGCGCCAGCCGGTGAAGCGGCGATCGTCGGTCCAGCAGCCGAGATCGCCGGTGCGCAGCGCTGCGCGCTCGTGCGCGAGCCAGCACAGCGCGGCCGCGCAGCGCAGCTCGAAGGCCGGTTCGTCGCCGTCGACGCTGCCGCCACGCGCCGCATGGCGCTCGTCGACCAACCGCGTGTGGAACGTCGAGTCGCGCGTCTCGGGCAGCGCGAGGAGCTCCTTCAACAGCGGCAAGTTCGTGACAATGCCGAGCACGGTCGTCACGTCGAGCGCGGATTGCAGTCCGTGCAACGCCGCATCGCGGGTCGGCGCGTGCGTGATCAGCTTCGCGATCATCGAGTCGAAGTGCGGCGTCACGACGTCGCCGCTCGCGACGCCGGCCTCGACGCGCACCGGTGCACCCGGAAAGCGT
>Ga0207701_10006260_pt1 | contig 11902 bp, 7 predicted proteins | sample KBSSwiSSwithPhiX_FD_184294 | JGI IMG/M metagenome (GOLD analysis project Ga0207701, IMG submission 184294) | Switchgrass rhizosphere bulk soil microbial communities from Kellogg Biological Station, Michigan, USA, with PhiX - S5 (SPAdes) (version 2) | ecosystem: Environmental > Terrestrial > Soil...
CTACTGGCGGCGAGCGCCTCGATCGTCGCCGCGCAGACCAGGCCGGCGGCCGCGCCCGACACTCGATTGACGCAGGCGACGCGAGCGCTGTCGGCAGGCGACCTCGATCGCGCGTTTCAACTGGACATCGCGTACCTCAAACAGCACCCCTCCGACGCCCGCGCCCACGTGCTGCTGGCGCGCGTGGAGATCGCGCGCGGCCACGACGAGGCCGCCTACGACGCGTTGCAGGCCGCGCTCAAGGCCGACGCGCGGAACGTCGACGCGCTGTACTACCTGGGCATGGTCACGGGCACGCTGGCGCAGCAGCAGTTCCATGACCTGGAGACGAAGGCGCCTGATTCAGCTCTCCTGCACCAGCTGGCCGCCGAGTCGCTCGTGGCGCAGGACAAGCGGGCCGCGGGGGAGAAGGAATACGAAGCCGCGCTCGCCCGCCGTCCCGACCTGCTCGAGTCGTTGCTGGGCCTGGCCAAGCTGCAGCGCATCCGGCTCGCCTGCGAGACGGCAATTCCGCTGTACGAGAAGGCCGAAGCCATCCGGCCGACGTTCGACGGCGCCTATGGGCGCGCCATGTGCCAGAGCCTGCTGCAGGACGATGACGCCGCGGTGAAGTCGTTCGAACAGGCCGTCGAGCGCAACCCGCGCGCGGCTGTGGCCTGGGTAGGACTCGGCTCGTCGCTGAACAAGCTGCGGCGCTCGAAAGAGGCGATCTCGAAGATCCAGCACGCGATCGAACTCGAGCCGACCATGGGCGAGGCCTACTACGCCCTCGGCCTGACCTACCAAACCGCCGGCCAGGCCGACCTGGCGCAGGACGCCTTTAAGAAGGCGGAGCAGTACGGCGGCGCGATGGAATCCGCGCCACGCTGATGCGCGCCACAATCAGCGTGGCGGCGCTGGCGGCCGCGACGCTTGCCGGACAGGACCTGCCGCCCACAAAGGCCATTCCACCAGCCTCGACGCACGCCGCGCACGGCGTGCAGTACCTGGACGTCACCGCCGATGCCGGTCTCGCCAGCTTCCACCACGTTTCGGGCAGCCCGGACAAGAACTACGTCATCGAAGTCACCGGCTCCGGCGTGGCGGCGCTCGACTACGACGGCGACGGCCTGCAGGACGTCTATTTGGTCAACGGCTCCACTCTGGAGCGCGTCCGGCAGAACGCCGCGGCGCCTCCGGCAGCGCTCTATCGCAACGTCGGTGGCGGCCGTTTCCGCGACGTCACCGTCGAGGCCGGCGTCGCCAACGAGCGATGGGGACAGGGCGTGTGCGCGGGCGATTTCGACAACGACGGCGATGAAGATCTGTACGTCACGAACTTCGGGGTGAACAGGCTGTACCGGAACGAGGGCGGCCGCTTCACCGACGTCGCGACCAGCGCGGGCGTCGCCGTCGACAGCTGGTCCACGGGCTGCGCATTCGGCGACTACGATGGCGACGGCTGGCTCGACCTCTACGTCGCCGGCTACGTCGCCCTCGATCTCGCTCACCTTCCCCCTTCACCTTCACCAGTGGGACAGGACTTTAGTCCTGTCCATCAGGACAGCAGCAAAGCACCGGCGGCGCAGGACTCGCGGACACCCGTGGGGCAGGACTTCAGTCCTGCCCAGACAGGTTCCGGCCCACAGGTCGGCATGGGCGCCGCATACTCTGCCGGCGCGGCTTTCTGCACCTATCGCGGCGAGAAGGTCATGTGCGGCCCGCGCGGGCTCGCAGGCGCACCCGATCACCTGTTCCACAACAACCACGACGGCACGTTCACCGACGTCACCGCCGGCGCCGGCGTCACCGACAAGAAGGGCCTCTACGGCTTCGGCGTCGCGTGGTTCGACATGGACGACGACGGGAAACTCGACCTGCTGGTGGCCAACGACTCGGGCCCCAACTACGTCTACCGGAATCTCGGGAACGGCACGTTCGAGGACATCAGCTACGCCTCCGGTGCCGCGCTCGATGGCAACGGGCGCGATCAGGCGCACATGGGCATCGCCATCGGCGACTACGACAATGACGGCCGCGACGACGTGCACATCACGAATTTCGCCGACGACTTCAACGTGCTCTACCACAACGCGGGCGGCGCGAGCTTCAACGACGTCAGCTTCCGCGCCGGCGTGGCGCAGGCGTCGATCCCGTTCCTCGGCTGGGGCACGAGCTTTCTCGACTACGACAACGACGGCTGGCTCGATCTGCTCGTCGTCAACGGGCACGTCTACCCGATGGTCGATCGCATGGACTGGAACACGTCCTACGCGCAGCGCGCTCTGCTCTTCCGGAATCTGGGCAACGGCCGGTTCGAGGACGTCGGCCTGGCGGCCGGGCCCGGCCTTACGACCGCTCGCGTTGCGCGCGGCGCCGCGGTCGCCGATTTCGACAACGACGGCGGCCTCGACATCGTCGTCAACGACATCGACTCGGCGCCTGCGCTGCTGAGGAACGACGGGACCGGCCGAGGACACTGGCTGACGCTTCGACTCGTGGGCGATCCGGCGGGCGGGTGCCCGCGCGACGCGATCGGATCGGTGGTGTTCGTTACCGCGGGCGGGCGTCGGATGCGCGGCGAGGTGGCCAGTGGCCGCGGGCAGATCTCGCAGTCGGACCTGCGCGTGCACTTCGGCCTTGGGACCGCATCGGAGATCACGTCGCTGGAAGTGCGCTGGGCGAACGGCCAGACGGTCCGCTACCCTCCGCCCGCGATTGATTCCATCGTGACGATCGACCAGGCGAAGAGCGCGCCGCTGCGCTGACGGGCAGAACTGAAGTTCTGCTCCACAAGTGTCAGTGGTCAGCGACACCTGTGGCACAGGTCTTCAGACCTGTGCAATCACCGGAATCGCGCAACGATATCGTCTGTCGACGAGCGCAGGAGGCCAAGATCGCTGGCGACGGCGATGTAGGTGAACCCCATCTCGAAGAACGCGTGCGCGTCGGCCTCGACCGTGGCGAGGATGCCGATCGGCGTGTTCGCCTTCTGGGCCCTCTGGCACAGCTGCTCGATGGCCTGCCGGACATCGGAGTGGCGGTTGTTGCCAAGGTGCCCGAGCGCGGCTGCCAGATCGGACGGGCCGATAAAAACGCCGTCGACGCCGTCGACCGCTGCGATCGCTTCGAGGTTGTCGGCGGCGGTTTGCGTCTCGATCTGCACCAGGACGCAGATCTCCGGCGCGATCTTCGCGTGGTAGTCGGGAATGCGCCCGTACCGATTGCCGCGGAGCACGGCCGCGACGCCCCTCACGCCGTGTGGCGGATAGCGGGTGGCTGCAACGGCGGCCGCCGCTTCAGCCGCCGTCTGCACGTAAGGAACGAGCAGCGTCTGCGCACCGGCGTCGAGCAGGCGCTTGAACACGACGGGATCGTTCCAGACCGGACGCACGAGCGCGGAAACCCCCGCCCCGTCCAGGACGCGCAGCTGGTCGACGACACCGCCGATGTCGACCGGTGCGTGCTCCGTGTCGATGAGCACCCAGTCCGGCCGCCCGTCGGCGAGCAACTCGACCACGGTCGCGCTGCCCGTCTGGCTCCACAAGCCGACGAGCTTCTTCCGGGCCGCGAGCGCCCGCTTGAAGGCGTTGGGCGTCAGCTCCATGTCGAACGTCAGCGAAGGGGCGAGTAATCGGTGGGCGTAAGGAACACGGAGTCCACTTTGTCGACGAGCTTGCCGTTCTTCTCGGATTCAGTCTTCGCTGCGTTCCACTCCGGATCGGCACCAAAGGCATCCCACGACTTCTTCCGTGCGTCCAGGCTCGGATACGACAAGATGTAGACCAGCGTGTTCCCCGTGGCAGCGCCGGTCGTGCCATCCACCGGTACCCAGAAGCCGACAACGGTCATGTCGTGCTTCTGGAAGATCGCCACGGTGTGGTCCCTGAAGCGCGCGTGCAGGGCTTCGAGCTTTCCCTCCGCGGCGTAATAGGTCCGCATCTCGTAGACGCGCCCTCCCTTCACCGTTGACGGAACGGACTGAGCGGAGACGAGAGCGGCGACGCCGAGGGTCAGAACTGCCAGCAATCCAAGCACGCGCATGAAGGTCTCCTCCGTGAACTTTGTGGAACAGGACCTTAGTCCTGTTCATCAGTGCAATCTCCCAAGGTCCCTGAAGCACAGGTCTAAAGACCTGTGCCACAGGTGTCAGTGTCAGTAATGCTTTCAGTTCTTGCTCGCGCTGCGGCCGACGATACGGATGGTAATGGGCGTCGACGTCTGCTCGGACGTCGTGCCGCCGTTGGTCTCCACGCGCGCGGTGACGTACAGCGTCTGTTCCACCGGCTGGGCGTTGTCGTCGGCCACGATGTCGAACGTGCGGCTGTCCTGCTCTTCGGTGATCAGGATGCCGTTCAGGCCGATGTTCGGCACCGTCACTCGGAACGGCAGGTTCTCGACACTCAGGGGCACGCGGCCGGCGAACCCGTTGGCGCGCGCGATGGTGGCAGTGACCTTCGCGCGGCCGCCGGGCGGCAGCTCGACGACAGCCGGCGTCACCGACACGACTCGCACGTCTGGCGGCGTAGCGACGGCAACGACGCCGACCTGCTCGTCGGGTTTCGCGCGATGTTGCACGTCGCGCCCGTTGATCCTGGCGTGGCCGGTCACCTGGAGCGGCGTCATCGACGCCGGCGCCCCGTCAGAAGCTTCGATCGTCACCGACACCGTGTTTTCGCCCGGCAGCACCGTGCCCGTCGTCGCCGTCAGGCCGGGAGGCAGGTCGTCCAGCGACACCGAGATTGGGCCGTCGAAGCCGTCGCGGCGCCAGGCGAACACCGTGAGTGGCACACGCCCGCCGCGCGGCACGTTCGGGTTCGTCGGCGAAACGAACAGCTCGTAGTCCGGCGCGGGGGGCGCGACGGTCAGGCGATAGGCGTGGCGCGGCCCGCTGGTGCCGCGGGCATCGGTCAGGCGGATGAAGTACGTGCCGGTCGCCGGCGGCGTGAACGTCAGATACGAGTCCTGCCCATACATCGGGCCGCCATCGTCGTTGCGGTACACGAGGTCGAAGACCGGAAGCCCGTTCGGGGCGACGGGCGTGCCGGGCGGGAGCACCTCCACCTTGTAGACCGGCCGCAGCAGCGCGTGGCCTTCGGCGGTCGTCTCCTCGTAGCTGATGCGCTGACCCCGGAACTGTGCGAAGAACGTGTCCTCGTCCGGACCTTTCGGCAGCTCCAGCACCCGCAGCAGTTCGCGGTCGATGTAGACGTAGTCGCCGCGGTGCAGCTCGTTCCAGGCGAGCAGCCGGATGCCGCTGCCGGTCGACCCGTGGTTGCGAAGGTCCACAGTGGTTTCCCAGATCGGCCGCAGCCGTGCGCGTGGCACGGGCCTGCCCTGCGCGTCGAGGATCTCGAGGACCGAGTCGAGTGACGAGCCCAGGCGTTCGGCCGCCACCTGCACGACCAGCGGCTCTCCCTTGCGGGCCTGGATGCGGAACAGATCGGTGTCGGCCTGGCCGTCGTGATTCATGCGGCCGTTCACGGTCACCGGCAGGGTGAGCCACTGCGCGGTCGTCAGCGTGTCGTTGCCTTCGTGTTCCAGAATCTCCGGGTACTTGCCGAGGGCGACGTCGATCCGGTTGATCGGTTCGCGATCGAGGCCTGGGAGGACAACCGGAGCGGCGAGCGGCCGATTGGGCGACGGCGTGCCGAGGGCGCCGCTCGTCTGTCCGCCCAGATTCGCGCCCTCCACCGTGACCGCGCGCCTGGCCGTCTGCGGACGTCCCAGCGGGAAGACGCTCGTCAGCACGGGCAACTCGCCGATGCTGACGCGGTAGAACTGTCGCGAGCCGCCCGCGGCGTTCCGATCCGTCACGCGCACGAGCAGCGGCCCATCTGCTGCCGGCCGGTACACCACCAGCGAGTCCTTGCTGTCGCGGAAGTCGTCGTTGGACGCAAGCACGTGGCCGTCGGGCGACAGCACCGACACCGTCGTGTCGGTCATCGACCCGAGCGGCGCCGCGACGATGCTCACCACAAGGTCGTGGCCGGCACGTGCGGAGACGCGATACGTGTCGACGTCGCCCTCGCGCTCCAGCGTGGCATTCACTGTCACCGGCGCAGAGACCTCGTTGGCCTGGGCGAGGTCGTCGTTCGGCTCCTTCTCCACCTGCTCGGGCTCCGCGCCCACCCAGATCGGCATCAGGCTGGTCGTGCCGAGCGGCGTGCGGAGGCGAAGGCCATGCCGCCCGATCGGCACGTCGGCACTGGCGGACACGGAGATGGCCAGCGACGCCTTCTGGGCCTTGTCCTGGATGATGGCTCCGGTCTCGCCCGGCATCCGCTTCCGCACGTCGGCGCCAAGGTCCTTGTATTCGCCAATCGTCGCCGAAAGGCCGGGCACGTCGAAGACGACCTGATCCGTGCTCGCGATGTTTGCGCCCTCGAGCGTCAGCGTCACCGTCGTCCCGCGCTGGAGTCCGTACGGCGTGACGCTCGTGAGGACCGGCGGCCGGACCTGCGCGGCAGCGGACAGGGCTGTCAGCAGCGTAACAGCAATTACCCCACGCACCCTGCGCACCACGCGCACCCTGCGCACCACGCGCACCTTGCGCACCTTGCGCACCCTAGTCATTTCGTCCGACTCCGCGCGCCACAGCGACCTGCGCAGGAGGACCGATCAGATCGACAACCCTGCGTCCCGTCCCGGCGTCGAAGACGCTCACCGTGCCATCGTATCGCCCCACCGCCAGCTCGTTCCCGTCGCGGCTGAAAGCGAGCGACTGCGCCCAGTCACTCTGCGCGCCGAACTGTCTCAGCTCCCGCATGTCCGCGGCCGACCACAGTTTCACCTGGCGATCCGTAGACGACGTGGCCAGGCGCGTGCCATCGGGCGAGAACGCCAATCGAATGATCCCCGCGGTGTGCGCGAGCGTATTTCCAATCGACGTCGCTGACGTGTCGCTGATCGTCCAGGCCCGCAGCCGCTTGTCGGCGCCGCCGGCAAACAGATCGTTCGTGCCGGGGCGGAACGCCAGCGTGAGCATCGCGTCGGTGGGATCGTTGATGGTGTACAACCGGACGCCTTTCGCCACGTCCCAGATCTTGATGGATCTGTCGGCGGAGGCCGACGCAAGCAGGGTCCCCGAAGCACTGAAGGCCACGGCGTACACCGCTTCCGTGTGCTCCTTCAGCACGCCAGTCGGCTTTCCGGTGGCCGTGTCCCAGATGCGAATGATCTTGTCGTATCCGCACGACGCGAGCCGCTTTCCATCGGGGCTGAACGCGACGTGGTAGACGTAGTCGCGATGCCCATCCAGCGTGCGGACAACGCTGCCGGAAGCGGCGTCGATGAGGACCAGCTCGCCGAAGGCGCCCGGCGTGCCGCCGCCGGCGGCGATCAGCCTGCCGTCGGGGCTCCACGCGAGCGCACGGACCTGGTCGGCCAGGCCCTTCACGGCGCTCGGTTCGTGTCCGGGCGGCATCGCAAACCGGCGGACCTCACGGTAGCCGGCCACCGCGAGCTCTTTCCCGTCCGGGCTGAACGCCATCGACGGCACTTCAGGCAGCAGCGAAGCCGTTTGCGCGAGCGCCGGCACTTTCTCGTCCAGCGAGACGCGCACTGGAGGCGAGTACTTCGCGCCGGCGGCGATCCACGCGCGCAGAATCGCGATGTCCTCGGGCCGGAGATCGGCTTTGGGCGGCATCTTCGGCTTCGCACGCCCTTCCACCTGCCGGATGAGCGGACTATCCTCGGCCTGCCCCGCGACGATGGGCGACCCGTCGTCGCCGCCACGCATCAGGTCCTCGTAGGCCTCGAGCAGCAGGCCGCCCTTCTGCTCCGCCGTATTGTGGCAGCGCAGGCAGTTCGTCTCGAGGATCGGCATCACGTCGCGCGCGAACTCCGGCGCCGCCGCGGAGGGCGCCTGAGCAAAAGCAGCCGCGGAGACACAGAGAAAAGCAGCCACGGAGACACAGAGAACTCGGAGGCTTATGTCGCGGAGACACGGAGAACACGGAGCATTACGCCGTAAAGACACGAAGAACACGGAGCATTCGAGGACCTTCAACTCAAAAAGCGCCTCCGTGTTCCCCGCATCTCCGTGGCAACACTCTCCATTTCTCCGTGGCGAACTTCTCCGTGGCTCCGGGGCCATGTCAGTGATTGAAGAGGAACTCGCGCGACGTGAGCACGGCCCACGCGAGATCTTCGAGCTGCGCTCGGCGGGCGGCGGTGTCGGCCGGCGCGTCTCCGAGGCGAGCGAGGATCGCGTCGCGCTCGGCCGGGGACGGCGGCCGGCTGAATGCCGCCATGTAAAGCGTCTCCACGGCGGCTGGGTTCGTCGTGCCCGCCTTCGCCATCTGCGCGACGACACCGTCGTCGGCCATCAGCTTGCGGTTCAGCGTGTCGCCGTTGATTGCGTGCAGGGCCTGCGGCAGCGTGGGGTCCTGCATCCGCTCCGCGGCGGACGTGACGATGCGTTCGGGGCGCCCGAACACGGTCAGGAAGTACGAGTCGACGCGCGTGTCTGGCAACTGCAGTGCGCGCGTGCCCTTCGCGTAGGCGGCGAACGACTCCGGAGCCCCGGTCACTTGGGAGAAGGCGTCCAGAATCACTTCCGCCGGCAACCGGCGGATCAGGTAGTGCGAATAGAACCGGTCGTCCTTCGCGTTGTCCGTCAGCGTCGCCGATGAGCGCTGATACGCAGCAGACGTCATGATCTCGCGCATCAGCCATCGCAGGTCGAATCCGTGCCGTACGAAGTCGCCGGTGACGGCTGCCAGCAGCGGCTCGTTCGACGCCGGGTTCGTGAAGCGCAGGTCGTCCATCGGATGCACGAGGCCGCGGCCGAAATAGTTTGCCCACACGCGGTTCACGATCGCCCGGGCGAAGAGCGTGTTCTCAGGGCTGGTGGTCCAATGCGCCAGGTACTCGCGCCGATCCACCGTTGAATGCGACGGCATCGGCGTGCCGTCGAGCGGCCGCGGCGCAAGCGCGATCCCGAGACGCGGGTGCAGCACGTCACCATCCGGTGTCGAGAAGACGGTCGATGTGTCGCTCTTGCCCGACATCGAGCCGTCTTCCTTCACGGAGACGCGGGCGAACAGGTTCGCAAACCCGTAGTAGTCCACCTGCGTCCACTTCTCCATCGGGTGGTTGTGGCAGCGCGCGCACGTGAGCGTCAGGCCGAGGAACGCCTGCGTGTAGTTTTCCGCAAGGTCGATCGGGCTGCGGTGGATCAGGTAGTAGTTGGCCGCGCCGTTTTCATCGGTGCGCCCGGTTGCAGTGGTGATCGCGAAGACGAAGCGGTCCCACGGCATGTTCGACTTCACCGCGGCGCGGATCCAGTTGTAGAAGTCCTTGACGTTGTTGCGGCCGAGCGACCGGCTCGATACGAGCAACAAATCCGACCACTTGTAGGCCCAGTAGTCCACGAACTCGTCGCGTTCGAACAGCGAGTCCACCAGCCGGGCGCGCTTGTCGGATCTGGTGTCCGCGACAAACGCATCCACGTCGGCGCGCGTGGGCAGCGTGCCGGCCGCGTCCAGGAACGCGCGGCGGATGAACTCGTTGTCGCTGCAGAGCGGCGACGGCGGGATATGCAGTTCCCGAAGCTTGGCCAGCACCGGCTCGTCGATTGCGTTGAACCGTTCGGCGGATGTGAAGGTCGCCTCCGGAATCGAGACCGGGAACGGCGAGCGGACGCGGGCCAGTGCCACGCCGGTGAGGAAGGAGACCGCGATGGCTGTCTCGCCAGGCCCCTTCACCGTCACGCGGCCGTCGTCGTCCACGTGCGCCACCGTCTCGTCCGCCGTCCCGTACTTCGCCCAGTGCGTGACGTCGGCGGTGGTGCCGTCCGTGAAGGAGGCCGTCACGGACAGCGGCAGGGTCGCGCCAGCCGCGAGCGTTTCGTTGCCCGGCGTCACTTCGATACGCGACAACCTGGCGTCGCTGTCGCGCGGCGCCGTCATCCCCGACGCGATCCACGACGAGAGCACGCGGTACTCAGGCGAGTCCACCGTGAATCGTCGTCCGCCGACGTGCGGCACGGTTTCAGTCGGCTTGAGCAGGATGAGGCTCTTGGCCGGCTCCATCTTGTTGACGCGCCGGCCGCCGGACTGGCGTGTGATCGTGTCGTAGTCGGCCGTCGGGTCGTAGCCGCGGAGCGTGAGGCCGAACCCGTTCTTCCCCGCTGCCGCACCGTGACAGGCGCCCGAATTACAGCCGGCCTTGGTGAGCACCGGTATGACCTGGTTGCGGAACGAGACCGGCGCGATCGCACGAACGGGGGCCGGAGCGTGCGACGGCACGGGCCGTGTCACCGGCGTCGCGCGGTCCTCCGCGCGCCCCGTCACGGCCACGCCGAGCGCGCATACGAGCGCGACCAGCGCCTTGCTCCTACGTCGTTCGTCCCTCTTCACTCGTCCTTCGTCCTTCGTCCTTCGTCCCTCTTCACTCGTCCTTCGTCGCTCGTCCTTCGTCCTTCGTCGCTCGTCCTTCGTCCTTCGTCGCTCGTCCTTAGAACAATTCCCGTATTGGCTCGACTCCCCGATCGACGACGGGCATCGGCCTACCCTGGGGGCCCGGCAACTCCTTGTCGATGTCGATGCCCAGCGCGTACATCATCGTCGCGGCCACGGCCGCGGCGGGCACCGGGCGGTCTTTCGGGTACGCGCCCAGTTCATCGGACGCGCCGACCACCTGGCCGCCCTTCACGCCGCCGCCGGCCATCGACATCGTCCAGCACTGCGGCCAGTGGTCGCGGCCGCCGGCGGGGTTGATCTTCGGCGTGCGGCCGAACTCGCCCATCGCGACGACGAGCGTGTTGTCGAGCATGCCGCGGCTCGCGAGATCCTCGAGCAGCGACGCGTAGGCGTTGTCGAACATCGGCCCGAGCAGATCGCGGTACGCCTGGATCGGGCTGAAGGGCGCCGACCCGTGGATGTCCCACGTAATCTCGTTGAACACCGTCTCGAACATGTTCACCGTGACGAAGCGCACGCCGGCCTCGATCAGCCGCCGCGCCAGCAGGCAGCTCATGCCGAATCGGTTACGGCCGTATTTCTCCTTCAGCTCGTCGGGCTCTTTCGACAAATCGAAGGCCGCCCGCGCGTTCGACGACGAGATGAGCGTGTAGGCCTGATCGAACGACGAGTTCAGCAGCCGCGCGTCTGGGCTGGCCTCGAAGCTCCGCACCGCGCCGTCCACCGCGGCCCGCAGGCTGCGACGCTCATCGGCACGAATCGCCGTCAGGTAGTCCGGTGGCAGCAGGTCGGGCACCTTGAAGTTCGGATCCGCGGGATCCGAGCCGAGCACGAACGGGTCGTATGCCTTGCCCAGGAAGCCTGCCGACTGCCCGTGCGGCATGTTGCCGCCGGTGTTCCCGATGGGCCGCGGCAGCAGCACGTGCGGAGGGATGTCGCCCTTCGGCCCCTTCAGATACCCCAGCACCGATCCGACGTGCGGCGATTCGGTTCCCGCCTGGAACAGCCGCCCCGTCTGCATCACCTGATGCCCGGCGTCGTGGACCGCAACGCCTGCGTAGTAGACCGACCGCACGAGCGCGAATTTGTCGGCGTGCGTCGCCATGCGCGGGAAGATCTCGCTGATCTGGATGCCCGGGACGTTCGTCTTGATCGCCTTGTACGGGCCGCGGATCTCGGAGGGCGAGTCCGGCTTCATGTCCCAGGTGTCGAGTTGACTGGGCGCGCCCACCAGGAACAGGCAGATGCAGTTGACGTCCTTGTCAGTGCGGACGGCGCCGGCGGCCTTCAGCGCGAAGAGATCGGAAAGCGTCAGCCCCAGGCCACCGAGGCCGAGCGCGCCCGCATGCAGGAAATCGCGCCGCGTGTGGCCGTCGCAGAAATGCACGGCCTTGTGCGCGTCGAGCTTGATCATGACGCCCCCGGATCGGCGAATTGTAGCAGTAGGAAGGGGAATCGGGGGGTTCGGGGGTTCTGGCAGGAGGGGGAGGGTCGGG
>Ga0207701_10006261_pt1 | contig 11901 bp, 9 predicted proteins | sample KBSSwiSSwithPhiX_FD_184294 | JGI IMG/M metagenome (GOLD analysis project Ga0207701, IMG submission 184294) | Switchgrass rhizosphere bulk soil microbial communities from Kellogg Biological Station, Michigan, USA, with PhiX - S5 (SPAdes) (version 2) | ecosystem: Environmental > Terrestrial > Soil...
TGCCGAGGGGGCGCGCGAATCCGACATGCGGACGATTACGCGCGCGGTGTACCGGTCGAACGCCGAAGGGTACCTGGACCCGTCGCACCCGGCGCACATCTGGATCGTCGACACCTCGGCGCCGCGCGACACACCAATGGCCACGCAGGTGACGCGTGGCGCGTGGGAAGACGGCGACTTCGTGTGGTCGCTCGACGGGCGCCGGATCTACTTCACCAAACCGCATTCGCAGGAGGCCTACTACGAGCTTCCCAGGAGCGATCTGTTCGTGGTGGACGCGTCCGGGGGCGAGCCGCAGCTGCTCAGTGCCCCGAACCTCGACGTGGGACTGATGGCGTTGTCGCCCGACGGGAAGCAGCTGGCGTTCGTGGCCAGTGTCAACGAGCCGGTGCGCTCGTATTCGCAGCCCGATCTGTGGACGCTCGCGCTCACTCCGAACGCCGCCCCGCGCAACCTGACAGCCTCGTTCGACTATGACGTCGCCGACGAGGTTGGAGGCGACAACGCGCCGCCGCGCGCCGCCGGCGCCAGCCCGATTCTGTGGAGCGCCGACGGGCGCTCGATCATCACGATCGCCGCGAGAGAAGGCAGCGCGAACCTCTATCGATTCGACGCGGACGGCGGCGCCGCCACCGCGATCACGCACGGGAAGCAGGCGGTGCAGGCTTATCGCAGCGCCGATGGTGGACGTCGCATCGTCGCGCTCATCTCGACGCCCACGCAGATCGGCGATCTGTTCGCGATTGGCGACGGAGAGCCGCGCCGATTGACCGACGTGAACGCGTCGCTCTTCTCCGAGCTGAACCTGACGATGCCGGAAGAGATCTGGTACACGTCGTTCGACGGCAGGAAGATTCAGGGCTGGGTGCAGCGGCCCCCCGACTTCCAACCGGGCCGGAAGTATCCGCTGATTCTCGACATCCACGGCGGCCCGCATTCGGCCTACGGCTGGGTGTTCGATCATGAGTTCCAGTGGCTGGCGGCGAGCGGCTATCTGGTGCTGTATCCCAATCCGCGAGGCAGCACGGGCTACGGACAGGAGTTCGGCAACATCATCCAGTACCGCTATCCGGGTGACGACTACCGAGACTTGATGGCGGGCGTCGACGAACTGATCAAGCGCGGTTGGGCGGATCCGGAACAGCTGGGAGTTACGGGCGGCAGCGGCGGCGGCGTGCTCACCAACTGGACAGTGACGCAGACCGACCGGTTCAAGGCGGCGGTGTCGCAGCGCGATATCTCGAACTGGGCTTCGTGGTGGTATACGGCGGACTTCACGCTCTTCCAAGCCGAGTGGTTCCGCCAGCCGCCGTTCCGCGATCAGCAGGAATATGCGAGCCGGTCGGCGATCACGCAGGTCGAGAAGATCCGTACGCCAATGGCCTTCATTCTCGGTGAAGCCGATTGGCGCACCCCGCCCGAAAGCGGAGGCGAGCAGCTGTTCCGGGCGCTGAAGTTTCTCAAGCGTCCCACGGCGATGGTCCGCTTTCCGAATGAATCCCACGAGCTGTCCAGGAGTGGACAGCCGTGGCACCGGATCGAGCGGCTGCGCACCATCCTCGGCTGGATGGACAAGTACATCCGGGCCAAGGACGTCGCGCAGTTCAGAGACGTCGGCTAGCTGCGCGTCTGGACGTGGATCAGCGTGAACTCGCTGCCGTTGCCACGCGGCTTCACCGACACGACGTGGTTGTCGTGCTCGCCGCCGGCGCCGAGCTGCACTTCGTCGCGTGAGCGCTCCTTGCACCGCGGCCGCTCGAGGCTGTCCTTGAAGTCCAGATTGCCCCGGCATTCACTGACGGCGCCGTACTGCGCCAGTTCCTTCTTGTAGTAGTCGATCAGCGCCTGGGTGCCCGCCTCGTCCTCGTAGCGGGCGACGGCGACCTTCACGCCGAAGAACCCGCCCTCGATGTTCACGTTGGCGTTCTCGTGCTCCTCGTCGCGGATGGCTCGCGCGCCGGCGTGCACGGCCAGTCCCGTGTCGGGCGGAGTGTCGGCATCCGCCTTCACCTGCAGCTTGCCGACAGGCGTCGTGATGCTGACGTTCTTGTTGCGGCCGTTGTCGTCCTTGTCCACCGAAATGCCGCAGCCGGCCGCCACCGGAGCGAGGCCGAGCAGGACGAGGAGCGCGGGCCGAAGAGCGCTGGATCTCATGGGCAGCCTCCCGGTTTGCATGCCCCTGTAGACGGGGGAGGGCCGAGTAGTGTTCCGCCGTTAGAGGGGGTGGGCCCGGACGACGCGGTCGTTCAATTCCACGCCGAACCCCGGACGGGCGGGTACGGCGATCGACCCGTTGACGAACTGTTCGGGCGGTTCGAGCACGTCGCGCCGCCAGGCCGCCTCTCCCCACTGGAACTCCAGCAGGCGAAAGTTCCGTAGTCCGGCGCACACCTGCACGGTGGCCGCCGTGGACACGGGCCCGCTGGGGTTGTGCGGCGCCACCGCCACGCCGTCGGCATCCGCCATTGCCGCGATGCGCGTGAGCTCCAGCAGCCCACCGCAGTGCTTCACGTCCGGCATGATGACGTTCACGGCCCTGGTGCGGGTCAGCCCGGCAAAGCCGGCCACGCCGAAGAGCACCTCGCCGCCCGCCATCGGCTGGACGATGCGCTGGCGAATGGCCAGCGTGTCCTCCAGTCGCTCGGGCGCCACCGGTTCTTCGTACCACGCGAGCTTGACCGGCTCGAGCTGTTGTGCGACTCGCGCCGCGAGCGCTACGTCGAAGAAGCTGTGGCAGTCCACCATGAGCTCGACGTCCGGGCCGACGGCGTCACGCATCGCGCGGGTGGCCAGGATGCCGCCCTGGACGGCGGCCTCGATGCGAGCCGGCGGCGACCCGGCCTGGGGAAAGCCGTCCCACGGCGCGGCCTTCAGCGAGCGAAACCCGTCGCGGACCGCCGCGCGTGCCGATGCGGCAAAGCCGTCGGGCGTGCGCGGGCTGGTGGCACGATTGACGTTGGCGTACACGGAGAGCCGGTCCCGCACCACGCCACCAAAGAACGTCGCCGCGGGCACGTCGAGCGCCTTTCCCGCCAGGTCCCACAGGGCCTGCTCGATGGCGCTGAAAGCCGTGGCCTGCACGAGCCCCTTTGACGCCAGCGCGAGCCCGCGCTGGCGATAGCTCTCCACGTCGAGCGGCGATCGCCCTTTCACCAGATCGAACAGCCCGCGCAGTTCGGCCTCCATGTGCGCGGCGTCGTCGCGCGTCGTGTTGGCGAATCCGAAGGCGTCGGAGGCTTCGCCCAGCCCGGTCAATCCAGCGTCGGTGCGTAGACGGACGATCAACCAGACGGTGCGCTCGCTGGCGCGCACGGGGAGCAGCTCGAAGCCGGTCACCCGCAGTTTCGGCGCGGCTTCGAGCCAGCGCGGGGCGAGCAGCGCGCCCGCTGTGGCGCCGCATGCCGCGAGGAACGACCGCCGGCCGGTGGAGATCCGCCGCATCAAGGCCTGTGATATACCACGGCCACTTCGATCGGGAGCGATGATGCGGAAACGAATCAGCGCCTGTGTAATGGTGGCCGCGGCGTCGGCTGTGGGGCTGCTCGCCGTGCCGAGCGTCTACCCGACCGGCACGACCATTTACGACCCCGCCAAGGCGTGGAGCGGCTACACCGTGTTCGTCCTGCCCGACACCGGGGCCGTCCTCATCGACATGAACGGTGCGGGAGGCCTCGCCGCGGTCCGCGGGCCCGCGCACCCTGGTCCTCTCGCACAGCGCGGTGACCGACGCGGCGGTCAGCGAGCGTCCGCTCGAGGACGACACGCTGTTCGAGGTGGACGCCAAGGGCGCGGTGACCTGGACCTGGCGGGCCCACGAGCACGCCGACGAGTTCGGCTTCTCGCCCGCCGCGCGCGCCGCCATCCGCTCGTCGGCGCCGCTCAACCGCGGCCGCGGCAACGTCGACTGGCTCCACATCAACTCGGCCACCTACCTCGGGCCCAACAAGTGGTTCGACGGCGGGGACCGCCGCTTCGATCCGCGCCACGTCATCATCAGCAGCCGCAATGCCAGCTTCATGGCCATCGTGGGGCGCGACGGCAAGATTGCCTGGCGCATGGGGCCGGACTATCGCGACAGCGACGGCACCCGGGGGATCGGACAGATCATCGGCCAGCATCACCCGCATCTCATTCCGAAAGGGCTGCCAGGCGCCGGCAACCTGCTCGTCTTCGACAACGGCGGCGCCTCCGGGTACGGGTTCGAAGGTCCGACGGCGCCAAACGGCGTGGACGGCGTTGCCCGCGGCAGCTCGCGCGTGCTCGAGATCGATCCCGTGGCGATGAAGAAGGTGTGGGACTACTCGGTGGCCGGCACCGAAAGCTTTCGCTTCTTCAGCCACTACGTCAGCTCGGCGCAGCGCCTCCCGAACGGCAACACGCTCATCACCGAGGGTGCCGACGGCCGGCTGTTCGAAGTGACGCCGGCCACCGCCATCGTCTGGGAATACGTCAGCCCGTTTTTCGGCGACGGCGCCAACGCCGGCAACCGCGTCTATCGCGCCTATCGCCTGCCGTACGACTGGGTGCCTCAGCTGCCGAAGCCGTCGGAACGGGCCGTCGTGCCGCCCGACCGTCGCGACTTCCGCGTACCCCTTCGCTAGCCGCCCGCCCGAAGGGCGGGCAATCAGGCACGGCCGCCTGCTAGAGTGGGCCCATGGTGTCGCAGCGCGTCAATGCCGAGCGTGTGATGCTGCTGGCCTGGCCCCGCGCCATCCTGCTGCAGGTGGCGCACCCACTGGTCGCGGCCGGCGTGGCCGCGCACAGCACGTTCGCCGACGGCGGCTTTGCCGCCGTCCACCGCCTCTGGCAGACGGTGAAGGCGATGCTGGCGTTGACCTTCGGCGACGAGGTCGATCAGCAGGAGGCGATTGAGGGCATCCTCGCCATCCACCGTCGTGTCAACGGCGAGCTCCGCGAAGGCGTGGGACCGTTCCCGGCGGGGACGCGGTATTCCGCCGAGGATCCCGATCTCGTGCTGTGGGTGCACGTGACCCTGCTGGAATCGATGGTGCTGGCGCACGACGCGCTGCTCGCGCCGCTCACCGACGTGGAGCGCGATGCCTACTGCGCCGAGTCGGCATGGGTGCCGGTGGCGCTCCTCGCGCGTCCCGAGGAGGTGCCGACGACGTGGGCGGCGGCGCAGGCCTACCTCCAGCGCATGTACGCGTCGGGCACGCTGGCCGTCGGGCAGGACGGGCGCGCGGTGGCGCAGGCGGTGCTGTCGCCGCCGCTCGGACCGCTGGCCATGCCGCTCACCGCGATCGTGCGCTACGTCACGCGGGCGTGGCTGCCCGCGGAGATCCGGCGCGCCTATGGGTTGTCGTGGAGTGAGGCCGATGCGCGGCGGCTGCCGCGCGTGCTGAAAGCGGTGCGCGCAGTCCGGCGTGTCTTGCCGGACCGCGCGGCGCAGTGGTCTGAAAGCCGCTCTCGGACGTAGCCGCTCTCGTACGGAGAGGCGGACCTTGAGGTCCGCCTGCAGCGCATCTGCAGGTGCGCCTCTAGGAGCTCGCTTTCAGCTCGGCGAAGAGCTGGCCCACGAAACGGTCGCCCGTGCCGGCCGCATTGCCCGTCTCCTTCTCGTACGGGTTCGTGATCTTGGCCGCCACGATCTGTTCCTGCGTCTTCCCCTCGGCAATCAGCTTGGTCACCTGATCGCGCAGCGCCAGGGCCATCCGCTTGTGCGCAATGAGGCCGGCGCGGTTGGTGATCGGGCCGTGGCCGGGCAGCACCTTGGTCTTGGGGCCGGCCGCGGCGATGAGCGTGTCGAACGCCGCCAGCATGCCCTTGAGCGAGCCGCCGCTGGCGCGATCGATGTTGGGGAAGCCGAGCGAGCGGAACACGTCGCCCGTCATCAGCACGTCGTTCTTCACGAACTTCACCGCGGTGTCGCCGTCGGTGTGCGCCACCGGCAGCGGAATCAGGTCGATGGTCTCGCCGTCCATCGTCATCCGCGTGCGCTCGTCGATCACGTAGCCGGGAATCGCCGCGGCCGGCGCGCCGGCCGGGGCCGCTCCGCCGTTGGCAGGCGGGTTGGGCTTGATCAGGCGCTGCTTCAGCATCGGCCGGGCCACGATGGTGGCGCCCGCCTTGCCGAAGTTCTCGTTGCCGCCGGTGTGGTCGCCGTGCACGTGGGTGTTGACCAGGAATTTGATCTTCTGGTCGGACACCATGCGGATGGCGGCCATGATCTTCTCGCTGAGCGGGGCGAACTGGGAGTCCACCATGAAAATACCGTCGGGCCCGTAGAGGACGCCGATGCGTCCGCCCTGGCCCTCGAGCGCGACGAAATTGTTCGAGATCTTCGTGGTGGTGATCTGGACCTTGCTGAAGTCCTGCTGGCCCTGGGCCGCCGCCGGCGCCGCGATTAGAACGGCGATGCCGAGCCCGATGAGAAATCGCATGAGCAGTCTCCTGTGGGTTCGTGAGAGCCCTGAAGCCGGAAGCCGGGAGCCGGGAGCCGACACTCGGGCGCGCCTCACTTCTTCGCGCCCGAATACTCCAGCATTTGTGCCGTCAAGTCCAGCGGGTACGACACCTTCACGTCCGTGATGGCCCCAGACGCGTCGGTGACCGGCGTCAGCCTGGGCATCACGAACCCGCTGTAGGACGGCAGTCTCAGTGCGTCGACCCGGGCCACGACCTGGTCGCGCAGCGCGGCATCGAAGTGGATGCCGTAGGTGTCGAAGAGCGCCTTGGCGGCCGCGAAGTCGCCGGTCGACTTGATGCGTTGCACTTCGGCCAGAAGCTTCCCGGCGCCGTCGCGGAACGCCTTCGGGTCCACCAGCACGTAGTAGGTCTTGTTGTCGCGCTGCCGCACCTCGATGGCCTTGGTGTTGGCCATGAGCCACTTCACCACCATCTGGCGGTTGCGCATGTGGTCTTCCTCGATCTGCGTGCCCCGCCGCACCCGTCGCAGCTGGGTCATGGCCTGGCGCGCGTAGAACTCGTATTCGGTGCGTGCGATGGTCTCCTGTTCGGCGGCCGGCACGATACCGATCTCGGCGAGCTTCGGGTCGCCCATGAAGTAGAGCCCCACCAGATCCGCGCGCCCCTCCTCGAGCGCCGAGAAGTACTCCTTGATGGCGTCCTGCGGTGAGCCCTTGAACCCGTCGGCCTGCCGGCCCGAAGCGTGCCCGATCACCTCGTGCATGTCGGTGAGGAGCTCGCCCGAGAGCGTTCCGTACTTCCCGGCTCGCTCGGATTCCTCGGGGGTCCACGAGAACTCGCTCCGCATCGTGCCCGGGGTGCCTTTGTCGTTCGACTCGCCGACGTTGCTCAGCGACACCGACTTGCTGCCGTACCGCTCGCGGATCGCCTGGTCGTTGGGCAGGTTGATGCCGATCGGCGTCACCGGGCCCGAGTCGCCGGTCTCCACCACGACGTCGATGGCGTTGGCCACGATGCCCTTCACCATCGGCTTGCGGAACTTCGCGTCGTACGGCATGTGGTCCTCGAACCACTGCGCGTTGTCGGCGAACGTGCGGATCCGCGCGGTCTTCTCCTGGTTGACGTAGAAGACCAGCCCCTCCCAGCCGCCCTTGACGCCGCGCGCGTCGAGGTACACCTCGATGAACCCGTTGATGGTGTCCACCGGCGACGCCTTGTCGTTCACCCACGCGATGTCGTACTTCTCGCGGTCCGCCTGCTCGCCGGTGCGGTAGAACTGCACCAGCGCGCGCAGCGCGTTGGCCATCGGGTCGGTCGCGAAGGGGATGGCCGCCTCGAGGTGCTTGACGATCTCGGTGATCTCCTTCGAGTAGCGGCCGCCGACGCGGTAGACCTCTTCGACGAGCCGCCCGTTCTGCTTCACCAGGCGGGAGTTGAGCCCGTACGTCTCGGTGAAGCCCTTGAGGTCGGCGACCGTGACGCCGGAATAGAGGTTGTTGGCGCTGGCCGTCAGGATGTCCTTGCCGGGCGGCGGCGTCTTGGCGGTGACGATGGGATCGACGGCGGCGTCGAAGAACATCGGGTTCAGGCGCGCCAGCATCGCGTCCAGCGACTCGGTCCCCGTGAGCGTGATGGTGGCCCCGTTCTTCACCGCCGTCCTCACCGCCGCGGCAAACGCGTCGGGGGTGGTCTGCAGCAGGAATTTCTGCGCCGTGAGGTTGTTGTAGGGGCCGTTGTTGATCCAGAACAGCTTGGCGTAGCGCTGGATCTGCGCCAGCGTCCCGGCGTCCACGCTTTGCGGGTAGGCCACCACAGCCTCGATGAGCGCGCGCATCTCGAGCGCGTGGCGATGCTTCTGATCGAGGTAGATGTCGCGCCCGGCCAGCGCCGCCTGATACAGATGCCAGATGAGCGTCTTGTCCTTCAGCGGCAGGGCGTCGAAGCCGTCGGCGTAGAGCTGGATGACCGCAGCGTCGTCTACCGTCTCGAGGAGGTACTTCCGATCAGCGGCTGGCGCCGCGACGGGCGCTGGTGGCGCGCCGCCGCTGCCAGTGCCACACGCGGCCGTGAAGGCTGCCAGCAGGACAATCACCCGCCAGTCGATTCGTGTCCTCTCCGTCACTGCGCCCCCCTCGTGGCCGGCCGGCACGGCCGCGGCCGAATTATCTGCCGAATCCGGCGGCTACCCCAGCGTCGAGCTTGATAGTATGGGCGGCCGCGGAGGAGCTGATGCCTCGAGTGTCACTCGTGGCAACGCTGGTCGCGACCGTGGCCTATGACAAGAAGGGGAGACATCACCGGTGCACTACCTGCTCATGTACGACGTCGTCGACGATTACGTGACGCGCCGCGCCCCGCTGCGGGCGGCGCACATCGGCCTGGCCCGCGACGCGGTCTCGCGCGGCGAGCTCGTGCTCGGCGGCGCGCTGAATCCGCCCGAAGGCGTCGTGCTACTGTTCCGGGGCGAGTCGCCCGCGGCGGCCGAAGCGTTCGCCAAGGCCGATCCCTACGTGCAGAACGGCCTCGTCAAGAGTTGGAAGGTGCGCGAGTGGACGACCGTCGTCGGCCCCGACGCCCAGGTGAAGCTGCCCGACGTGATCAGCTGACGGCAACAGACTGCGAAGGAGTGTGAGATGACGAAGAGGATGCTGGCGGTCGCCGGGCTCACGGTGGCATTCGCGGCCGGCTTTACCGTGCGCGGTTTCGTTCCGGGCGAGCCCGTAGCGTTCGCGCAAGGCAACCGCGTCTTCGAGCTGCGGACCTACACGACGGCCGACGGCAAGCTGGACGCGCTGCACAAGCGGTTCCGCGAGGAGACCGTGCCCAAGTTCTTTCCGCGCCACGGGATGGCGAACGTCTGGTACGGGAAGCCGGTGGACGCCCCGCTCTCGCAGAACTCGATGACCTACATGATCGCGTTCCCGAGCCGCGACGCCGCCAAGAAGAGCTGGGATTCGTTCCGCGCCGATCCGGAATGGGCCAAGGTGGCCGCCGCGTCCGGGGTCGGACAGGTCAAGATCGAGTCGATCTACTTCGAACCGACAGACTATTCACCTCTGAAATAGGTCGATCGTCCAGGGCGGTCTAAAGACCGCCCTCTACGTACAATCCCTTCAGTGTCCGCTGCCGCCTCGAGTACGGGTCTGCCCGGCGCGCACGCGCATCGGGTCATCTTCATCGACCTCGCGCGGGCGCTCGCGGTGTTCTTCATGCTCTACGGGCACACGATCGACGCGCTGCTCGCTCCGGGCTATCGCGGCGGTGTGTGGTTCGACGCCTGGCAGTTCCAGCGCGGGCTGACGTCGAGCCTCTTCCTCATCCTTTCGGGCTTCGCCTTCAGCATCGCGACGGGCCGCCACTGGTCGTCGCACATCAGGGTGACGCCCGCGTGGTGGCGCCGCGTGCGCCGGTTTGCGTGGTTCGTGTTCCTCGGCTACTCGCTGCACTCGCCGGTGGGCCGGGCGGTGGACTACAAGTACGCCACCGAGGCCGCGTGGCGCACCTTCTGGGCGGTGGACGTCCTGCAACTCATCGGCGTGACCTTCATCGGCGTGCAGTGCCTCGTACTCCTCACGCGCACGCGCCCGCGGTTCACGGTGGCGGCGGTGACCCTCGCCGTCATCCTGGTCGCAATTTCACCGGCTTCCTGGGCGATCGACTGGAGCCGCTGGCTGCCGATGTGGGCGTGGGCCTACCTCTCGCCGGTGCTCGGCCCTTCGTTTCCGCTGTTTCCCGCGGTGCCCTGGGCGGCGTTCATCCTGGTGGGTGCCGCGCTTGGGCAGATCTACTCGAGCTGGGGAGGGTCGCACCTCTACGCGTTTGCCAACCGGGTGCTGCTGCTGCCCGGCCTCGTCGCGGTGGCGGCCGGCTACGGCGCCGCGTTCCTCCCGATTGGCGCGTTCGCCAACGGGGCGCGCAGCGTGCTGCCGGTGGACCTGCTCATCCGCACCGGCGCGTGCATGGCGATCCTGGGGGTCATCGCGCACGCCAGCCAGCGGGTCGAGCGATTGCCCCGCGTCTTCAGCGCCGTGGCCCAGGAGACGCTCGTCATCTACTTCTTCCATTTGTGCGTGATCTACGGGTCGGCGTGGAGCTACGGCCTGGTGCAGTTCTACGGGGCGAGCTTCGGGCCGGGTCAGACGGCTACCACCGTGGCGGTACTCGTCGTCGGGATGTCGACGATGGCGTGGTGGTGGAACTGGCTGAAGCACTCCCGGCCACGCGTGGCGCGCTACACAGCGCTCGCCGCGTGCATCGTGCTCGTCGGCGGGATTCTGTTCTGATCCTTGTCGGCTCCGGGCTTTGGGCTCTGGGCTTTAGGCCTGGTTGGCGGAAGGCCAGCGATTACGGGCCGGCTGAAGGCGGCCCGTACCACTGCAAGCCCGTCGGCACCGACATCGACTCGGCGTGTGATCGGAGCCCCCGACAGAACCTCTGGCCGCCCACTGGGCGGAATCATCAGCGACGAACAACGCCACGGATGAAACATCGGACGAGCGAAGCAATCTGTTCTAGAGTTGGTCAAAAGGCCGCTCGCCCCTCGAATCCGGAACGGGGGCGCTGTATGATCGCCACCTCTCCAGGCCTGAGGGGTCAGGGATTCGGAGAGGGCTCCAATGTTTGACACCCTGTTTCAGGCGCTGTTTACGTATCGTCCCGTCGTCTTCCAGCAGGGCGAATTCCGGTTCGATCTCACCGGTGCGTCGCTCTTTGCCGCGGGGCTCGCGGCGGTGGCGGCGGGGCTCGCGATCTTCACCTACCGCCGCGTCCAGGTGACGCAGGGGCGACCCCGGGACCGGGTCATCCTCACGGCGCTGCGCCTGGCGGTCCTCGCGCTCGTGCTTTTCTGCCTCTTCCGTCCGACGCTGGTGGTGCGGGCGGCCGTCAACCAGCAGAACGTCGTGGCCGTCCTGCTCGACGATTCGAGCAGCATGCGGATCCCCGATGCCGGCGGCAAGACGCGCGGGCAGTGGGTGGAGGACGAGTTCGGCTCGCCGGCGGCCCCGCTGCTCAAATCGCTCGGCGATCGATTCCTGGTGCGTGTCTTCCGCTTCTCGTCGTCGGCCTCGCGCGTCCAGTCGGCCAAGGAACTGAACTTCAACGGTTCCCAGACCCGCCTCGGCGCCGCCTTCGACGGCGTTCGCGAGGAGCTGGCCGGCCTGCCCGTGGCTGGCGTGGTGCTCGTCTCGGATGGCGCGGACACCAGCGAGGCGTCGCTCTCGCAGGCGATGCTGGGACTCAAGGCCGAGAAGCTGCCGGTCTTCGCGGTCGGCGTCGGCGCTGAGGCGCTGCCCCGCGACATCCAGGTGGACCGCGTCACCGTGCCGCGCACCGTGCTCAAGGGCGCATCGCTGATGCTCGACGTCGTGGTGGCGCAGACCGGCTTCAACGGGCGGACCGTCACGGTGGACGTCGAAGACGACGGACGCATCATCGGCTCGGAGAAAGCGGTGCTGCCCGCCGACGGCTCGCCGGCGACGGTGCGCGTGCGCGCGGTGGCGTCCGATTCGGGTC
>Ga0207701_10006262_pt1 | contig 11901 bp, 9 predicted proteins | sample KBSSwiSSwithPhiX_FD_184294 | JGI IMG/M metagenome (GOLD analysis project Ga0207701, IMG submission 184294) | Switchgrass rhizosphere bulk soil microbial communities from Kellogg Biological Station, Michigan, USA, with PhiX - S5 (SPAdes) (version 2) | ecosystem: Environmental > Terrestrial > Soil...
AAAAGTACTGCCGTGGCCTAGCTCGCTCTCGGCCCATATTTTTCCGCCATGCGCTGTAATGATGCTTTTGGCGATCGCCAAACCGAGACCCGTTCCGTGCCGAGTATGCGGTCCGAGCCGATTGCCCTGGTTGAATTTTTCGAAAATGGAAACCAAGCTGTCTGCCGCAATACCTGGACCCGAGTCTTTCACAGAAACTTCCAGTTTTCCATTCACCGCCTTAGCGCCAATCTTTACCTGTCCGCCTTTTGGCGTGAATTTGACCGCGTTACCCAGCAGATTTCGCAAAACTTGCAAGAGGCGTTCTGGGTCAAGCCGCACTTGGGGCAGCGACGGGTCGACGGCGCTTTCGAGTCGAATCTGCTTTGCCTCGAGCAGTGGGGTGATTTCGGCGACGGCGCGCTTGATCAAAGAATCAATGCCGGTGACTTCCCAATCATAGGCCATCATACCCGCTTCAAGCTTCGAGAGATCGAGCAGCGAATTGACGACGGTGATCAGGCGATTGCTTTCCTCTGCCAAGATGCCGAGCAGCTTGCGTTGTTTTTCCGAAGTGTCGCCGCCGACACCGTCGAGTAATAATCCGGTGCCCTCCTTGATGGACGTCAAGGGCGTTCGTAGCTCGTGCGACATGGAAGCGAAGAAGTCCGCCTTGAGGCGATCGAGCTCATGCAGCTTTTCGGACATCCGGTCAATCGCCACAGCGAGCTCGGCGATCTCCGGCGGTGAACGGACCGATACGGTGCCCGCGAAATTCCCCTGGGCGATGTCCCGCGTCCTCGTTTTCAGCAACTCGATCGGCCGCGTGATGCTTTTCGTGATGAGCAGCGACATCGTGATGATTGCCAGAAGGCAGCTCGCTGCAATGATGACCGCTGTTTCACCCGCTTGATCGGCAGCGGCGGCGAGATCGGCTACTTTCGCGTGCGTCACTCGCTGCTGATTCTGGCGCAGCTTTTCACACGCCGAGAGGAGCGCGTCGACGAGCAGATCTTTGTCCGACTTGTATTGCGCCTGAGGATAGCGCTTGTTGGCGCGCAGCAGATGCGCTTCGTCCTGGACCAACTGCTGATAGCGCTCGGAATCGCGCTGAATGGCCTTGAGGATCGAGGCCGCGGCCGGGTCGTTCAAAGCCAGGGCGCTCTGCAAGCCGGAGTCGAATTCAGATTTAAGCCGGACGAATTGCTGGTACCAGGTTTCATCGCGGGTGATGATAAATTTCTGTTCGGCTCGACTTTGCGCCAAAACCGAGTCCGCGAGCATTTTCTCATGATCGAGCATGCGGTTATCGATATTGAGAATCGACTCCGTGAGATCGCGGAAATAGCGCAGCTCGAGAACCGCCGACGCGCTCGCCATCGCGACCACTAGAAAGATCACGAGATAGCCGATTGTCAGGCGGGAAAACAGGCTCAGGCGCACGTGACCGGCCCTCGGCTGCACTCAACTCTTGTTGCGTTCAGGTAGGCCATCGGCATCGAAGAGCTCTCGTTGATTGCCGTCGGCGACGACGAATTTCTGACCGAATTGCTCCAAACGTCGGTCGGCGGCGAGATAGCTCGCCTGAGCGTGTCCGACATGTTTACCGAGAACGGCAAACTCGTCACGAAATCTCGTGAAGTCACCTTGTAGCCGGCCGAGATACTGGATGATTTCCTTCGCGCGGTCTTCGATTTTCATGCCTTTCAAACCAAGGACGATCGCCTGAAGATAGGCATAAAAACTATTCGGCGACACCGGGATGACGCGCTGCGCCATGGCATAGTGGCAGAGGCTTTTTTCCGCCGGCGCCTCGTCGCGGATAATGGTCTCGTAGTAGACGTTTTCCGCCGCGATATACATCAACGCGAAATCATAAGTGCCCTCGTCGGGCAAGATGTACTTAGAGGCGATCGCATCGATATGTTTTTTCACGTCGGCGACGAACTGTTTCTTTGCCCGGGTTTTTTCTTCATCGCTCGCCGCTTCCATCATCCGTTTGAAGTTTTCCAGAGGGAACTTGGCATCCACGGGGACGAGCGATGCGCCGAGCTTGACCACCGCATCGACCTTGTCGCCGGTGCGAAAACAGTGTTGTGTCGCAAAATGGTCGGGCGGGAGAATCTGTCCGAGTAGGTCCTCGAGAAAAAACTCGCCGAGCCCGCCGCGCAGCTTCGGCGCTCGAAGGATTTCGTGGAGCGAAGCGATATCCTTGCCGACTTCGTAAATTTTTCGGTTCGCTTCCTCAAGCCCGCCCAGACTTCGTTGCACATTGCCCACCACCCGGGCGGCATTGTCCAACCTTTCGCCCAAACTTTGTTGCGCCCTGTTCAAAACTTCCGCGTTTTCCCGCAAACGCTCGTTCACGTGCCCGATCATTTGCCCCAACTGTTGCTGGATCGATTGAGCGCCATGATCGAGGGCGTTGCTCAGCTGCGCGCGCAGGTCGCCAATTTGCTGCTGCATCAGCAACATCGATTGTTGGTCACGACTCTGCTCGAAAAGATTTTTGAGCCGGCTAATGATCAGCCAACCGAAAAAAGCCAGCGCGACAATGACGAGGAGAAAACCGAGCAGGAAGGTGGACAGTTCCACAATGAACCGTCGCCCAATCAGAGGAGCCTTACAGCGTACTCGAGGATTTCACTGAGTTTACGAATTTGCGTCGCGCGCATGGAGCGTTCTTCCCGGGGTGCCGCGAAATAGTCATCGACGCTCTTTTTCAAATTCCACTCCAGCAACTCCACACATTGTTCCATGCTCACTTTTTCCGAACGGCGCCTCCGCGCCTGATGCAGTTCGTTGAGCTGGATAAGCCGACCCATAACACGGCCTAGAATAGGAGAGTGCGACAAATTGTCAAGGGCTTCAGCGAAGGAACTCCGCGGAGAGCTGCTGAGTTGGAACAAAGATCGTCATAGAGGCGGCTGCGGTTGCTGCTGCGTAACGCAATGGATCGCACCTAATCCGGCGACGACGTCATGGCAGCGCAGTCCGTGCACTTTTCTGTTCGGGAATAGTTCCTGTAAGAGACCGAGAGCGTCGACGTCGCGCGGGTCATCGAAAATCGGCACCAGCACGACCTCATTGGCGATATAGAAGTTGGCATAACTCGCGGGCAAGCGTACGCCGCGATCGTAGACGGGCGCGGGGCATGGCAACTTTATCACCGACAACTTAGCGCCGTTTTGGTCCACAGCATTTTGCAAGCGCTCATGATTTTCTTGCAGAAATCGATAATTTTCGTCGCGCGAATTCGCCTCCACGATACACGCCACGGTCGTCGGATTAACGAAACGCGCGATATCGTCGATGTGCCCGTCCGTGTCGTCGCCGGCAATTCCCTCGCCAAGCCAGATCACGTGACTGACTCCCAGCGAGTCTTTCAGAACACCGTCGATCTCCGCGCGAGTCAAGTGCGGGTTGCGGTTTGGGTTCAAAAGACATTGCTCTGTCGTCAAGCAGGTGCCGGCACCGTTAAGCTCGATCGAGCCGCCTTCGAGCACGATCGGGTGACTAAAGACTGGCACGTTAAGCAGTGATGCAATCTCGCGCGCAACCCGATCGTCAAGCTCATAGGAGGGATACTTGCCGCCCCAGCCATTAAAGATCCAATCATTGAAGGCGAGCGGATTTTCCGACGCGCTGCGTGTCACGAAAGTCGGTCCGTAGTCGCGCATCCAGACATCGATTGTCGCAATTTTGACAAGCGTCACATTGTCCGTCACAGCGTGTGCGCTCTCCAGGCGCGCCGAAACCTCATGCTCCGAACGCTCATCATTGATAAGAACATAAACACGCTCGTACGGCGCCAAGCGCGCGATCATTTGGATCCAGACTTCCCGCACCGACTCGAGCTGTGTCGGCCAGGTTTCCAGATCATGCGGCCAGGAAAGCCAGGTGGCGCTGTGCGCCGCCCACTCCGCTGGCATCGAGTAGCCGAGCGAACGTGGCGTCGGCCGCTTGTCATCTAAGATGGTAGAAGATTGACCGCTCAACGACGTTTGCCATCCTCGAGGGAACGAGACAGCAATGGCCCGTAAGCGTCGATGCGGCGGTCGCGCAGGAATGGCCAGCTCTGGCGAATTTCTTCAGTCTTCGCTAAGTCGCAGTTTCCCAACAAAATTTCTTCTCGCTCACCGCCGGCATGCGCAATGATCTCGCCGAACGGCCCGGACACAAATGAATTGCCCCAAAATTTAATCCGGCCTTCACGACCGACCCGATTCACCGACGCGACATAGACGCCGTTTGCGATCGCATGAGAACGTTGAATCAGCTCCCACGCGTCGCGCTGCTGACCGGCGATCAATTTCGGCTCATTGGGAATCCAACCGATCGCAGTGGGGTAGATGAGAATTTGCGCCCCTGATAATGCCGCCGACCGCGCGCCTTCGGGGAACCATTGGTCCCAACAGACGAGCGCGCCAAGTTTGGCGTACCGCGTCTGAAAGCTCGGAAATCCGAGATCACCCGGCGTGAAGTAAAACTTTTCATAGTAGAGCGGATCGTCCGGGATGTGCATCTTGCGATAGATACCCGCGATCGAGCCATCGGCGTCGATGATCACTGCGGTGTTGTGATAAATCCCCGCCGATCGTCTTTCAAAAACCGAAGCCACCACGGCGATCTCTCGCGCCGCTGCAAGCGCGCTTAAAGCGTCGGTGGTCGGTCCTGGAATCGATTCGGCGAACTTGAAGTTACGCTGGTTTTCGCTCTGGCAGAAGTAGCGCGAGCGGAAGAGCTCCTGAAGGCATACGATCTGCGCGCCTTGGCTTGCAGCCGCGGCGATTCTTTCCATCGCCTTGGCAAGATTATCTTCGGGTTTCTCACCTGAGCTCATCTGGATGAGCCCCAACGTAACGATTTCTTTTTTTGCCCGCCGCGCCATGAACAGAGTATCTACGCTATTAAAATAAAAAGGGAGAGGAAAGCGATTTTCTTCCCTCCCCCTGAACTGCTTCTCAATGTCCCTGCTATTTCAAGTGCTGAGCAAAAAACGACTTGGTCTTCTCCCACGCGTCCTTGGCGGAGGCTTCGTGATAGCTGCCGCGCTCGTCGCAAAAAAAGCCGTGCCCCGCTTCGGGATAAATTTTCATCTGAAAGGGAACTTTTTTGGTGGTCAATTCTGTGTTGATTTGACCGACCTGATCCATGGGAATGAGCTGATCCTTCGCGCCGAAAAACAAATACATCGGGCATTTGATTTCGCCGGTCCGGGAAAGCGGGCTGGGATTGCCCATGGTAATGCCGCCGCCGTAATAAGGCACCGCGGCTTTCACATCGTTGGCGTGATGCGCCGCTGCCAGATAAGTGAGCCGCCCGCCCATGCAAAAGCCGATCACGCCGATGGCGTCGGATTTGACGTTGGTTTGCGATTTCAAATGGGCAATCGCCGCGCCGACATCTTCCATTGCTTTGCTATCGACCACCCGCTGCAATGTCGCGATCGCCTTCGGCATATCCGAATAAGGGATCAGCCGCTCCGATTCGCGGTGAAAGATATCGGGTGCTATGGCCACGTAACCTTCGGCGGCAATCCGCTCGGTGACTTTCTTGATGTGACTATTGACGCCGAACGCTTCTTGAATCACGACAATCCCCGGGTGCTTCCCGCTCTCTTTCGGCTGCGCCACATACGCATCCATTTTGCCGTCCTGAGTATTGAGCTGAACCGTCGAACTCGTCACGTCCATAAACGGCCTCCTAAGAGCTGATTTTTCATTTCACGATGGAAGAATTCACTATCAGATTTCTCATTACCGGTCCACAGCCGCGATTGAAACTGACCGACTTAATGATGCGCTGCTAACTGCGACGAAGTTAACTGCTATTGTGCGCAACGGCAAAACGTTCACGGGATTATGTTTCGACAGAAGTTCGAGCTCGAAGGTTGCCGAGGCAGGAAGGAGTCGGATTGATGCGGTACAGGTCTCACTGAAGAACCGATTCATGGGCTGGTCGATCACTGTCACGTTTCGAGAACGCCCTCGAAATCGGCACGGCTCGTTATTTTGCGATCGCCCGCGGCATATCTCCACAGGTTCAACCACTGCTGAGGAAACGGAAAAAACCGACGGCAGATCGTGTTTGTGTGGGTTTAACCCGCAGGGACGATGTCTCTTTGGGATTTTGAATTAAAAGGTCCACGTATTTGTTGAGATTCCGGTTTTGTTGTATGCGGCATGGCAATTGCGGCTAATCAGTCCGAACCAGTATCCTCAACGCGGAACATCACCTCACCGAGTTTGTTGTAACCGACCGCTATCTTCAACGACGTCTTGCCGCACGAACTCCCCGAGGAGCAATCACGGCCGGCAATTAGCAGCAGTGATCAGGTAATTTCGATTTAGAAAGGAGGTTTCGTGAGAACTGTTCTACTCGTATTTGAATGTTCCAAGAACGAGCGAACCAGGAATGATCAACCAAACCGTTACGATAGCGGCGGATAAGCGGCGGAACGGCCGGGATCGTAACGACGCGACGAGAACAGTCTCTTTCGACGAATGGCAAAACGTAACGTTTGATATGTCGACGGCGTATCACCCTTCTTGGTTCGCTGAAGAGAGCCGGGATCGTCGCTAAAGCCCAGCAAATCGCGCGTGCAAAAAGTGTCGAAAATTAATTGGAGTTCGCAAACTAGTTTTAAAGGAGAATAGCATGTCAAAATCAGTTTTTTGTTTAGCCGATAATGAAATCCAGGCAGAAAGAATAGTCGAAGATCTCAAGGCCGCGGGATTTTCCAATAACGATATCTCGGCCCTGTTTCCCGATAAATCCGGCACGAAAGATTTCGCCCACGAACAGCACACCAAGGCGCCTGAAGGCGCGGCAACCGGAGCCGGCACTGGCGGAGTTTTAGGAGGAGCCTTGGGATGGCTGATCGGTCTTGGATCCTTGGCTATTCCCGGAGTCGGGCCTTTTATCGCTGCGGGTCCGATTATGGCTGCTCTCGCCGGAGCGGGTGTAGGTGCCGCTGTGGGCGGGTTAACCGGAGCGTTGGTGGGGTTAGGTATTCCCGAGTATGAAGCCAAACGTTATGAGGGCAAAATCAAAGAGGGCAATATTTTGATTTCTGTGCACTCGGAAAATAGTGATGAGGTATCGCGGGTCAAGGACATCTTCGAACGTCATGGCGCGCATGACGTTTCGTACACCGAAGAGAAAGGTGTTTCCAAGGAGCACCAACAGCCGTCCCGCGACGTCCGTGCGTAGACTAACAGATTGGGCAATCTAAGGAGTAACTGTGAGACTGTTATCAAAGATTTTGAAAAACCAGACCGGCGCGATGGGTTGGGGCCTGCTTTGGCTAATCGGCGTCCCGATACCCATTTTGGTCGTGCTGTTCCTGGTGCGTGGTTGCACATAATCGACGAGCGGTCATTGCTCGGTAAGCGATATTAACTCAAATTTTATCAGGAGGAACACAAATGGATGCATTGGAACTTCTTAAGAAAGATCACGACACGGTAAAAGAGTTATTCGAAAAGGCAGAAGGCAATAACAACGAGAAACAACAGAAACGTTTGTTCGAGCAGATCAAAACGGAGCTGGAAACTCACACGCACATCGAGGAGACGGTTTTTTATCCCGCGGTCGCAAAAATTGATGAATTGAAAGACATGGTGCTCGAATCGCTTGAAGAGCACAAGCAGGTAAAGACACTGCTGCGGGAAATGGAAAACCTCACTGAAGACAGCGAAAAGTTTGAGCCCAAGCTCAAAGTGTTGATGGAAAACGTAGAGCATCATGCCGAGGAAGAAGAAGAGGGCAAAATGTTTCCCAAGGTCCGCAAACTCATGGATACCGAGACGCTCGAACAATTAGGTGAAGAACTAGAAGCAGTGAAGAATAAACAGCTACGGAAAGCGAGCTGAGGAAATCTCGAGTCGAGCTGTTGGAGAAGAATCTGACGAAAAGATGCGGGAGCTGGATGTCGGATCATGTCTGTATGCCCGTTGACGAATGAAGGCCGCCGGCTTTGCCGACAGCTCAATTCTCGTTGCCATGCAGGACGAATCCGAGCAACAAAGTTTTGCGAAAGAAACTTAGGCACACGTCATAACAGGAGAGGAAATGCCCACCCTGCCCGCCTAAGGTCGGGCAGGGTGTTGATTATGGTCGAAGCCGAAGAACGCTCGGCCGACGCCCTGAATATGCTCAACCGCAACCACGCAGTCACCGGAGGAGTTCGGATTCAGGCGCCATAATCCTCATCGCAAGACCCACCTTTGAACGACCGCCGGACCGACAGGCAGCTGCTGAAAACCGTCGGGGTTCTGGTCGAAGCTACCGACGGCTCACGACGGCTGCGGCGAGCCGAAACATACTTTGAATACACGATTGATGAGAAGAACAGCCATAGCCCGCGCTTCAATGCGTGGCCCTTCGCAAAGCCATGTAGCGCTGCACAAGGAATTCACATGAACAATCCGCGAGCAACGACTTTTCGGCGCGCTAGCGCCGACAGCGCAACACGACACTCCGTCATCGTCTTCGGGAATATTGTACTGGTTGTTGCATGCCTCTATTGGGCGCAGTCAGTCTTGATCCCGGTTGCTCTGTCGATCCTGTTGACTTTTTTACTGAGTCCGGTCGCCAGTTCCCTGGAACGAGCCGGTCTCGGACGACTCCCATCCATCATCGTTATCGTTGTGCTGGCGTTTTCTCTTTTCGCCACGATCGGCTGGATCGTCACCATCGAATTCACAGGCTTGGCCAACGAGCTACCCCAATATACGGGTAACATACGGCAAAAAATTTCCGACATTCGAGGAGTCGGCAAAGGGGGAGTCCTTGAAAAGGTCCAAAGCACGATTGACGACGTGAAGGACGAGATCCAGAAAAAGAGCAATTCGCTACCGGACAAAGTGAAGCCGTCTGCGGTAGTCACGGAAACTCAGGAGTCATCAAAGTTTTGGCCCATCCCACTCGTCTCAACAGCGCTGACGGAACCATTTGCTGCAGCCGGTCTCGTTATTGTGCTGGTCGTCTTTATGCTCGTTCAGCGCGAAGAGCTGCGCAACCGTCTGATTCGTCTTGTTGGGTATGGTCGACTGACGTTTACGACTATGGCGCTGGAAGAAGCCGGTCGACGCATCAGCCGTTACTTGCTCATGCAGACCATCATCAATTCATCGTTTGGCGTCTGCGTCGGTTTGGCGCTCTATCTCATTGGCGTACCCTATTCGATCCTTTGGGGGTTTTTCGCGGCGCTGTTGCGGTTCATTCCCTACGTCGGACCTTTTGCTGCCACAATCATGCCGAGCGCCATGAGCCTGGCAGCGTTCCAAGGTTGGTTGTGGCCAATCCTTGTCGTGGGAATTTTTATTACTCTAGAGCTCATCTGTAATATAATTTTGGAGCCGCTGCTCTATTCAGAGAGCGCGGGGGTTTCCGGGGTCGGACTTCTCGTCGCTATCGCATTCTGGACCTGGCTTTGGGGTCCGGTAGGGCTCGTTCTCGCAACTCCGCTTACGGTCTGTGTTGTCGTGCTCAGCAAGTACGTCCGCGGCATGGATTTCATCGGCGTATTGATCAGCGATCAGCCGGCCATGGAATCCAACGTGAGCTATTATCAGAGGCTTGTGGCAATGGACCAGGCCGAGGCCGCCGAGATTGTCGAAGAGCATCTCAAAACCCACCCACGAGAGGAACTCTTCGATGACGTGCTGCTTCCGGCATTGCGCTATTCCCGAAGGGACCATGAGCTTGGCCGATTAACGGAAGATGCCGAACAATTTGTCTACCGAGCGACTCGGGAGATCCTCGACGATTTAGACAGTCTGAAGCCGGAGAGTTCAACAGAAGAGGCTTCACAGTCTGCAACGATCGAAAAGGACTCGCTGGCTCAGCTTCCTAAACTCCTTATCTTGGCATGTCCTGCCCAGGACGAAGCGGACGAGGTGGCACTTCTTATGTTGCGCCGGTTGCTCGATGGTACCAAATACGAAGTCGAAATCATGTCCGCTGCAATCCTCACTGCGGAAGTTGTTAGTCAGATTACCGAGAAGGATCCGACGGTGGTCTGTATCGCCGCCATGCCGCCTAATGGACTCGCGCAGGCGCGTTACCTCTGCAAGCGGGTCCGAGCTCGATTTCCCAATCTGAAAATCACTATTGGGCGTTGGGGCGGGGCAACAGACGATTGCAACAACCTCCTGGCTGCGGGCGCTGATAAGGTGGGCGTCACGATCAAGGAGACGCGCGAGCAGATCGTTCAACTGTCCCAAAATAACTTCCACTCTGAAACGCGGACCAAGGCGACGGCCACTTCTGGGTTTGTTCCGCAGGCGATTGTTGCCTCATCCGCATGAAAATGCCTCGGCCCATTGCGGTTATTCTTGTTTGCGCTTTGGTTTGTAAATTATCGTCACAAACTTGAACATGTCGTGTCGTCGAGTGGAATCGGCGACGACGAGGCAGCACTCAGTGCTTATCGGCGAGCAGATCACGCAGCACGGTCTTCAGTTTTTTGATATCCAAGGGTTTGCGAAATAATTCGCCGCGCCGTATTTTTGCACCCATTTACTGTTTCCGTCGTCAGGAACCCCTCATCATGATCACTTGAGTCGAAGGCGACCCCTTTTTGCTTTCCACCAGGAGCGACGACAAGGCTGAAGAATCCATTATGTTCTAAGTCCATACAATTGTCGGGTTAGCTTACGGTGAGGAATATCACCGTAGGTGAGCCAATCTAGATGCCGAGTCCTAGCGCGGTGACCCGTAGAAACGCCGCAAACCATCCATTACGAATACTATATACGCAATGTCGTAGTCGCCGAAATCAGGTTATCGACAAACCGATTTGCCTGCAGAGTGTCCACTCGGTGATACCGCCAGGCTGCGTAAAAACACCCATTGACATAGGACGAGCCTTTGATAAGTGTTCAGAGCTTATACTAGTCTTTGATAAGCTGGTTGCGCCCGTTCATAAGAAGCTTGATTCACCCGGGAGGATCTCCCAAAGCGCCGTTTCCCTGCCGCGGACGGCGAAGGGCGAAGAGGGATTCGTGTAACTAGGCAGTACCGAACAGCAGACAAAGTCCGCGCGACATATCGGTGTTAACTGCGTCCTCCTGGACAGTACTCTAGGGGCCGACTACGCCGTCAGCCGCATCCCCCGCAAATCCAGCGACGCGCCATGTACCTAACGAGGGCCGCGTCGCGTGAGAGGGAAAACTCGCACAAAGTTTCTTGACCCAACGCGACCGATCAAGCTCTCCGAGTCGAGACGGAGAAAGCGTTCGGAGAAGCGTCGGGTTTTTGTGCCAATCCTGCAGTCATCGCGCGGCGCGATGGCCGCGGGCTGGTTTTCCCGCTCGAGCCTGGCTCGATATTTTAAGCGAGTAAACGGAACAATTCGCTAAAGCGATCACGGAAGAAGAATAGCCGCGGGTTCTTGCATGCCGAATAGCGCCACCCAACGTTTAAAAGTTTTTGCCCGCCGGCTCGTGGTTCACGAGACCGCTGCGACCAAATCCGCTGGCGCGCAGAAGTCGGCGGCCTTCCGCGTGTGTGAAAAACTGCGCCAGCCGCTCTCCCGACTCTCCGGAGTGGCCGGTTTTCGCTCGCTCCTTTCCCGCGCTCTGGCGCTGGCCAATGATGAAGCTTGCTGGATGAAGGCAATCCACGTGAAAGCGGATGGATCTCTAGAGGGCTTGGAGCAAGCGCAAGCGCAACTTTCCGAGACTGAGATCGCCGAAGGAGAGGTCGTTCTCATTGCTCAGTTGATCGGGTTGCTTGTGACCTTCATCGGCGAAGAGCTGACGTTGCGCTTGGTGCAGGAATCGTGGCCCGATGCCCCATTTGACGATATGAATGCTTGAACGAAGGACAACGCATGGCACAAAAAAACAAAACGATGGGACAACAACGGCGGGGAAGAGCCGCCACCAAGCCGAGCAAGGTCATCATCCGCAA
>Ga0207701_10006263_pt1 | contig 11900 bp, 12 predicted proteins | sample KBSSwiSSwithPhiX_FD_184294 | JGI IMG/M metagenome (GOLD analysis project Ga0207701, IMG submission 184294) | Switchgrass rhizosphere bulk soil microbial communities from Kellogg Biological Station, Michigan, USA, with PhiX - S5 (SPAdes) (version 2) | ecosystem: Environmental > Terrestrial >...
TGCTCTCAAGAGAAAGCAGCGGCCTCCTGCCGCTGCACTTCCTGAAGACCGTCAAGTCGCCACTCCCTCCTCATCTGAGCAGTGGAGTTTGCGGCTGCTACCAAAAACAAAAAGGTTCAATCTCCAAGGCCTCAGCGAATACCCACGAGATAAAACTCGGGTAGCCACGATTAACGCGTCCCTTGCGGCAATCGTGCCTTTCCTAACAAAGAACCAGTGCCGCCAGGCCGGCTTCGGACGTCTCCTTGTATTTAGCGTTCATGTCCTTGGCAGTCATCGCCATGGCAGCAATCGTGGTATCGAGATCCACTCGGCGTTGTTCGGCGATCTCCTCGCTGGCGATGCAATAACCGGTCCAGGCCTTCACCGCTCCATAGGCGCAGCGCTCAATGCAGGGCAACTGAACGTAGCCGGCCACCGGATCGCAAGTCATACCGAGGTGGTGTTCGAGGGCCGATTCGGCCGCGTTCGAAACTACTTTGGGGCCGGCGCCCAGGGCCTGGGCGATCATCGCAGCCGCCATGGAGGAGCCAACGCCGACTTCCGCCTGGCAACCGCCCTCGGCACCCGACAGCGTGGCGTTGTGCTTGCAGAGATAACCAATCGCTGCTGCTGCCAGGAAACCTTCCCGGATTTTTTGAGTCGGCGTGTTGAGGTCACGAAGAGACTTGAGAACTGCGGGCAGAATTCCCGCAGAACCGGCAGTGGGTGCGGTCACGATAATATGGCCGCGCGCGTTCTCCTCGCCCATCGCGAAGCCAATTCCGGGAGCCTTGGGTCCGCCGATTGCCTCGCTCAGACCGTCATAGCGCCCCCCACCCAGCAGTGCGTTCTGCGCTCCCAGCCCCCCATGCGTGAATTCAAACGTCGTACGCGTGTAGTAATCGAGTCCGCGGACTAAACGATCGTTCCGCGTGTAGGGAACATTTGCAGCATCGAGAGCGGCGAGCACGGCCGCAAAGTGCGTCTTCGATGCCTCGTCGAGTGAGTCAACGATCTTCGGCAGGGTCTCGATAATCGGCTGATCTTCGGGAACCTTGCAATCGAGCACGCGGAGCGGATTGGTCACCGCGCGCCGCTGGCAATCCACGCACATCTTCGGAGCGAGGGGAATGAGCGCCTCGCGAAGAGTCTGGTTATAGCGTTCCCGATCCGCGGAAGATCCAACGGAGTTGATTTCGAGCGTCCAGCCGGTGATGCCAAGCTCGTCCAGCAGCGTGGCCAGCATCTCCAGCACCTCAGCGTCGCGCAGTGGACTTTCGCTTCCAGCGTGGGGCGGCCCAATAACCTCGGCGCCAATCTGCGAAAACTGGCGGTAGCGTCCCTTCTGCGGACGCTCGCGGCGGAACTGCGGCCCGATGTAATAGAGCTTCTGCAACTGGCCCGTCTCACCGAGCTTGTGCTCGATGTAGGCGCGGACCACTCCTGCGGTGTTTTCCGGGCGCAGGGTAAGAGTCTGAGGTTTCTCGGGCCGGTCGCGAGCGCGGTCCTCCCAGGTGTACATCTCCTTGGAAACAATGTCGGTTTCCTCCCCCACGCTGCGGGAGAAGAGCGAGGTATCTTCAAAAACCGGCGTCCGAATCTCGCCAAAGTTGTAGCGTGCAAAAACGGAGCGTGCGGTGGCCTCAATGCGGTTCCAGAGGGCTGTCTCAGGCGGCAGCAGGTCGCGAGTGCCGCGCACAGCTTTCAAAGTGGTCATGACCTATCTAGTCTAAATGGAGCCAGGACGCAGGTTCCCCCAAGACCAGATGAGTAGAACGCGCACAAATCCTGATTAAGCCAGCAGTTTCTGGCAAAACTCCAGCCACCAGGCGGGGCTGCCGCGCCAGAGGTAAATCGTGATGCCCTGCAGGACGATCATCAGAGGCAACGCCACGCGATACACCTTGTGAACATTCCGATTCACAACCAGATCACGTGCCACACCCAGCAGAATCACCGCGTCAAGCAAGGGAAAGAAGAGGTCGTTGCGGAAGACATAAGGAAAGCGACCGAAGGCTGCATCGAGCAGCCCGCAGGTCGCGATGAAGAGGAGGCGTCGATGGAGTTCCGGCTTCTTGCGCCAGGAGATCGCCAACCCCACGCAGGTTCCGAACGCCACCATGTCGTAAAAGGGGATGCTCAGGAATGCCGGATCGGGCTGATGCAGCACCACGGCGTCAAAGTGGCCCATGATGACCGCAATGAGGATGCCAAGAACCACCATCGTTGCTGCCAGCGCCGTACCAAACCACCCAAGAAGACGGTGCACCTTTACGTGATGCGTCCGCACGAGCGCGGATTGCAGGATGTAAAACACCACCCAAGCTGAGAATGCGGCGCCATGAATCCAGAGCAGCAGCGGTCGCGGAATGGCCGCGTGAAACAGGCTCTGGTCAATTGTGATGCTGAAGCCGCAGACCACAATCATCGCGATTAACAACGACATGGCGAAGTAGAAATAGCGGTCCACCAAGCCGTTGCGGCCTGCGAACGACGGAGTTCGGCGCGTGACTGCACTCTGCGAAACGGAAGCCATGTCGACGAACCTCGGCCCCGCGCACTTGGAGGGAAGGCGAGGCATTGCAACAAAACCCTTGGAAGTGGGCTAAGCCTAGCATCAGGTTGACAGGGGTGCAATGGCAAACTTCCGCGCGCAGTAGTTGAAGCAAACTCCAACATCATCCAGCTTGCATCCTCCTGCCGCTCCGGGCATCCTAACCACCATGGAATATCGACTGCTTGGAGGCTCGGGCCTCAAGATTCCCGCATTGAGTTTTGGCGCCGGAACATTTGGCGGCGGCCAGGAGTTTTTCGACGCCTGGGGTGCAACGGCAGACATCGGTGAAGCGAAGAAGATCGTCGACATCTGCCTCGACGCGGGTGTCGACCTGTTTGACACTGCCGATATCTATTCCAACGGCCGCTCCGAAGAAGTGCTCGGCAAGGCACTCGGCAGCAAGCGCGATCAGGCGCTCATTTCTTCCAAGACCACTTTTCGCCTCGGCGATGGACCCAACGATGTAGGGTCGTCCCGCTACCACCTGCGCCGGGCACTCGAGGCTAGCCTCCGCCGCCTCGGCACCGACTACATCGACATCTACCACCTGCATGGCTTCGACGCGATGACACCAATCGACGAGGTGCAGGACACCCTCAACACTTTTGTCCGCGAGGGCAAGGTTCGCTACATCGCGGCATCGAACTTCTCCGGCTGGCACCTCATGAAGTCCCTCGCCGTCGCAGATCGCTATGGCTGGACGCGCTTCGTTGCTCACCAGGTCTACTACTCGCTCATCGGCCGCGAATATGAATGGGAACTGATGCCGCTCGGCCTCGATCAGAGAGTTGGTGCGCTCGTTTGGAGCCCGCTCGGATGGGGCCGCCTCACCGGTAAGCTGCGCCGCGGCCAGCCGCTTCCCAAAGAAAGCCGCCTTCACAAGACAGCTGACTACGGGCCGCAGGTTGCAGGCGAACATCTGTACACGGTGGTCGACGCGCTGGATGCGGTGGCGAAGGAGACCGGGAAGACTGTTCCCCAAGTCGCGCTGAACTGGTTGCTGCAACGCCCCACGGTTTCCTCGGTCATTATCGGAGCGCGCAACGAGGAACAATTGCGGCAGAATCTTGGGTCCACTGGCTGGAATTTGACCGCCGAACAAATCGCTACCCTCGACAAGGCCAGCAATGTCACGCCGGTTTATCCGTATTGGCACCAGCGGCAGTTCGCCGAGCGCAACCCGCTACCCGTCTAGCTGACGACGGAGCTATTCCTCGCGCAGCACCTCAACAGGCTGTACCCTTGCGGCGCGCAGAGCAGGAATAAGAGACGCAAGCGCGGCAACAGAGAGAATGAGGCAGATCACTCCCGCATAGGTGCCAGGATCGAGCGGGGAAACTCCGTAGAGCATGCCTGCGAGGAAGCGGGTCATTGCGACGCCGAGAGCCATGCCCGCGAAACACCCCACCACGGCAACGCGAATCCCCTGCACTAGAAAACGCGCAACGATTTGGCTGCGCATTGCTCCGAGCGCAAGACGAACACCGACCTCGCGCTGCCGCAGTCGCCCAAGATAACTAAGCGTTCCATAGAGCCCAATACAAGCCAGCGAAATGGCTGTTGCGGCGAACAGCGTGAGCAGCATGGTTCGCAGTCGATTCTCTGAGGAGGTTTCATCGAGATGATCCTGCAGTGGTGCAAAGCCGTAGACCGAACGAGCCGGCTCGAGCTCGTGAATCTTGCGCCGGATGGTTTCGACCGCCGCCATCGGGTCGCCGTGAGTGCGCACCAGGTAATTCGGAAACGGATTTGGCGCACTGAAACACAAGTAGACGGTGGGCGCAGGTAGCGTGTTCACACCCTCTTCGCGGGCATCGCCGACAATCCCGCGAATCGTGCCCTGGGGCAGAAAGTCGTTGTACACGGCCCCGGTAATCTGGTGCCCAATGGGCGAACTGCCGTTCATGTATTTATCGGCAAAGGCCCGGTTCACCACGACATCGCTCGTAGAAGAAGCCTGTTTGCATGCTTCGCCGACGAGGAGCGGAATGCGCATCGTCGTGAAGTAGCCCGCCGATATATATCGGCTGTCCGCCAGAATCGGGTGGCCGGGCTCAAGCTTGTTGTCGATCTTGAATTCCAGTTGATACCGAGCAGGTACGCCGGGAAGCATGCCGGAAGTGGATGCAGCCTCGACGCCCGGAATTGCACGCAAGCCATCCAGGGTGCGATCGACTCGCTGGACCACGCCCTTCATGTCGGTTGTCTCGCCCCATGATCCGCTGATTTGAAACGTCAGCACATGGCTTGGATCAAATCCGGGATAAACGCGGGCAAGCTCTTGAAAGCTGCGCAATAACAGGCCGGCACCGATCAGCAAGGTTACCGCGAGCGTTATCTGCACGCCCACAAGCACCCACTGAACTGGATTTCTCGCGGAAGCCTGCGTTCGCCCGCCCGATGCAAGCGAGTGCGCGAGTCCCCGCCGAGTTCCGCGCAGTGCTGGAAACAGCCCGCAGAGCAGTGTGGTCGCAACCGCCGCTCCGAGGGAATACGCGGCAACCCCCCAATTCAACGTGATCTCGTCGGCGCGTGGCAATGTCTTGGCAAGCAGATGAAATGCTCGGGAAGCTGTCGCCGCGATGAGCAGTCCCGCAATCGAACCAAGCAGCGCAAGCGCAAGTACCTCAGTAAGCAGTTGGAAGATGATGGCGAGTCGCGATGCTCCAAGAGAAAAACGGATTGAGATCTCGTGCTCGCGTTCTGCGGTGCGTGCCAGCAACAAAGCCGCAATGTTCGAGCAGGCGATCAGCAGCAACAGAGAGACTGACCCGTAAAGCAGCCAAAGAGAATTGCGCGCGCCGCCAACAATCACGTCCTTGAGCGCCTGGGTTTCAACTCTAAGTTCGGCGTCGGGTTTCGGGAATTGATTGCCCAACTGGCTCTGTACCGTGGCAAGATCGGCACCTGCTTGTTCTAACGTAACCCCAGGCTTCATGCGGCCAATCACGGTAAACCAGGTCGCCTCGCGCCTCACCGCAAAAGGAGCATCGGGAGCGCTGGGAGCCCACAAATCCACACCGCCGTTTGGGAACTGGAACGATGCCGGCATGATGCCCACGATGGAGTAGGTGAAGCCATCAACGTGGAGCTTCTTTCCGAGCGCCGCCCCGTCGCCGTGAAAGCGTCTCTGCCAGAACCTGTAACTGATCAACACAGCTTGAGGACCGCCCCAGTGCTCTTCCTGCGGGGTGAATCCGCGGCCCATCGCAGGCGAAACGCCCATCACTTGTAAAAAGCGCGGCGCGACCAGCGCCTCGGTCACTTTCTCGGGCAACGGCCCTGACGTCTCAGAGAGGTCGTCGAAATAGTATCCGCTGATGGACTGAAAGGTTGAGTTGAGACGATTCCAGTCCTCGAGGCGCACCGGGGCGACGAAGCGATTGGCATCCCGGCCCCTGATGTCGCGCTGATAAAGCGCAACCAGTTGGTTGCTATCTGGAAACGGCAAAGGCCTTAGCACCACGGCGTCGATGGCAGAAAACACCGCGCTGTTGGCGCCAATGCCCAGTGCCAGAGTCAGAATTACAACCAGCGAAAATCCTGGAGACTTGCGCAGGAAACGAATTGCCGCTCGCAGATTGAAGCCGAGATGTTCCAACAACGCGGAGACGTGAACTTCGCGAATCGTCTGCTTGACCTGTTCGCGGCCGCCAAACTCAAGCCTTGCGCGGCGGGCCGCTTCTTGCGGCGACAGCCCCTGCGCGATGTAAGCCTCCGTCAACTCCGCGATGTGAAAACCGATCTCGCGGTCCATCGCTTCTTCGCGCGTGCTGCGTTTCCACCAACTCATGGGCGCCTCCTACTGAGCCGTTTCCAGGATGAGGGCGACTGCCTTCGAAAGCCGGTTCCAAGTCCGCTCCTCGTCAGCAAGCTGGCTTCTGCCCTGCGCAGAGAGACGATAGAACTTCGCCTGACGCCCATTGTCCGATTCGCCCCAGTCCGCCTCAATCCAGCCTCGTTTTTCCAACCGGTGCAGCGCCGGATAGAGCGAACCTTGTTGAACCTGAAGGACTTCGGCAGAAATCTGGCGAATCCGCTGGGAAATGCCGTAGCCATGAATCGGACCGAGTGCGACGACCTTGAGGATAAGAAGGTCGAGGGTTCCCTGCAGAAGGTCTGCCTTTTCAAGCGGGGCCATGATCTCTCCTAGACAATCTACCTATAAAACTGGGATATGTAGATTGTCAAGGAGAGAACGTGACAAACCATCCCTTGGCCAGGTCCGAGTTAGTCCGAACTCAGTGCGAGTAGGGCTTCCAGCGGTGATGCTTTTTGAATACGTAATGGCCCACCATCCAACCCAGCGCGCTTCCCACAAGAACGTCAGACGGAAAATGCTGCTGGCCGAGGACCCGGGTCAGGCTCACGCCCGTTGCGAGCGTGTAGACGGCGAATTGGACCTTGCGCGAGGGATACTCGTCCGCAATGACGGCCGCAGACGACCATGCAAGCACGGAATGCGACGATGGAAATGAGGAGTCTATTCCCGCATCTCCCTGAAAGAACTTCCCTTTAGAATCATCGACCTGTGGACGCTCGCGCCAGGTCATCAGCTTTACACCCTGCTCGACAGCGAGGCCATTCAAAAGCGCCTCTCCGGCAAGAATCCCAGTTTCGCGCGCGTGGGCGTTGCCTCCGAATTGACCTGCGACAAAAAGAACTGCAGGCGTGCCGAGCAGGATTCCGGTCAGACCATTCGAGGCAGTCACGTTCTTGTCGTTGAAGTCCGGATCCTGAGAGACCACCTCCGTCATTGCCTCATGATCCGTGGTGATGGCAACCGTCGTAACGAGCGTCAGCGGGATGAGGTACTTCAATTGTCGAGAGCGTATGCGGACCGGGCTGGTCCATATGGCCCCCTGGTCCTTCAGGGTATTCAGTGGCACATCGCGAAGGGTGACCGGTTGCGGTTCGGGCGCATTGGGCAGTTTGCTTGTCGCGGGGGGCCACGTCTGCGCGACCGCAGGACCAGACAGGGCCATCGCGACGGCCAAAGGAAAGACGGCAAATGACGGGCGAAACTGATCCTTGATTTTCACGGCTTAACTGATGCTAAATGATGGCAGCCGTGGCCTTTGATGAACAAAACGTCATCTCCAGTCATTTGTCCATCTCTGCCAGATATATCTCGGTGTAATCGAGGTAATTCTGGGCATATTGCAGGATGAGCGCTCGATCATCATCGCCCAGTTCACGGCGAAGCTTTCCTGGAACTCCAGCCCAAAGGGTCCTGGGTGGCACCACGGTGTGCTCGGGCAGCACGGCTCCGGCAGCAATGATGGATCCCTCACCGATCCGGCAATCATTCAAGATCGTCACCCCCATGCCGATCAGAACCGCATCTTCAACCACGCACCCATGAACAGTGGCATTGTGTCCGATCGTGACCCAGTCGCCGACGGTGACGGAATAGAGATGACGCTGACCGTGCAGAACGGCACAGTCCTGCACATTGGAGTTGGCGCCGATTCTGATCGAGTTCACGTCGCCGCGAATCACGGCATTCATCCAGACCGAAGAGTGCTCGCCGATCTCAACATCTCCGAGCACCTGGGCTGAGAAGTCGATGTAACAACTTGCCGGAAATTTGGGCATGTGGCCCTGGTAACTACGGATCATCGGTACTCCTTATCGGCAGTCTAGAGCAAAGTCACCACGGAATCGATTTGTCTGTCACCGAACATACTGGTGATACACAGTTTGTGATATAAATCACCCGTCAAAATGGCAGAACGCTGCAAGAGACGCTCCAAAATGACGTTTTGTTCATCTTGGAGCGGAAAATCCAGCAGAATCACTGAAATCGAGCGCCCGGTGCTTGACTGCGGATTCAACATTTCAAGTATCATTAAAGAAGCCCCTTGGCAGGTTCGGAGGTGGGATTTTTTGGCAGAGGTTCGCATTCAAGAAGGCGAGCCGCTCGAGAATGCGCTACGCCGGTTTAAGCGTAAGGTCCAGCAGGAAGACATTATCAAGGAAGTAAAACGTCACTCCTACTACCTCAAACCTGGTGAGAAGCGCCGCGTGAAGGCAGCATTGGCACGCAAGCGGAATCGCAAGAAAGCTCGTAAGGAACAGGATTAGTTTTAGACAACCGAATCGTGACACGCGCCGCCCTGGCATCCCCCGCTAAGGAGCGGGGGCGCTGAAAGACTAAGTAAGATCTGGGCGGCCTGTCGCGATTCTTTTCATTTACTTGCACTTGCAGCCGTGCCGTCGGTTGATGGCTGTGATTCAACTCGGTCTTCCGGTTAGACGGAAAGACAGTTCGAAAAGCCGCCTCTTTGTGGCGGCCCGGGCCCTTGTTACATGCTCGACGTACGAAAACAGGGAAACGGGACCGGCAAGCTGAGGACCATGGCCGATTTCGGCTCCATCCCTGTATTGGGGAAGCCGGCCATGGAATTTAAAGACAGAGTTCTGAAGTGTAATGACTGCGGCGCTGAGTTTGTATTCACCGCCGGCGAGCAACTCTTCTTTCACGACAAACAGTTCAAGAACGATCCTAAGCACTGCAAGCAATGCAAGGCGAAGCGCGCCAGTGGTGGGCGGGTCCGTTCAGAGACGCGCACGACGTGCTCGGAGTGCGGTCAAGAAACCACGGTTCCGTTCAAGCCGACCCAGGGTAGACCAGTACTGTGCCGTTCTTGCTTCCAGAGGCAACAGGCGAAGGCTCCTACCTCTACGCCACCTACGGCGTCCGGTGTACCTCAGAGCTGAGCGACAGGCCGTCACTGAATTCTGAAACAGTGAGACCGCACTCCCGGTGTGCCAGACCGCTCTACAAACGAAATCTGCCGGCTGCATGTCAATCGCACCGCTGCGACTCATCGCAATCAAAAAACAAAAGCTCTCAATCAAGACGTGCTACTTGCGCGTCTGCTTGAGCGCGCGATGTCCAATATCGCGACGGTAGTACATGCCTTCGAAGTGAATTTCAGCGAGCGCCTGGTAGGACCGCGTTAGGGCCTGCTCAAGCGAGTCGCCCGATGCAGTCACTCCCAAAACCCTGCCACCGCCGGTCACCAGTTGATTGCCCACGCGTGAAGTGCCCGAGTGGAAGACCTGCACCCCCGGAATCTGTGCGGCGGCCGTCAAGCCGCTGATCGGCAATCCCGTCCGATAGCTTCCGGGGTAGCCCGCGGAGCTTGCCACCACGCAAGCTGAGGCGCCGGACGCCCAGCGCATCTCGGTCTCGGAGAGTCGGCCGTCGATACATGCTTGGAGCGCATCCACCAAGTCCGATTCAAGGCGGACCAGAATGGCTTGCGTCTCAGGATCGCCAAAGCGCGCGTTGTATTCCAGCACTTGCGGACCGCGCGCCGTCATCATCAGGCCGATGTAGAGTACGCCGACAAACGGAGCATCTTCTTCAGCCATCCCGCGTACCGTCGGCTCCGCAATGTGGTGCAGAATCCACTCAGTCATATGTTCTTCAAGGATCTCTGACGTGGAGTAAACACCCATTCCTCCCGTGTTGGGGCCGGTGTCGCCCTCGCCCACGCGCTTATGATCCTGCGCGGGAACCAGCGGTGCTACATGCTTGCCATCGCTGAGGCACAGGAAGCTGACCTCGTCACCCTCCAGAAACTCCTCAATCACGACTTTCTGCTCGGCTCCTCCCAGCAGAACGCCGCTGAAGAGACCCTGCGCTGCCTCAACTGCGGTGTGGCGTGACTCGCAAATAATGACGCCTTTTCCGGCGGCGAGCCCGTCGGCCTTGACCACGATCGGCGGGTGAAAAAGATTGATGGCTTTTTCGACCTCGGCACCGCTGGTGCAGACGGCGTAGTTTGCCGTGGGAATCTGGTGGCGCTTCATGAACTGCTTGGCAAATGCCTTGCTCGACTCAAGACGCGCCGCATCTTTTGTCGGACCAAAGACACGAAAACCTCGCTCCTGAAACGCATCGACGACGCCAAGTGAGAGGGGCAACTCCGGTCCGACGATGGTGAGGCTGGGCTGCTCCAGCTCGGCGAGGCGCACCATGGCGGCCACGTCTTTCAGGTCGACAGGAAGACAGCGGGCAATCTGGGCGATACCGCCATTGCCCGGAGCGCAGACCACTTCGGTGACGCGTTCGCTGCGCTTGACTGCCCAGGCGAGCGCATGTTCGCGACCGCCTGAGCCAAGAATCAGAACTTTCATGGACGTGCCCCTTGCGGCTCCGGAGCTCCGAAGCCCGAAACGCTATGGTCGGCAATCGAGCCGTCGGAAGTCAAACGAAGCTTGAGCAAAGTCAGTTTCTCGCCAATTCAGGGCTCACGGCCTCTGCACGTCGGTGGGCGTCGGGTGCTCCAGCCGGTTTCCTTCTATCGTGACCACGTCTTTCTTCGATTTCCGGTAGACGTTTGCCACGGCCAATGTCCAGAAAGGAACTAGATCGACTCCGGGAACGAGCTCGGCAAAGAGCGATGGTAGAAATTCCCAGTGCCAGCCAAGAAGGTACACAAGCACCGCGCACATTCCCACATCGAGCAGGTCATCCGCAGGCGATGCGGCGCCCGCAATAAACAGGGGAAAGACGAAGATCTGGAGTGCATCCGCGAGGACCGCCAGCACCATCGCGGCCTGCATACGCGAACGCGGCGAGATTGTCATCTTGTCATCAGTCACGGTACAGCACTGCTTTCCCCCGGCTCGAACCGGTCAACCACTTATTAGTGACGGATTTTATTTCGTCTCGTCATCCATCCGAAGATACGTGGCAATCGATCCTCGCCCTCCGGTGCCGCAGAGCGTTCCACACCGGAGAGCCAAAGTATAGCCGTCTTCGCAACCGGGCCGAGCCGCCAGAGAACATGCTCGGAACTTTATACTGATCCGTGGTGAACCGGCGTTCGTTCTGCGCGAATCCCGGCAGGGAAGCGCAATGGTCGAAAGACGCATCAAGCCCTATCGCGAGCAGGTTGCCGAGGACGAGCGTCGGGAAGCACAGCGCCGCGCGACTATCCGCAACCAGACATTCGGTTTGCTCATTGTGGCGGCAGTAATTTTGACATGGTGGCTCTTCCACACCAATCCAAAGTGGATATTCCCTCCGGGCTGGTGGCGGCTGTAACCCCCGAAAACCAAAGTCGTTGAACCGGGCTCCGCTCGCTTTGTAAATTGTTAGCCGGGCAAGATGGGATAATCCAATCGGTCCTTATCTTTTGGAGGCGCTTGCCCGACTCGCCAGTCACACCATCACTGACGCCCGACCCGCTCCTCATCCTGCTGCTCGGCCCCACGGGTAGCGGCAAGACAGCGCTGTCGTTGTCGTTGGGCGAGTGCTTCCATGGCGAGATCGTCAGTTGTGATTCCGTCGCGGTGTATCGCGGCATGGACCTGGGCACGGCGAAGCCTTCTGTCGAAGAGC
>Ga0207701_10006264_pt1 | contig 11898 bp, 9 predicted proteins | sample KBSSwiSSwithPhiX_FD_184294 | JGI IMG/M metagenome (GOLD analysis project Ga0207701, IMG submission 184294) | Switchgrass rhizosphere bulk soil microbial communities from Kellogg Biological Station, Michigan, USA, with PhiX - S5 (SPAdes) (version 2) | ecosystem: Environmental > Terrestrial > Soil...
TCGCGATGCGCGGCATATCGATATCCTGCTGCCATGGAACGCGCCCACTGCCAACCGTCGCGTCAAATGGTTCCTTTCGGACCTTCACCCAACCACCGTCGAGCCAGAGTATGTCGACCGGTCCATATTCAGTCGTCAACTCGTTGATCTGGTTGTAAGTAAAATCTCGAAAGCGCTGCCAACGCTCAGGATACTTTCGCGTGTCGTAGTTGTTATTGCGATCAGGAGTGGCCCACTCAGGTGCCCAGTAATCATCACTGTGCCAGTCGGGCTTTGAAAAATAAGCTCCGATTCCCATTCCTTCTTGTCGAAAGGCGTTGAAAATCTCTTTGGTTACGTTTGCCCTTGGATTCGTGTGGAACGGAACGTCGGGAGCGGTGATCCTGTAGTCGGTGAATTTAGTGTCGAACATGCTGAAGCCGTCGTGATGTTTGGTTGTGAATACGACGTACCTCATGCCGGCATCTTTCGCGGCCTTGGCCCACTTCGCTGGATCGAAATTAACTGGATTAAAAGTTTTCGGGAGCTCTTCGTACTTCTTTACATAATCGACATAACTAATACCCTTTGGGCGACGACACCAATCTACGTCTTCAGAACAGATGGACCACGACTCCACGATTCCCCATTGACTATACGGGCCCCAATGCATCAAAAGGCCAAACTTCATGTTCTGCCAGTCGTCAAGTTTTTTGAGGACCTGCCGATCTTTTTCCGGGACGTAGGCCGCTTCCTGGGCCAATAGAGATTTCGAATTCGAGACCAGCAGCACTCCAACGATCAGTAACGTTACACATTTCATACGCATAGTGACTGTCTAATATCATCGGACCACCCAAGTTTACAAAGACTTACTTGCTTTGACCGAATTCCAAAAAGAAGTCGAACCATTTCGGCCGAGGTCAATTCATAAAAACACTGGGCGTTTCGTGTGAGTTTGTCTGGTTTCGTGGATCGTGTTTTCTGACGCCGAGGCGATTCACGAATTCACACGAAATAAGAAACAAAACCAGTAGAGGTTATCGGTGGAGCCAAGGGGATTGAACACGCGACCTTACGACTGGCAGGCAGATGCGACTTGCGCTTGTGGCATGAATTCCAGCAAGGCAGAGAGTGAATGCTGCACGAAGTCTATGCGAATTTCACTCTGGTAAAGTCCCTGACGCAGACCGCCAACGGCCCACTCCGGGTTGGGTAGGATTGACTGATCACGATCCTGGATGATTAGTCGATCAAGGAAAGTTATGCCCCGGGCGAACGAACGGCAGTAGGTTTGATACCGCGCCAAGTCGTTGACATCGGCTGCAACGCGTTGAGCGGCTGCGATGCCTTCAAGGTAAATGGCAGTTGTGTAGCCAGGACTATCAGGTTGGTGATCGTTAATAAAAGCGCCGCTGGTTTCCTGTTGATACCCAAGCAGCCAATCGGCGATCTCAAAAGTCATTTCCGCGAAGCAGGATTGATGAGTTACCTGCCACCACTTGGAAAATGCTTGCATTAACCAGGCTACTTGACCGAAATGCCGCTTGTAACGAAACCGATGCCGGTAATAGCGGAAGGCTTGATGTAGTCTCGCTTCGTCTATTGTTGAGTGGCCTTCTTCACAAGCCGTACCAAGAGCCAATAAGACCTGGCCCGGTGTGTAATCCTGAAAACCTTCTAGTGATGCATCGATGCGACGATGGGTAGTAATTCGACCGTGCGGAAGTTCGATGCACAACCACAAGCTAGTCGGTAAAGCGGTTCTGAGAGATCGCCGCGCCTCGTCTTGCGGAAGGCAGCCAAGCGTTAACGACAAAAAGGACGTTTCGGCAACAGATGGATTCTCATCAAGACCTTCGAGCCAAATCCGCTGTCCATCCTCAACGACGTCACGCAACAGATAGTCAACGATTTTTTCCGCCGCGACCTTAAGTTCGCTCTCACCTAGTATTTTGTACGCGCGCGCCAAGACCCAGGCACCGTAAGCCAGTCTTGCTGGATCGACCTGCTCATAAAGCCTGTTCTGAAACGGTTGATAATGTGAATAAAACGTACCGTCTTCTTCTTTCAAATGTTTGAGCAGGTATTGCGTGTGAAGCGCGCGATGGTGAGCAGCCATCTCATTCACGTTATGTGACCGATTGTCGATGGAGGGAAAGCCGCCAACTATGGGCCATACCCCTTCGCGTTCCGCAAGCCAGGTCACGCAATCGAACCGGCACCAGTAGTAAGGAGGCTCAGTTAATCCAGCCTTGTCGAGAATGGCCTGGACGAAGTTGAGCGAATCAAGATTGTCGGTTGCGGCGACGAAAGGCAGCAAAAGGCCCACGTGGTCGTCACGATAAACCATGACTGTTTGCTGACCATGACGGTAATAGCGGCCAACTTCATCGGGCGGCAATTCACCCAACTCCAGCGGGTTGAAAAGCAGCGAAACGCTCACAGCAACAGCGTCAGGCTCGACCGCCTCGATATTTGCGAATCTACTATCCTCGAGAGCGGCGTGTGCCAGTCTCTCTACATCGGCGTTGAAGTTGTGTATGGCCGATCCCATGCAGCCGCGCAACTGGCCGTTGATGTAAATCGTGACGTAGAGGGAATAAAGATCTTCTGTGATGAGTTTCTCATCGAACTGTGGAATCGTTTCCGAGCGATCGAATAACTTTGCCAACACATGGTGTCGAGCTAAGTTTGCGATTTGACCACAAATGTTTTCGTCCTGGTGCCAGGGTGGTTTTTCCGGCGCCGGCACTCCAGTAGGCTGCCAGACAATTCCAGGCTCAACTACTTTCCGCACTTCGTGACGAAAGAGTTCGTAAGGTTCGAAAGAAATGAGTTGCGCGTTTTTGATCCGCGCATGTTGAAACTGTTCCCAATCACCTCGAATGCCTGGCATCCGCGGCAGCGCCCCACCTACTTTCTGCGGTCGTTCCAAACTCCTGACCACAATGCCGTACCGGTCGTTGTTTAGCTGGCCAGGATTACAACGCTCCAATGGACCAAAGAAGGTGATTGCAACTCCGCTTTCGTTGAGCAGCCTGATGCCTTCCTCGCCGGTGGGAAGATCTACAGACGTACGCAGACAAGCCATGACTACGTCTTTTGCGGTTGAGTCTCGCGCCTCGAACGGGAAGTGCCAGAAGCCGTCACGAGCATAGCGACGATGTATATCCTTGCGCGAACGGATGCTAATCCATGTTCCTCCACTGGAATCGTAGTTTGCATCCAGGCGATTTGGGGGTTGTAGTAGTTTCCCCGACAACAGATATTCTGAAAGTACGCGCCGTGCGAGTTCCGTTGGATGTAAACCTTCAGGAGCGCGCTCTGTGCTCCAGTGGAATTCCGGAAACCATTTTGAGGGATTAGCTAAGAGCGGCTCTTCATCTTCCATTTGAGAAATGAAATCGTCCCAGATGTCGTACACGGCTTCCATGTGATAGCCGCGCTCCTGCAGCCGCGCGTATCCGCCATACCACCCGAATCGCACCAGGCAGACGCCACCCTCCACGCGCAAGCCCGCTTCTTCTAATCGTTCAGTAGCTTCTTCCATCGACAATCCGGAACTGACCGAATCATCGATCAGAATCACGGGCTCGCTATTGTCGATAAAGCCCTCAATGAGTTTTAGAGAGCCATGTTGCTTACGCTCTTTTCGAACTAACAAACCACGATAACGATTGTCTTGAAGCAGGCACGACTGAAGTATGGGAACGCCGGTTAAGCCATAGGTAGCGATTTGACGACCATCGAAGCGTTTAAGAAGTTGCGTTATACAAGCTCCTGCAAGTTGACCGCCTCTGGGCGAGAGTGTGACGGCTAAAGAATCAAGCATCCAGCGCGCCGAGGTGCCGTCGCGAGAGAGTACTGGCTGATTTGGCGAGCGATGAAGAATGCCATCACGACGAAGCATCTCAAGCAGTTCTGCGCGGGCCGAGTGAAAACACTCAGGCAGAGATGCAAGCGTGCTCGAAAGAGGATCGCGTAACATCGATATCAAAAGTAAGGATTTTCCGGCAGTGCGAGACTAAGGTACTGATTGTCGAGATAGATCATTAGTTCGCGTTCAACAAACTCTTCCAACGCTCCATCAACCCATGAAGCATCGTCAAATCGGGCCGCGATTTCTTTCCTGCTATGAGCATCCGCGCAAAACTCATAGAGGTTTGCATGATGATCAGAAAAAGTTATTTCGCGGGGCCGACCGTTGCGTCCATCTTCAATCACGATCGTAGCCAATGCTTTGCGATAACGAAGATAGGGCCTGGGGGTTTCTTGCCAACGTTGCTGCCAAATGCCGACCGCTTCGAAAATCTCGTCATACTGCGATTCCTTGAGCGTGTTATTCATCTCATGTTCAAAGTAGTAGGAAACGCGTTGCAGGTTGAAGCGATCTTTAGGAAACAGGTAGTTGTAACAAGGCGACGGAACTAGTTTCGTAACTGATTGAGACTCGGGCTCAGCGTACATTGGTGAACCGCGATCTGCCCGTGCTATCGCGATGGCCCAGGGAGCTTGCAAATGATGAATCTTCGAAATGACTTCACACTGAGCCTGGTAATCTTCAAACTCCTCGCCGGGGAATCTCAGCAAGACGTTATAGAGATTATTGATGCCGTAGTAAGTGGACCATTTGACCAGCTCCAGGTTGCGGATACCTGTAGTGTGTTTCCGCATGAGTTTAAGAATATGCGTTGAGAAACTCTCGACGCCCGGCTGAATAGAGAAGAGGCCACCCTTGCGCATATGACGCAATTGAGAACGCTTCAGACTCGGGCGAACTTCGTAATGAATTCTGATGTCGGTGTTCGCATCAGCCAGCTTGCCGAAAAGCGCCTCAACATATTCAGGGGCGATGATGTTGTCGATAGCATTGAAATGTAGAACTCCGTAGCGGCGAGACAAGCTGTCGAGTTGTGAGATTACATCGTCAACGCTCTTCGCTCTGAATTCCATGCCCGCTCTGTTTAGTCCACAAAACGTGCAGTGGTTCTTCACTCCCCACCAACACCCACGCGCTGTTTCTATCGGTAGCATAACTTCTTGCGCGCCCTCATACTGTTCATAGCCACTTTCTTTTCGCGCGTAGAAGTACTCGTCAAAGTCAGGCACCGGAGTTTTGTTCATGTCGGCCAGGTTGGGTGCGCGCCCGGCAAAAACAACTCGGTCGTTATCGCGCCACATCACGCCGAGCATGCCTTTCATAGATTTCTTCTCGTAGATCCGTTCAATCACTCGTGGCAGCGTCTCGTCGGCGTCGCCACAGTGGACGTAATCCACCTGGGGACACCCCTTCATTACTTCGTCGGCGATGTCGTCTTCAAAGCCGGCGCCTCCCATGATTATCGGTATTTCGGGATAACGATGCTTCAGAGCTTTCGCCAATGCGATGCTGGCCAGCAATTGTTGGAAGACAACTGAGAACCCGATTAGACCAAAGCGACTCCAATCAATGCGGTTCGCACAAAAGTCGATGAAGGCGGGTGCAACTTCTTCGCGAACATGCTGCAGATCCGAAATTGAACAGCGGGCCTTTTGGCAGATGCCTTCAAGATTGTCCCGGTAGAGTTCGAAGTAGTCTTCATCGCTCGCGAAATTTCCAAAGGCCGCCTTGGTCCAAAGCCATTCTCCCGTCATGCTCGGATACACATCGGACAAGGTTTCGTTTATGCGCCACCCGGCGAACGTACCGAAGTACATGAAGAGCGAAAAATTTTGAACAGGAATACCCGCTCGCTCAAGTGTCGGTTTTAGCAGCGCCAGCTGAAACGAGGGGAAGCGCGCCGAAAGCGTTGGCATGCTTACGAGCGCAACCGGTTTGACTGAGTGTGTTGTCATAAGAAGCAAAAGCTCTTGTCGGAGACTTTTGTTTCGTGTTGGTTCGTGTGACGCGCGTGGATCGTCGTTTTGTCTAGAGAAGAAGGACGATCCACGAAGTCACACGAACTGAACACAAAACTCGTTGCGCCGAAATCGACTTTAAGACAATGCTTGTTTGCGAAAGTGTGATCTTGCAGCAAACAGATTTTGCGGGCGGACGTCTTTTCCGGCTTTTATCGCAAAACGGACTCGCTACTCGCTCCTACTTTTTTTTCGGTGCGACTTCCGGTCGAACTTCCGGTCGCGCCTTTGAAGGAGCGTTAGGAGCTGCTTCCGGAATTGGTCCTCGTTGCGGCGCCACTTCTGGAACCGGCTTCTTCGCTGGCGCTACTTCCGGAACCGGACGCGCTGGTGAAATTTCCGGAATCGGACGTGGCATCTTCTCCGGACTCACTTCGGGCGATACTTCCGGAATCGGACGTGGCGCTTTCTCCGGACTCACCTCCGGACGTGGTCGCGCCGGTGCGACTTCCGGAATCGGTCTTACTTCCGGTGCTACCTCCGGTATCGGTCTTACTTCCGGTGCCACTTCCGGTATCGGTCTTACTTCCGGTGCTACTTCCGGAATTGGTCTCACCTCCGGTGCCACTTCCGGAACGGGCCGGTATGGTCTCGGCTCAGCGATCTCTGGCGCAATCTCTGGTGCAATCTCAGGTGTGGGGCGATATCTATCGGGCGCCACTTCCGGAATCGGACGCTTCCCTGGCGCTACTTCAGGAATAGGTTTGGATTTCTTTCCTTGGTCATTCATTTGTGGATCTCCCATGCAAGTGAGTTTCATGGACCGCACAAAGCACGACTGCTCACGCTATATCCGAGCGTCACCCAAGTGACACTTCGAACTCGCCGGAAAGCTAGTCTCTACGTTGAGTGCGCTTCATAAGGAATTAGAGGTAAGCCGACAAAAACGGGGGAAATTTGTCGACGGCAAATGACTTTAGCGAGGAAGTCAACCGTTGTAACTAAAGGAAAAGGAACAGCCGAAGACTAATCCTATCCTTAGAAACTGTCAATAAATTTGGTGGTGCAGTCGACCCGCGATAGAGATCACAGTAACTCTGAAGTTATCACTCAGAACTACTAAACTCTCTGCGCATCCTCGGCGTGCTCAGCAGCTCTGCGGTGTCTATTCAAGTTTCCGAACCAACCAACCAAATCCGTGAATAAGCCACTCACCTTCTGGCCCCTTGAGAGTTTTCTATCGCCCAGACAACCGCCGAGACGCAGAGCCGCTGAGGACCCGCAGAGAATTGAGGGTCGTGCAACGGAGATGAAGGCAGTCCAAGATCGCGCTAAATCTCATCTAAACCAACTGATTATCGTGAATCGGTCGCCGCGAACCACAGGTTTGACTTCGTGAAGCATGTCAGCCGTGAAGCCCACCAGCAATCCTGGTTCACCTTTCAAACTAAAAATAAGAGGCTCAGTGCGCGACTCATGATCTTTATCGTAAAAGTTTAGTTGTCCGCCCGCGAACGTATCTAATTCTGGCTCGTCTGAATAACCATTCAAAAACACTACAATGGATATCCGCCGAACCTGCAAGTGATCAAATTCCATTTGTTCCGTGTTGCCGTCCTGGTGGCGAACAAAGAAGTCTCCCTCGCGATAATGCAGAAACTGCGGTCTCTCGCAATCAGTGAGATGTTGACCGAAATGTTCTTCAAGCAATGGTTTTTGTTGCATCATCCTGCTGTGAATGCTGCAAAACCAATCGTCTGCTGGATGAAAGCTTGTGGTTCGACGAACTGTCTCGTGAACATAGTCGTTCGATCCTTCAAGGTAAACAGGTGCTCGCGTGGTCGGAGCATGATGGGATTCGTTCATGAGATCTGCGCAGGTGCGGAGATCCAGAAAGTCGTGCGCGAGGTATAACCAGGAATTGTACTGATCCGAATAAACCATCCCGTCACTCTCGTCACTCCTTGAAACCAATCACATCTTCAAACACACAGCAATCCAAACCTGTCTTCAGCAGGCACTCTAATGCGTCCCCCGGTGTTTCGATTATCGGTTGCCCCATTACATTGAACGAGGTGTTGAGGAGCATCGGCACTCCCGTCTTCTCATAGAAGCGACGAATCAGATCGTAGAACCTTCGGTTAGAATTTAGATCGACGGTTTGCAATCGACCGGTTCCATCTACGTGAACAACGGCGGGTACTTTATTACGTTGTTCAGCTTTCACTTCGCAAACGCGAAGCATGAACGGACTTTCAGAAGGCGAATTACCAAACTCAAACCAGTTTGCAGCCTCTTCCAGTAAAACTGTCGGAGCGAACGGACGAAAACCCTCCCGCATTTTTACCCGGCTGTTCAGTATTTCCCTTGCATCGGAGCGGCGCGGGTCGCAAAGAATACTGCGGTGGCCTAGTGCCCTTGGTCCAAGTTCAGACCCACCATCAAACCATCCGACTGTCTTGCCATCGCACAGCAGGTCGACAGTGTCGGCAATCACATTCGTTGAAGAAATAACCCTAATGTTGTCGGCGTGATTAAGTGCAGCCGATACGTCGGCAGGCGTGTAAGTCCGTCCAAACGCATCGTCAGTTATGCGGCGTTGCGAGTTGCAACCCGTAAGTTGCCACAATCCATAATATGCCGCGCCGATTGCAGCGCCGCTATCTTCGGCGGGAGGGATAATGTAGACGTTCCGGAAACCTGACTCGCGAATAATTCTTTCATTTGTCACGCTGTTCAGAGCGACTCCGCCGGCGTAGCAAAGGTTTTCGCTTCCGCTTAAGTCATGCAGATGTTCCACCAGGTACATCAAGGCGACATCCAACGCCGCCTGAACCGAGCAGGCAAGGATGTCATACTCTCGTGCGTGATTAGGCCAACGTTGGTCGTGGGGAAATTGCAGCGGCACATTGTTTTTGAAAGAGAACTGACCACTGGATATTTCAAAAAAATCGGAAGCCGGAATGTGCGGCTCTCCGTAAGGCGCAAGACCCATGACCTTGCCGGCATCCATTGGCGCGCCGAAGATTTGTTGAGCAACCGCCGAAAACATTCCACCCAAACTGCCAAATGTAGGCATGCCTGGGTTGCGCTGATCCAACCATGCGCCGCGCTCTGCCACATGTTTTTCAAGTGGCACTACTGAGGTCCCACAGGCTGAATACAGAGAAATGGTTTCCCACCCGTCAGCAAAATTACCGTTAATAAGTTTTTGTTCCGCCGGTATGAAGTCCTCTACCGGTGAACCAGTACCATCCACTACGAGAACCGCGGCCTCATTGAATCCCGAAGTCGCGAAGGCGCTGAGTGCATGTCCAAAGTGATGGGGAATAGTCATCGTGGGAATGCGGTGAGTTAACACGTTCAAAGAGGGATCACGGCGGACGTCATGTAAGTGACTCCTCGCCTCTCCCTGCACGCATAACACGATCGTGTCCAATTCGCCCGGATCAATGCCCGAGTACTTCAAACAATAATCAATCGCTAATGAAGGACCGGCGCCGAATATCCGCTGTCGTTTGAATCGTGAAAGACGTTCTTCCTGGATCGCGACCACAATCTCATCGCCTCTCAATAAGCAAGCGGAGCCATTGTGCGAGGCACTTATTCCAAGGATCCAGGGTTGTTTGTCGCGCCGCATGTTACATGTTTGCGGAACCGGATGGTTGCAGCAGCTTTGCAAGACGGGAGTAGGCTTTGCGAGCCTCGCGTAACCTTGCGGCGTGAAGTTTCGCAAGCGTGCGGATGTCTCCGTCGCAAAAAGGACAAGTCTGAGCGTCGGGCAACACGTATTGCCGGCAACCCCTGCAGAGAATCAGGCTTTCCGATTTCTCCGCGGGGATCTGCTCGGGGATTTTCCGTTTTCGCGTTCGACTTATTTGTACTAACGAGTTTCCGGATAGCGGGATTGTGCCAACACTTGAATCATCGGAACTCTCCAGGATCAGTTCAAACCGTCCGTGATCGAAAGGAATTCCGGGAGCTCTTTCTACCTGCGCAATTCTTTCGCGAAGTCCCTGTTTTGATAATTCCAGCGCGCGATGATGGCAAAAGGGATTGTTCCCCGCGCGGCCAAACAAAACATGCGTGGTCCAGGTGCAGCCCGCCTTGCACACGTTCGCGTAATAACAACTACCACAAAAACCCCACAAGTCTTGATTTGTGCGAATGCGATTGATCGCGAGTTCGTCAGTTTTCCACCAGATGTTCTTCAGACTCAAGTCGCGTATCTTGCCGCCGGCATAAGGTGTGGTTGGTAAAGACGGGCAGCCTTTGATCGTGCCATCCGCTTCAATGCCAAGGGTGTTTTCCCCGGCATTACAACTGGTCCAATAAACTCTTTCGTCGCCACTTCCTCGCCACAATGATTCGTATGGTCCGAAGTATCCGATATTGTTGCCGGGCTGCAGTAACAATCCGCGATCAGCGCCTTCTTCATAAAGCTCTGCAAGCAATGGCATCAACTGCAATAACTCGTAAGGCTGGAGCAATAACTCGGGATGATCCGCGGCGCGACCCATCGCCACGGTTAGTTGCACCTGCCAATTCTTCGCGCCCGCCTCGATGAATAGATTCATCAACTCACGCAACTGCGGAATAACCAGTGAAGTGATCTGAGTATTGACGCTGGCGGTAATGCCATACTTCTTGACGGTCCGCACCGCTTTGAAGGCAGCATCAAATGATCCCTTCACGCCCCGCAGCTTGTCGTGTAGTTCCTGGAGGCCGTCGATAGAGACGCCCAGAGCCTGAAGACCGGAGTCGACGGCTGCCTTTATCCGTTCCTCAGTCAGGTGAAGCCCGCCTGATTGGACGGTGCAGTCCATGCCTTGATCGCGAATCTCACGGATTATTCTCAGCCAGTCGCGACGCAGATAAGCTTCGCCACCGATCAGAGTCACCTCACGCGTGCCCATCCTCGCCAATTGACGAACGAGATCGAGGCACTCGTCAGTGGTTAGCTCTTCGGAGCGGCGCTTGCCGGCACGCGATCCGCAGTGCTGACACTTAAGGTCGCAGGCGAGCGTGAGTTCCCAAACTGCATGCACGGGTACGAACGCCGCGCGATCTTCCGAAGAAAGATAGCGGGTTGGATCAGCCATGACTTTTCGACTCAGGCTAGTTGCTGGCGATTTTTTTCTCTAACGCAGCCAACGCGGCTTTAACGTCCTTAAGATGCTTTCGCGCCTGCACAGCCAACTTCTTCTTTTCCGCGTCATTTCCGGTCTTGATGACACCGTAGATGGCTATTCCATAAATGGGGCGAATAGGAGTCCCTTTGTATGATTTCTTGCGTGCTGGCATCTTTCCTCCTTCCCAGGTTCACGTTCAGTTAACGTGAAAATGTTTTGGTTTAGTTAGCTCAATTCTTTCTCCAATGCTGACAGCGCAGCTTCAACTTCTTTTACGTGAGCGCGCGCCAGAACTGCCAATTTCTTCATCTCTGCCACATCGCCGCGCCTGATGGCGTCACGGATAGGTGGACCATACAAGACCATCCGGCCGGCCTTCACGGCGCTCAGATCCAATGCTTTTCTTTTAGTGGCTTTTGCAGCTTTGCGCGCAGGCTTCTTACTTGTTTTTCGCGTAGGCATGATCATCCTTTCCGGGCGTTAACCCGATAACTTGGTTTCTTATTTGCGGTGGAATCAGCCCCCGGCTTTTTTGATGGAGGCCTCAAGCTTGGCAAGAGCGGCGTTTAATTCCGCTACATATTTGCGCGTGCTGCTTGCGAGAGTTTTCATTTCGCGCAGATCGCCGCGCGCAATTGCTTTATGAATCGGGTCTCCATAAGGAGGCACCGGTCCGCTTGCAACTCGCGCAGCGGATAGATTCTTTTTCGCGGAGGCCTTACGAGTTTGAGGAGCTTTCTTACGCGTTGGCATTGAGACTTCCTTTGGTTGGTGAAGCCAGTAAAAACTGTACGAGGTATACGGGCTTAATAATTCATTGGGTGGAACCTGTCAAGGTTTCCACGTGAAGTCCGAATGTGAATTTTATTCTCGTGGCGCGTCGGTTTTGGTGAGTCAATCAGTTGCGGGTTCGCCAGTTTATTTTGAAGAAATGATCCATTGGATC
>Ga0207701_10006265_pt1 | contig 11897 bp, 13 predicted proteins | sample KBSSwiSSwithPhiX_FD_184294 | JGI IMG/M metagenome (GOLD analysis project Ga0207701, IMG submission 184294) | Switchgrass rhizosphere bulk soil microbial communities from Kellogg Biological Station, Michigan, USA, with PhiX - S5 (SPAdes) (version 2) | ecosystem: Environmental > Terrestrial >...
AGCCGAGCTCATGGCCGGCGTAGAGATCGACGCTCAGGATGTAGACGCCCGGCCGGTGCGGGATCAGCTCGCGCCACTGCGCGCGGCCGGGCGTCGCCAGCGGGGCGGTGGCGACGCGAAAGTCGATCGCATCGTCGGCATTGGTGAGAATGAACAGTTCGTCGCCGCGGTCGGCCACGCTATACCGCATGCCCTTCACGCGGGGCTCGATCAGGCGCGGCACCGCCTGCGGGTCGGCAAGATCCAGCAGCCGCTGCTCCGACGTGTCGTGATCGCCGCCGGCGATGATGCAGAACCGGCCGCTGGCGCTCTCGTCGATGCGCGTGAACCAGCCGACGTCGGGCTCCTGGTAGACCAGCACGTCGTCGGCCTGGGGCGTGCCAAGGCGGTGTTGGAAGACTTGAAGCGGCCGATGATTCTGGTCGACCTGGACATAGTAAAAGAACGTCGAATCGCCGCCCCACACGACGCTGCCACTGGTCTCGGCCAGCATGTCGGGGAGATCCTCGCCGCCGTTCCCGGCGAGGACGCGGGATCGAGCCGCACGTACGGCTCGAAGATGTCCCCCAGCTTCTCGGGGGGAATTCCCGGACCGTCGTCGACGACGTCGAACGCGACGCAATCGGCGTCGTCCCGGCAGCGCAGCGTGACCGTCGCGCCGGACGGCGAATACTTGATCGCATTCGCCACGAGATTCACCAGAACCTGCTGCAGCTTCTCCTCGTCGGCATGGACGACGCAGTCGGCCGCGCCGGGATCGAGCTGGAGCGCGACGTGCTGCTCCTGCGCGAGCGGCATCAGCACGCCTTCGGTCATCTGGATCGCCGACGCGGCGGAGACGGGCCTGAACCGGTACGTGATGTCACCGGCCTCCAATCGGCTGAACGAGATGAGATCGTCGATCAGGTGCACGAGGATCCGCTCGCTGACCGCGATCCGGTCCAGCATGCGCGACTGATCGTCCGAGAGCGTCTTCGACTTGCCGGTCTGCAGCAGGTTCACGTATCCGGCGATCGACTGCAGCGGCGTGCGCAGCTCGTGGCTCATCCGGGCGACGAACTGCACCTTGGCCTGCGCGGCCCTGGCGATCTGCGCGCGGGCGCGTTCGGCTCGCACCTGATCGTCCGCGTGGGAGAAGGCCGTGGCGAGGAGGCTCGCGCACTCGCTCGCGAGTCGGGCCGCCTGGCGGCGGGAGCCGGCTCTGGTGCGATAGAGGATCGCGAAGACGCCGAGCGCCTCGCCCGTCGATCGAAAGAAGGGCAGGATCTCGGCGTTCCTGAAGCCGAGCTCGCGTGCCCGCGTCGCCCAGGCGTCGCGGTCCTTCCAGACGTTGCGCACCCGCACGAGCCGATGCTCGGCGAGCGCCTTGGCGAACGGTCCGTCACCGTCGCCCTGGGGCCCGAACCGATCGCGCTGTGACTCCGTGAGCCCGTACCCGATCACCGGCATCAAGAGATGCTTCGAGTGATCGAGGAGCATCAGGACTCCCATGTCGGCGTGCGCCAGGGTCGTGATCAATCGAAGCGCTGGTAGCAGCTCGCCCTCGGAGAGGGGCCACACATGCGTAGAGGAGTCTCCCACGGCTGCCTCGGGTTGATTTGTTGCACAGGCTACGACTCATGACAGCGCGTGTCGACTTGACCAATGGGGCTACGCCTAGGTGCGTAGCACGCTGTCCTGACGCGCCACGCTGTCGGCGCGTGCCACGCTGTCGAGGTGGGAGGCCGATGACGGACGCTTGAAGTTCTCCATCGTGCGAATGATGATGCCGACGGACGGGGGGCAGGGGACGTCGATGCCGTCGACGTGCACGGATTCACGATGCGGTTCGGCGAGGAGGCGATCGATCAGCCGAATGAGCGCGGCGAGCGACGGCACGCCGAACTTGTGCATCACGCGGCCGCGATGGACCTTGACGGTCTTCTCCGTCGTGCCGATGCGCGCCGCGACGTTCTTGTTGGGAAGCCCGGCGGCGACGAGCGCGCACACTTCGGCTTCGCGCGGGGTGAGCTGGCCGGCGAGGCGCCACAGCGCCACGAGCGAGCGGTGCGCCTCGACCGACCGTCGGCTCGCGCCCAGCGCGTTCTCGACCGCGGCGAGGAGCGCCATCGCCGTGAACGGCTTGGCGAGGAGATCCAGCGCGCCGAGCTTCATCGCGGTGACGACGGTGTCCACGTCGTCCGTGCCGGTCATGAAGATGATCGGGGCATCGAGATCCGCGTCGCGCAGCGCGCGGGCCAGCTGGAGGCCGTCGACGGACGGCATGCGAATGTCCGCCAGCACGCACGCCGCTTCGATCACGTCGGCTTCGGCCAGATAGTCCGCTGCACTCGTGTACGCACGAACCTGATACGCTGCGGTGGACAGCACGCGCACCAGGGCGCGACACAGGCTTTCATCGTCGTCTATGACGACGATGAGTGTGTCATCGCTCGCCACTCGTCCTCGCACGGTGCACGGGCTGACTCCGTCGATGGTGAATTTTCCTGCGAGCAAGACTGTGCGTCCGCCAAGCGATTCGGAGCATTGGCTCTAGGGCCAATAGAGTGCTCGGCCGGCGAACGCGATGATCATTGCCCAATCCGAGCGGTACGTGCTCCGGGAGGTAGTCATGCGAGCAGGAGTACATGCAAGCGACACGGCGAGCCCCATTCCGCTGACCGTCGTCGGTGGTCCCGCGGGCTCGGGCAAGACGGCCGTGATCCGCCACCTGATGGAAGCGCAGGTCGGTCGGCGCGTCGTGGTCATCGTCCCGCAAGTCGCGGGCGCGACCGGCGGCGACGAGCGGAATGCACATGCGGAGAGCGCGAGGCTGGAATGCATCGGCCAGTGCATGATGCTCCCCAGCCGAGATCCGGTGGACGATCTCCTCCAGCTCGCGCGAATGGAGCGGCGGCCCGATCACGTGATCGTCGAGGCGAACGGCGACGAGAGTACCGCGCGTATCGTCGGCTACGCATACATGCCGGGCTTCAGGCCGGATGGTGTCGTGATCGTCGTCGATGCGGCCGTCGGCACTCGCATCGAAGCGGGCGAGGCGCTGAGCGTCGCCACCCAGGCGCAGCTCCGTCGCGCCGACCTCGTCGTGCTCAACAAGGTGGATCTGGCGGGCCCACGCGTCGCCGCGGCGACGCAGCGCACGCTGTCCAAGATGGCGCCGGCGGCGCGCTTTCTCTGGAGCCATGGCGGACAGGTCGCCGCTTCGGTGCTGATCGGGCCGACGACGGGACACGTCGCCGCGAACGAGACGTCCGTCGTGGCGGAATGGCGCGCCGACTACGAGCCGGTGTCGTCTCGCGACCGGTCGTCCCGGCTCGGTGAGCGCTGTCGGACGTGGTGCCTCGTGAGCGATCGTCCGCTCGAGGCGCGAGCGTTCAGGGCCTGGGTCTCCCGGCTTCCGGCGACGGTGATGCGCGGAGCCGGTGTCGTGCACCTGCGCGAGGAGCCCCAGCACCGGCAGGACTTCGCGCTGATCGGCTCTCGCTGGCGGCTGACGCGCGCCGCGCCGTGGGGCGGTTCCGCGCCGCTCACGCGTATCACGCTCGTGAGCCTCGGCGGTGAGATGAGACAGGTTCGCGGCGCCACGCTCCTCGAGGAGAGCGCCCCCCCGGTGGTGCGCCGTCGTGTTCAACTTCAAGAGGCGCCGCTTGCGGCGAGTGCTGGAGACTAGCAGATGATGAACTCGAAGGGCTCCTGGTCGGCTGGAGAGAAGCCACGCATCCTCGTCGTCGAGGACGATACCGATTCGGCAATCGGTCTCGAGCGTCTGCTGACGCTGTTCGGCTACGAGATCAGGGTGGAGCGGGATGGACTCGCGGCGGTGCAGTGCGCCAGGACGTTCGCACCGTGGGCGGCGCTGATCGATCTGTCGATCCCGACCCTCGACGGCTGCGCCGTCGCGCGCCGGCTGCGCGGGTACAGCGAGACGCGCGACAGCGTGCTCATCGCAATGACAGGATGGGGGGACGACGATCACTATGTAAGCTCGTTCCAGGCCGGCTTCGATCGATACCTCATCAAGCCGCTCTCGATCGAATCGCTGATGGACGCGTTGTCGGCCACGCACGCCTAGCGTGTCTCCGAGGGCGGCGTGGCCCTCACCGAAAACACGGTGCGGTATCGTACCATGCTCAGCTATGCGAGGTCGCCTCGGGACGGTAGTTGGACCTTCGTCCAACGCACCTTGTTAAAAACGTCTGGAGCCTGACATACTCTCCCTAGCAGGTGGTGCCGGCGCATGCGTTGTCGCATGAGCGCCGCGGTGAACCACCAGGAACTGGGAGAGAGCCATGCTCGACGTGATCGAGGAATCGCTCCACAGATGGCGCGTCGGACTGGTGGACGACGATCCATCCGCGCTGCGGGCTACCGCGCGCTTGCTCACCGTCGACGGATACGATGTGTCGGCCTTCTCGTCGGCCAGCGAGTTTCTCGAGAGCCTGGAGCTGGGGATCCCGGACGTCTTGCTGGTCGATCTGCGCATGCCCGAGGTGAATGGTCTCGAGCTGCAGGCGGCGCTCAACGAGCGCAAGCTGTTCCTTCCGATGATCTTCATGTCCGCGTACGCGAGTGTCGCGTCATCCGTGCAGGCGCTGCGCGGCGGCGCGATCGACTTTCTCGAGAAGCCCTACGATCGCGCCACGTTGATCGCGGCGCTCGAGCGCGCGATCGAGCTGGCGAGCCGCGAGCGCAAGTCGACCTCGATGCGCGCGGAGCTCGTGCGCTCGTGGCGGACGCTGACGCGCCGCGAGCAGGAGGTCTGCCGGTGGGTGGTCAAGGGACTGCTCAACAAGCAGATCGCCGCCGCCATCGGCACCGGCGAGAAGACCGTGAAGGTGCACCGGGCCAGAGCGATGACGAAGATGCACGCGGACTCGGTGGCGAGCCTCGTGCGGATGGTCGATGCACTCGAAGAGCTGCCCAGCGCGATCGCGCCCGGCGGCGAGCATCAACGGGCAGGCTGACGCGCCATCTGCCGCTCGGCCACGTAGCGGGCCACCACGGCAGCGAGGGTGCGCGGAAGGACCGGCTTCGTCAGCACTTCCTCGAAGCCGATGGCGAGCGCGCGAGCGCTCTCGCCCACGCCCGTCCAGGCCGTGAGGGCGAGAATGACGCAGTCGCGAGTGCGCACGTCCTCGCGCAGCAGGCGGGCGACCGTCCACCCGTCGAGCTCCGGCATGATGATGTCGAGCAGCACTACCGCGGGTCGCAGCACCTGCGCCTGACGTAGTCCGTCTCCGCCGGTCGCCGCCTCGGCGACGCGAAAGCCGGCGCGCTCGAGGACCAGTCGCGCCAGCGTGCGGCTTGGCTCGTGATCGTCGACGACCAGGATCAGCGGTGCGTGCAGCAGCGACGTCGGCGCTACGACGAGCGGCGTCGGCTCCGCCGTCGGATGGTGGTAGGACGAGCCGATCGGTGACACGTGGCGGTCGATCATGATGTCGCCGTGTGCACGGCATCCGGCGTGGCGGCCAGCGCGTCGGGATCGACGCCGATCGGCCATCGCGTGACGATCCGGACCTCCGACGCGTTCTCGTCGAGCGTGAGGGTCGCGACGTGGCCCGCCGTCACCGAGCGCGCGACCGTCATCGTCCAGGTCTCCAGCAGTGCCGCGTTTGGGCGCGCTCCGGCGTACGACACGACGATCTCCAGCGTCGTCGTCGCCGGACGTACCTCGACGGTCACCGGCGCCTCGGAGCCGGACCGTCGCGCTTCGACCGCGGCGAGCGTGATGTTCAGCAGCGCCTGGCGCATCATCAGTCCGTCCGCGGCGATCGGCGGAACGGGCGGCGACAGCACGAGCCGCATCGGCACGTGATGCGCCTGCGCCTCCACCGCGACCAGCCGCACCACCTCCCACACGATCGCCGCGGCATCGACGGTCGCGGAGAACGGCTCTCGGCGCTCGGACAGCGCGTGCAGCGCGCGGATCGCCTCGCGCAGGCGGTCGCGCTGCGACTGTGCGTCGAGGAGCGCCGCGATCGCCTCCGGCGTCTGCGGGTCCCGACGCTGCAGGAAGTGCAGCGCCGCGGCGACGTTCAGCTCGACCGCCGTCACGGGCTGTCGAAGATCGTGCGTGATCGCCGCAACGAGCTCGCCGTCACGGTGAACCGGCAACGGAACCACGCGCTCGACATCGGGGACCATCGGTACCTCCTCGGCGTGGCTCGTGTGCGCGGACTCTGTCGACGACCGCTCGTCCGAACTCATGCACCAACAGTGTGGATGCTCGCGTCGATCGAGCATTGGCCTTTCGGCCAATGCTCGACCGGGCTGGGCGGAGCCCTTGGATGGCTTCGCGCGACCGCGATGCGGTCGCTCGCACGACACGATCGCATGCGTGCGGTGCGATTGCCCTGAGGCCAAGGTCGCATCGCGACGACCCCGATCGAGGCCGAGGTTGACCGACAATGCACGGGACATCTTCAGAGGAGGGCTGACGATGACACGGATGGTGTACGGGCTCGCCGCATTCGGAGTGACGGTCGCGCTGATCGGCGTCGGCACCGTCCTCACGCGGCCGAACGCTTCGACGCCGGCGATGGAGGTGAATTGGGTCGCCTCGTCGGGATCGATCGACGCGCCCGCGACGGTCGCGCCGCAGGCGACGCGCGCGCTGAATCAGATGGGCGAATATCTGCGCACGCTGAAGACCTTCGAGGTGAAGGCCACGATCAGTCGTGAGGTCGTGATGCTCGACGGGGAGAAGCTGCAGTTCGATGGAAAGGCGGACCTGATCGTTCAGCGACCGAATCGCCTTCGGCTGTCGATGACGAGCGATCGCAAGGACCGCCGTTTCTTCTACGATGGGAAGTCGTTCACGCTGTACGCGCCGCGCACCAACTACTTCGCGACCGTCGCCGCGCCGCCGACCATCAGCCAGCTCGCCGACACGCTGGAGACGCGGTTCGGCATCGACCTTCCGCTCGTGGATCTGTTCAAATGGGGAACGCCCGATGGCATCGATGGCCAGCTGACGGCGGCGAACTTCGTCGGACCGGCCCAGATCGATGGCGCGACGTGCGAGCAGTACGCGTTCCGTCAGAACGGCGCCGATTGGCAGGTCTGGATCCAGTCGGGCGAGTTCAAGCTGCCGCGCAAGGTGGTCATCACGACGACGACCGACGAGGCGCGTCCGCAGTACTCGGCCGTCTACACCTGGAACCTCGCGCCGTCTGTCGATGACCGAGCGTTCGCGTTCGTGCCCGACAAGGATGACCACAAGATCATGCTCGTCGACGCGATGAAGTCAAACAAGGCTGCGAAATAGGAGCGCGCCATGAGATCACACGTTTCATTGCCCGTGGTGGGCGTCCTCGTCGCCTCCCTGTTGGTCGGCGGCACCCTGGAGGTCCTCGCGCAGCGCGGAGGACGCGGTGGTGGAGGGCGCGGCGGTGGCGGGATGCGCGGCGGTGGTGGCCGTAGCATGGGTGGCGGTGGAAGAAGCATGGGCAGCATGGGTGGGGTGCGCTCGAGCGCGCGGCCGAGCGTGAGCCGGCCGTCCGGTGGCGGTGGGTTCGGCGGCGGTGGAGGCATCTCGAATCGGCCATCTTCGCCGACCCCGCCCTCGCGGTTCGGTGGTGCGGGTGGAGTCGGTGGTGTCGGTGGTGTCGGTGGTGTCGGTAAGCCCGGAGGTGTGGGTGGTGTGGGTGGGGTCGGCAAGCCGGGTGGTGTCGGTGGTGTCGGTGGTGTCGGTGGTGTCGGTGGCGCGGGTGGCGTCGCGAACCGGCCCGGCACGGGCCGACCTGGCGGCGGCAACAACAACATCAACACCGGCGATCGCAACACGAACATCGGCATCGACGGTGACGGCGGCGACTGGGGATGCTGCGGCTATCCCGTCGGCGCAGGGTTGGCCATCGGAGCCGCGGCGGCGGTGACAGCCGCCGTGATCGGATCGACCGTGTACGCGTTGCCGTATGGCTGCTCGAGCTACTTCTACGCGCCGTACACGTACAACAACTGCGGCGGCACCTGGTATCAGCCGCAGTTCGAAGGAGAGGAAACCACGTACATCGTCGTCGAAGCTCCACCTGGAGCGCCGACCACAGAGACGAACACAACAACGACCACCACGTCTCCGTAGCAGTCCAGGTCCGAGATCCTCACGTCTTTCGAAGGGCCCGCCTCCGCGGGCCCTTCTCGCGTTCGTCTCCCGCGGCGGCATCGACACCGGCTCGCTGCATCGACGGCGCTCGCGACCGTGCTCCACGCCGTGCCGTGGCCGCTCGAGTGGTTGGACCAAAGGCCTATGGGGCTTTTGCGCGAGAACGCTCGATCATGTCGCGTTCGAGCCCGCGGCGCCGGACAGTCGGTCCGGCGCCCACGTCGCGCACTCTGGAGGGCGCGCACCATGACGAGTCCGATCGCAACCGCTGCACGCGACACACGCACTGCTCCTGCTCTTCCCGCGCCGGTCGTCGACGACAACACGGACGACATGCTGTGGATCGCCGGAGGCGAGTGCCAGATCGGCTCCGATGTTCACTACCCGGACGAGAAGCCCGCGCACCGAAGGTCGGTCGACGGATTCTGGATCGACCGATACCCGGTCACCAACGCGCGCTTCGCCGAGTTCGTCGCGGCGACGGGTCACGTCACCGTCGCCGAGCGCGCACCCGATCCCGCCGACTATCCCGACGCGATCTCGGAGCTGATGCATCCCGGATCGCTCGTCTTCGTGCAGCCGCGACGACCGGTGGACCTGCGCCACATGAGCGACTGGTGGGCGTTCGTGCTCGGTGCGGATTGGCGTCATCCGCAGGGGCCCGACAGCACGCTCGAGAAACTCGGGAACCACCCGGTGGTGCACGTGGCGTACGCCGATGTCGAGGCGTATGCCGCATGGGCGGGAAAGGAGATCCCGACCGAGGCGGAGTGGGAGTATGCCGCGCGCGGTGGGCTCGACGGTGCGGCGTACGCGTGGGGCGACGAGCTGACGCCGGGCGGCAGGAGCATGGCGAACACCTGGCAGGGGCAGTTCCCCTACGAGAACCTCGCCGAGGACGGCTACGAGCGAACGTCGCCGGTCGACGCGTTCCCGCCGAACGGGTACGGCGTGTCGGACATGATCGGCAACGTCTGGGAGTGGACGTCGGACTGGTATCGCGCCCAGTCGGCCGCGAAGCCGCATGGCTGCTGCGGTGGTGGCGATGCGCACCGCGCCGGCGCGGCCGAGAGCTACGATCCCGCGATGCCGGCGATTCGGATTCCGCGCAAGGTGCTCAAGGGTGGCTCGCACCTGTGCGCGCCGAACTACTGTCGCCGGTATCGTCCGGCGGCGCGCTATCCGCAGATGATCGACACGTCGACGTCGCACATCGGCTTCCGCTGCATCGCTCGCGCACCGGGGCCATGAGCGCGGAACGCATCGGCACGAGCGCGAGAGCCGCCGCGGACGCTCCGAAGCCGAGGCTCACCGATCCCGACGAGATCAGCGTCGAGCTGTCCTCGCGTCGGACCGGGATGTCCTTCCAGCGGACGCGCATGAGTGCGGACCGCACGCTGATGTCCGTGATCCGCACGGCGCTGTCGCTCATCAGCTTCGGATTCACGATCTACCAGGTCTTCGGTGAGTTGCACAGGACGGGCGCGTTTCCGGGGCGGACGCACGCGGCCCGCAACTTCGGCGTCGCACTCGTCGCGCTCGGCCTCGTGATGCTCGGGTTTGGCATCGCGTACGAGGCGGTATTCATGCGGGAGCTGCGGAGAAGACGCGAAGAGCTCGTGGCCGAAGGGCTGATCCATGGCCAGAGCGGCTTCCCGCCGTCGATGACGCTCGTCACCGCGGTACTGCTCTTCTGCATTGGCGTTGCCGCCATCGTGAGCATGGTCGTGCACTGAGCACACGGTCGACCGCCGACATCGGCGAGCTCGACAAGGCACTCGGCGAAGCCACGTCGAACCGCTCCCCGTTCGCTGAACGCCGCCCGAAGGCCCGCATTGGCGGGCCTTTCGCCTATCGTACGGCCAGCCTGCGAGCGGCGCGATCGCGCGCTATCCTTTCCCGCCAGCGTTGACGGTCAAACTCAGTGATCCGGAGAACGACATGCCGCTGAACAGAAAGGTGCGGTACGGGATGGTGGGGGGAGGGCCTGGGGCGTTCATCGGCGCGGTGCATCGCAAGGCCGCCGCGCTCGATGGCGAGATCGAGCTCGTCGCGGGCGCATTCTCCTCCGACGCCATGAAGTCGCGTCGCCAGGGCGAGCAGCTCTTTCTCGATCCGACCCGGGTCTACGGGTCGTGGCGCGAGATGATCGAGGGAGAGAAGAAGCTTCCCGAGGGGGAGCGGATCGACTTCGTCACGATCGTCACGCCGAACGTGGCGCACTTCGAGATCGCCAAGGGGTTCCTCGAGGCGGGCTTCAACGTCGTCTGCGACAAGCCGATGACGACGAAGCTCGCCGACGCGGAGGAGCTCTGCCGCCTCGTGAAGAAGCACGACGCCGTGTTCGCCCTCACGCACAACTACACGGGCTTCCCGATGGTCAAGCAGGCGCGCGAGCTGGTGCGCCAGGGAAAGCTCGGCGAGATCAAGAAGATCGTCGCCGAGTACCCGCAGGGGTGGCTGGCGGGCGCCACGGGGATCAGCATGTGGCGGCTCGACCCGAAGGTCGCCGGGATCTCGTCGGCGGTCGGGGACATCGGACTCCATGCGTGGCATCTGGCCCGGTACATCGCGGGACTCGAGATCGAGGCGGTGTGCGCCGACCTGACGACGTTCGGCAGCGGCTACGAGCTGGAGGACGACGCGAACCTGCTCGTGCACTACCAGGGAGGCGCGCGCGGGATCATCTACTCGTCGCAGATGTCGGTCGGTGAGGAGAACGGGCTGCGCGTCCGCATCTACGGCACGAAGGCAGGGCTCGACTGGCGGCAGGAAAACCCGAACTACCTCGAGCTGCTGCACGGCAACGCGCCGGTGCACACCTATCGCCGCGGCAACGACTACCTCGATCCGATCGTGAAGCACAACTCGCGGTTGCCGTTCGGGCACCACGAGGCGTTCATCGAGGCGTTCGCGAACGTCTACGTCAACGCGGCGCGCACCATGGCGGCCCGCATCGCGGGGCACAAGCCCGGGGAGTTCGACACGGACTTCCCGACCGTGCAGGACGGCGCGAGAGGCGTGCACTTCATCGAAAAGGCGATCGAGAGCGGGAAGAAGAAGGGGTGGGTGGACGCGCGCTACACGCCGCCGGGTGAGTAGGCGCGCCACACCCACCCGGCCAGTCGTGTCCGATCGCTACTTCCGGCTGATGCGCACCTTCCACAGCTCCGGACCTTCGGCCTCGTACGCCCAGTCGAAGCTGTCGGGGCGCTCGGCGAGGAACTGATAGCGGAGCGGTCGGGGGTCGTGGTCGTTGAGCAGCACCAGCGACTGGCCGCTGGCCAGCGTGTCGAAGGTGCGGAAGATCGTCGGGTGCTTCTCGCGCGGCGGGATGGCGCGGACGTCGAGCTCGATCGGTTGCAGGGACATCGTGAAGAATCTCCTCGGTTGAGGTGAGTTGCAGTGAGTGCAGGGAAGCGATTCCGTGCGACCGCGATCGGGTCGCACGGTCAATCCGCTTCGATCCGCCGGATGCGGACGAGCACGCGGTCGGCGCGCGACTCGTCCACCTCGAACGCGTAGCCGCGCTCGGCGAGCACGGGGAGCAGGAACTGTGGAACGCGCACGTTGATCTGCACGAGCTGATCGGCGAAGTAGTAACGCGGGTAGTGCATTCCTTCGATGAACCGGACCGGAATCGACTTCTTGAAATCGCCGCCGTTCCGCTTCTTCTCCTGATCGAAGTTGCGGTACTCGCTTCGATACCACGCATTCGACATCGCCATGAACGGCTCCCACCACTGCGCGCGGCCCGATCGCTTGACATCCCAGATGCAGTCGGTGAAAT
>Ga0207701_10006268_pt1 | contig 11894 bp, 10 predicted proteins | sample KBSSwiSSwithPhiX_FD_184294 | JGI IMG/M metagenome (GOLD analysis project Ga0207701, IMG submission 184294) | Switchgrass rhizosphere bulk soil microbial communities from Kellogg Biological Station, Michigan, USA, with PhiX - S5 (SPAdes) (version 2) | ecosystem: Environmental > Terrestrial >...
CAGTCCTGGCCGCCGCGCGGCCGCCCGCCGGTCAGTCGTAGTACTCGAGCCCGAGGTGCGTGATGAGCTCTTCGCCCTTGAGCCACCGCAGGGTGTTCTTCAGCTTCATCAGCTGGATGAAGAGGTCGTGCTCCGGATACAGGCCGGGCGCGTGCATCGGGGCCTTGAAGTAGAACGACAGCCACTCCTGGATCCCGTGCATGCCGGCCCGTTTCGCCAGGTCGAGGAACAACGCGACGTCGAGGACGATTGGCGCCGCGAGAATCGAGTCGCGGCAGAGAAAATTGATCTTCAGCTGCATCTGGTAGCCCAGCCAGCCGAACAGATCGATGTTGTCCCAGCCCTCCTTGTTGTCGCCGCGCGGCGGATAGTAATTGATGCGCACGACGTGATGCAGGTCTTTGTAGAGGTCCGGGTAGAGATTCGGCTGGAGGATGAAATCGAGGACCGACTTCTTGGTTTCCTCCTTCGACTTGAACGACTCGGGATCGTCGAGCACCTCGCCGTCGCGGTTGCCCAGGATGTTGGTCGAGTACCAGCCTTCCACCCCGAGCAGACGCGCCTTGAGGCCGGGCGCGATCACGGTCTTGATCAGCGTCTGCCCGGTCTTCAGGTCCTTGCCGGCAAGCGGCGTGGCGGTCTGCGCAGCCAGCTGGATCAATGCCGGCACATCAGCGCTCAGGTTCGGCGCACCGTTCGCGTACGGGATGCCTTCTTTGATCGCCGCGTACGCGTAGACCATGCTCGAGGGGATCGAGGGATCGTTGGCTTCCAGCGCCTTCTCGAACGCCTCGACGCTGGCGTGGGCCGGCGATTCGGTCAGGTAGATCTCGGTGCTGCCACACCACACCATCACCAGGCGGCTGAGGCCATGCTCCTGCTTGAAGCGCTGCATGTCCTCGCGGAGCTGGTTCGCCAGCTCCATCTTGTTCTTGCCCTTCTTGACGTTCGGGCCATCGAGGCGCTTGACGTAATGGCGATCGAACACCGCCGACCACGGCTTGATCTGTTCGAGCTCCGGACGGATCTGCTCGAGCAGGTCCTTCTCGAGCACGCCGGCGGTCTTGGCCGCCTCGTACGAGCTGTCGTCGAAGATGTCCCAGCCGCCGAAGACGATGTCGTCGAGCGAGGCGAGCGGCACGAAGTCCTTGACCAGCGGCGAGCGCCCTTCGGTGCGTTTGCCGAGCCGCACGGTGCCCATCTGGGTCAGCGATCCAATCGGCTTCGCGAGGCCGCGCCGGATCGCGAGCACGCCGGCGATCGTGGTCGTGCTGACGGCCCCCATGCCGACCAGCATGATCCCCAGTTTCCCTGTGCCTTCTGCGATTTTTGCCGGATTTTTCACAACCGCGGACTATATCATCGTTGCCAGACGGCTCGGGCTCACGCGACCGCCGTCAGCGCCCCTTGATCGCGTGCGACGCTCATCATCCATGCCCTGGTTGAGAAAAGACTCCAGCGAACCGCTCCCCGTCGCGATGACCGGGATCAAGCTCGGCGATCGCGTGCTGATCGTCGGGGTCAGCGACACCGCGTTGATCGCCGCGCTGGGCATCAAGGCCGGCCTGACCGGCCGCACCTGCATTGTCGACACGAGTGAGCGCGAGGTGAGCCGCGCGGCGGCGGCGATCGAACGCGAGGGCGCGCTGGTCGAGAGCGCGGTCTCGCCGCTGACGACGCTACCGTACGAGGCGGCGTCGTTCGACGTGGCCATCCTGCGCGATGTGCTGGGGGCGGCGCGGGCCGACGAACGGCCGGCGATCGCCGCGCAGGTCGAACGCGTGCTTCGTCCGGGTGGGCGGTGCCTGGTGATCGAGACCGCCGCCAAGGCTGGTCTCGGCGGGCTCGTGTCGCGGTCGATCAACGCCGAGTTCCACGCCGGCGGCGGCGCCACGCCACTCCTCACGAGGGTCGGATTTGCAGCCGTCCGCACGCTCGCCGAGCGTGCGGGCCTGACGTTCACCGAGGGCGTGAAGCGCAACGGCTAGATGTCGGCCATCGGCAGTCGGCGGTCGGCGGTCGGCGGTCGACGGTCGGTGGCAATCGGACGGCCTGCTGCTGCAGGCTGTCGTCCCGCTGCGAACCTGAAATTGAACGCCGCACCCTGAACCTATCGATCGCCGACCGCCGTTGTCCGACCGCCGAGCCCTACCTCACCGCGCACAGGTCAGATGCCGCCCACCATCCACAGGGATGGTCTCGCCCGTCATCCACTTCGCGTGGTCGGACGCCAGGAACACAATCACGTCGGAGATGTCGTCGGGCTGGCCGGGGCGGCCGAGGGGATGCGTCTCGCGCGACCGGACGAGGAACGCCTCGTAGGCTTCCTCCGCCATCCCGCCGCGGCGATGGAGATTCGAGACCGTCACGCCGGGATTCACGGCATTGACGCGCACGCCTTTCGGCGCCAGTTCCAGCGCCGCGCAGCGGGTCATGTGATCGAGCGCCGACTTGCTGACGCAGTAGGCCAGCAGGTTGGGAAATGAGCGCAGGCCGTTGACGCTCGAGACGTTGACGATCGAGCCGCGGGTCGCGGCGAGCGGCGCGCTGGCGGCCCGCATCAGCCGGAACGGCGCATGAAGGTTGATCTCCATCACAGCGGCCCACTGCTCGTCCGTGGTGTTCTCGATGGATCCGCTGCCGATGATCCCGGCGGCGTTCACGAGCGTCGTCAGCGATCCGAAATGTTCAAGGCACGCGGCGACGATCTGGTCCGCCGCACCCGGCGCCGTGATGTCGGTTGCGACGTACTCCGCGCGTCCGCCCGCGTGGCGTGCGTCCTTGACCACCTCGGCGAGCGCCGTTTCGTTACGCCCGACCGCCAGCACCGCGGCCCCCGCCGCGGCAAATTTCATCGCTGCCGAGCGCCCGATCCCGCTCGACGCCCCCGTCACAATCACCGTCTGAGCCGTAGACATGAGGGGGTTGTAGCACAAACGGCGGCGCCAACGACACTGGGCCTTCTCAGGGACCGGGGACCGGGAGCAGGGACCCGGCGCCAGACCGACAGGACCCTGCCGCGAGCTTGTGGCGCTGGCGGCCCCAGGTCGACGAGCCCCCCGATCCCCTTTCCCGACCCGCTCCCCGTAACGCGTGACCCGCGATCGGATCGGCGAATTCCGGAAGTCCGTGCTGCCACCGCTTTGTGGCTGACGCCCCGAGCCAGTTACCCTGGTCCCCGGTCCCTGGTCCTCAGTCCCCATTCCCTGACATCGCCGTCGTCTTCGGAAGAACGGGCGGCGCCTCGGCCCTTGGTCCCCGGATCCCTAGTCCCGAGTCCCGGCACCGTAAGCAAGAGAGTGTCCCCTCCATCCGGGCGCTGTCTGCGCTGGAGCACAGCCCGGCGATGCGACTCGGCAGGAGGGCGACAAAATCGGGCGCAATCCCGGGCCGATCCGCCTTGAAGGCACCCTCCGGCACGGCAAGGCTTTTGCCCTGAGCAGGGTGCGCATGCCTGATGTCTCGCACCTGCTCGACGTGTTCAGCGCGGCGGAGATCGCCACCGCCGCCGGGGTCGAGGTGCGCGACGTCCGCGAGTTGATTGATTCGGGCCGGGTGCCGAGCATCGATGGGCGGTTCGTCGCTGCCGGTCCGGCGGTCGAAGCGGTCCGCAGCCTGCGATCCGGGGCGCTCCTGACGACTCCGCCCGACCTGTTCCAGCCGTCGTCCACCGCACGGCGCGAAGTGAGCGCGCCGCTGACAGGCTCCGCGGCGGCGCATGTCCTGATGCTCGGCAGCATTGCCTGGCTCCTGGCCGGCGCCCCTGTGCAGCCCTCCCCCGCGCGGATCGATCCGGCGAATCTCGTTTACCTCGTGACACCCGGACCGGGCGGAGGCGGCGGAGGCGGCGGCCTGCGGCAGCCGCGGCCGGCGCCGCGGGCCCAGATGCGCGGCAAGAGCGAGCAGCGCAGTCCCGTCCCGACCGTCCACGTCGATCGCGGCGAACCGGCGGAGCCCAAGCCGGCGCCCGTCCCCGAACCCAAGCCGGCCCCGGCGCAGGTCGAGCCACCGCCCCCGCCGGCGCAGCCCGATCCGGCGCCGCCGGTCGTGGCGCCGGTGGCGACCCGAGCGTCGGATCAGACCGATCGTGCCGGCCTGCCCACCGATGTGAAGCAGGACTCGACCAGCCGCGGTTCGGGCGACGGAGGCGGCGCTGGAACCGGTAAAGGGACCGGGCTTGGCGAAGGTGAGGGATCAGGCATCGGCCCGGGCTCGAACGGTGGCACCGGCGGCGGGCCGTACCGGCCGGGCAGCGGCGTGACCCCGCCGTCGCTCCTCAAAGAAGTGAAACCGGACTACACGGAAGATGCACGCCGCCGCGGACTGAGCGGCGACGTCGAGCTCGAGATTGTCGTCCGGCGCGACGGTAGCGTCGGTGAAGTGCGCTTGCTGCGCGGTCTCGGGGCCGGGCTCGATCAGCGCGCCATCGACGCGGTTCGCCAGTGGCGCTTTTCTCCCGCGCTGCGTCAGGGCACGCCGGTCGACGTGGTCGTCGAGGTCGCGGTCGAATTCAAGTTGCGGTAATCATCATGAGCACAGTGTCCCTGCTAGTCAGCCTCGTGTCGGTCGCACTTGCGGCGACGATGGCCGTCCTGCTCGCGCGGATGCGGCGCGAAGAACAGCAGCGATCCGCCGCCCGCGTGGCGGCGTTACGCGGGATGTCCGCGACCGACTTCCTCTCCGAGGGGGACCTGCTGCCGGACGCCGAAGGCTTCGCGTCCGAGCCGGTGCCATCCGCCGACAGGTTCGCGCCCGAGCCCCTGACGGAGGAGGAGCGTGAGGTGGGAGGACTCTTCGCGGCACGGGACTCGAACCCGTCGCCCTGGAGGGCCCGCCTGGCGATCGCCGGGGTCATCGTCGCTCTCCTGGCGATCGTCGGGTCCGTCGCGGCGTTCCGCGGCTCCAGCCACCCGGCGTCTCAGACCGCCACCGCGACACCCCTGGAGCTGCTCGCGCTCGATCATCAGCAGCACGGGCAGGTGCTCACCGTCACCGGCCGGGTGCGGAACCCGCGCGGCGCCACGGCGATGCCGAGTCCCACCGCGACGGTCTTCCTGTTCGGCGCCGATGGCTCGTTCCTGACCAGCGGCCGCGCGCTCCTCGAGGTCCCGACGCTGACGGCCGGCGCAGAAGCCGGCTTCGCCGTCTCGATCCCGGTCAACGGAACCGTCGCGCGATACCGCGTCAGCTTCCGCGACAGCGCCAATCATCCGATCGCGCATGTCGATCACCGCAGCGCGCCGGTGGCGCGTAACCAGTGAGGCCCGAAATGCCGATGCAGGCCCGTGTTGCCATCGCCGCCGCGCTGGCGGCAGTTGCCGTCGTCACGCTCGGCGCCCAACAGACCCAGCCGCCGAAAGACGACTCCGAGAAATTCAAGTTCCGCAGCGCCGTGGAGCTGGTCAACGTCACCGCGACGGTGAGCGACGCCAGCGGCCGCTTCGTCCGCGGGCTGCGCCAGGAGGACTTCCGCGTCTTCGAAGACGGCCAGCAGCAACCGCTGACGCACTTCAGCGCGGAGCGAGTCCCGGTCAGCCTGGGCATCGCGCTGGACACCAGCAACAGCATGAACGGCGAGAAGATGGACGCCGCGCGCGAGGCGTTGACGCGGTTCCTCGTCGATCTGCTGGACCCCGAGGACGAAGTGTTCCTCTATCGCTTCTCGACCGTCCCCGAACTGGTCGAGGGCTGGACCACCAACCGCGAGCGGCTGCAATCGCGGCTGCGCCGCATGGCGCCCGACGGCGGCACGGCGATGTACGACGCGATCGCGGAAGCCATTCCGCTGGCGCAGTCCGGACGGCATCGCAAGAAGGCGCTGCTCATCATCTCGGATGGTAACGACACCAACAGCCAGGAGACCATCAGCGACGTCAAGCGCCAGATCCGCGAGAGTGAGGTGCTGGTCTACGCGATCGGCATCGACGGCCGGAGCACCGTGCCCACCTACAGTGGCGGACAGGGCGGCCAGCGTCAGCCGCCGGCGTTCCCGTTCCCGTTCCCCGGCGGGCGGCGCCTCCCGGGGTCGCCGGGCTCCCCGACGATGCCCCGCCGCTCCGGTATGTCCGATCGCGTGAACGCTGACGCGCTGCGCCAGCTCACCGACGACAGCGGCGGCCGCACGGAAATCGTCCGGAGCCCGCGCGATCTCGACCCGGCCACCGCGGGCATCTCCGACGAGTTGAGCCAGCAATACTCGCTCGGCTATCCGTCGACGGGCAAAGACGACGGCCGCTGGCACGCGATCACCGTCGAGGTCAATCGACCGGGACTGCGCGTCAGGGCGCGACGCGGGTTCATTGCGAGGTGACGGTTCGGGAACCGGCCAGGATTCTACGGGTTCGATAGGTTCGAGCGGTTCGACAGGTGCTCGTTCGCGGGTTCGACAGGTTCGACGCTCGCTTCGCTTCGCTGGTTCGGCTGAAACGCCGAAAGAGCGACGACCCGTAAGGATGCCGCGAATCATCCGATTGCGTCTTCGAACCATCGAACCCGTCGCACCTTCGAACCAGCACCTGTCGAACCCGTCGAACCTATCGAACCCTAGAACCGACCCGATCAGATCTCCTGCTACGATTCCTCGTGCGTATGTATGCGGTCGCCGTGGGGTTGAGCATTCTCGGCAGCCTCGGCGGATTGCTCACCGCCTCGATCTTCCTGCTGCTCGGTGATCGCGTCCGCGTCAAGCTGGTGCCGTGGCTGATTAGCTATGCGGTCGGCACGCTGCTCGGCGTCGCGCTGCTGGCGCTGGTGCCCGAAGCCTTGACCAGCCTCGAGGCGAGACGCGCGATGCCGACGATGATCCTCGGCATCCTGACCTTCTTCCTGCTCGAGAAGCTGGTGCTGTGGCGGCACTGCCACGACGCGCACGAGTGCGAGGTGCACACCAGCAGCGCCGCCTCGCTGGTGATCGTCGGCGACGCCTTCCACACCTTCGTCGATGGTGCGGTCATCGCCGCCGCCGTCGTCACGTCGCTACCGCTCGGGATCACCACCGCGCTTGCGGTCGCAACGCACGAGATCCCGCAAGAGGTCGGAGACGTCGCGATTCTGCTGCGCGCCGGTTACTCGCGCATGCGTGCCTTCACACTCAATCTGCTCGCCGGGCTCGGCGGCATCCTCGGCGCGGTCGCGATGATCTTCGCCACCGATGCGCTGCCGCACGCGCTCCCCTACGTCCTCTCGTTCGCCGCCGGCAACTTTCTCTATGTTGCGATGGCCGATCTGATCCCGGACCTGCACCACGGCGGGCTCGAGGGTGGTCCGATCCGTCAGCTGTTGCTCATCGGCGCCGGCATCTTTACGATCTCGCTCCTCTAACGCGAGCCCCCGGATCGCTGGTTGCCTCGCTGTCCCCTGAAGTGAGCGGCGGCGACGCCTCGCCGGCAAGAACTACGCGGAATTGCCGCACATTTTGTCGATATGCGCTGGCATCGCCCTTGCCTTTTCGGGGGTGTGATGACGGAACGCCAGCCGGGGTCGCTCAGGCGACCCGGAGGTTTTGAGCAATGAACGCCAGAGTGATCGCAGCGTGGGTGGTCGCGGCTCTGCTGACCGGTGCCAGCCTGGCCGCCGCGCAGACCGCCGACCCGCGCGACGTGAAAGTCGGAGACAACATCGTCCGCCAGGTGAACAGCTACGCGAAGTTCACGATCTTCGACGACATCAATGCCACGGTCGACCAGGGCAACGTCGTGCTGACCGGGCGGGTGACCATGCCCTACAAGAAAGACGATATCGAGAAGCGGATTGCCGGCATCGACGGCGTGAACACGGTGCAGAACAATATCGGCGTGCTGCCGGTGTCGCAGTTCGACGAGCAGCTGCGCCAGCGGGTGGCGCGGGCGATCTATGGCCACCCGTCATTCTGGAACTACGCCGCGATGGCCAACCCGCCGATCCACATCATCGTGGAGAACGGCCGGGTCACCCTCACCGGCGTCGTGAACAGCAATGTTGAGCGCGTGCTGGCGCGATCGCTGGCCACCGGGTTGGGTGAATTCTCGGTCGACTCGCAGCTGCGGACGGACGCTGAGATGCGGACGCACTGACTCGGAGCGGCACTCGAAACCTGGCCGTGGTCGAGGGGTCCCCGACTGCGGCCATGCCGCGCACGGCGGGATCGAGGATCAGGGGCGGCGCTGGACGCTCGGCGCTCGGCGCCGGGTCGGCAATGAGTGCTGAGGCCGCCCGGTCGGTATCGCGGCTGGCGTGCGTGCCTCGAATTGGTGCGTCGTTGCGGCGTCCGCGTCAGGCCGGGGTTTGCGCCTCGCGCGCGCCCTTGCGGATGGTCAGCCAGATCATCAAGCCGATGACGAGCACGGCGGCGCCAAACGCCCCGGCAAACAGCCACAGCGTCGTGTAGAGGATGGACTGCCGGTCCATCCGCACCTCGATCGCGATCGGCCGTCCGTCCAGGCGGTCGGTCAGCAGTTGCTCCCACGCCAGGATGTTGCCGCGCTGCACCGCGCTCCCGCTGCTGGTGTCGATGTCACGCGCGTTGTGCGAGATGATCCGGCTCGGCATGTGCAGCCGGAACGCGACCAGCTCGTTGCCCTTCCAGCCGTAGTTCTTCAGCGTGCCGGGCCGCAGCGCCGAAGCGCCGACGGTCTGCTGATAGACGCGCGCGCCATTGTCCTCGCTGAACGAGTAGCGCGACCACGCGAACGGCGCCGCGGTGTGCAGCGAGCGGACGTCGCGGACCTTGAGCCGGACCTGCACGAAGCGCCGCCCGTCACGCCGCCACGGCCGGCTGACGCGGGTGACGTCCGTATCCGGCGACTCATACGCCGCGCGGATGGCGTCGCGATCGACTTGCGCCGCGGGGTCGGTGTCGAGCGTGAGCCCGCGAAGAGAGACCAGCGCCGGGATCGACGCGTTGACGATCAGGTCCGCCGACCCGTCCGTCGCGAGATAGAGATCCTCTTCGTATTCGTATTGTTTGGCGAAGATGCGGCCGCCGCAGGCCGCGGTGGCGCCCGCTGCGATCAGGACGATCAGCAGCGCGGCGCGAACCCGAACTGACATCCCTCGAATGATATACTCATTCGTCTTGCCCGCTCCGCTCGCCCGATGTCCACACCTGCACGCCTCTTCCTGATCGACGGCAGCTCGCAGATGTACCGCGCGTATCACGCGATGCGCGGTTCCGGTCTGTCCGGCCCCGGCGGCCGCAGCACGCATGCGGTCTACATCTTCGTCACGATGCTGCGGAAGCTGATGCAGGATCACGACCCGCGCTACATCGCCGCGTCGTTCGATCTGCCCGGCCCGACCTTCCGCTCCGAGATGGCCACCGACTACAAGGCCAACCGGACGCCGATGCCGCCCGACCTCGCCGAACAGATTCCGTGGGTGCACGAGGCGTGTGAAGCGCTCGGCGTGCCGATCCTCACCTCGAAGACCTTCGAGGCCGACGATGTCATCGGCACGCTGGCGATGAAGGCGCATGCCGCGGGGTTCGAGGTGGCTATCGTCACCGGCGACAAGGACTTCTTCCAGCTGGTCACCGACGGCATCTCAGTCTACAACCCGCGAGACGACGGCATCTGGTTCGACGCCGCGGGTGTCAAAGAGAAGTTCGGCGTGCTGCCCGAGCAGGTCGTCGACGTGCTTGCGCTGATGGGCGACTCGATCGACAACATCAAGGGCGTGCCTGGTGTCGGCGAGAAGGGGGCGCGCGATCTGATCGCGAAGTACGGCACCCTCGAGGAGCTGCTGGCGCACGCCGGCGACATCACCAACAAACGCTATCGCGAGGGTCTGCTCAATCATGCCGAGGATGCCCGTCAGAGCCGCGAGCTGGCGCGCATCCGCACCGATGTTCCCGTCGATTTCGATCCCTCTGCCCTCCAGTTTCGCGGCGCGTCGCGCGAGAAGTGCTTCGACCTGTTCGGCCGGCTCGGTTTCCGGTCGCTAGTCATGGAGTTCGCGCCCACCGCCGAAACGGTCGGCAAGGATTACGCGGTCGTCGACACGTCCGAAGGACTGGGCGCGCTGGTCGCGAGCTTGCGGAGCGCGGGCCGGTTCGCTTTCCGCGTCCTGCCGGACGGCCCGGTGGCGATGCGCGCCGGCATTGCCGGCCTGGCATTCTCGAGCGCATCGCGGCACGCCTCGTACGTGCCGATCGCCGCCGGCGTGAGCACCGGCGGGCTGTTCGGCGAGCCCGGCGACGACCGGCCGGGCCTGCCGCTCGCCACGGTGCTCTCGGCTGTCACGCCGCTGCTCGAAGACGAGGCCCTGCGCAAGATCGGCCACGATCTCAAGTTCGACGCGATCGTCCTGGCCCGCCACGGCATCACGCTGCGGGGCCTCGAGCTGGACACGATGATCGCCAGCTATCTGCTCGACTCGACGCGCTCCGCGCATCCGCTCGAGGAGCTCGCGCTCGAGCACACCGGCTACAAGGCGTTACGCGAAGAGGACGTCTGCGGCCGCGGCGTCAAGGCGCTGTCGTTCGCGTCCCTGCCGCTCGCCGCGGCGCTGGACTTCGCCGGCGAACGGGCCGACCTCGCGCTGCAGCTCTCCGGCACGCTGCACGGTCTGCTCGAGAAGGAATCGCTGGTCGGCGTCTACGACGCGCTCGAACATCCATTGATTCCGGTGCTGGTGGCGATCGAACGGGCCGGCGTGCGGGTCGATGTCGGCGCCCTCAGCGAGCAGTCCTCGCTGGTCGAGCGGGAGCTCGATCGCCTGGCGTCTCGTGTCTACGAGCTCGCGGGGGAGGAGTTCAACATCAACTCCCCCAAGAAGCTGTCCGAGGTCCTCTTCGACAAGCTCGGGTTCAAAACCGAGACGATCCGCCGCACGACCAAGACGAAGGCGCAGTCCACGTCGTTCGAAGTACTCGAGGAGCTCGCGCTCCAGCACGAGCTGCCGCAGCTGATTCTCGAATGGCGCGGGCTGCAGAAGCTGAAGGGCACGTACATCGACGCCCTGCCGCAGCTGGTCCACCCGGAAACCGGCCGAGTCCATACCTGTTTCAATCAGGCCGTGGCCGCGACCGGACGCTTGAGCAGCAGCGATCCGAACCTCCAGAACATTCCGATCCGCACCGAGGTCGGCCGCAACATCCGGCGGGCGTTCGTGGCCGAACCGGGCAACGTCCTGATCTCGGCGGACTACTCGCAGATCGAGCTGCGCGTTCTGGCGCACCTTTCGGGCGAGCAGGTCCTCGTCGACGCATTCGCGCGCGGGGAGGACATTCACGACCGTACGGCGGAGAAGGTCTTCAAGGGCATGAGCGGCCTGAGCAAGCATGAGCTCCGGCGCCGCGCCAAGATCGTCAACTACGCGCTGCTCTACGGGAAGCAGGCGTTCACGCTGGCCAAGGACATCGGGGTCTCTCGCCAGGAGGCGCAGGAGTTCATCGACGCCTACTTCGCCGGCTTCCCGGCCGTCCGCGGTTTCCTGGACCGCACGCTGGAGGAGGCACGCGCGAGCGGAGTCGTCAAGACGCTGTTCGGACGCCGCCGGCTCGTGCCGGATCTCGTCAGCCGCAACGGACAGATTCGCGGCCGGGCCGAGCGCGAGGCGGTCAACATGCCGATCCAGGGCACCGCGGCCGACGTGCTCAAGAAGGCGATGATCGACGTGCACGCGGCCCTGCCCGACATTTCCGGCGGACGCGCCCGGATGATCCTGACGGTGCATGACGAGTTGCTGTTCGAGGTCCCCGCCGACGCGGCAGAGAACGCCGCTGCGGCGGTGCGGGGCTTGATGGAGGGGGCCGTCACGCTGTCAGTACCCCTGACCGTCGACGTCGGCATCGCCGACAACTGGAAGGATGCGAAGAGTTGAGGGAGCTACGCTGAGGGGATTGGCGCGTCAGCTCCCTACTTCGCCCACCCCTCCTTGAACGCCGCCCACTCGTTCGCCATGCCGGCGGCGGCCTG
>Ga0207701_10006271_pt1 | contig 11890 bp, 11 predicted proteins | sample KBSSwiSSwithPhiX_FD_184294 | JGI IMG/M metagenome (GOLD analysis project Ga0207701, IMG submission 184294) | Switchgrass rhizosphere bulk soil microbial communities from Kellogg Biological Station, Michigan, USA, with PhiX - S5 (SPAdes) (version 2) | ecosystem: Environmental > Terrestrial >...
GGAAGTTGAAGACTAATCGTTCGCGCCCAGACCGTGCGTATCTAAGTTTCAGATTCGAATTCTGGACAACAGCTACCGGTAGGCGACCGTGACATCCAAGGCATTCCCATGGAGATTCATCAGCTCCGTTATTTCGTTGCTGTGGCTGACGAGGGTAGCTTCTCGCGAGCGGCGGCGCGCGAACATGTCGCTCAGCCTTCGCTAAGTCAGCAAATCCAAAAACTCGAAGCAGAATTAGATCAGCGATTGTTCGATCGACTCCCACGCTCGGTCGTCATCACCGAAGCTGGGAAATGTTTGCTCGAATATGCGCGGAAAATTCTGGTCGAGCTTTCCGAGGCACGCCGCTGTCTCGACGATCTGAAACGCGAGGTCGGTGGCCGTCTAGCTCTTGGCTGTATACCTACGATCGCGCCGTATCTCTTGCCGAAACTAATCGCTGAATTTCAGAACCATTACCCGAGTGTTCAACTGGAGATCATCGAGGACACTAGCGAAAACCTCGCCTTGCGGTTAGAGGATGGGACGCTTGACGTCGCGATCATGTCTACCTGCAATCGAAGCCCCACCTTGAAACCTTATCCGTTAGGTAAGGAGGCACTTTTGCTTTTACTTCCGAAACAACACCGCTTCGCCAAGCAAAAAACAATTAGTTGGAACGATCTCAAATCCGAAAAGTTCTTACTCCTCCATGAGGTTCATTGCCTTTCGACACAGGTTTGTGAGCTGCTAGCTAGGCACAACCTTCGTCCAGAGCTAGCGCTCCGAGGCGCTCAATTGACGACGCTTGCTCAGATGGTTGCGACCGGTCTCGGTGTCTCGCTCGTGCCGACGATGATGATCAAGCACGAACTCCCGACTGGTTGCATCGCCGTGCCCTTCGCAGCGCCTGCCCCCATCCGTGAACTCAATCTCCTCCGGAATCCGCTTCGGCTCGAGACCAAAGCAATCGCAGCGCTCCAGCGCGAAGCCCTCGCACTCGTTTCACGCTAGAGCTTATCGATTGCTCGCAAGAGCAGATAATAAACAACTATCAGAACGCTCATTGTTGCCTGGTCCCGATTGATTTGTTGCTATCTCAGGATCTCCATCGCCTGAACTAACGAGAACAACGGCCACGCGACTGTTGTAACAATGAGGACCCAAAGGAAGAGATCGGCGAAACAGCAGGGACGTTCCCGCTGCTGATACCGCTCGCTTAAAAACCGAGAAACGCGGACGCGTATCGCTGTGGTATTCATTAGAGTGCTCCTTTCTCTGCGCCAGAATGGGCCGCTTGAAGAAGAAATGATATCAACATGAAGAAACCCATTGTTAACCCGGCGCAAAAACCAAATTGGTCAACGCAGATCAGCGCGCCTTGGAATTGCTCAAAGGCGCGGTGAAGCGAGACCCGTTCGCCAACCTGGCTGAGCAGGTGTCGAACTTGTTTGCTTTTGCAGTTTTCTGTCTTCATGCAAACAGCCGATACCTCCCCAAACAATGTTTGAAATATATTATACGTCTGGCTGCGATAGGCGTTTCCTATATCGCATCCTAGCGTCGCGATGAAGCTACGCTCTACAGAGGGAAAAACGGCTAAATCATCGCATCGTTGGGTCACTCTTGCTTCTCGCGAGTGCCCAAACTCTTTCGTAACAAATCAGTTACATTCACCGCTTTTCTTCAGATTCCTTCCACGCCAATCACCTTCGAGCTTGCTCCACCTCTCGAGATGAAATCCCCTGCCTCTGCGCAAGCTGATAGTCCCGATACCGTTTTTTCTCCCGCGCCAGGATTGCCTCGAACCTCCTAATCATCCATGGGGAGATATAACCTTTTTCTAGCACAATCTTCTTCACTGGCTCACTCGTTAGGAACCGATACGTCTCCAAAGTGGCATGTTTCTCATCCCAATGTTTCTTGCTCGCCTTAACGATTGAATCCCGGCTTACGAAATAATGATACATCCAGAGTTTCCTTGGGCTCGGCCGATTGTGACGCAGCGACGCTTTCAGCTCTTTGAACGGTTCCGCGGCTTCTTCCCCGGGGTCCGGCTCTTGAGCCGGAAATCGGTCAAAGGCTTCCAGGATGTCGCGGCTTTGAACCATTGAGATCTTGATGCACTCGACAAAAATATCAGCCGCATCGTCCTGAGTTAGCTTTGCATATGATTTATACATTTCGAAATCGGCCTGGTTTCGATTGATTGCGTCAACGTCGTGCCGCTTCCGTGCGGCAGCCAACGCGTCAACCGCCATGTTGTAACGATGATGCGCCTCATACAGCCAATCATGGATCACCGCGGCACGAGTAAAATCGAAGGGAGCGAAACCTGAGACATACCAAAGATTACGCGGGACACTTGCCCCATCAGTGATCCATCTCTTCCGGTTGGATCCGGAAATTGGCCCATCGGAATTTTCCGCGACCACCTTTCTCCTGAAGAGCAGGATCATCCGGCCGATGGGTTGTAAATGCGAACTTCTGATCCTGCTTGGGTTGGAAAAAGAAAAAGATGTTGGGGGCCAGGGCTACCATGCGTGGCTCTCCCGAAAACCGCCCTGTGGTCGGAACTCGATTGTAAGTTGATTGGGTGCTGCAACCAGGAAGACAGAGCAGGACGATGCTCAACAACGCGAAAGCTGATTGGGCGGCACCAGCCGTTCTCCGGCAAATCATCACGGTTTCTTCTCTACTGAAATCATAAGTTCTTCACTAATCACGCTTAAAATACGATATTCGATCTGGGAACCGAGGGGTTTTGGCTCAAAACTGATCGTTGCGGCTGACGCTGATACTATAATAAGCTAGACATCTAACTGACCGGCCTTTGCCGGCTGCCTTCGCCCAACCAACAACTACTCAAATCTTATGGCCCACGTCGTGACCGAGAAATGCAACGGATGCAAGTTTACCGACTGTGTAGAGGTATGTCCGGTTACCTGCTTCTATGAAATGGACAACCAAGTGGTCATTCACCCAGACGAGTGCATTGATTGCACAGCGTGCGTAGACGTCTGCCCCGTCCACGCCATTTATGCAGAAGGAGATCTGCCGTCAGAATTCACTAAGGACACTGAGTTCAATGCGACTGAGGCCAATCGGGTGAAAGATTCGGGTGGACCGCAAATGACGGCTCGGAAAGACCCGCTCCCTGGCGCCTTGGATAGAAAGAAAGCGCTAGGTTATTAAGAGAGAAACATCGAACGCCGAAATTAAGATAGGCCGAGCATGGTGCCGCGGCATTTGTCATTGCCGCAAAAACATTCGTATTGCTTCTTTGCGTCTTTAGTAATCGGTTCGTCGATCTCTAACGAGTAATCGTAAAAGAGTTCTTCGCCTGGTTCGATGTTGCGCATCGCGTAAATGAAAACGCGGTCGTCTTCTTCGATTGCTTCGCAGTTAGGCTCGCAACAATGATTAATCCAGCGCGCTTCATTGCCGCCAATGACCGGATTGATGACTTCGCCGTTTTCTAGTCCGAAATAAAATGTATGCGGATTATCGTGATCGTCTGGAGCCTCTATGCTCGGGACCCTTTGGCCGGTGTACTCAATGATGCGGGCGCCCTTCCGAATGAAGTCGGTTGCGTAAACACCGAGGCCGTGGATCCCTGAATCGGCGACTTTGATGAGAGGACCATGTTTCTGTTTTGGCATGGGGAAGAGAACAAACTGAGAGATGGCGAATTTTCAAGAGCCGAAGCGGGGTTTTGGGACGTGAATGGTGATAGGTGATAGTAAATGGTCGTTAACATCGGGGGGGCTTACTGAAGTCGATAGGCCTCGACCAAGGCGACCCCGGTAGTCTCGCCCTCGCCGCGAACAATCGCGGTGTAGTTTCCAGGCGTGAGAAACGGGGCGACGAGGGTCGCTTCCCGATCGTGGGTCGGAACGAGCTGGGTGGCGCGGACCGCCTGAACTTGCGTATCTCCCCAGTTATCGTTGAACCCGATGACCGCTCCATTTCCGTCGTGGAGTTCGATCGTGGGATTCGGCAAAGGGTCCGCAATCCCTGCATCAGCCAGACTCGGACCAATAGCCCGGACAACTAGAATCGGACTTTCGCCGCTCCCGATTATGAAACTACCTATCATGACGTTATCGTTCGTGCCGACATAACCTCTCGTACTCAAGTTCGCGAGGGTCGAGCTGTTGTTAGGCTCAAGATCGTAGACCTCAACCAAACCGTTACCGATCCCATCATTCCTGCCAGCCAAGGCCGCAGTGTATTTTCCCGGAGGGAGCGTCGCGACGATCGCTGACTCCAGATCGTTTTGGGGCGGAATGCCAGTGGCGATAATTTCCGCTTCTTGAGAATCTCTCCAATCATTATTCGTCAAAATCGTGCTTCCGGTGTCATCGAAGAGGGTGAGAGCCGGGTCTGTCAACGGAGTTGGAACACCACTCGCCGCCAGGGACGGACCGATCCCGCGGATGATCACTTTCTTGCTGACATCGCCCGTCACAATGAATCCAGCGATGGAAACTCGTTCGCCTACGTCGACGAAAAGTCGAGTCGCGATATTTAGAGCCTTAGCTAACGCTGCGGGAGGATTCGTGATTGTCTCGTTGGCTGTTTTGGCAAACTGATAGTGGCCTGCGGTAGTTGGATGAATGCCATCCCAGAAGAAAAACTGATCGGGGTTAACAGGATTACCCTGAGCGGACCCAATGGTGTTACTAAAACCATAATGAGAGGGATCGCTGAAAAACCGGATCGCGGTTGACCAGAAATCGACGCGATAGATCATAGGCGCGCCCCGCCAACCAAGACTACTCATAAGTCCATCAAGATCCGCGTTGAGTTCCACTCGATAGTTGGCAGAGGCAGTATTAAGTGACGCCACTCGTTCCGGAGCGATTCCTGGAGCGTCCCCGAGAGGCATCAAGTTTGGCACGAGAATACTTTGTGCGCCCGCAGTGACGAGACGGCTAACCAACGCGGTGGTGCGAGTCGCCGTTTCGATCACACTCATCGCGCTATCATCGCGGAGAAGATCATTGGTCCCGCCCCAAACGATATAAAGAGCGCCAGGGTCAATTGCATGCTCGGCGAAGTAATCGTCGATTTGCTTGCCCATGTTATCGAGAACGATCGAGACTTCGCCCATCGGGGTAATAACGACTGTTTCCTGTCTGGTCCCATTTTCCGTCGTCGCGCCGCCAAAGGCATAATCTGTACCGCCAGCCAGGCTGTTCGTCGCGACTGATGTACCTAGAAAAATTCGGGCGAGTTGTTCATGCCACACGCCATCATAACTGGTCGACGCTGGAGAAGTCGCATCGCTGTTGGTGTAGCGACCATCGCTGTAATTAAATACGATACCTGGAAAATCGACCATGCCGGCTGTGACATCGTGTGTTCGATCACGAACATTTCCGGTGTCGGAGAAACTGTCGCCAAAGACGATAAGCTGGGTGAACGAGGGCGGGGTTTGAGCGAGAAGCGGAGCAGCATTGCAATCGCACAGTCCGACGAAGAGGAGAAGAAGAAAGAAGGGAGAACGGTTAACGCCCAACATCATGTGACAAGGTAAACGCCGAACGATCAACTTCCAACGTTGAACCATTAACACTCGAAACATGGAGAGATTCGAGATTGGCGCACGCGGAAAAGGATGGGTGTGCGAATTACTGGTAACGGCAAAGAATTCTGTGCGGTGGTGATTTAACTAACGAAAGGGACACGAGTATGGCTCAATGTGAACTTTGTGGAAATGATTATGACAAAAGCTTCGAAGTGATTGCAAATGGTGATCGCCACGTTTTCGATAGCTTTGAATGCGCGATCCAGGTAATGGCTCCAACCTGCCCGCACTGCGGCTGCCGAATCATCGGCCATGGCGTGGAAGAGAGTGGCAAGATCTTCTGCTGTGTCCATTGCGCGAGAGATCGAGGACGAACGAAACTAAAAGATCGCGCGTGATCGACACAGAGTGTCGACGTTAAACGCCTAAACGTGGTCTCTTCGAATGAGATATACCTAACGAGATCTTCTTGCCCGAGTCCGAGCGGCTTTCTTTGCCGATGCAGACCTTTGGACGCGGCTGCGACTGCGAGCCGCGGATCGTGCCTGCCGTGAAAGCGCTCTTCTCGACGCAGCAGAACGACCTTCACGACGAAGGGCGCGGGTTGCCGCGCGCGAACGTGTTCGCGATGGTTTCCTCCGCGCGCTCGTTCGACCTTTCTTCAAATCCCGTTTCGCCTGGCGTCGGGTCCGCGACGAAGCACCATTTTTCTTTGGCGCCGGTAGCCTTACACCGGCCCGTCGAGCTTTCGACAGTCCGATAGCAATCGCTTGTTTACTGGATCGCGCGCCATGTTTGCCTTCGCGAATGTGTTCCATTTCCTCGCGGACAAATTCCCCGGCTTGTGTAGAAGCTGATTTCCCTTCGCGTTTGTCTTCACGCGCCCGTTCGATGGTTTCCTGTTCTGGCATAATACTTTCCCTCCTCGTACCTATACGCTCTATACGCTCGTGAGCGCTAAAACGGTTTTATTGCGCTTTATCCAAGTGCGAATGGGGACGAACCGAACAGAAACACGAAATGCGCTTCCTTAATTCCAATGCAGCCGTTAGCCTCGCTCCGCTATGAGCCGACGAATCTTAATCTGTCTTTGTCTAACTATTGGCTGCTCGATTGTTCTGGCTGAAGATCCTCCTTCGACCCCGACCGATGCTGCAAGTGCAGCCGCAAGTGAAGCGTCACTAAAAGAGCTTCTCGAGGTAGCAAAAGCCCGCAAAGTGCTCGACACCATGCTCGAGCATGTCGACCAAGTGATGAAGCAGGCCATGCTGGAAGCGACTAGCGGAAAACCTGTTTCAGCGAAAGTGCAAAAGCATATCGACAAACTCGAGGCCGATTTAAAGGCACTGTTTAAGGAAGAATGCAGTTGGGAGAAAATGGAACCGATTTACCTGCGCATTTATCAGAAATCGCTAACCCAACAAGAGGTTGATGGGATGATCGCGTTTTACAAGACGCCCGCCGGAAAGGCGGTGATGGATAAAATGCCGATCATTCTTCAGAATAGCATCGAAGAGATGAAACAAATGATGGGCCCGATGATGCAGCGATTGCAACGGATGCAGCAGGAAGTGAGGACCGAGATGAAAGAGGAGGAGAAAGAAAAGAAGGGGTGAGCGGGAGCTGAACGCTCAATGAATAAGGGCCGTTGAAGTAATTGTTGTGTAGGCTTGCGGACCGGCTGTGCGCAATTGTTGATTCGCCCAGTGACTTGTCAGCGCACAGCAGCCGAACGTCGTTTAGCTCGAGTAGTATCTGATTTTGCGTTCCGCCCACTTGGATATTCTCATTCGGGCGCGAAGGAGGTGCCTGAGGAGTGAGAGTTCGCCGGCGGTTTTTTGTCTTGCGGCCTGCCATATCTGCTAATTCGCGCGCGAACGGTCAATCAGTTCTCAGTTATTGATTGCAGCCGCATTTCGCCACCTCCGGCGCTGCATCTCTCTCCCTTAATTCGCTACGTCACTAAATCGCTGATTCGCGAGGGCGACATTACGGACTCGGGGCCGAGGTAGTGGTCGTTGTCGTGCTTTGGGTCTTTCGATCCGCAGGTTGAATGACGGTAGTGTTGCTTTCCGTTTTCTTCTCCCCCGGCGGATTCACGATTGTCGTATTGCTCTCGGTTTTTTTCTCGGCTGGTGGATTGACCGTAGTGGTTTTTTGCTCACAAGCAGCCAGAATGGCGGCGCCAGCCAAAATGCAGATTAGTTTTTTCATAAGTGTAATGTGCGTGCCTGCTTCTGAATCGTAGAAGGGCTCTTCTTCGGCCCTGTGTTGAAGGCAGAGATGCAAGCTTTCCAGGGGAAATCCGCTGTAGGAAAAATCCTCAAATTTAAATCAGAAAATGACGCGCAGAGGACAACCGAGCTGCGATTTTGATTCGTATGAGGACGAAAAGGTTTCAGCGCAACGGATCTATTAACGGCAGTGAACCACAAGCCAGAAGCGTCAGTCGCCGATCATTCTTGGGCACAACTTTAGCAGGCGGAGCTGCGCTTTACGCGGGCGGACTCGATTCGCTCACTAACTCCGAATCGTTGGAGTCACCCGATTCGGTGAATTTCCTGGAGAAGACCATCCCAGAACTTCAGGAGCTAATGAATTCGGGAGCGCTGAGTAGTTTCAGGCTCACGCTTGGTTATCTCGGGCGAATCCGCGATATGAACCAGCAGTTGCGTGCGGTGATTCAAACCAATCAACTGGCGATTGCCATCGCCTTGCAACGCGATTTTGAACGTCGTCATGGCCACATTCGTGGCCCGCTCCATGGGATTCCCGTGATTGTGAAGGATAACATCGCGACACGTGACCTCATGCAAACCACTGCCGGGTCCCTCGCTCTGTTTGGAAGCAGAGTGCCGGCAGATGCGACGGTCGTTCATCGCATGCGCGCTGCCGGGGCAGTGATTCTCGGAAAGGCGAATCTTTCTGAGTGGGCCAACTTCCGCGGGTTCGCACCGTTCAACGGATGGAGTGCACGCGGAAGGTTCACACGCGATCCCTACCTCCTCGATTTCGATCCGTGCGGCTCAAGTTCCGGTTCCGGCGTGGCAGCGGCGGCAAATTTCTGTTCTACAACAGTCGGCACAGAAACAGATGGATCGGTCGTTTGCCCGTCAGGAAACAATCTCTGTGTCGGCCTTAAACCGACCGTTGGGTTGGTTTCACAGGATGGCATCATTCCGATTGCGCATAGTCAGGACACCGCCGGCCCGATGTGCAGGACAGTTACAGACGCGGCAATAATGTTGAACGTCCTGAAGTCACCTTTTGGTCCGGTGATCGGTCAAGATCTCCCGCCCGATTACACCGTGTTCTTAAAGCGCGGTACGCTTAACGGTGCGCGGATTGGCGTAGACGAACGTTATTTCACCGAAGATTACGGCGGCGAACCCGACTTAGTCGCTGTGGCCCAACAAGGCATAGATGCGATGGAAAGTCTCGGGGCGACGATCGTGCCGACGGATACGGGCGATCCGTTCGCGAATAATTTTCAGTTCTATGATGATGAGCTTCTGGTGTTGCTCTATGAATTCAAGGGACAGATCGCGCAATACCTCGCAACCTTATCGCATACTTCGCAACGCTCACTGGCGGACCTGATCGCGTTCAACATCGCGCATTGCCGTCAGGAGATGAAATACTTTGGTCAAGAGATCTTCGAGATGTCACAGGCCACAAGTGGCAATCTGATGGATCCCGAATATCTGGAGGCGAGAATGCGAAATCTGGAGTTTGCGCGTGGCGGAATAGATAATGCGCTGCAGCAAGGCAATCTGGATGCCATCGTGGCACCGACATATAGTTTCGCTTCTTCCCCCGCTGCGGTTGCAGGTTATCCCGATCTTTCGATTCCTGTCGGTCTAACGCCTGAAGGGAAACCAGCGGGGCTGTGGATGTACAGTGGATTCTTGGCTGAACCAACGCTGCTCGGTCTCGCCTATGATCTCGAACAGGAAATTAATCCGCGGAGTCAGCCTCAATTTCTGGGAATGGTGCCGCCGGAACCACCGGATGCCGGAATTTGCGATGCGCCGTTGCGGCCGGTGCCAAGCGAAAGACGGTTGCCGTATCACTTTGGGACAGGGAAACCGTTCAGACGATGAAATCGTTTGAATCGTTAGGTTGTTAAACGGTAACGCAGATGATGTAGCTGCAGATTTCCAAATCTGCCGAGTGTTGGAACTGATTCAGGCGCTGAGCTGATTATTACGTTCGAGAATCGTGATTCGTGAATCAGAATCGCGCGGAAATCTTCTGGAAATAGCCCAGCGTTTTAACGCTGGGAAAATCGTCCCACAAAAGAACTTCAGTCCCTTTAGGGACGAAAGAATCGCGGCGAGGTATAAGGCGTGACAGAGCAAATGACGGTTCTGTCGTCCCTGAAGGGACTGCATTATTTACTACCCGGTTTCCCAGCGCCAAAGCGATGGGCTATTTTCAGAAGAAAGAATGGTTGCCCACGAATGTTGTTCGAGATTGAACCGCGGATTGGCCTCTGTAGCGCAGACTTCTAAGTCTGCTGTATCGCAGATTTCCAAATCTGCAGAGCGCGGATTGCAGCTACGCTTTGCCGGCTTGGGAGGCCGCGATACAGCAGGTTTGGAAACCTGCGCCACAGTGCTCGCCGGCTATGGCAGGCGATACGCTTCGACCAGGGCTACACCTGTCGAGTTATCCTTACCACGAACGATCGCGGTATAATTGCCGGTCGTGAGGAAAGGAGCAACGATTACTGATTCGCGGTCGTCAGTCGGAACAAGTTGGACTGCACTCACAGCCTGAAGCTGGCTTTCATTCCAATTATCGTTGAAACCGATCGTCGCACCGTTGCCATCATGCAGCTCAATCGTTGGATCGAGAAGCGGTTCTGCAATCCCCATGGTCGCTAAACTTGGACCAATCGCGCGTACGACCACGATCGGGGTGTCTCCGCTCGAAATGATAAGGCTTCCGATCAACACGTTATCGTCAACGCCGACGAACCCGCGTGTGCTCAAGTTCGCAAGCGTAGTATTGTCACCAGGCTGAAGATCATAAACCTCAACAAGTCCATTCCCAGTGGTGTTATCCCGGCCAGCGAGGGCCGCAGTGTAGTTTCCGGGAGGAAGGACGGCAACGATCGCAGCCTCGAGCGGGTCTTGTGGAGGAATGCCAGTCGCGGTGATTTCGGGACCCTGCGTATCCTGCCAGTTATCGTTCGACATTAAGGCGGTTCCATTTCCATCGAACAAGGCGAGGACTGGATCAGCCAAAAGATTGGGAACACCGAACGCGCTAAGTGATGGGCCGATTCCGCGGATGATAACTCTCTTGGGCAAATCACCGGTAATCACAAACCCAGCGATAGAGATTCGTTCGCCAACATCAACAAAGACTCGAGTCGCGATATTTACCGCCTTGGCCAAAGGGGTCGGCGGGATAGTGATCGAATCATAAGCGGCTTTCGCAAGTTGATAATGACCGGAGGTAGTAGGATGAACATCGTCCCAGAACAAATATTGATCCGGGTTCACTGACTGATCCTGCGCTACTCCCGTTGTATTAGTGAATCCGAATCGAGCAGGGTCACTGAAAAATCGGATTCCACCTGCCCAGATATCGGGGCGATAAATTGTGGGAGTAATACCCTGCGTGGCGAGATCGGCGAGGAGCTGATCCAGATCCTGATTCAACATCTGCCGATAATTCGCGGACGCTTCATTGAGAGCAACCATTCGAGCTGGATCGGCAAGGTATCTCGGAATATCACCGAGGGGCGGAACATTGGGTACCAAAATGTGGCGCGCCCCGGCGGTCGCGAGACGGCCGGCCAAAGCCGTCGCGCGTGCCGCTGTCGCGGTAACGTTCTCCGGGGAATCGTCGTTACGGAGATCGTTCCCGCCACCCCAAACTACATAAAGCGCATTCGAATCAGCTGTTGGGTGAGAGGTAAGATAATCGTTCACTTGTTTGCCCATGTCGTCGATCGTGATGGTGATGTCGCCGAATGGTGTTTGGACGGCGACTTCATCGTGGGTGCCGTCATTTGTTGTCGCTCCACCGAAGGCGAAATTGAGCCCACCACCGAGACTAAAAGAGGCGGCCGGGATACCCAAGAATGTGCCCGCAAGCTGTTCGTGCCAAACACCGAGGAACATGTTTGAACCAGGGTCGGTATCACCATCGTTCGTGAACCGGCCATTGCTGTAGTTAAAAGTGTGACTGGGGTAATCAACGAGGCCGCCACTTTCTTCGTCCGTCCTTTCGCGAACATTTCCGGTATCGGAAAGACTATCGCCAAAGACAACGATCTGGGTAAACGGAGGTGCTTGCTCTTGAGCGATTGCGGATGAGTCAGCGGCGCAGAGCAAAGCGAGCGCGAGAACTAAGTTCAAAATG
>Ga0207701_10006272_pt1 | contig 11890 bp, 12 predicted proteins | sample KBSSwiSSwithPhiX_FD_184294 | JGI IMG/M metagenome (GOLD analysis project Ga0207701, IMG submission 184294) | Switchgrass rhizosphere bulk soil microbial communities from Kellogg Biological Station, Michigan, USA, with PhiX - S5 (SPAdes) (version 2) | ecosystem: Environmental > Terrestrial >...
CCTGCTCCCAGTAATAATAAACCCCATTTTAAACTTCTGAATGGCGCAGGACGAAACATTTTGTCCTTAGGATTCATTCCCTTTTCGATCATTGCAAGGTTTTCTTTCTTAAAGAGATAAACGACTCCAAAAACCATTGCGAAAAAAGAGATGGGGATTAGTATTGCCACCATCATTTCCGATCCATGCATAAAATAAATTTTTATAATTAGTAAATTGTTTCCTGTTCTTTTAGACTACATGCCTTAACTCCAGGTTACAGCCAGTAAAGAACTTTTAATTAAATGATCTGGAACTATGACTACAGGCTTTATCGAAGGGTTACATGCAACCGTTTTTTCTTATGCCTGCTAACACTATATTATGGGAGAAATTAGGTCTAACTTTATTGTAACCAAAATCCATCTTTGGTAGTCTTAGTTATTGAATGTCAACCGGACTTGGTGATAATGAGATCATAAGCAGGGTGCTTAAGGGTGAGCAGAATGCCTATGCTGAACTGGTAAATCGTTACCAGGCTTACGTCTTTACACTCACCTTACGGATGATCAAGAGCCGTGAGGATGCGGAAGAAGTGGCGCAGGATGTTTTTATAAAAGCCTATCGTTCGTTGGCTGATTTCAGGGGTGAGTCGAAATTCAGCACCTGGCTTTATACCATTGCAAACACAACCAGCATCACTTTTTTAAGAAAAAAGAAGCTGGATGTGCATTCATTGGATAACGAAAAAGTGTTTGAAGTTGCAGATAGTAAGGATTCAGGTTTCAGGGCAAACCTGGTGGAACAGAAATCAAGGGTAAATATGGTGAATGAAGCTATCGCTATGTTGAGTCCCGATGATGCTGAGATAATAACCTTGTTTTATAAAGCTGAACAAAATCTTGAAGAGATAAGCAGGATACTTAGGCTTGAAACAAATACGGTGAAGGTGAGATTGCATCGTGCAAGAACGAGGTTGAAAGAAAAAATGGAAAAGAATTTTAGTGAAGAAGTAAAAAACATTTATTAAAACTGTGTTGTATGAACCAGGAACAAAATATTGAACAACAATTGTGGGCTTATATTGATGGAATTTCTTCAACAGAAGAAAGTACTTCCATTGAAAAATTGCTGCAAAGCAATCTTGAGTGGAAAAACAAATACCACGAACTGATGGGGATCCATCAATTGATGAATACTGCCGAATTGGAACATCCTTCCATGCGTTTTACAAAAAATGTAATGGAAAAAATTACCCAGTATCATATTGCGCCAGCAACTAAAAATTATATCAATAAAAAGATCATCTGGGGTATTGCCGGTTTTTTCTTCACATTAATTACCGTTTTTCTTATTTATGGATTTTCACAAGTTGAATGGACATCAGCAACTGATTCAAAATATGCAATCGACTTTTCACGTGTTTCGCAAGTTGATTTTAGCAAGATATTCAACAACAATTTTGTAAATGGTTTTATGATGGTGAACGTGTTGCTTGGTCTTGTGTTGCTTGACAGGGTACTTGCCAACAAAAGAAAAAAGTTTCAGAAACAAACCTGATCGCAGCTTATTAGAATTTAAAAATCAAAACCAGTTTGTTAAAGTTGATTAGTGATAATATTTCACTAAGTCCGGTATGCCCTTCCTGTTTCCAGGAGGGGCTTTATTTTACTCATGAAGACAGTTTAATACTCAGGCTAAAAAGGTAACTTCGTTCTATTAAGAATAACTATGGATATCAAAAACAACATCCTTGAAACGATCGGTAATACTCCTCTGATAAAGTTGAATAAAATCACTAAAGATTTCCCTTGCACGGTGGCTGCAAAGGTTGATTATTTTAATCCGGGTAACTCGATCAAAGATCGCATGGCTGTAAAGATGATCGAAGTAGCAGAAAAAGAAGGAAAGCTAAAACCAGGAGGAACTATTATCGAAGGAACATCAGGAAACACAGGAATGGGATTAGCACTGGCAGCCTCCGTTAAAGGTTATAAATGCATTTTTGTAACCACAGATAAGCAATCCAAAGAAAAAGCAGATATTTTAAAAGCAGTTGGAGCCGAAGTAATAGTTTGTCCAACAAATGTTTTACCCGAAGATCCACGCAGCTATTATAGCGTAGCTAAAAGATTAGCGTTTGAAGTTCCAAATTCATTTCATTGTAATCAATATGATAACCTTGCAAACCGTCAGGCTCATTATGAATCCACCGGTCCGGAAATATGGAACCAAACTGATGGAAAGATTACACATCTTGTTTGCACAGCAGGAACAGGTGGTACAGTTACCGGTACTGCCATGTTTTTAAAAGAAAAAAATCCCAACATACAAGTATGGGCCATTGACGTATATGGTTCATTACTTACAAAATATTTCCGCACCGGAGAAGTAGATATGAATGAAGTGCATCCTTATATCAGCGAGGGCTTTGGTGAAGATTTTGTGCCTAAGAATTATGATATGAAATGGATAGATCATTTTGAACAGGTAACAGATAAAGATGGTGCCATCATGGCACGTCGTTTAGCAAAAGAGGAAGGGATGTTTTGCGGATACAGTGCAGGCAGTTGCATACAGGGATTAATGCAATTAAAGAATCGCTTAAAAAAAGATGATCTTGTAGTTTGTATATTTCATGATCATGGTAGCAGGTATGTAGCTAAAGTGTACAATGATCAATGGATGATAGAACGTGGATTTCTTGATGTAAAAACATTCAAGGACATAATAAGTAGCCGTACCGGCAAACAAAAACTTGTTACTGTTCAGCCAACTCAAACAGTATCAGAAGCTGTTGACCTGATGAAAAAATTTGACATTGAAAATATTCCCGTCATGAATGGCAACGGACCTGTTGGCGCTATTAGTGAAAATGGTTTATTCAAAAAGATCTTTTCAAATCCTCATATAAAAAATGATACGATTGAGAAAGTAATGGAGCCCTCCTACCCGCTTGTTGAATTTAACACGCCGGTTGAAAAGCTCAGCACCCTGATCAATAAAGAAAATGGTGCGGTACTGAGCAAAGATGAAGCTGGCAATTATCATATCGTCACTAAATATGATGTGATACAGGCATTAGGAAAATAATCCAAACACTACTCTAACATCTGTTCGTGAAAATGAGTTTATAAATCAATTATCTTGCGACCCCATTGAAAATTGCCTGCCGGGATTTTATCATGAAACAAAAAACAAATGAGTAAGTACAAAGCCGGGGTTTTATTCGGCGAAGAATTAGAAGCACTTTACAATGATGCTAAGAAAAACCAGTTTGCATTACCTGCTGTAAATACGATCGGAACAAATACCATCAATGCAGTTCTTGAAACTGCCGCAAAAGTAAATTCACCTGTCATCATCCAATTCTCAAATGGCGGCGCACAGTTTATTGCTGGTAAAGGAATGCCTAATGACAAAATGCAGGCAAATATTTCCGGTGGAATCTCCGGTGCATTGCATATTCATAACGTAGCAAAATACTATGGAGTGCCTGTTGTATTACACACAGATCATGCTGCTAAAAAATGGTTACCATGGATCAGTGGGTTGATCGATGCAGGCGAACAATATTTCAAAGAAAAAGGACAACCACTTTTTAGTTCACACATGCTTGACCTGAGTGAAGAACCAATTGAAGAAAACATTTATACTTCAGTTGAGTTTTTCAAAAGAATGAAACCGCTGGGTATGGGAATTGAAATTGAATTGGGGGTTACCGGTGGTGAAGAAGATGGCGTTGATAACAGTGATGTTGAAAATTCAAAGCTTTATACACAACCGGAAGATGTCTCCTACGCATTCAAAGAATTGAGTAAGGTTGGAAAAATGTTCACTGTAGCTGCGGCATTTGGAAACGTTCATGGTGTTTATAAACCAGGCAATGTGGAATTGCGTCCCGTGATCTTAAAGAACAGCCAGGATTATATTGAAAAAGAATTAAAGACAGCACCTCAGCCTGTTTATTTCGTATTTCATGGTGGTAGTGGTTCACCTCAACACCAGATCCGTGAGGCGATCGGTTATGGCGCTATCAAAATGAATATTGATACCGATCTGCAATGGGCTTTCTGGGATGGTGTTTTAAACAATTACAAAAAGAATGAAGGTTATCTGCAAGCCCAGCTTGGAAATCCTGAAGGAGAAGATAAACCTAATAAAAAACATTACGACCCACGTGTATGGCTGCGTAAAGGTGAAGAGGCATTTGTAAAACGCCTTGAAGTAGCTTTTGAAGATCTGAACTGTATTAACAGGAACGCTTAACCTCTCGCATTAATATTTCACGCAAAGGCGCTAGGGCGCAAAGTTTAAATCTTAAATTTTAAGTCGGTCTGCGCCTTTACGTCTTTGCGTGCATTCGCTTTTTCCTTATTTAGGAAACAATTAATACAACAGTCCACTAAATCAGTGTGATAAATACGATAATTTTATACCCTCGCCATTAAACTAAAGGCATGGAAAAAGAATTTTACAAGTTCATTTATCAGCAACAGAAAGACACCGAAACCGTACCACCCAATGAAGAAATTGCAACCTGGGTAAATGATCTCATTTGCCTTTTATTTCCTGAAAAATCTGATATCAATCTTTCATCTGAAAAAGAAGTTGAATTACGGTTTAGCGATATAAGATCAGAATTGATAAATTTATTAGATGCTACAAGTGGATGCATGACGAATGGTAATAAAGAAAAAGCAGATCGTTTCTTCAGCAATACACCTGAACTATATCGAATTCTAAATACAGATATTGAAGCATTACTCGCCGGTGATCCCGCTGCAAGAACACGATTTGAAATAATAAGAGCCTATCCTGGTTTCTATGCTATTTCATTTTATCGCATAGCACACGCATTGTTCGATCTTAATATTCCTTTGCTTCCACGTATCATTACTGAATATGCACATTCAAAAACTGGAATAGACATTCACCCCGCCGCAGAGATCGGGGAACATTTTTTTATCGATCATGGCACGGGCATCGTAATTGGCGAAACAACTATCATTGGTGATCATGTAAAACTTTACCAGGGAGTAACGTTGGGCGCCTTAAGCGTTGATAAAGCAATGGCTTCAGTAAAAAGACATCCAACTGTTGAAGATCATGTTATCATATATTCCGGTGCAACTATTCTTGGTGGAGAAACAATTATTGGACATAACAGTATCATTGGTGGGAATGTATGGCTCACCAAAAGTGTTCCCTCCTGCTCCACAGTTTATCATCGTCCCGATATTGAGGTTGTAGAACAAATTAAATCCTGATCATGGCAAGCATTATAGATTTGGTAGGCAATACACCAATGGTGGAGATAAAAAAATTAAACCCCAACCCAAAGGTTAGGATGTATGCAAAACTGGAAGGTGATAATCCCGGTGGAAGTGTAAAAGATCGTCCTGCATTGAATATGATCCGTTCTGCATTAGAAAGAGGCGATATAAAACCCGGGGCTAAATTAATTGAAGCAACAAGCGGTAACACAGGTATTGCATTAGCAATGATCGCAAGATTGTATGATCTAGAAATTGAATTAGTGATGCCATCAACATCAACAAGGGAACGGACACTAACGATGGAAGCATTCGGCGCTAAGGTCACCTTGCATGATAATATTGAAATTTGTCGCGACTATGCCGAAGAGAAAGCAGCAAAAGGTGAATTTTTTATTTTGAACCAATTTTCAAACCCCGATAATTATAAAGCACATTATAAAACCACCGGCCCTGAAATTTGGAAAGACACCAACCAGGGCATTACTCATTTTGTAAGTTCTATGGGAACAACAGGAACCATCATGGGCTGTTCAAGATTTTTTAAAGAAAAAAATCCTTCCATTCAGATCGTTGGTTGCCAACCAACAGAAGAATCTTCTATCCCCGGTATACGCAGGTGGCCCAAGGAATACTTGCCGAAAATTTTTGAACCGGAAAGAGTTGACCGTGTAATGGACGTATCACAGGAAGAAGCAACTCAAATGGCAAGACAATTGGCAAAGGTCGAAGGAATATTTGCAGGTATGAGCAGTGGTGGTGCCGCTTCAGCTGCTATACGTTTGGCCAAAGAGGTCAAATCAGGTGTTATCGTCTTTATTACATGTGATAGAGGTGATCGCTATCTTAGTAGTAATTTGTTCGGGTAAATTTTTCCTGAGAATGAGGAGAAATTTTAAAATCAATCAATGTAGAAAAATTTATATTCTGAATCACAATGCAAGTGCATGGTTTTTGTGGTATTATTTTCATGTTTCTTACTCCGCCAACCTTAGAAGAGCTAAAAGAATCAGATTTGCCTGACTTGTTGGATATGCTATCAAATCAATCAATAGAATATAGTCGCATAATAAAGCTCGAAGGAATTACTTCAAAAAGCAATGCAATAAGGGAATTGATCCTTAATATTCAAACAGCTATAGAAAGTAAAAAAAGATCTGAAAAATCAAAAATTACCGGATAGCATTTATTTCACCTTGTATTTACTTGCCCTTACCTTTGTCCCAAACAGTCGTTAGCGATTGATAATTTATATTACCCGTTAAACCATTAACTATGTTTACTACAGCAATGAACAAGATCACTGAGCTTCTCGGGGATAACGCAGAATATTTATTGAATCATGAGTGCAAGACGATCTCAAAAGAAAAGATTCATTTGCCCGGGCCTGATTTTGTGGATCGGATCTGGATCAAGAGTGATAGAAATCCTCAAGTGCTACGCAATCTTCAATTAATGTATAACACGGGAAGGTTATCGAATACAGGTTATTTATCTATCCTTCCAGTTGACCAGGGAATCGAACATAGCGCCGGCGCATCGTTTGCCAAAAACCCAATCTATTTTGATCCAGAAAATATAATCAAGCTGGCTATTGAAGGTGGTTGCAATGCAGTTGCTACAACATATGGTGGCCTAGGTTTTCTTTCGAGAAAATATGCTCATAAAATTCCTTTCATTGTTAAAGTGAATCATAATGAGTTTCTAACCTACCCAAATAAGTTCGATCAAATAATGTTTGCATCTATTAAATCAAGTTGGAATTTAGGCGCTGCTGCTGTAGGTGCTACGATCTATTTTGGCAGTGATGAATCAGCAAGACAAATACAGGAAGTAAGCAAAGCATTTGAGATGGCGCATGAACTTGGAATGGCAACGATCCTTTGGTGTTATTTAAGAAACCCTGCATTCAAAACAAAAGAAAAAGATTTTCATGTGTCGGCTGATCTTACAGGACAAGCAAATCATTTGGGTGTAACAATAGAAGCAGATATCATTAAACAAAAACTTCCCGAAAACAATGGCGGCTATCTTGCATTGAATACAAAAGAATCTGCTTACGGTAAAAATGATCCACGCATTTATTCTGAACTAACCTCTGATCATCCAATTGATCTCTGTCGCTACCAGGTTGCTAATTGTTATATGGGTCGGGCAGGATTAATTAATTCCGGCGGCGCATCGTCAGGTGCAAGTGATAAAACAGAAGCGGTAACTACCGCAGTAATTAATAAAAGAGCCGGAGGTATGGGATTGATCAGCGGCCGTAAAGCATTTCAGCGTCCCATAAAAGAAGGAGTTGAAATTTTGAATGCAATACAGGATGTATATCTGGATAATGATATCACCATCGCATAATAAAAAAACACTTTATTCATAGACTATTTGCCTGAAAGATAAAATGTTGTTTTTTTGACATTATTTGGCTAAAAAATCATCATAAGTGGCAACTTTTGTTTTAGCGATACCGATATGACAAAAAATCTACACTCGCTAAAACATATTTATGAAAAAAGGCCTTCTGGTTATTCTTGTATCATTTCTTTTAATTGCATCATGTAGTAAAAGCAGCGGCGATGGTGGTGGAGGCGGCAGCACAGGTGGCGGCGGTAGCACCACTATTAATTGCACGGGTGTAGCCAGTGCCTTTGCAGCTGACGTTAAGCAAATCATTCAATCAACTTGCGCAACAGATGCAACATGTCATGGAACTGGTAGTATAAATGGTCCCGGTCCATTGCTTACATACGCACAAATCTCCGGTGCAGCAAGCTTGATCAAACCTGCAATAGCTAATGGAACTATGCCAAAGACCGGAACACTGACAACAGCACAAAAAAATTCTATCATCTGCTGGATCAATAGTGGTACACCTAACAATTGATTTTACAAGACTAGTATCATTATATGAGTGCCTCTTTCAAATAGGAGGCATTTTTGTTTTGTAGCCAGCAAGAATAATTCTATCAGGCTTCTGTTGCGACACTCCATTCAGGTTTCTCTTCGCTATTCAACAATACGTCGCAGTTTACCCAGAGCGAAGCGAAGGGTCGCACTCTTCATCGTTCCGTAATTTGTTCAACAATTTCTCGCAGCGTTCGCTGCGAGAATAAAACATTGCAACCTTCGTTTCTTTACGTTTGCTGGGTGAAATAGGGAGCCGAATAGAATTGTTGTAGTATAAGAGTGCGACGCAACAGAAGTTGACCAGGGAAACAAATGACGGGAGAATAATAACGCTCGTTAACTTTCAACTTTAAACCCAAAAACCTCAAATCACAGATTCCCTATATTTGTGACCACTCAAAACTTTTTGCATGGCAAAACAGGTAGAAGATTTTGATTCCAATCTGGCTGGTGAAGAAGGAAAAGAATCGACAAGGACAAGCTGGTTCAAACGAATTAGAAAAGGGATATTGACGGGCACGCATGAGAAAAAGGAAACTCCTGAGGGTTTATGGACCAAATGCCCCGAATGCAATTTTATTTGCACATCAAATGAACTGAAAGAAAATCTTTTTGTTTGCCCGAAATGCAGTTACCACCACCGCATCGGCAGCGAAGAATATTATTCAATTCTCTTTGATGATAATCAATACGAAGAACTGTTTGAAAATATTCTTAGTAAAGATTATTTGGAGTTCACCGACCTGAAACCTTATAAAAAAAGACTGGAAGAGATCTGGAGTAAAACAGACCTGAAGGATTCGATGCGGGTAGCGGTAGGAAAAGTTGCTGGTAATGACATTGTAATTGCTTGTATGGATTTTGAATTCATCGGTGGCAGTTTGGGAAGTGTGATGGGAGAAAAATTTTCAAGAGCCGTCGATTATTGCATTAAACATAAAATGCCCTACATGGTGATCTCAAAAAGTGGTGGTGCAAGAATGATGGAAAGTGCTTTCTCACTTATGCAGCTTGCAAAGACAAGCGGCAAGCTTTCTCAATTAAGTGATGCAAAAATTCCATATATATCTTTTTTAACTGACCCTACATTCGGGGGTATCTCTGCCTCCTTTGGCATGTTGGGCGATTTGAATATCGCCGAACCCGGTGCATTGATCGGCTTTGCTGGTCCAAGAGTTATTAAAGAAACAATTAAAAAAGATCTGCCTCCCGGTTTTCAACGCAGTGAGTTCATCCTTGAACATGGCTTCCTCGATTTTATCGTTCCAAGAAAAGAGCTGAAAGATAAAATGACGAAAGTGTTATGGATGTTTAAGAATTAAATTTGTTATCTCCAGCCAAAGGCTGGAGTAATTCAGCCACAGCAAATAATGGAAATTAAAAATCGTTCAGCTTTTCATGAATATTTTTTCGACAATAAATATGTCGCAGGCGTTGTATTAACAGGAACGGAAGTGAAATCATTAAGAGAAGGAAAGGCAAGTTTCAATGATAGTTATTGCATCATTCATAAAGGAGAGATGTGGCTAAAAAGCCTGCACATTGCAGAATATTCTCACGGCACTACAAATAATCACGATCCAATAAGAGACCGAAAATTACTTTTACAAAAAAGAGAAATAACCAAAATAGAAGGGAAGCTGAAAGAAAAAGGATATACATTGATCCCTCTTCGGATCTTTTTTAATGAAAAGAATCTAATTAAAGTTGAAATTGGGCTTGGTAAGGGCAAAAAACTTCACGACAAACGGGAAACCATCAAAAAACGTGATGTAGAGCGGGAAATGAAAAGATTCATTAAGTAATTTTACAGATAAACCTGCGTTATAACTTAAGCACAGTTTTTGAATAATCTTTCTGTTCCATGAAAAAACCATTTCTCCTTATATTATTACTTCTTTCCTTTTATCTGCAAATCTTTTCTCAATCGCCCAAAGGCTACTGGTATGGAACTGCAAATGTAAAACTGCGCAACTCTTACAGCAATTATTTGGTGGAACTGATCCTGGAACATGATAAGAACAATGTAAAAGGAGTGCTGAATTATTTTTTTAAAAATACTTACAGGAGCGTCCCGGTTCGCGGAACTTATAATTCAAGCACTCGATTAATATACATTTCCAATATCCCTGTTTCTTATTATGGTTCTTATTATAATCGTGATGTCGATTGTGCAATGAATCTCCAGGCAACGTTGCGGGTTTCTCAAGTAAACTCTGTACTGAAAGGTTCTTTTATAAGCAAACCGGAATATAAATATACCTGCCCTGAAATCTTATTTACTCTTACACTGAGTACTGATTCTCTGAAACAGGATTCAATAATACATGCTATAAAAATACTTAAAGAAACCTACCAGGTTTGGCGACCTTCTGAGGCTGATACAATAGCCACTGTAACAATTCAACCTCGAAACGTGGTTAATTATGTTGTGAGCAATGAATATAAAGAACGAGAAAAAGTTGTCGCTGATGAACTTATTGTCGAATCAGATACATTGAAAGTAGATTTTTATGATAATGGTGAAATAGATGGAGATTCTATTTCTGTTTTTTATAACGATAAGTTGATCGCATTTAACCGAATGCTTAGCACCCGTTCAGTTCACTTTGAGATCCCCCTTGATTCAACAAAAGAGATAAATGAGATAACCATGTTTGCAGATAATCTCGGTTCTATTCCTCCCAACACGGCATTAATGATCGTAAATGATGGAAAGAAACGCTATGAGTTAAGACTTACCAGCAATTTAGAAAAGAGTGCTACTATAAGGATCAAGAAAAAGAAGGCCGATATTAAGCCAAAGAAATAATTATTAAAACAATTCTGGTTGACTGCTTCCTTTCGGTTTCACCCATTCCATTTCTACGCTCTTGCTATAATCCAGTAACCTTGTTCCTACAGTTCTCCAACCAGATAATTCCGCAACCTTTTCCAGTTTCATTTTTCCTTTTCTTATTTGTGCACCTCTACCCTGTTGCACAGCCAAAACCGGCTCAGCATCGGTAGTGATCGCCCCCACATAATTCCCTTCTCCTTCTTTGATGAAAAGAAATTTATTTTTTAATGTAGTAGTCTCGATCTTAAATCTTTTCACCATGTATTGCTTCTTATCCATATCGGCATATACAGCTGTTACAATTTTATCAGGATCGAATTTCTCGATCAATAATACTTTTTCCGCATCTAACTTTTGAGTTAATTCCTGGTCAGTGATTTCATAATTACCATCACTGTAAGCAACAAGTATCTTATCATCTGCATCAAACATACCGAGATACTGACCTTTCTCATCCGAATTCAATCTTCCAAACTGATCATCATACCATAATTTTTTACCTGCAATAGTTGACTTACCAGCTTCCTTAAGTTTAACGCCGTCGGATTTGATCGGGTATTTTGTAACTGTAATACCTTTACTGCTGCGGCCTGTGATCTCTAACTCGGCAAAATTGTATTCGAGTTCTTTCTTATGTGCTTTGCTTCCGGGAGTCAAAACAATTCTCACAACTTCCGCTTCAGCATTTGGATTCACACTCAGGTAGTGAACCTTGCTCTTTTCATTTTCTTTAGCAAGGAAATATTCTTTATCCCTCGTTACACCCGTCACATTAAATCTTTTTGCAAAACTTTTGCCGCTATCACCATCCATATAGATCATATTATAGGTGGTTCGCTCATCATTTTTCTGAAATACGGAGGCATGTATAATATCTTTCCCGATATAA
>Ga0207701_10006273_pt1 | contig 11887 bp, 14 predicted proteins | sample KBSSwiSSwithPhiX_FD_184294 | JGI IMG/M metagenome (GOLD analysis project Ga0207701, IMG submission 184294) | Switchgrass rhizosphere bulk soil microbial communities from Kellogg Biological Station, Michigan, USA, with PhiX - S5 (SPAdes) (version 2) | ecosystem: Environmental > Terrestrial >...
AAAGTGCCGTAGGGTACGCGGAAGCGGTAGCCCTGGGCGGCGACAGTCGCCGATTCCATGTCGATGCCGACCGCGCGGCTCTGATTGAAGCGCAGCGCCGACAATGTGTAGCGCAGTTCCCAATTGCGATCGTCGGTGGTGACGACGGTCCCGGTGCGCAGGCGGCGCTTGACGCTGTCTTCATCTTCGCCGGTGACCAGCACCGCTGCATCGAACAGCGCCTTCTGCACTTCGGCGATGGCGGGGAGCGGCACTTCCGGCGGCAGCACATCGTCGAGGACATGGTCGTCGCGCAAATAGGCGTGGGCGAGCACGTAGTCGCCGATCGTCTGGCTGGGGCGGAGGCCGCCGCAGTGGCCGATCATCAGCCAGGCTTCCGGCCGCAGCACCGCAATATGGTCGCAAATCGTCTTGGCGTTGCTCGGGCCGACGCCGATGTTGACCAACGTCACACCGCCGCCGTCCGCCGTCATCAGGTGGTAAGCCGGCATCTGGTGCCGCCGCCAGACACCCGCGGCGATCTGCGACTCCGCATCGGCGAGGCCGCCTGCCTCATAAACGCCGCCCGGCACCGAAAGACCGATGAACGGGCTGTCGGGCTGGCGGAGAGCGTCGATTGCGAAGCGAACGAACTCGTCGACGTAGCGGACGTAGTTGGTGAAGAGGACGAAATGCTGGAAATGCTCCGCCGGCGTCCCGCTGTAGTGACGGAGCCGTGCCAGGCTAAAGTCGGTGCGCGGCCCATCGAACAGGGCAAGCGGGCGAATGCCTTGCGATGTGTCATAGACGCCGTCGGCAATCTCGTCGCCGATGTGGACCAGCTCGGTTGAGGGGAACCAGCGCGACAGTTCGGCGGTGCTCATGCCGCCGAGTTCCAGCTCGGCGCCGTCGATCACATAGGGGTAGCTGATCTCGCTGGCCGATCGGCCGACCGTGACGTCGACGCCATAATCGCGGATCAAATGGCCTAGCTGTTCGGCCAAGTAGGCGCGGAACAGTTGGGGCCGTGCAATCGAGCTAACATAGATGCCCGGTTGGTTGAGCCGGGCGAAGGCGCGCGCTGAGCTGGGAGGCGGTCCTTCGGGCTCGTAGGCGATTCGCAGTTCAGGATACGCAAAGGCGCCAACGTCCCTGGCGTTGCGGTCGGGACGAACCCCATCGCGGGCATATGCGTTTAGGGCAGCGCGCAAATTGGCGACGGAGCTGTCGTAGATGGCCTCCAGTTCGTCGAGGATGGCCGGAATCTGGTCAATCGATGTCATGCGCCATTCGCTTGGCCGGACTGCTCAGCGGATGCAAGAAGCAGGTTGATTTAATAAGCACGCTTATTATATGCAGGCGCATGGAAACACTTCCGTTTGAGATTGCCGAGACCGCGCATGCGTTGCGGCGGGCCTTCGATCGCCGGGCCGCGACGCTTGGCGTGACGCGTGCGCAGTGGAAGGTGCTGTTCCGGGTGGACCGGCAGCCTGGGCTCCGTCAGGTCGAGCTTGCTGACATTCTCGATGTCGAGCCGATTACACTCTGCCGCATCATAGATCGGCTGGAGGAGGGCGGCCTCGTCGAGCGTCAGCGCGACCCCGCAGATCGCCGCGCCTGGCGCCTGGAAGTGACGGGCCAGGCCGCGCCGCTGATCGCCAAGTTGAGGGCCTTGGCCGACGACCTCATGGCTGAAGCATTCGCCGGTCTTTCGGAATCAGAGCTGGAGCTGATGCGGACCAAACTCACCAAGATCCGCAACAATCTGACCGCAAATCCCCAGGGCAGGATGACCGCATGAATAAGATGCAGGCAGTGACCGTCGAAGGGCCGGAGGCCGGGCCGACGCCTAAGAAGAGGAAGCGGATTACTGTCCGGAAGACGCGCTGGGGCGTGATGCTGGCCATCCCGCTGATCATCCTCGCAGTCCTCGCTTATTGGTGGATGACGAGCGGATCGACGGTCAGCACCGACAACGCGGCGGTGAAGCAGGACATCGTCTCCGTCGCGCCGCAGATCAACGGCCCGCTGATCGAGGTCGCCGTCAAGAACGGCGACAACGTCAAGCAAGGCCAGGTGCTCTACCGCATCGATCCGGAGCCCTTCCGGGTCGCGCTGCTCGATGCCGAAGCAAAACTCGCCGCGGCGCAGTTGCAAACGACCCAGCTGAGGACGCAGGCCGCCGGAACCAGCGGCGACATTGCGGGCGCGCAAGCAAACCTGTCGATCAAGCAGAATGCGCTTGGCCGGCAGCAGGCGCTCTTGAAGCGCGGGTTCACGACCAAGGCCGATTATGAGGACGCGCTCAACGAGGTGAAAGCGGCAGAGACGCAGCTCTCCGATGCGCGTGCCCGCTCAGCGAATGCATCTGCCGCGATCGCTACAGGTGAGCAGCCCTCGATCGCAGCGGCGCTGGCGGCCGTTGCAAAAGCGAAGCTCGACCTCTCTCGGACGACGATCGTCGCGCCTATGGCCGGGCAAATCGCCAATGCCGATCGCGTTCAGGTCGGCAATATGGCGGTGATCGGCGTCGGGATGCTGTCGCTGGTGCGCAGCAAGGGCGCCTGGGTCGATGCCAATTTCAAGGAAAAGGACGTCGGCCGGATCGTCCCGGGCCAGAAGGTCAAGATCAAGATCGATGCCTATCCCGGAACCGCTTTCCAAGGGCATGTCCAGAGCATCGGCGCCGGCACCGGCAGCGAATTCTCGATCCTTCCGGCCCAGAATGCCAACGGCAATTGGGTGAAGGTCACGCAGCGCGTGCCGATCCGCATCGCTTTCGACGGCAAGACCGACAAGCCGCTGATTGCCGGCCTGTCGGCCGACGTCACCGTCTACTTCGACGACTAGTGGCGCAGGCCCCCGGCCAGGTGGAAGCGCATCCCTTACCGCGGGGGGAGCGGATCATCGTCACGATCGGCGTGATGATGGCCGTTCTCCTGCAGGTGCTGGACACCACGATCGCCAACGTCGCGCTGCCGCATATGGCCGCCGACCTCAGCGCCACGCAGGAACAGATCAACTGGGTCCTGACGAGCTATATCGTCGCTTCGGCAATTGCTCTGCCAATCAGCGGCTGGCTGGCCGATCGCGTCGGCCGGAAGAGATTGCTGCTAATTTCGGTCGTCGGTTTCACGGTGAGCTCGGTCCTTTGCGCCTCAGCCGTATCGCTGACCGAGATGGTCGTTTTCCGGGCCCTTCAGGGCGTCAGCGGCGCCTTCATCGTTCCGTTGGCGCAGGCCACCCTGTTCGACATCAATCCGCGCGAAAAGCACGGGCAGGCGATGGCACTGTTCGGTGGCGGCGTGATGATCGGGCCGATCATGGGCCCGGTGTTGGGCGGCTGGCTCACCGACAATTACAATTGGCGCTGGGTGTTTCTGGTCAACCTGCCGGTCGGCATCATTTGCGCGCTGGTGATGCTCAGGTTCATGCCGAAGACCGAGACGCATCGCCGCAGATTCGACCTGTTCGGCTTTGCCCTGCTGGCGATTGCGCTCGGCGCACTGCAGATGTTCCTCGATCGAGGAGAACAGAAGGACTGGCTGCAAAGCTGGGAAATCATCATCGAACTTGGCCTCGCCATCGCGGCGGCCTGGATGTTCGTGGTCCACATCGTCACGGCAAAAAACCCGTTGTTCGATCGTCAAATGTTTGCGGACCGCAATTTCTCGACCGGATTGGTGTTCATGGCAGTGACGGGCGTCCTGCTGCTTGCAGGTCTCGCGCTGCTGCCGCCGCTGCTGCAGAATTTGTACGGCTATTCCGTGCTGCAATCGGGGTTCTTGACGGCGCCGCGTGGCGTTGGGACGCTCATTTCCATGCTTGCGGCCGGCCGTCTGGTCGGGAAGGTCGACTCTCGAATGCTCGTTGGGCTCGGAGTCACCTTGATGGCGGCCTCGCTCTACCTGATGACAGGATTTGCAATCGACCAGCCGTCGAGGCCGGTCATCGTCAGCGGCGTTGTCCAGGGCCTGGGGCTGGGGCTCATCTTCGTGCCGCTTCAGAGCCTGGCCTTCGAAACCCTGGGACCGCGTATGCGGACTACGGCGGCCTCATTGCTCAACCTGTCGCGCAATATCGGCGGCTCGGTCGGCATTTCGGTCGTTAGCGCACAGCTTGTTCGGATGACGCAGGTCGCGCACGCCGATCTCGCCAGCGCAGTCACCCAGCAGTCTATTCCGACGGCAAGCCCCGAAATCCTGCAGACAATCGGGCCGTCCTATGGCCCCGTGGCGATGGCGCTTCTCAACGCCGAGATCACTCGCCAAGCGCTGTTCATCGCCTATCTCGACGACTTCAAGCTGATGATGATCGTCACGCTCGCCGTCCTGCCGCTCCTGCTTCTCATGAAGCGCGGCAAGAAAGTCGGGACAGGCGACGCCCAACATCACGTGGCGATGGATTGAGCTCGATCCTTGCGATCCGCGTCACGCCGCGCTCGGCGAAGCCCGGACTTGGCGAATGGAAGATTGATCCCGGGGGCCGTCCCTTCCTGGAAGTCCGCGTAGCCGGTGCGCCCACGGACGGCTCGGCGAATGAAGAGGCGATCAAGCTCATTGCCAAAGCACTCGGCGTGCCGAAAAGCGAGGTGAGGATCGTCAGTGGCGAGACGGCCCGCCTGAAACGGCTGAAGGTATCTTTGGGCGACGAGGATTGTCGCAGGCGACTAGGTTAGTCGGCAATGAGGCTCATGCAGGTGCCGCCGGCTTCGGCCTTCTGAAGTTCCGACAGGTCAAGTTCGACGACATCGAAGTCGCGCTCGCGAAGGCGGGCCGCAGTCGCAGGACTGCCCTTTGCATAGATAAGTCGGGTGCCTGCGAGGACGACATTGGCGCCGAAGGGCTCGTTGTGCGCGACTTCGACAATCGCGGCATTTCCGAAGACTGCAGGGTCGACCCATTCCGGATTTGCAAGCAGCACCGGATGGCCAGCGTCCCATCCCGCCAGGGTAACCGCCGTCTTGAGGTGCAGGCATTGGCCGAGCTCGACTGGAACAACTTTGTACCCAAGCGGGGCCGCAGCCTCTGCGAGCGATTCTGCGCCTTCCGCATCGGTGCGGTTCGACCGGCCGACGTAAAGCGTGTTGCCGACCTTCAGGACATCGCCGCCATCCAGGTTCCCGGAAGCCAGGCGGAGGACCCTAAAGAAGGACTCCAGGCCGCGTGCTGTTGAGTCCACCTCATCGCGACGCGAGGCTGTTCCGGGCCGCGTGATAATTGCGCTTGTCCCCAGGAGGACGGCCGTGTCCTCGACGAACACCGCGTCCGGGTCCTCAGCGAGGTATTCGAACCGATGGACGATGAAGCCGGCATCGCCGAGCGCCCGCTCGTAGGCCGCATGCTGTTCCGTTGCGAGGATCGGATCGATTGGCTGCCGATCAAGATGGGTCAGCGCGCAATCGACGATGCGAGGGCTAACTGCCCGGGTGAAAGCGAGGGGCATGGACGGTCGACCTAAACCGTGCGGAACTGAAGTTTGACCGGGATTGAGACCGGAAGGCGAAGCGCAGGCACCCTTGCGGCATATGACGCAAGCCGCTCCGCCTGGGCATTGCGGTCGCTGTTATATTCGTTCTGCCCAACATGCTCGCGGCCGCCTGGCGTGGGAGTCGGGAAGGGCTGTGCGCGGTGGGCCGGAAAACAGCGGTCGTGGACCATCACATTGTCCCGGATTGCCGGCCAGACCTGGTCGCGCAGGAAAAACTGGTCCCAGTTGGTGCTCTGCTGCTTGTCGCCGATGAATTTCTCGATGCAGCCGGCCATGTCCGGGAAGACACCGGCGATGCCGCCCCACAGGCCGGCCAGCATCGGGTCGGTATGTGTCCACCAGTCGCGCATGGCGTGGAATGGCAGGCCGGATTCGATCCATTGGTTGACGGCCGCCGCCTCGCGCGGATTGACGACGCTGTCGCAATCCCGAACCATGAACCGGCCGACCTTGGGGTCATCGGCAACCAGGAACCTCCTGGTCAGCAGGTGGCGGGTGTCGCGATTGCCGCTGTCGTCGAGGATGACTTCGGAGCCCTCCTCTTCGAGTACCTTGAGGAAGGTCTCATCGACGCTGTCGTCGACGTAGAAGCGGCACATCCAGCCGGGATAGAGATCGCGCGCCACCAGGACATTGTCGAGCGCCCCGCGCAGGTAACGGGGACCCGAACCGAAGAGCGTGAACGCGATAATCTGCTTCTTCTTGCCCGGCTTTCTCCTCCTGAGCTTCGGTTGGCCGTAACGGTCCGCGACGGCCTTATCCTTTTCTTGCAGCGCGAGGGTACCGAAGAGCTTGGCCCTCATCAGATTGCCGGTATCCGCGTGACTGGACGCGAGCGCGTCAAAGGCGCTGGCGTCGGAATAGCCGATGGCCAGGAAGCGCTCGAGATAGGGGAGGGCCTCGTGATGGTGCCGGGCGCGGTTGTGGGCGCTGCCGAGGCTCAGCAGGATCATCGGATGGTTGGGAAACAGCGCCAGTGCTCGGTCGAGAATGGCGACGGCCTCATCGAAGCGATCCAGCTGGAACAGATAGAAGCCCGGTTGGATGAATGCGTCCGCGTCCGGCTCCGCCATCTGCTCGAGCGTCGCCAGCGACTTGGCAAGCGCCGGCTCTCTCAGCCCCGCCTTCCACAGCAGCGAGGCTTCCTTGTCCCAACGTACCGGCTTGTGGACGTAGCTTCCCATGTCCGAAACCTAGCAGGAGGGCGCTTGGTGCAGAAGCGCCGCCACGAGACTGTCCCGAATCGAAAAAGGCGGCCAGGTTGCCCTGACCGCCTTTCGCGTGACGATATGTCGAACCTTTAGCGCTTCGAGAACTGGAAGCTGCGGCGAGCCTTGGCCCGGCCGTACTTCTTACGCTCGACGACGCGGCTGTCGCGGGTCAGGAACCCGGCGCGCTTGACGGTCGTGCGCAGGGCCGGCTCGTAGCGCGACAGCGCCTGGGCGATGCCGTGCAGGACCGCACCGGCCTGGCCCGACAGACCGCCGCCCTTGACGGTCGCGATCACGTCATACTGGCCAACGCGCTCGGTCAGGCCGAACGGCTGGTTGATGACGAGGCGCAGCGACGGACGAGCGAAATAGACTTCCTGCTCGCGGCCGTTGATGACGATCTTGCCCGAGCCCGGCTTCAGCCAGACGCGAGCAACGGCATCCTTGCGGCGGCCGGTCGCATAAGCGCGGCCGTGCTTGTCGAGCTGCTGCTCGCGAAGCGGAGCTTCCAACTGGACCGGAGCCTGCGGCGCCGGAGTTTCGACGACGTCGGCGGCGGCTTCAGCAGCAGGGGCTTCGGTCGTTTCGGCGGCCGGAGCCGGGGTCTCGGCAGCCGCCTTGTTGGTCAGCTCGCCGAGATCGGAAAGGGACTTTTTGTCGGCCATTATGCGCCCACCTTGTTCTTGCGGTTCATCGACGCGACGTCGAGAAGTTGGGGACCCTGGCCGCCGTGCGGGTGCTCGGTGCCGTTGTAGAGGTGCAGGGCGCGCATCTGGTCGCGGCCCAGCGGCCCGCGCGGGATCATCCGCTCGACGGCCTTTTCAAGCACGCGCTCGGGGAAGCGGCCCTCGAGCACCTTGCCCGCGGTGGTTTCCTTGAGGCCGCCGGCATAGCCTGTGTGCTTGTAATAAATCTTATTCTGCAGCTTGCGGCCGGTGAAACGCACCTTGTCGGCATTGATGACGACGACATGGTCGCCGCAATCGACGTGCGGGGTGAAGCTCGGCTTGTGCTTGCCGCGCAGGATGTTGGCGATAATCGTCGCGACACGGCCGACTACCAGCCCGTCGGCATCGATCAGATGCCACTTCTTCTCGACCTCGGCCGGCTTTACCGACTTGGTGGTCTTCATCAGCGCCTTCATGGGCTGCTTTCCTTCGTTAGAAACAGGAAAACGCCGCCTTGCGGGCAGCGTCTGTGAGCGCGCTAATCGCGATGAGGCGCAAAAAAGTCAAGCAAAAGCGGGCGTTTCTCGACGGGTAAAATATTACCCGGCTATATTTTCCTCGACCCAGTCGGCGTAGGCGAAGGGCAATTTCGTGATCGGCCAGATGACGAGTGCTGGGTTGGAATAGCTGTGCAGTTCGGTGATCCTGCCGATGATGCGGTCGGCGACCTCCAGTGTCGTCTTGAACAAAGCGGGCACTTCGCTTGCCGTCTCGATGGCGCCTTCCCAACGATAGATGGAGCGGCACGGCTGCAGGATGTTGACGCAGGCGGCGAGCTGTTCCTCGACCATCTGCCTGCCGATGCGCTGGGCTTCGGCCATGTCGGCGAAGACCGCATAGAGGGTGACGGAGGTCACTTTCGCCTTCCTACCACATGCGAACCCCAAGTGGTTGAAGCGAGAACGAGCGCACCGACCGCCTGATGAAGCACGGCGAGGATGATGTTCACGCCACTCATCACCGTGGCGATGCCGAGGATGATCTGCGTCCCGAAGGCGACGTGGATGGCTAACGAGGCCTTGCGGTCGCGCGGCTTTGCCTGGCGCGCGAAGATCACCAGGGCCGCGACCACGACCCAGGCCCACCAACGGTGCATGAAGTGGATGAGGAACGGGTCGTAGGTCAGAGCATGCAAGACGCCCTGCGACCAGTCGACGCCATCCGGATACAGCTTGCCCTGCATGGTCGGCCAGTCGCTAGCCACCTGCCCGGCGTTGAGCCCCGCCACCCAGGCGCCAAGCATCAGCTGGATGAACAGGATGATGAGTGTCCAGACGGCCGGTGCGGTCAGTCGCGCTGGCTCTTCGCCCGCCACCGCCAGCCGGCGAAAATCGAGGGCAGTCCAGATGAGGGTCGCGAACAGGAACAGCGCCAGGAGCAAATGCGCCGACAGCCGGAGGTGGCTGACGTCGGTGCGGACCGACAGACCGGAGACGACCATGTACCAGCCCAAAGCGCCCTGCGCGCCGCCGAGCAGGAAGATGGCGACCAGGCGGGTCCCGTAGCCCTCGGGGATTGCACGTTTCCACGCGAACCAGATCATCGGCAGCAGGACCGCAAGGCCGATGATGCGGCCGAGCAGGCGATGCATCCATTCCCACAAGAAGATGAACTTGAACCCGGCAAGGGTCATGCCGGCTGGGCCGTTGATCTGACGATATTCAGGCGTCCGTTGGTAGAGTTGGAACGCATGCTGCCAGTCGGCATGGGTCAAAGGCGGAATGGCGCCGCTGATCGGCTTCCATTCGGTGATCGACAGGCCGCTTTCCGTTAATCGGGTGATGCCGCCGACGACGACCATGCAAAAGACGAGGCCGGCAATTATGAACAGCCAGCGAGAGAGGGCCAGCGGGCGAGCGGGAGAGGTCGAGTCCATATCGCGCGCCTATGGCGGGGGCGGGCGTCCGTGCCAAGGCGGAGGAAAATCGATTGATGTGATGTTGTAACTCTTGACATGTTACGCTATCTCATCGCCACCCAATGAATGTGATGCGCGTCTCGACCAGCCGGCTCGACCGGATCGCCATGGGCCTTTCGGGCCTGTGCCTGGTGCACTGCCTGGCGACTGCCGTCCTTCTGGCGCTGGTCAGTGCCGCCGGCGGCATCCTCGGCGAGCCCATCTTCCATGAGATAGGCCTTAGCCTCGCCATGCTCTTGGGCGCGATTGCTCTTATTCGCGGGATTGTCGAACATGGCTTCGCAATGCCGAGCGCCATCGGCGGCCTTGGCCTTGGCGTAATGGCCGGGGCGCTTACGCTTCCCGAAGGCGGCGGCGAGGCGCTCTATACCGTGATTGGTGTCGGAATTCTCGCTCTCGGCCACCGGCTGAACGCCATCGCTGCCGAGTGAACTTGTTGCGGAAGCCCACACGGCTTATCTGATTCCCGTGGCCCGTCACGATCATCATCTCCACGAAGGCGAGTCGCTCCGCAGCGCCGCTAAGGCGCGCCTGCAGGGGCGCGGCGAGCAGTGGACCGACATGCGCCAGGCGGTGTTCGACGCTCTGGCCAATTTTGAAAAGCCGGCTTCCGCCTATGACATCGCCGAGGAAGTCTCGAAGAAGCAGGGCCGGCGTGTCGCCGCCAATAGCGTCTACCGCATCCTCGACCTGTTCGTGTCGTCAAACCTGGCAATGCGGGTCGAAAGCGCCAACGCCTATGTCGCCAACCAGCATCCGGGCTGCCTGCACGACTGTATCTTCCTGATCTGTGACACTTGCGGGCAGACGACGCACCTCGATGACGACAAATTGTCGGGCGGCGTCCGCGAGGCCGCGGCCAATGCCGGTTTCGCCGCCACGCGCCCCGTGATCGAGGTGCGCGGCAAGTGCGGGGACTGTTCATAGGCAATGACAGACCTGTTCGCGTAGTTTGATCTGATGGGGGGCATCGAGATCGCGGCGGCGCTGCTTGGCGTCATCAACGTCATATTGGTCGTGCGCCGGTCGGTCTGGAACTACCCGTTCGGCATCGCCATGGTGGCGCTCTATTTCTTCGTGTTCTGGGACGCGAAGCTCTATTCCGATGCCCTCCTGCAAATCTTCTTCCTGCTGATCCAGCTCTATGGCTGGTGGGCGTGGCTGAAGTCGCCGCAGGTCGACCATGGCGTCGCCGTCGAATGGATGCGCTGGCCACGGCGAATACTCTGGCTTGCAGTCACGATGATTTTCGCGATCGCCTGGGGGGAGGGAATGGCCCGTTATACGGATGCCGCGGCGCCCTACGCGGATGCGACCGTCGCCGGCTTGAGCGTCGCCGCCCAGATCCTGCAATCGCTGCGCCGGGTGGAGAGCTGGGTGCTGTGGATCATTGTCGATGCCTTCGCCATCGGCCTGTATCTGTGGCGTGGCCTTAATGTGACATCGGGCCTCTACGCGTTGTTCTTCATCCTCGCGGTGGTCGGACTGCGCGAATGGGCCCGGAAGGCAAAGGCATGAAACGCGGTTTCATCCTCGGCAAGTTCATGCCGCCGCATGCGGGCCACGTGACGTTGATCGATGCGGCGCAGGCCATGGTCGACGAGCTTACCATCCTGTTGTGCTCGCTTCCCGGCGACCCGATCCCGGGCGAAGAACGGCTGGAATGGATGCGCCGGCTGTTCCCCCGCTGTCGAATCGTCTGGCACGACGAGATTGTTCCTCAACAACCCGCCGACAGCGAGAAGTTCTGGAAGGTCTGGCGTAACATCGTCGCGGATGCGCATCCGGAACCGATCGACTACGTGTTCGCGGGCGAAGATTATGGTGCCGACCTGGCGCGTGAGGTCGGCGGATTCTTCGTTCCGCTGGGAGCGCGAGTCCTTGACGCCGACAAGGGTGGCGTCGGCGGCGTGTCGGGTGAAAAGGTTCGGGCCGACCCATGGAAATATTGGGATTTCCTGCCGCCACCGGTCCGTAATCATTACGCTTTGACCGTCTGCCTCCACGGCGTTGAAAGCGTCGGCAAGTCGACGCTCGCCGAGCGCCTGGCCGGACATTACCGGACTATCGTTGTCCCCGAATATGGCCGGACGCACTGCGAGACCCATGGCACGGATTGCCGCGAGCAGGACCTGCTGCTGATCGGCGAGGCGCAGCAAGCGATGATCGAGGCGGCACGGCCGTGGTGCAATCGGCTGCTGATCGCGGACACAGATGCGTTGATGACCGCGGCATGGTCGCAGATGATGATCGGCTATTTGCCTGACCAGCTGATCTGCCACCGGAAAGCGGATCTGTACCTGGTGCTCGGCACCGACGCCCCCTTCATCGACGACGGAACGCGCGTCTATGGTGAGCCGGACGCACGGGCCCGTTTCGACAGCGTCGCCCGCGACGCACTGCGTATGTCCCAGACGAACGCCGTCGAGATCTCAGGCGACTGGGACGAGCGTTTCAGAACTTCATGCATAGCGATCGACGAGCTCATCGCCGCCAGGGGACTGAGCATTTCCTGAGCAATTGCTGAAAACGTCCTTGATAAGGTTGCAGATTGATGACTT
>Ga0207701_10006274_pt1 | contig 11886 bp, 7 predicted proteins | sample KBSSwiSSwithPhiX_FD_184294 | JGI IMG/M metagenome (GOLD analysis project Ga0207701, IMG submission 184294) | Switchgrass rhizosphere bulk soil microbial communities from Kellogg Biological Station, Michigan, USA, with PhiX - S5 (SPAdes) (version 2) | ecosystem: Environmental > Terrestrial > Soil...
TCGGCATCTTCACCCTGGTCACCCGCGAGCCGTACCTCACGATCCGCCCACGACTCTATGAGGCCGATCCCGAGGGGATGCGCGTCCCTCTCGGCGACCTTCTCGACTCCCTCGGCGTGGAGCTCATGCTCGGCGATGTGACGCGCATCGACGCTGCCGCGCGAACGGTCGCGGTAGACGCGATCCGCGGCCGCACGATACTGTCCTACGACCGCCTGATCCTCGCCGCCGGCAGTCGTCTGCGCCGGCCCGACATCCCGGGCGCCAGCGAGCACGCGTTCAGCGTCGACACATACGACGAGGCCGTGTCCCTCGACCGCCATCTCGCTGGGCTCGGTAGGAGGCCGTCGGACCGCACGCGTGCCGGGCGTTTCACCGCCGTGGTCGTTGGGGCGGGATTCGCCGGGCTGGAAGTCGCGACCACCATGGTCAGCCGCCTGCGCTCCCTCGCGACGCGTGCCGATGCGGGCGAGCGGCCGGCGGTGGTGCTGGTCGAGCGTGCGTCGGCGGTGGCACCGGGCCTGGGGTCGAATCCCCGGCCAATCGTGGAGACGGCGCTCCGCGAGCTCGGGGTTGCTGTCCGCGTCGGCACCAGCGTCGCGGAGATCGATGGCGGCCACGTTACCCTCACGAGTGGCGAGCGCATCGCCGCCGCGACGGCGGTGTGGACTGCCGGCTTGTGCGCCAGTGATCTCACTCTGCAACTTCCGGCGGAGCGTGATGGCCTTGGTCGCACCATGGTGGATGAATGCCTTCGCGTGCGTGGCGTCGATGGCGTCTTTGCCGCCGGCGACGTTGCCCACGCGCTGGCGGACGGTGAGCACGTCGCACCCATGTCGTGTCAATACGCCATCCCCATGGGTGAGCGTGCGGGCCGTAACGCCGTGGCCGAGCTGTCGGGTCGTGAACCCAGCAGGTTTCTGCAACCGGACTACGTCACCTGCCTCGACCTCGGCGACTGGGGAGGGCTGTTTACCCAGGGGTGGGATCGACAAGTGCACCTCACGGGATTCTGGGGGAAGGTCATGAAGCAGACGATCAACACCTGGATGATCTACCCGCCGCCGTTTGGCTGGCCTGCGGCTCGCACCATCGCGCCAGACCGTATCGTACGGTCCGCCGCCTAACGCCACGACGTGCGACGATGGATTTCGCTACCGATCCTCGTCTCGAAGTGTTTCGCGAGCATCGCCCGCTCCTGTTTTCCATCGCGTACCGGATGCTCGGCAGTGCGGCGGACGCGGAAGACATCGTTCAGGAAGCGTATCTTCGCTGGCTCAGGGCAGACCAGGCCGAAGTGCGCTCGCCAAAGGACTTCCTTGCCGCGACGGTGACTCGTCTGGCGGTGGATCATCTCCGGTCCGCCCGGGTGCGCCGCGAGGTGTACGTCGGCCCGTGGCTGCCGGAGCCGCTCATGGGTGTGGACCAGCGCGACCCGATCGCGTCGGCCGAGCTGGCGGAGTCCCTTTCCACGGCGTTCCTGGTGCTGCTCGAACGCCTAACGCCGACCCAGCGTGCCGCGTACCTGCTGCGTGAGGTGTTCGGCTACGAGTATTCCGACATCGCTGGCATGCTCGACACGAGCGAAGCCAACTGCCGGCAGCTCGTGCAGCGAGCGAAGCAGGGGATTGCCAGCGGGCGTCCGCGGTTCAACCGGGACGCCGACGCCGCGCAGGACCTCGCGCGCCGCTTTCTGGATGCCTGCACTACGGGCGACATGGACGGTCTCCTCGCGCTGCTGGCCAACGACGCCGTCGCATGGGCGGACGGCGGCGGAAAGTTCGCGGCGGCACGTCGGCCGGTGCTCGGTGCGGAGCACGTCGCGCGCTTCCTGGCCGCAGTGGTGCGCAAGTGGCGCTCGGCGGGCGAGGTGCGCGTCGATCCGGTCAACGGAGGGCTCGGGCTGTCGCACCACACCGGTGGACGACTGCGCGGCGTTATCACTATCGATGCCGCCGCCGGGCGCGTGGCGCAGGTGTTCATCGTGGTGAATCCGGACAAGCTCGCGTGAGTGGTGCGCGCAGCGAGGGAGCCGGCAACTCGTCTGCGCTGACTGCCTAAACGCTCGCCATCCCGACTGACCGATCTCCCGGATGACCCGATAACGCTCGGCCAGCGCGGTTGTCGCGGTGGACCCCGCGCCGTATTGTGCCGCATCCACTTTCTCCTGTGTCTCCATGACGAAACGACGCGTCGTACACCTCACTGCCGCCCTCCTCACGCTCGTCATCGCGGCTGCGGCGACAGCCACGCTCGGTGATGCGTTCGAGCCGGCGCGCACCCACGCCTCCCCGTCGCCATCCCGACGTCCACCCGCGGCCCCCGTCCGCATTCTTCTGTATCACGACATGGAGGGACTCGCCGGCCAGGACGACTGGCGCACGTTCCTCTTCAGTCACCCGGAGAAGTATCCCGAGGGGCAGAAGATGCTCGCGGCGGACATCAACGCCGTGATCGAGGGACTCTACGCCGGCGGCGCGACGCAGGTGGACGTCGTCGACGCGCACGGGAGCGGCAATCCCGATCCGGACGTGCGGCGCGACCTGCTCGACAAGCGCGCCAAGCAGGTGATCCGCGACAAGGCGTTCGATCCGTACGTGGACATCACGGAGCCTAACGTGTACGACGCCGTGGTCGCGGTCGCCATGCACGCGAAGACCGGGAGTCGCGGCTTCGCGTCGCACACGATCACGCTCGGCATGGACATGCTGCTCAACGGCAAGTCGATCACGGAGAGCGAGATCGTCGGCTATTCGTGGGGTCGCGTCGGCGTGCCGATCATCTTCGTCTCCGGGGACGATCGGCTGCAGAACGACCTGAAGATCCTGCCGTGGGTCGAGTTCGTCGTCACGAAGAAGGCGACGAGCGCGTCGACGGTCGAGCTGCGTCCGGTGGATGAAGTGCACGCCGAGATGCGCGAGAAAGCCGCGCGTGCGGTGCGCAACATCTCGAAGGCGAAGATCATGACGCTGGCGACGCCAATGAAGGCCGGGCTGCACGCGGTTCCGCCCGCCAGTCTCGCGTCGCTGAAAGACCTTCCGGGGATCACGTACGCTGACCAGACCGTCACGTTCACTGCGAAGGACTATCGCGCGGCGTACGATGGCGTGATCGCGCTCGTCGGTGCGGCGCGCGGCTCGTACCCGGACGTACTGCGCGAGACGGTGGCAAAGCTGCCGGACGGCAAGAAGATTCTCGCCGACTACTCGGACGCGCTGTTCATGCGCTGGATGGACTACGAGTCCGGTCGCTGGCAGCCGGCGCCGCCAACACCTCGCGGCAACAAGACATTTCACGGTGATCGCTGATGAACACGATCCGTTACTTCGCCTTCTCCTGCGTTGTCGCCTTCTCCGCCGCCGGGGCGCAGACCGGCGCCCCCGCGAATCCCGAGAAGATCGACTACGCCACGCTCGCGCGCATCAAGGATGAGGGACTACAGCGATCGCAGGCGATGGACCACATCTCGTGGATCGCCGACGTGTACGGCCCGCGCCTAACGGGTGGGCCGGGCATCCGTCAGGCCGCCGACTGGACCAAGAAGAAGTTCGCCGAGTGGGGCTTCTCGAACATCCACGAGGAGCCGTGGGCGTTCGGCAAGGGATGGCAGCTCGTGCGATTCTACGCGCACATGATCGAGCCGCAGATCATGCCCATCATCGGACTTCCGAAGTCATGGACGTCGAGTACGAACGGCACCGTGCAGGCTGAAATCGTGCTGGCACCGATCGTCACCGCCGCGGACTTCGACAAGTACAAGGGCAAGCTGCAGGGCAAGATCGTGCTCACGCAGCCTGCGCGCGCCGTCCGCATGCTCGACGGCCGCATCGTCCTGCGCATGAACGACGACGATGTCGCCGAGGCGAAGACGACGCCCGTCCCCGCGCAGGCAAGTGGCGGTCGCGGCGGGCCGGGCGGATTCGCGCAGGGCCAGCAGTTCGCGCAGCGCGTCGCGCAATTCTACCAGAGCGAGGGCGCGATCGCGCTCATCGATCGCGGGGCCGACAGCGACCTGAGCGCCGGCGGCAGTGACCTCTCGTGGCAGGCGCAGCGCGTGGACGGCGGAACGATCTTCGTCGGCACCGGCGGCACTCGCGATGAGAACGCCGGCAAGGGATTGCCGAACATCACGATCGCGGTCGAGCACTACAACCGCATGGTGCGCATTCTCGATCGTGGCGTGCCGGTCAAGATGGAGCTACACGTAGAGACGAAGTTCCTCGACGAGCCGGAAGGGAAGGGCGGGTTCAACATCGTGGCCGAGATTCCGGGGACTGACCCGAAGTTGAAGGACGAAGTCGTCATGCTCGGCGCCCACTTCGACTCGCACCACGGTGCCACGGGCGCGACGGACAACGCGACGGGCAGCGTCGCGATGATCGAGGCGATGCGCATTCTCAAGGCGAGTGGCATCAAGCCGCGACGCACGATCCGCATCGCACTCTGGGGCGGCGAGGAGGAAGGGCTGATGGGATCGCGCGCGTACGTCGCGCAGCACTACGCCGACCCGGCGACCATGCAGACGAAGCCGGAGTGGGACAAGCTCGCGGCCTACTTCAACCTCGACAACGGCACGGGCAAGATCCGCGGCATCTGGTATCAGGGAAATCTTGGCACGCGTCCGATCTTCGAGCAGTGGATCGAGCCGTTGAAGGATCTCGGTGTCGAGATCCTGGGCCCGCGCGCGGTCGGCTCGACGGACCATGCGTCGTTCGACGCGGTTGGCTTGCCCGGTTTCCAGTTCGTGCAGGAGCGTCTCGAGTACAACTCGCGCACGCATCACTCGAACATGGACTTCGTGGATCGCGTCCAGCGCGAGGACCTCGTGCAGCAGGCGACGGTGTCTGCCGCGTTCGCGTTCATGGCGGCGCAGCGCGATGAGAAGCTGCCGCGGAAGGCGAAGCCCGAGGCGCGCGGGGCGGTCGTGCAGTGAGCGACCGTGCCGTGACGGACCTCGACGCGAGCGTGCGCCTAACCATACTGAACGGTTTTCTGGATGGGCGAGCGCCGTCGGTCGCGAGCGTCGCTCGCGATCTCGGATTAGGAGACAACGACATCGCGGCGGCGTTCGATAGGCTGGCGGCGGGACGCGCGATCGTGCTCGAGCCGAGCTCGCGCGACATCCTCATGGCGGCGCCGCTGGCGGGCGTGCCCACCGACTTCTCGGTGCGCCTCGGCGATCGGTCGGTCTACGCGAACTGCATCTGGGACGCGGTGGGTGTTCCGGCGATGCTGGCAGGCGCGGGACGGCCGATGGACGCCACGATCGCGACCCGGTGTGCGGACTGTGCTGCGCCGCTCGGCCTCGAGGTTCGGGATGGTCGCCTAACGAGCGCCGATCCCGACGCCGTGGTCCACTTCGCGGTGCCTGCTGCCCGCTGGTGGGCTGACATCGTCTTCACGTGAAGCACGATGCGACTCTTCCGGTCGGAGGAGCACGTCAGGCAATGGAGCGCGACGTCGGGGATCCCGGTGGGCGCGGTGTTCAGCCTGGACGCGTTATGGCGTCTGGCACAGCCGTGGTTTCACAATCGGCTGTCGTCAACGTGGCGCCGTGCGACGATGGACGAGGCGCACGCGATCTTCGAGCAGGCGGGATTGACGGGAGCGTTCTGGCGCCTGGAATGATCGCTGCGTTCGCCGTTCCCTGGTGCGACGTGCAACCCCACGCTACCTAACGCGAACGACGGTATCACCATGATTCCGCTGTCAGTGCTCGACCTCGCCCCGATCGTCGAGGGTGGCGACGCGGCCGCTTCATTCCGGAACAGTCTCGACCTCGCGCGTCACGCGGAACGGTTGGGCTACCGCCGGTTCTGGCTGGCAGAGCATCACAACATTCCGAGCGTGGCGAGCGCGGCGACGTCCGTGCTCATCGGTTACGTTGCCGGAGGAACGTCAACCATCAGAGTCGGCGCCGGTGGCATCATGCTGCCTAACCACCCGCCGCTCGTCATCGCCGAACAGTTCGGTACGCTGGCCTCACTCTATCCTGGCAGGATCGACCTCGGGCTCGGCCGTGCACCGGGGTCAGATCAGATCACCGCGCGCGCCCTGCGGCGTTCACCGGCCGCTGGCGACACATTTCCGCAGGACGTTCTCGAGCTCATGGCGTACTTCCGGCCGGCGGAGCCGGGGCAAGCGGTGCGAGCGGTGCCCGGCGCCGGCCTCGAGGTGCCGATCTGGATCCTTGGCTCGAGCCTGTTCGGCGCACAGTTGGCGGCCGCGCTCGGCCTGCCGTTCGCGTTCGCGTCGCATTTCGCACCGGCGATGCTCGAGCAAGCGCTCGATGTGTACCGCACGCAATTCCGGCCGTCGCCGCAGTTGGAGCAGCCGTACGCGATGCTCGGGGTCAACGTCTTCGCGGCCGAGTCGGAGGCGGAGGCGCGCCGGCTATTTACGTCGTTGCAGCAGGCGTTCATCAACCTGCGTCGCGGTCGTCCGGGTCCGCTCAAGCCACCAGCGGATGGATTCGAGCAGTCGCTCGCGCCGTTCGAGCGGGCGATGCTCGACGACATGCTGTCGTACAGCGTCGTGGGCACGCGCGACCAGGTGCGAGCAGGTCTGGACGAGATCGTCGCGCGCACAGGCGCGGATGAACTGATGGTCGCGTCGCAGATCTTCGATCATGCGGCGCGGCTGGCGTCGTACGAGCTCGCGATGGAGGCGAGTCGTGCGCGGAGTTGGGGTCAGACTCGAGTCTGACCCCAACGACGCTGCACGAGCGTGACTGCTCACGGCGACGAGCAGCGGTCGATAGATTCGTCGCGCCGTTCGACGTCCACTCTCGGAGCCGCCGTGAACACTCGCAGACAATTCCTCATCCGCGCCCCGCTCGGGGTACTCGGCGCCGTCGCCGCCTGTCGTGGTGAAGGCGAGACCGCCAAGCAGTCTCCCGCGACGCCGTCAGGGACGCCGACGACGCCCGGCGCGCCCGTCGCGTTCAACACCGCACCCGCCGCCGGCCCCGAGGTCACCGCGACGACGTTCGCCGAGGCCGAGAAGCTGATGCAGGTGACAATGACGGAGGCCGAGCGCGCGATGGCCGTCGGCAGTTGGCGGCGGGCGATGGCGCCGATGCTGGAGCGTCGCACGGGTCCGAGAAAGGTCGCGCTCGAGCCCGAGCTCGCGCCGGCGACGGTGTGGGATCCGATGCTGCCGGGCCTAACGCTGACCACCACGCGCGATCGGTTCGTGCGGTCAGCCGCCGACGCTGGGCCACTCCCCGCGACCGACGACGAGATCGCATTCGCACCCGTCACCCGGCTCTCTCGATGGATTCAGAGCCGAAAGCTCACGTCCGAACGACTCACGGGAATCTACCTCGCACGTATCGAACGGCTCGATCCGAAGATCCGCTGCATCATCACGCTCACACGCGAGCAGGCACTCGCGAAAGCGAAGCAGGCCGACGCGGAGATCGCGGCTGGAAAGTATCGAGGTCCGCTGCATGGCATTCCTTTCGGCGTGAAAGATCTGCTCGACACCGCCGGGATTCCCACGACGTGGGGAGCGGAGCCTTACCGCAATCGCGTGCCTAACGCCGACAGTGCCGTCGTCAAGCGACTCACCGATGCCGGCGCGGTGCTCATCGCGAAGCTGAGCCTGGGCGCGCTGGCGCTCAACGACATCTGGTTCGGCGGTCAGACGATGAACCCGTGGCTGCTCGAGGAGGGCGCTTCGGGATCGAGCGCTGGCCCGGGCGCCGCAACGGCCGCGGGGCTCGTCGGCTTCTCGATCGGCAGCGAGACCGGGGGCAGCATCGTGGCGCCGGCGATGCGCTGTGGCGTCACCGGCTTGCGTCCGACGTACGGTCGCGTTCCGCGCACCGGCGCGATGACGCTATGCTGGTCGCTCGATAAGCTCGGGCCCATGACGCGCAGCGTGGAGGACGCGATGCTCGTGCTGCAGGCGATCACGGGCCCGGATGCCGGTGACGTGGCGAGTGTGCCGAGCCATCTGGATTTCGATGCGGGCGGATCGGTCGCCGGTCTCAAGGTGGGCTACTTCCCGGTGTGGATGAAGGAGGCGCCGGCCACGGATGTCGATCGCGCCGCGCTCGATCGAGTCAAGACGTTAGGCATGTCGCCGGTGGAGCTGACCTGGCCGAACTGGCCGCACAGCTCGCTCATGCCCGTCCTCTTCGCCGAGGCCGCGGCGGCGTTCGAGGAGCTGACGCTGAGTGGCCAGGACGATCAGCTCAAGGTCCAGGTGCCTGACGCGTGGCCGAACCTGTTCCGCGAGGCGCGGTTCCTCTCGGCGGTCGACTTCGTGCAGGGGGATCGCCTGCGACGGAAGTTCGCGATGGAAATGCAGCGCATGATGTCGCAGGTCGACCTCATGCTCGTGCCATCACTGCGCGACGAGATCCTCACGGTCACGAACTTCACCGGGCATCCGTCGCTGACGCTGCGGGCGGGGTTCGTCGAGGTTGGCGAGGCACGGAGCGACTGGGCCCCCGATCCGGCGAATCCGCTGCCGAAGTTCAACCCGCCGCGTCGCGTGCCGCACGGGGTGACGCTGATCGGCCGCATGTTCGACGAGGGAACGATCGCGCGCGTCGGGCTCGCGATGGAGCGATCGTTCAATGTGGCCGGCGAGCACCCGCCCGGATTCTAAAACTGCAGCTACCAGCCATCGGCCATCGGCCATCAGCTCAAACGGCGTGTCAGCCTGAGGAGCGCCAGAGCCTGCCCTGAGGAGCGCAGCGACGAATGGAGGGACCTGCTGTGATGGCATCGTAGCCGGTCTGGCCACAATGACGTTCGAGAAGATCCCTTGCTGCGCTCGGGATGACACGCCGCTGCTCCCTCCTTCCTAAGGCCTCCTTCCTACGGCCTATCTGGCCTCATTCCGCCCGCAGCGCCTGCGCCGGATCCAGGCTCGCCGCTCGGCGCGCCGGGATCCAACTCGCCGCCGCACTGACGGCGATCAGCAACACAGCAGCCCCCGCGAGTGCCACCGGATCCGTCGGACTCACCCCGAACAGCAGCGCGCGCAGCAGACGCATGAGCGCCAGCGCACCAACCAGGCCCACTACGATTCCGACCGCTGCCACCGACGCCGCCTGCCGCGAGACCATGCGCCGAACGTCCTGAGGTCGAGCGCCTAACGCCATCCGGATCGCGATCTCGCGTGTCCGGAGACTCACCACGTACGAGATCACCCCATAGATCCCCACGGCACCGAGCACCAGCGCCAGCGTCGACGCGATACCGAGGAGCGCGAGCGTGAACGACGTCCGTGCCGACGCCTGGGCGACGATCTCCGTCATCGCGCGTGCACCGTACGTCGGGACGCTCGGGTCGATCGCACGCACCGCCGCTTCGACGCGCGGTGCAATCGTCGCCACGTCGCGGTCGGTGCGCACGATGAACGCAACTTCTCGCGGCGTCCACCGTCTGTCCGGAACACCGGGGCGGCTCGCGCCTAACGCTACGACGAGCGGAACGTAGATGATCTCGTCCGGCGGCTGATCGAGCGCCGTGCCGCGCACGTCACCGGCGACTCCAACGACCGTGTACAAATCTCCTACAGGCGCCAACCGCAGCCGCTTGCCGATCGCTGCTTCGCCACGCCAGTAGCGATCAGCCACCGAGCGGCTCACGATCACCTCGCGAACGGCGCGCTCTGGATCCGGACGCTCGAACGCGCGTCCCGCGATGAGTGGCACTCCCAGGGCGCGGAAGTAGCCGGGGCTCGCGAACACGACCTGATGCAACGCGGGCATCGTGCCCGGCGCCAGCGGTCGACTTTCCACGAATGCCGCGGTATCCTGCCTCGCTTCGGGCACGAGAGGCAGCTTGGTCGCAACGCCCACGCCCTGCACGCCCGGGAGCGCCGCGATGTCGTCGCTGGCGCGGATGATGTAGCGCGCCGCCGCGCCCGGTGCGGAATAGTTCGATCTCGGCAGCGCGACTCGCACGGTGAAGACGTTCGTCGCATCGAATCCCGCAGGGACAGCGCGCAGACTGGCGAAGCTCCGCGCCATGAGTCCGGCGCCGGCGAGCAACACGAGCGCGAGCGCCAACTGTGCGACGACGAGGCCGTGCCTAACGTGATGGCGTCTACGCCCGGCGGTGCTCGAGCGACCAGCGTCGCTCAGCGATCCCGCGGGCGCGACGGAGGCCGATCTGAGTGACGGGAGCGCACTCACGAGCAACGCGGCCACAATCGTCACGCCACCCGCCACCGCGAGCACAGCGCCATCGATGCCGACGTCGCCCACGCGCGGGATGTCGATCGCGCCCTCGAGCGACCGCAGGACGCGCACGCCGATAGCCGCCAGCCCGACCGCGAGCGTGCCACCGATCGTCGCCAGCACGATTCCTTCGGACATGAACTCCATGACGAGCGCCCAGCGCCCGGCGCCTAACGCCCGCCGCACCGCGACCTCGTGTTGCCGGCCTTCCGCCCGCACGAGAAACAGGTTCATGACGTTTGCACACGCGACGAGCAGCACGCACCCCACAGCGCCGAGCACCACCCACAGCACGCGGCCGACATCGCCGACGACGACGTCGCGGAGCGGCGTGACCACGGCCTGCATGCGAATCTGCGAGATCGAGGACACGGTCAGACGGCCAGGAAAGGCCACGGGAACTTCGGGGAGCAGGCGCTGCAGATCAGCCGCCGCGGCCTGGAGCGACACACCGTCTCGGAGGCGCGCGACGCCGCGGTAGTCGAACGCGGCCGATGCGGTGTTCGCCGGATCGATGCCGAGCGGCACCCACAGGTCGCTCTTCGCCGTCGGGAGTCGAAAGCGGGCTGGCATCACACCGACGATTTCGCGCGACACGCCGTCGATCTGAAGCCGGCGTCCGACGACCGCCGGATCGCCGCCGACTTTGCGCTCCCACAGGCGCTGGCCGAGTACGACGACGGGCGGAGCGCCTGGGCGATCGTCGTCGTCCGTGAGCGTTCGGCCGCGGAGCGCCGGCACGCCTAACACGCCGAACAGGGTCGCGCTCACGCGTCCGGCGGCGACGCGTTCAGCGCGATTATCATCGCCTGCGGTGCCACCGGCGCTGGCACTCAAGCTGCCGACGTTCACGTCGGCAACGCGATAGGCCGCGATGCCACTGAAGGCGTGGTTCGCTCGCCGGTAGTAAAGATACGTCGCGTCGGACTGCTCGATGCGAGACGCGCCGGAAATCGTGATCGTGTGTGACAGATCGACGAGTCGCTCGGGCCGCACATATGGCAGCGGCTGCAGCAGCACACCATTGATGACGCTGAACACCGCGGTCGTCGCACCGATGCCGAGCGTGAGCGTGAGCACGGCGGCGAGCGCGAACGCGGGCGTGCGCCGGAGGCGCCGACTGGCGAGGCGAAGCTGCACGAGGACGGAGTTCATGAGGTTGCCTCCTGACGCACGCGTCACGGGGTGGTCTACGCAACGTCGTCGTCCGCGAACTCGCTCGCCAGCGTCGGCTGTCAGATCGTGGTCATAGGCGAGTCAGAGCGGCAAGGTCATTCCGAGGAGCGCGGGAACCAGCCGCGGGCGGTGCATGACGAGAGACCTTCTCGATCATTCTCGTTGCGTGTCCTTCACGCGATTACAGGTGGGTCTCGGGCCGCACTGCGCACCGCAGAACGCGCAGGGCCACTGATGCGGCCGTCGCAGAGAAACGCAGAAACCCGCCGCTCGGGACGCATTCGCCTGCCCGCGGCCGTGTGTGTCATCCCGAGCGATAGCGAAGCGATAGCGAGGGATCTTCTCGAAAGTGATTGTGGCCAGAATTGCTACGATGACATCACAGAAGGTCCCTCGTCGCTGCTGCTCCTCGGGATGACAGTGTTGCAGTTTTTCGTCCTTCCGCGTCGCGCGTTTACCTCTGCCCGCGGCGCTATGGATGACGCTCGCCATTACAATGTCACGCAGTC
>Ga0207701_10006276_pt1 | contig 11885 bp, 8 predicted proteins | sample KBSSwiSSwithPhiX_FD_184294 | JGI IMG/M metagenome (GOLD analysis project Ga0207701, IMG submission 184294) | Switchgrass rhizosphere bulk soil microbial communities from Kellogg Biological Station, Michigan, USA, with PhiX - S5 (SPAdes) (version 2) | ecosystem: Environmental > Terrestrial > Soil...
GGAGGCGGCGCAGTCGTCGCCACCACCCGCCAGCCGGAGTTCCTCGGTCATCCGAAGGGCCTCTACATGCTCTTCTTCGCCGAGATGTGGGAGCGCTTCTCCTACTACGGCATGCGAGCTTTGCTGATTTTTTACCTGACAAAGTGGTGGCTTTTCGACGACGGCAAGTCGAACCTGATCTACGGCGCCTATACCAGCCTCGTGTACATCACGCCGGTGCTCGGCGGCTATCTCGCCGACCGCTATCTCGGACAGCGCAGGGCGGTGCTGTTCGGCGGCATCCTTTTGATGCTCGGCCACTTCCTGATGGCCGTCGAAGGGAACGGCGGACAGAGCGATCCGATGATCAACGTCTTCTGGCTGGCCCTCGCCTTCATCATCGTCGGCTCCGGCTTCCTCAAGGCAAACATCTCCGTCATGGTCGGTCAGCTTTACTCGCTGACGGACATCCGTCGCGACGGCGCCTACACCATCTTCTACATGGGCATTAACGTCGGCGCCGCGATCGGCACGATCCTCGTCGGCTATCTCGGCGAGACCTATGGCTGGGCCTATGGCTTCGGCCTTGCGGGCTTCGGCATGCTGCTCGGCCTCGTCGTCTTCGTCCTCGGCCGCAAGTCGCTCCTTGGCGCGGGCGAGGCGCCGGCGCGGATTTCGAAGAACAAGGAGTTCGCGCTCTACGGCGTCGGCATCGCGGCCGTCGCAGTGATCTGGGCACTGATCCAGTATCAGGACGTCATCCAGACGATGCTGATCATCTCCGGCTTGGCGCTGCTCGGCTACGTCGTCTACGAGGCGTTCAAGCTCGAGCCGCACGCTCGCGACCGCATCTTCGCGATCCTGTTCCTGATCGCATTGAACCCGGTCTTCTGGGGCCTGTTCGAGCAGGCGGGCGGTTCGCTCAACCTCTACACGGACCGCTTCGTGGATCGCGCCGGCGTGCCAGCGTCGATCTTCCAGTCGATCAACCCGATCTACATCATCCTGCTGGCGCCCTTGTTCGCTTGGCTGTGGACGTTCCTCGGAAAGCGTGGGCTGGAGCCGTCGGCGCCCGCCAAGTTTGGCCTTGCGCTGCTGCAGGTCGGTGCGTCGTTCCTGGTGTTCGTCTGGGGCGCGCAGATCGTTGGCGTCGAAGTGATGACACCGGTCATCTTCGTCTTCTTGATCTATCTGCTTCAGACCACCGGCGAGCTCTGCCTTTCGCCTGTCGGACTGTCGGCAATGAACCGGCTCGCGCCGAAGTTCATGGCCAGCCTGATCATGGGCGCATGGTTCTACATGACCGCGGTCGGCAACTTCGTCGCCGGCAAGATCGGTGAGGCCACCGGTGGCCATGACGGCGAAATGACCAAGGAAGGTACTCTTGCCGTCTACAACACCATCGGCTGGTGGACGGTTGGAATCGGTGTGGTCGTCCTGGCGCTGTCGCCGTTCGTGAAGAAGCTCATGCATCTCGACACGCTGCGCGACGACGATCGCCTGGCGGGCCGGGAGGAGCTCGCCGAGCCGCAGGCCCCGGGCATGTTCCCGCAGGGCGAAACGGCACCGCGTAACGCCTAGCCGTCGGGACGGGGGCATGACGAAGCTGAACGGGTTGGGGAGCGTCCTTGCGGTCGCTCTCCTAAGCGCCTGCGCGCAACTGACGCCGCCGCCCAAGAAGGCTGCACCGGTGCGGATCAATCAGGATCCGTATCCCTCCACCTACCATCGCTATCCGGGCGCGCTGACGGTCATCCGCGGCGCGACCGTGTTCGACGGCGAAGGCAGGCGCATCGACGGCGGCACGGTGGTCCTCGCAGACGGCGTCATCCGGGCGGTAGGCGGACCTGATACCCCCGTGCCGGCCGGCGCCTACGAAGTCGACGGGACCGGCAAGTTCGTTACGCCCGGCGTCATCGACGTGCACAGCCACCTCGGCGACTATCCATCTCCCGGCACACAGTCGCTCAGCGACGGGAACGAGGCGACGAGCCCCGTTCGCGCGGAGGTCTGGGCGGAGCATAGCGTTTGGCCGCAGGATCCGGGCTTCAGCCGTGCGCTGATGAACGGCGGCGTCACCGCGCTTCAGGTTCTGCCGGGCTCGGCGAATCTCTTCGGCGGCCGCTCGGTCACGTTGAAGAACGTGCCGGCGCGCACGGTGCAGGGAATGAAGTTCCCGGGCGCGCCCTACGGGCTGAAGATGGCGTGCGGCGAGAACCCGAAGCGGGTCTACGGTTCGAAGGGCCAGATGCCGCAAACGCGGATGGGCAATGTCGCCGTGACCCGCGCGACGTGGATCAAGGCGCAGGCATACAAGCGCAAATGGGACCGCTACAACAAGAACGGCGGGGATATGCCGGAGCGCGATCTCGCCATGGACACGCTCATGGGCGTGCTCGCCGGCAAGATCATCGTTCACAACCACTGCTACCGCGCCGACGAGATGGCGGTGATGATCGATGTGGCCAAGGAGTTCGGCTACAAGATCGGCACGTTTCACCATGCGGTGGAAAGCTACAAGATCGCGGATCTGCTTGCCGCCAACGGCATCTGCTCGGCGATGTGGGCGGACTGGTGGGGCTTCAAGATGGAGGCCTATGACGGGATCAAGGAGAACATTCCGCTGGTCGACAAGGCAGGCGCCTGCGCGATCGTCCACTCCGACGACCCGAACGGCATCCAGCGTCTCAACCAGGAAGCGGCGAAGGCGCTCGCCGACGGCCGCCGGATGGGCCTCAACATCAGCGACGAGCACGCCTGGACCTGGCTGAGCTACAATCCGGCCAAGGCGCTCGGCATCGCCGACAAGACGGGTAGCCTGAAGGTCGGGAAGATGGCGGACGTCGTGTTGTGGAACGCCAATCCCTTCAGCACTTATGCTCGACCTGAGCGGGTCTGGATCGACGGCGCTCTGATGTACTTCAGCGGCAATCCGCGCCTGCGGCCCGTCAGCGACTTCGAGCTCGGCCAGCCCGGCGAAGGAGACGTGAAGTGATCCGCCCGTTGATCGCCGCATTACTCGCGGCCGCTGCGGTCCCAGCGGCGGCCCAGACCATCGCAATCACCGGCGGCACGGTCGCGTTGGGCGACGGTTCCGAACCGATCCCCGGCGGCGTCGTCATCATCCGGAATGGGCGGATCGCGGCGGCCGGGCTCAACGTCGGCATCCCGCAAGGCGCTCATATGGTGGACGCGCGGGGCAAATGGGTGACGCCTGGCATCGTCGCCGGTTTCTCACGCCTGGGCCTCTCCGAAATCGACCTGGGCGACGACGGAACGACCGACGACAAGGCCAACGGCGGCCCGTTCGGCGCAGCGATCGACATTGCTCCGGTGGTAAACCCGAACAGCTCAACCATCCCCGTCAACCGCGCCGATGGCGTAACTCGGGCAGTAGTCGCTCCCAATGTCGCGAAGAGCATATTCGCGGGGCAGGGCGCGGTCATCGACCTCGGCGCCGACATGGAGCCGATCACACGTGCGCGGCTGTTCCAGTTCGTCGAGTTCGGCGAGGCGGGCGCGGACACGGCGGGCGGTTCGCGCGCGTCGGCTTACGTCCTCTTCCGCAATGCGCTGAAGGAGGCCTCGGAGCTTCGCCGCTACGCACCGTCCATTTCGTCGGCGCGCGAGCCAGGCGAGGAGATCGATCGCCCGATTGTTCGCAACCCGAACGAATCGCGGGAATATGGGCCGGACGCCCGGCGAAGCGAGGACGTCCTGCTGACGCGCTTCGATGCCGCGGCGCTCCTCCCAGTGCTTCAGGGCCGGCAGTATTTGCTGATCCATGCCGAGCGCGCGCGCGACATCCTCAACGTCCTCAATCTCAAGCGGGACTATCCGTTGCTGAAGATCGTGCTCGTCGGGGCGTCCGAAGGCTGGCTCGTCGCCGACAAGATCGCGGCGGCGCGGGTTCCGGTCATCGCCTCGGCGGTGAACGATTTGCCTTCGAGCTTCGAGCAGCTGGCGGCCACTCAGTCCAACGTCGGCCGGTTGCGGGATGCCGGCGTAGAAGTTTCAATCGGCATGATCGACGACAATGATACGCGCTTCCTGTTCAACGAACGGCAGTACGCCGGGAATCTCGTGGCCCTCCAGAATGTGCCGGGGGCCAGCGGTGTCCGCTGGGGCGAGGCGCTGGCGATGATCACGTCGCGTCCGGCGGAAGCACTGGGGCTTGGACGAGACCTTGGCAGCCTTGCGCCCGGCCGGCGCGCCGACGTCGTCATCTGGTCTGGAGACCCGTTGCAGGTCAGTAGCAACGCCGAGGCCGTTTTCATCGACGGGGTGCAGCAGCCGATGGACACCAGGCAGACCAAGCTTCGCGAGCGCTACAAGGACCTGTCCCGCGACGTGCTTCCGGAGGCTTACCGGCGGTGACCGGGATGGCGTGCCTTGCGCTCGCCTCTGCCGCTTTCGTCGGCATGCATTTCCTGCTGTCTCATCCGCTCCGTCGGCCGCTTGTGGCCCGGCTCGGCGAAGGACCGTTCCAAGGGCTCTACTCGCTAGTCGCCCTGGTGACATTCGGGCTGATGATCTGGTCCTACAGGGCATTAGGCGACCAGACGCCGATGTGGGACGAGGGCGAAGCGGGCTGGATTGTCGCGACCGTGCTGATGTTCATCGGCTCAATCCTGTTTGTCGGATCATTCGTGGCTAATCCCGCGCTTCCCGGCGCCCGTCTTCAAAAAGGGAAGGTCGCTGCCGGCGTGTTCGGCATCACGCGGCATCCCATGATGTGGGGATTCGCCTTATGGGCAATCGTGCACTTGATGGTCGTCGCGACGCCCAAGGCACTCCTGTTGGACAGCTCCATCCTCTTCCTCGCGCTCGCTGGATCGGTGGGCCAAGACCGCAAGAAAGCGAAGCTCATGGGCGAGCGCTTTCACGAATGGACTGCTCAAACCGCTTTCGTGCCCTTCATCCGCGGCTTTTCCAATCCGGGCCCCATCGCCCTGGTTGGCGGAACCATTTTCTTCCTCCTCGCCACCTGGCTGCATCCATTCCCCGCAGGGATCTGGCGCTGGGTCGGCTGACTACTCGCGCTGCGGGCGCTGCCGCGCTAAACCGCCCGCAATGACACGGAAATTCTTCGGTACGGACGGAATCCGCGGGCTCACCAACAGTGAGCCGATGACGGCAGAGACGGCACTGCGCGTGGGTCAGGCGGCGGGCGCACACTTTCTTCGCGGCGATCACCGCCATCGGGTCGTGATCGGCAAGGACACACGCCTGTCGGGCTACATGATGGAATCGGCGATGGTCGCGGGCTTCACGTCGGTGGGCATGGACGTGGTCCTGCTTGGTCCGATGCCGACTCCGGCGGTGGCGATGCTGACGCGATCGATGCGGGCGGACATCGGCGTGATGATCTCCGCCTCGCACAATCCTTTCGCCGACAACGGCATCAAGCTCTTCGGCCCGGACGGCTACAAGCTTAGCGACGCGACCGAACAGGCGATCGAGCGCAAGATCGAGAGCGGCGTGAAACTGGTCGCGGCGGACAAGATCGGCCGCGCGCGGCGGATCGACGACGCCCGCGGCCGCTATATCCACCATGTGAAGTCGACCTTCCCGGATCGGCTCCGGCTCGACGGCCTCAAGATCGTCGTCGATTGCGCAAACGGCGCCGCCTACCATGTCGCGCCCGAGGCCCTGTGGGAACTCGGGGCCGACGTCATCCCGCTCGGCGTCAACCCCGATGGGCTCAACATCAATGCGGGCTGTGGGTCGACTCACCCGCAGTTGCTGCAAGAGACCGTCGTCGCGAGCGCTGCGCACATCGGGATCGCGCTGGATGGCGACGCGGATCGTTTGATAGTCGTCGACGAGAAGGGGCGGATCATCGACGGGGACCAGATGATGGCCCTCGTGGCGCTGGACCTGAAGCGTCGCGGTCAGCTTCGGGGCGACTCGGTCGTTGCCACAGTCATGTCCAACCTCGGCCTTGAACGCAGGCTGGACAAGGAAGGCATCGGCCTGATCCGGACCAAGGTCGGCGACCGCTACGTGCTCGAGGCGATGCGGGAGAAGGAGTGCAACGTCGGCGGAGAGCAGTTGGGGCACATCATCCTCAGCGACCATTCGACCACCGGTGACGGACTGGTCGCGGCGCTCCAGGTGCTCGCCGCGCTCGTCGATTCCGGGAAGCCGGCGAGCGAAGTGCTCCATTTGTTCGACCCGGTGCCGCAGCTGCTGAAGAACGTTCGCTTCAATGGGGGCAAGGCGCCTCTGGAGACCGAGAGCGTCCAAGCGCGGATCGCGGCCGCAGAGGCCGAGCTGGAGGGTCGCGGCAGGCTGGTCATCCGCAAGTCCGGGACCGAGCCGTTGATCCGCGTAATGGCGGAGGGCGACGATCCGAAGTTGGTCGAACGCCTAGTAGACGACATTTGCGAGGCTGTTCAGAGCGCGGCGTGAACCCTTTTTTCGCAATTGCACGCGAAACCAGATGTCGTGCGCATGGATAATTTCGCTCCCCAGGGCGCTCGAAGCGCCGCGACAACGGCCAAGCCCGCGCGCATCCTCGTGATCGCCGGCTCGGATTCGGGCGGAGGAGCCGGAATCCAGGCCGACATCAAAACGATCACAATGCTCGGCGGCCATGCAATGACCGCAGTGACGGCCATCACCGCGCAGAACACGACGGGCGTGACCGGAGTTCACCCAGTTCCCGCGGAAATGATCCTCGCGCAGATCGACGCGGTCGTCGCCGACATCGGCGTCGACGCGGTGAAGATCGGCATGATCGGCAGCGCCTTTGCGGTCGAACAGGTCGCCAAGCGTCTGGCGGAACTGAAGCGGAATCAGCCCGACCTGCCAATCGTCTTCGATCCGGTGATGATCGCGACGAGCGGGGCCTCGCTTGCCGACGATTCGACCATCGCCGCTTTCGGGCAGCTGATGGACATCGCGACGATCGCCACGCCGAACCTGCCCGAGCTCGCCCGGCTGAGCGGGCAGGAGGATCCGGTGGCATCCGCGCTAGGCCTCGTGGGCGATCACGGCTGCGCGGTGCTGATCAAGGGCGGGCATGAAGAAGGCGACGCGCTGGCCGACGCCTTGATAGAAACGGACAATATGACGAGCTGGCAGGGTCAGCGGATCGACACGACGAGCACGCACGGCACCGGCTGCACCATGGCCAGCGCGATCGCCTGTTTCCTTGGGCAGGGCGATACCCTCCCTTCCGCGGTCGAGCGGGCTCGCACCTTCGTTCGTGTAGCCCTTTTCGCTGCACCCGGTCTGGGACAGGGGGCGGGTCCGGTCGGGACCGCGAACGTCCGCCTGGATATCGGCCCGGGGCCGCGGCTCAACCAGGTTACACTGACCGTCAACGATTATGCCAAGTCGGTGCACTTCTATTCGCTGCTAGGCCTGAAGCAGATCGTCGACAGTCCGGAGAACCTGTACGCCCGCTTCGAGACGGCAGGCGGAGCGACTTTGTCGATCCAGGCCGATCCGGACGAGAAGGTGTCCGCGACGACCGCCGTCTACCTCGAGTGCGACGAGCTCGACACGCAGGTGGAGCGGCTCGCACGTGCGGGGATCCCGTTCGAGCATGCACCGCGCAACCAGCCATGGATGTGGCGCGAGGCTCGTCTGCGCGATCCGTCGGGCAACATCATCTTCCTCTACAAGGCGGGCGAAGCGCGCCGCTTCCCACCCTGGCGGGTCGATTAATCCACAGCTTTGCGAGTCGGCGTCTGGCGACTCATTGAACTGATCCATAGGCTTACGAGCCGATGCCTCGCCGCTGCACCTTCAAGATCGAGCTGGATTTCCCGCAGCCGCTGGCCGGCGTTGATGAAGCCGGTTGCGCCCCTCTTGCGGGGCCGGTCGTTGCCGCCGCCTGCATTCTCGACCGCAACAAATTCCCGCGCGGGATCGATGATTCCAAGAACCTCCCGATCGAAAAGCGTGAGGCGCTCTACGCCAGGATCACCAAGGTCGCGGCGTTCGGCGTCGGCATCGCCAGCGTCGAAGAGATCGACAGCATCAACATCTACTGGGCGCGCATGCTGGCCATGACGCGGGCCGTCGAAGCGCTGGGAATTGAGCCTGCCTGGGTGCTGGTCGACGGCAACGCCTGCCCGAAGTGGCAACGCCCGTCCAAGGCGATCGTCGACGGCGACGCCAAATGCCGTTCGATCGCTGCAGCCTCGATCATTGCCAAAGTCACCCGCGACCGCATGATGGCGGATCATGCCGAGACCTATCCGGGCTACGGATGGGAGCGGAACCGGGGCTATCCGACGCCCGATCATCGCCGCGCCTTGCGCGAGCTTGGTCCGACGCCGCTGCACCGTCGGAGCTTCGGTCTGGTGCGCGACATGATCGCTGCGGCGGCACAGCCCGAACTGGCGCTTTCTGAAATCGCGGTCGCGAGTCCTTTGAGTCACACCACCACGGGTTGAGTCCCGCTACTCCAAGCGGACTCAACATCTTGTGGTCGAGTCTTCGCGGACTCTCTTCGTTCCACCGAGCTTCGAAAGCGCGTTAACCTCTGTTCGCTTGACCGCGAGTCGGGCCTGACTCACCTTTCGACGCAAAGGGGGCACATTCGCATGAACCTTATTGCCCGCATTGCGGAGACCGGGGGCGCTTTGCGCCCGCGTTCCAGTACCAAGCCGAAGCGTGAGCTTCCGTTCGACGAAATCCTGATGGGCGACTGCATTGCGGAGATGGCGCGTCTGCCCGACAAGTCCGTCGACATGATCTTCGCGGATCCGCCGTACAACCTGCAGCTGGGCGGCGATCTCTTCCGCCCTGAGGGCAGCCGGGTCGACGCGGTCGACGATGAGTGGGACAAGTTCGACAGCCTTGCGGCTTACGATGTTTTCACCCGCGAATGGCTCGCCGAGGCACGCCGAATCCTCAAGGACAACGGCACGATCTGGGTGATCGGCAGCTATCACAACATCTTCCGCGTCGGCGCTCTCCTGCAGGACGCGGAGTTCTGGATCCTGAACGACGTCATCTGGCGCAAGGCGAACCCGATGCCGAACTTCCGCGGCACCCGCTTCACAAATGCCCATGAGACCCTCATCTGGTGCGCCAAGGACGAGAAGGCGCGCTACACGTTCAACTATCGCGCGATGAAGGCGCTGAACGACGACCTCCAGATGCGCTCCGACTGGGTGCTGCCAATCTGCAGCGGACAGGAGCGTGCGAAAGACGAGGACGGCGTCAAGGCGCATCCGACGCAGAAGCCGGAGGCCTTGCTCTATCGAATCCTGCTCGCCTGCACGAAGCCGGGCGACGTCGTGCTCGACCCGTTCTTCGGTACCGGGACGACGGGCGCCGTAGCGCGCCGCCTGGGCCGCCGCTGGATCGGTATCGAGCGCGAGCCGTCCTATGTGCAGGTTGCGAAGCAGCGCATCGCTTCGACGCTGCCGCTGGATGAAAGCGCCATGCAGGTTGTGCCCGACAAGCGCTCTGCGCCGCGCGTTCCGTTCGGCCTGCTCGTTGAATCAGGAATGGTCGCGCCTGGAACCATGCTGACGGATTCCAAGCGTCGCTGGCAGGCGAAGGTCTGTGCAGACGGCTCCATTGCTTGCGAAGCCCATGCCGGCTCGATCCACAAGGTGGGCGCCGCTCTCCAGGGCGCGCCGTCGTGCAACGGCTGGAGTTTCTGGCATATCGAAGAAGCCGGGAAGCTGGAGCCGATCGACACGCTCCGGCAAAGGCACTTGGCCGGCCCTGGCTAAGGTGCCATTGCTCCGGCCTAATGAGTAACATTCCGAATTTTGCCGTCGTGATCCTTGCCGCGGGGCAGGGCACACGCATGCGCTCCGACACCCACAAGGTCCTCCACCCGATTGCGGGCAAGGCGCTGCTGATGCATTTGCTCGACAGCGTCGACCGCCTCGGCGCCGAGAGACGGGTCGTGGTCGTGGGCAAGGGCCGCGACCAGGTCGAAAAGGCGATCGCCGGGCGCAACGTTACCATCGCCCATCAGGCAGAACAGAAGGGCACGGCCCATGCCGTCCAGCAGGCCAGGGAAGCGCTCGCGGGTTACGACGGCGCTGTGCTCATCCTTTACGGCGACACACCTTTCGTTGAGCCGGAGACGCTGAAGCGCATGCTCGACCGCCTCGACGGTGGCGGGGGCCCGGGCGTTGTCGTCCTGGCGTCTACACCGGCCGATCCGCTCAACTACGGGCGCATTATGCTGGGCGAGGGTGACCGGATCGCAAAGATGGTGGAGTTTAAGGATGCGACCGACGAAGAGCGCGCGGTCAGACTTTGCAATAGCGGCATGATGGCGGTGCGGGCGGAGGACCTGTTCCGCTGGCTCGACCAGGTGGGCAACGACAATGCCGCAGGCGAATATTATCTGCCCGACGTCGTCAATATCGCCGCCGCCGAGGGCCGCGATGCGGTCGTCATCGAGGGCGATCCTTACGAGACAGCCGGCGTGAACAGCCGCGCCGAGCTCGCCCATCTCGAGCTCGACTGGCAGCGCCGCCGCCGCGAGCAGGCGTTGCAGGACGGCGCGACCCTCATCGATCCCGAGAGCGTCTGGTTCGCGGCTGACACCAAGCTCGGCCGCGACGTCACTGTCGAACCGCACGTCGTCTTCGGCCCGGGCGTCGAGATTGCCGATGGAGCGACCATCAAGGCGTTCAGCCACATCGAGGGCGCGACCATCTCGACGAAGGCGGTCATCGGTCCATTCGCCCGCCTGCGGCCTGGTGCGAAAATCGGCGAGAAGGCGAAGGTCGGTAATTTCGTCGAGGTGAAGAAAGCGGTGCTCGGTCCTGGCGCCAAGGTCAACCATTTGTCCTACATCGGCGACGCAGATATCGGCGCGGACGCGAACATCGGCGCGGGCACCATCACCTGCAATTACGATGGGTTCGGCAAGTACAATACGGTGATCGGCGAGGGCGCCTTCATAGGGTCGAACAGCGCGCTGGTGGCCCCGGTGACGGTCGGCGACGGTGCGATCGTTGGGGCGGGATCGGTGATCACCAAGGACGTCGACGCTGACAGCCTCGCCGTCGAACGCAGTGAGCAGAAAGGCATCGCCGGCTGGGCAAAGCGTTTTCGCGAGAAGATGACGCGAAAAGCCGCCGAATAGCTTGCTCCTTACACACTTTAGCGAAAGCCTGTTCGAATGTGCGGAATTGTTGGAATCGTCGGCAAAAGTGAAGTTGCTCAGCGGCTGTTCGACGGCCTCAAGCGCCTTGAATATCGCGGCTACGACAGCGCCGGTATTTGCACGATCGATCACGGCGATCTCGCGCGGCGCCGCGCGGAGGGAAAGCTCGACAATCTCGCGCGGGAACTGAGCCGCGAGCCGCTCGGCGGCACGATCGGGATCGCCCACACGCGCTGGGCTACGCACGGCGCTCCGACGGTCGACAATGCCCATCCGCACATCGTCGGACCGGTCGCGATCGTCCACAACGGCATCATCGAGAACTTCAAGCCGCTGCGCGAGGAGTTGATCGCCGATGGTCGCAAGTTCAGCAGCGAAACCGACACGGAGGTCGTCGCTCATCTGGTGTCCCGGGAAGTCGAAGGCGGAGCGTCGCCGCAGGACGCCGTGGCCACGGTCCTGCCGCGCCTGCAGGGCGCCTTCGCCATCGCCTTCCTGTTCCGCGATCATCCCGATTTGATCATCGGCGCGCGCATGGGCGCACCGCTGACGGTCGGATACGGCGACGGTGAAAATTACCTTGGATCCGACGCGCTGGCGGTGGCGCCGTGGACGCAGCGCATCGCCTATCTGGACGAAGGCGACTGGGCGATCATACGCCGCGACCAGATTCAGATTTTCGATCGAGAGAACGAACCCGTCGAGCGCGAGATCGTCGAATCCGGGGCGTCGGCGGCCGCGGTCGAGAAGGGCAATTACCGCCACTACATGCAGAAGGAGATCTTCGAGAAGCCGATCGTGGTTG
>Ga0207701_10006277_pt1 | contig 11884 bp, 10 predicted proteins | sample KBSSwiSSwithPhiX_FD_184294 | JGI IMG/M metagenome (GOLD analysis project Ga0207701, IMG submission 184294) | Switchgrass rhizosphere bulk soil microbial communities from Kellogg Biological Station, Michigan, USA, with PhiX - S5 (SPAdes) (version 2) | ecosystem: Environmental > Terrestrial >...
CGGATCTTGCTCAGGCACCATCGCAGTTCGCCGCGCGGATCGTTGGGGACGTCCCACAACAGTTCGCACAGCGGGCCTCGGGCGACGGGCCTCTGCGCCAGCGCAAGGTATCCGAGTAGCCCGCGCACCTTGCGCGAGGCCGGAAGCTCGACGGGGCGGCCTCCTCGAGACACCCGCAACGGACCGAGCATGTGGATTTCGAGCGGGGCTCTGACGCGTTGGACTGCGCGCTGTGTAGCGCCCGAAACGACCATGTTGACTTATTCACGCGTCGACGCCCGCGTCAGGCGCCCCGCTCTCCGGCAGCGGTGCGTCCAGCGCCGACTCACGACGCCGTGATTGTGCCTTGACGATCGGCGGATCGACAAGGGCGGCCCGAAGCCCGTCCCTCATCAGATTCCACGCGCGATTCCACGGCGGCTCCCACGGCCGCTTCCACGTGAGCGCCGTACTGTGGCTATGTCGCGCCGGCTGGTCGGGAACAACGACAGCCCCGTGGACGCGGGTCGACCCATGGTGGGACGAGCCTCGTCAGCGCACTTAGAGGAAGGAGCGCCGATCTCCGGCGCTCCAGTAGGAGGACGCGTTGAAGACCTTCGCTTCGGTGATTATCGTCGCCGGCCTGGCCCTGACCGCTGCCAGTGTTGCCATTGGCGCTGACCATCCACACGCCGGTCAAAACCTCAAGGACGCGAACTGGGGCCCCGCGCCGCCGTTCCTCCCGAAGGGAGCCGAGATCGCCGTGCTCGACGGCGATCCGACCAAGCCGGTGCTCTATGCCGTCCGTTTGAGGTTCCCGGCCCACTACGCGATTCCGGCCCACTCACACCCCACCGACGAGCACGTCGTCGTCACCTCGGGCGCGCTCGTGTTCGGGATGGGGGACGTGCTCGACAAACGCTCGAGCACCAACACGAAGCTGGCTGTCGGCGGGTTCGTCGATGCGTTGGCCAACGTGAACCACTTCGCCTTCACCCGCGATGAAGAGACCACCATCGTGTTGTACGGAGAAGGACCCGTGGAGTTCAATTACGTCAACCCAAATGATGACCCGCGTAACCAACCCAACGTCGTGAGGCATCAGTAAGCGTCGGATCCGGGATGCCTCGATGGTGGCTCCGGGCAGTACGTCACGGTGGTCGTCGCGCGAAGCTAATCGGGATGTCCGGCGAGACATGATGACCGTCTCGCCGGGCCGGCCACCGGAGGAGTTTCTGTTCAGGGCAACCTGTCGATTCTGAAGAACTGAGTCCCAGGCGCACCTGACAACGCGCTGTCTCGCGCTCCGCCGTGGCAGCTACGGACTGACAAACGCCGCCAGGCGTTGGAAGACCCAGAACATCGCGACGCTACCGATGGCGTACGGCGGGAGGGCTTCAGCCCAACGCGGCCAGGTCTTTGGAGCTTTCGTCAGAACGGTCATCAGTCCCAGGACACCAGCAACGAATAGCAGCTGACCGATCTCGACGCCGGCGTTGAAAAACAACAGTGCGACGGGAATGGCTCGCGAAGGCAGGCCGACCTGTGCCAGCGCGCCAGCGAAACCGAAGCCGTGCATCAATCCGAACGTGAACGAGACCACCCACGGCCAGCGCGCCGTGATGCCCGACCGGCCGCGGCGAGCCTGAACAATCTCTCGCGCCACGAACACGATGCTCAGCGCGATGCACGCTTCGACTGGAGGCTGTGGCACGTGAACCCAGCCGAGGGCCGCCGCCGACAACGTCAAACTGTGAGTCGCGGTAAACGCCGACATCGTCGCGACGATCCGTCGCCAGCCCTTGACGAGGAACAGCATCGCCAGGATGTAGAGCAGGTGATCGATCCCTGACAGGATGTGGTGGACGCCGAGTCCGAGGTACGTCCAGGCGATGCCAGTCGCACGTGCGGGCGACTCGACGACGAACGACGGTTGCTCCGGCAGGAGGCGTGCGACCTGACTCGTCCCATCATCCCGTTCGACGCGCGCCAACACGTCGGTGATCGTGCCCGGGAGGCCGTCGATCCTGATCGTGCCGCCAGCCAGTCCGCCGTCGCGTCGAATCGTCCACCGTTCGACAAAACCGTCACCGATAAACGTTCCTCGCGGTTCCGTGAGGTTGACAGTGCCCGGCGGAAAGACGACGTGAATCGCCAGGCGCAAGGTGTCGCCCTGCGCCGGCACTCTCCACATGGCATCGTAGGTCTCGAGGCTCGTCTGGCGGAGTTCGAGATAGGCCGGGCGGAATACGTCGGCGCGAACCGTGGCCGCTCCTGTCAGCACGAGCGCGATCATCACCGCCCAGCGGCGCAGCATCACTGGTGGTCTACTTTCTTGCCGTCCGTGGAACGCTCGCGTCCGGTTCGATGCGGACGGTGTAGCGGCGCGCCAGCGCCTGGTAGAACTGTTCTTTCAGCTTCACGGTTCGTGCGCGCGACCACTCGCGCGCGATCACGTCGCGCGCGTTCGCCAGGGTTGCACGTGTCGGTTCGCCGCGATGCGTGATGCGGACGAGATGGAGTCCGTAACTGGTTCTCAGCGGACCCTGCCAGTCGTCGCTGTCGTTCGCCGTCAGTTGCCTGGCGAAATCAGGGCCGAACGCGGCTTCGACATCGCGCGGCAGTGCGTCCGTCATGGTCGCGGGGAGGAGCGTGGGATCGCCCAGCGTCCCCGGTTGGCTTCGCAGCATCAACGCCCGCCTGAGGTTGGCGACGACCGTGTTCAGATCGCCGTCCCGGTGCCGGCCGGGATCGATGTAGATCTGGTGAAACGACACCCGCGCCGGAATGTCGAAATCCGCCCGGTGCGCTGCGAGATACGCTTCCAGATCGCCGTCGCTCGGCAGGGGAGTCAGGGCATCTTCGCTGAGCAGATCGGCCTTCTGCCGGATCCGGCTGCGAACGACGGGATCGTCGCGATCCAGGCCGAGGGCGAGCCCTTCACGATAGAGCATCTCGTCGCGCACGTAGGCGTCGAGCGCCGCATGGAGTTCTTCTTCGCGCGGCGCGCGGCCGCCGTGGCTCGCGCTGAACTGCGCCGTGATCGACGCGATGCGATCCGTTGTGATCACGATGTCGGCCGCATCGGACGCCGGCGGCGCGACGAGGCGGAACGCACCAAAAATCACCGCGCCCAGCAACGCAAAGTGCAGGAGCGGCTCGCGAAGCAGCCGGCCACTCACGGCGTGTACCAGATCGGTGACGTGAACGCGCGTTCCTGCGTCGTCATCGGGATCTTCGGGTCGGGGATCTTGATCTTGAAGTACGCGGCGTCGTAGGCGGTCCAGCGCGGCGTGGGAATCTCGAGCACGCGCGCGTAGTAGAAGGCGCGCGCCGACGGATCGAAATCCGGATCCTTCCATACCGCCATCAACTCAGGGTCGCCGATCGTATTCGTCCAGGAGGCGGTCGCGACGTCGACCGTATTGCCGACCGGGGTCAGCTTGCCGTTCACGATCCGCCGGTGATCGGCGTCGCCCCACACGACGTCGTAGATCTTTTCCTGGGGCTTGCCGGATTTGTCGAGCCAGCCCTTGATGATCTGGATGCGATCGAGGTTGCCGCCGGTCGCGTCCTTCAGCGCGGCCACGAGGAACGTGGGCGCCTGACCGGCCGGGGCGGTCTTGAGATCGCCGCCCATCGCCACGCCCTTCGCGTACCCGGCGGCGGCCGGCGTGCGGGACATATCTGCCCTGGTGAAATCGAAGCCGCCGAAGAAGCGGACGATCATGTGCGGACCGCTGGTCGCGTAGGTTTCGCGACGTTTCATCGCGTCCCACAGCTCCTCGCGGGTGTTGCCGGTCGCCCACACGCCGGTGTATCCGGCGGCGCTCATCTCCCAACCTTTGACAATGCGCCCTTCGAAGTTCATCGCGTTTTCGTTCCAGCGATCGGCGCCTGGTTCGGCTGATGGAAACTTGGCGAAGAAATTGTCCTCTTCGGCCGCGGTCAGTCCGTTGTGCGTGTCGGTGCCGCCCGCCATGCCGTACTTGAACGGATTCGCTCCGAGATCCTGCTCGGCTTTCAGCCCGTTCTTCAGCGCTTCGCGCAGGTACTCGTACTGGATCATGCCCGGCTGCTTCGGCGTCTGGGTCAGGTTGCCGCGATCCCAGAGCTCGTAGTTCACGGCGAACTCATCGGTTGTCGAAAGCGACGGATGCGACTCGCTTTGTCCCTTCATCTGCAGCGCCTCGAACAAGGGCTCCCAGCGCTGGCGGTCGTCGGCCCATTGCCTGGTCATCGGATCGCCCGCGAAGGTGCCCAGCGCGAACATCCGGCCGTTGGACAGGTTGCCGTTGTGCGGAATCGCGAGGAGCTTGCCACCGGTCTTCTGTTCCCAGGCCGCCATCCATTTCCACAGGTCTTCCGGGTTCTCGCTCTGGAACGTCGTCATCGGCAGGACCTGCTCGGCCTTCGATTTGCCGTCACGGTAGATCACGTTGCGATGCAGGTTGTCGCCGCCGCCGGCGTTGGACGTCCACTCGTAGCCGATGAAGGCCGTGAACCGGCCAGGCTCGTTGTACTTCTCCTGGATCGCGATGTTCTTGTCCCAGATCGCCTTGGCGAACTTCGGGTCCGTGATGAGCGGCGGCAGATTCCTGGTGGACTGGGCTGCGACCAGTTCCATGACCGCCGCAGTGGCGTCCTTGCCGCCGCGGGCAAACATGTCGTGCCACTTCTTGATGGTGGCGTCCTGCATCATCTCGGCATTGCCGGTCTTGATTTCGTTGATGACGCCCATGCCGTCCGAGTGGTCCGTCACCGCGATCCAGTCGAGCGGTTTGCCGAGCTTCACGGGCTGCCCGCTGGTTGAAACGACCTCTTCGCCGCGGGCGAACCGCAGTGCTTCTTCCGGGCCGAGCGTCGTGCCGCTACCGCCAGCATCCACCGACCATGCCGTGTGGACGTGTTCATCGCCGAAGTAGACCCGCTCCGGATAGTTGCGACCGGCATACGGCGAATAGCCCGGCTTCTTACTGAATGTGCCCGGGTCAGCCGCCTCGATTTGTCCCGAATCAGCAAGCATCGTCGTCCCGGCTTGCGTCCCGGGTGGCCCGAGCACCTGGGGCGTGCTGGTTGCCGCCGATGATGATTGTTGCGGTGCCGGAACCGTTGCACCGCCGCAACCGACTGCGGCGACGAGAAGGAGGCCGATTGTGATCAGGCGCATAAGGATCCTTGGTCGAAGCATGGGAGACGCTGAGAGCATGCCACAAAGCCGTCTCAGCGGGCCGGCTGCCTCGCCGAGTACGTCGTCGAGATACCGCTGGTGCAGGCGGTGTAACTTAGGAAGCTACTCTGAGGAACAAGGCAGAAGAGGACAATGATGAACACGCGTTTGCTCATGACCCTGCGCGTGACGGTCGCGACACCGCAGAGCATCGGCGCGGTACCCCATGGGACTCGCCGGACGGCCCCGCTGACTGGCGGCGAGTTCGAGGGACCGCGGCTTCGCGGATCGGTGTTACCTCATGGAAGCGCGGATTGGCTCCTGCTGCGAGCGGACGGAGTGCTCGAGATGGACCTTCGCGCCACGCTCCGGACTGATGACGGCGCGCTCATCTCGATGAGATCGTTCGGCCTGCGTGACGGTCCGCCCGACGTGATGGCGGCCATGTCGCGCGGCGAAGCGGTTGATCCGACGTCCTATTATTTTCGGACGACACCGCGGTTCGAAACCGCACACCCGACGTACGCGTTCTTGAATCATCTCGTGACGGTCGCGACCGGCGATCGACGCCCTGAAGGTCCGATCTACACCATTCACGAAGTGCTCTGAATGCGCTTCCGGAAGCAGAGGACTCCATGAACGCCCGTCCGCTGATGCGCCTGCGTCTGACGACCGCTGCCACTCAGGAGATCGGCCCGACGCCGCACGGCATGCTCTCGATTTTTCCCATTACCGGGGGGACTTTTGAAGGCGAGCGGTTGCGCGGGACGGTACTCGGCGGCGGCGGCGATTGGGTGACGGCGGCCGCCGATGGCACGTTCGAGCTCGATCTGCGGGTGACGCTGGAGACCGACGACGCCGCGTTGATCCACATGACGTTCACCGGCGTGCGAGACGACGCGAACCACTATTTCCGCACGCTGCCCCGCTTCGAGACCGCCGCTCCGAAGTATGAGTTCCTCAATCGCCTGCTCGCCATAGGCATTGGAGAGGTTCACCCAAATGGGCCGGTCCACGCCATCGAGGAGATTCTTTGAAGACACATCGAGACGTGAGGACGCCACTTGATACAGGAGGTGCTGGATGAATCGCAAGAGCACGCTGACCGTTGGGATCGCGACTGTATGGCTCGCCGTCTTAGGCGGCCTGGTCAGTTTCGCGCAGGACAAGTACACCGTGAGCGTGCCGGGCGGGCTCGCCTTCTCCGACTTCAGGGGATACGAGGGATGGCAGGCCATCTCGATGAGTCGGAACGAAAGCGCAGTTGCAGTGATCCTCGGCAACCCTGCGATGATCGACGCCTACCGCGCCGGTATTCCCGGCAACGGGAAGCCCGTCCCGGACGGGGCCAAGATGGCCAAAGTGCACTGGACCCCGAAACAGAATCAGTTCTTCCCGGATGCGACCGTGCCGGGCAACCTGCTGAACGTGGACTTCATGGAGAAAGACACCAGGAGATTCGCGGACAGCGGCGGATGGGGATATGCCGTGTTCGATTACGACGCCGCGTCCGATACGTTCAAGCCTGGCACCACAGCCGGCACGCCGCCGCAGGGGAACGACGCGAAGTGCGGGTTCGCCTGCCACACGAGAGCGAAGGCGAGAGATTACGTGTTTACGGAGTACGGAAAGCGGTGAACCAGAGTGAGCTGCCGGTACCGTCTATCAGCGCAAAGCGAGAGGGCCGCACTGTCAGCCTCACTCGGGGGTAACCGGCAGCGTGATTGAGAACGTCGCGCCGCGGCCAGGATTGTTCGCAGCCGATATCGTGCCGCCATGGCGTTCGATGATGGAGCGGCAGATCGACAGGCCCATTCCGAGTCCTTCAGGCTTGCTGGTGACGAACGGATCGAAGATCGACTCGAGCTTTTCCGGGACGATTCCAGTGCCGCTGTCCTGAACTTCAATCAGCACGTTCGTTTGATCAAGCGCCCTCGTGCGCACGGCCAGGCGCCGCGCGCCGTCCAGTCCGGCTCCGTTCATGGCGCTGAAGGCATTCAGCATCAGGTTCAAGATGACCTGCTGAAGCTGGATGCTGTCGCCCCTGGCCGCGCCGACGTCCGACGACAGGTCGAGTTGGACCGTGACCTTGTGCAGATTCGCGTCGCCGTGCACGATGCGCTCGACGATCCTGATCACGTTGTTCACATCGACCCTGGTCAGGTTCCCCGCAGGGCTGTCGCGCTTGAGCATGGCGCGCATGCCGCCAAGAACTTCGCCGGCGCGCTCGCTGATCTCGGAGATGTCGGCCAGCGTGTGGCGCACGTCCTGGAGGTTGGGCTCGGGTGCATCGAGGAAACGCATGCCGACGTAGGCGTTGATCAGGATCGCATTGAGCGGCTGCCCCAATTCGTGCGTCAGGGTTGCTGTGAGCTCGCCGAGGGTGGCCACGCGCGCGACGTGCTCCAGCTCAGCCCGCTTTTGCGCGGCCCATGCCTCGGCCTGCTTGCGAGCCGTCACATCCATCGACACGCCGAACAGCTTTGGACTCGTGCCGTCGTCCGACCCCACACAACGACCACGCCCATAAATCCAGCGCGGCACGCCGTCCGCCTGCTGCACGCGATACTCGATTTCGTACTCGCCTCGTGCCTGGAGCGCCTGCTCGATCGCGACTTCACGCGCGGTGCGGTCGTCGGGGTGCACGCGATCGGAAATTGCCGCGAAATCGAGGCGCGCGTCGGGCTCTAGGTCAAACACCGAGCGACCCTGCTCGGTCATCCACACGTCGTCGCCGGACACATCCCACACCCACATGGCCAGGTTTCCCGCTTCCGCGGCGAGACCCATCAGGTTCGCGCTCTCACGCAACGCTTCCTTCGAGCGTCTCTCCTCCTCGATGACAACCGCGAGCAGCATCAGCGGAGTGGCTGTCACCAGGAGGAACAGCTGTAACGCCGTCGCATTCTCGGCGGGAGTCTGGGCCAGGAACGGACCGTGCCCACGCATGGTTCCCCAGATCGCCAGGACCGTCATGGTCAGCATCGAGACGCTGATTCCGCCAAGGCCGAAGCGGAGCGCCGCCCAGATGAGCAGAGGTATCGGCGTATACAAGAGAGCGGGCGAAGTGCCGGGGCCCGCGGGCGTGTTGTCGAATACGAAGATTCCGAGCGCCACCGTACACGTTCCCATGAGGGCCGCTTCCAGTACGCGCCCGGTGGGCAGGGCTCTCGGACGTCCGGCGAACAGATGGTGCGCGCCCAGCAGAAATGCCGGCATCAGGACGACGGTCGTGACCGCGTTCGAGATTCCCAGGTTGCGCCATTCGACCCAGTAATGCGTGCCGAAACCGTAGGAGAGCGTAAAGGACGCGCCCCAGAAGGCGGTTCCAAAAGGTACGAGCACCACTGCGATGAGGATGAAGAGCGTGGCGTCACGAAGCGTGATCGCCTTGAGGGGAGACTTGATCAGAAAGCGAATCCCCGCCGCTGCCGAGACGCACTTCACCGCGTCGAACGCCTCGCAGGTCAATGCATACATCGCCGGCCACTGCGCCTGCTGGGTCGCCAGAAAGTGAGCGCTGGCGGCGGCGAGCACGTAGGCCCACCAGTGGCGGGTGGGGACGAGAAGCAGGATGCACAGCAGAACCGCCTGCGGTGGAAAGAAGAGTGAGACTTTGCTGTCGGGGAAAGTCAGCGCCCAGGCGATCTGTGTGGCAACGTAATAACTGAGGGTGCTCGCCAGGACGAAGCACACCGTGCGGAGCGATGCCCCGACGGAGCGTCCCACAGCTCCGGTGTGTGCCCGGGCGGCGAGTTCGCGATTCAGAAAAAAATTGCCGGTCGCTGAAGCCATTGAGTGAGACCTGCGAGACTGCGCGAGACGCGAACCTTCTATCGCTCAGGGACTGAGCAGCACATACGACAAGACCTTCCACGAGCCGTCCACCTTGCGCCAGACGATCCAGAGTGTCGCGGCATCCATGTTGCCGCCACTCAGGGCAAAGCCAGTGGCGTAGTACGTGCCGTACCCGGTAGCCGCGGTATCGCCGAAATCCGGCTCCCCATCGGGTCCGCGGCGTCCGCAGTCGGCTGCGATCCCCATGGAGTCGGGGATTGATGCGATGACGAACGCTGAATCCTCGGAATGCTTCACCAGTTTCACGGCCGGGTGACGAACGTCGGGGGCGACGATCGCGCCGCTGAGACGACCCGTCGAACCAATTGTCTCCGCGAGCCTCGCCATGCCCTTCTTGAGCAGTTCGCGCGACTCAGCAGGCGTCGAGGGCGCCGGGTCGTCGTCTCCCCGGTACAGGTTGACGCACGCCAGGCACTCGGGTGCGATGTACTCGAGAGCCTTGTCGATGTTCTTCCTGACCAGCCACTCCTTCATGAAACTCGAGGCAGCCTTGACCATGTCGCTGTCGCCCTGCACGTAGTCCAGCGGCGCATCGGCGGACAACGGGCTGCCGACATTGGGCACGCGGCTCCGATCGATTTCAGGGTCGAAATCGTAGGAGATGAGTTTCCAGTAGCCGCGCTCCCGTTGCCACAGGGTCGCCACCATTTTGCCCGGCATTTCCTGCCTGCCCTTGATGGTGAACAGCGCGCCGACATACTTGCCGAAGGCCCTGGACTTCATGGCTTTCGGGGACACCTGGCTGGAATCCAGCCGGTTGGCGCACTTGAACTCCTCGGCCAGGTCTTCCCTGACGTCGTACAGGACGAACGTGGAGTGGCGAGGTTGCTGGATCACTCTCATGCGGTCGCTGCTGACGGCGACACCAAGCGTGACATCACCGAGGGACGACACCTTCCCGATCTGTGCATTCGCGCCGTTCATCCGCTGCAGCAGCGCGAACATCATCACGCCGCGACTCGGCGCCGTCCCGGCCGGCTTGTCCACGCAGGCGAAGCTCTGCTCGGCAAAGTAGGCAACGGACTGCTCGGGGTGCTGCTCCACGAGCCAGCCATTCAGGAAATCGTAGACGGCGTCCGAGGGTTTGTCGGATTTGAGTCGAGGCTCGGACGGCATGACTTCTCCGGATTCCGAGTTCAGCCGCACCGTTTCCGCCCACGGCAGACCCAGGAGGTTTCGCCACCAGTTCTCCATTCCGGCCCATTGACCGTTGTGCCTCCCGTCGTTGCCACCGGCGCGAATGTCGGAATTCGACGCCGTGAGGTGTCCATTCACGAGGCCAATGGGGAACCTGGACGATCGGTAATCCACATCGATGTCGGCCCTGGTCTGGTCGCGCGTCAGCGAGATCTGGATCGATGGCGTGCCGCCCGTGCTGCGGAAACAGATCGGGTAGCCCTTGTGATACACGGTGTTGTCGGCGGTGCGGCGGAACTCCTTGCTCCTGGTGAGCAGCGCCATCGCACCGCCTTTCATCTCGACATAAATCCTGAACTGGTGGTCGCCTCGCTCTCCCAGGACCTGGCCGGCGACGCTGTCCACCTTCTCGACCACCTCGATGGCCGAATCCGCAAGGCTGTTGCCCGACTCGTCCGTGAGCTTCGTCATGAGCAGCGCGTGCGTGACGGCGTTGAACGTCGTCCGGGTGGACAGCGGCAGGTTCTCATAGCTCTCGGACGGGTCGACGGGCCTCTGGACGACCGCGCTCAGGCGCGCAAACCAGTCGTCGACGAGGCGTTTCTGCGGCGGCCGGAGGCTGGGATAGGTGCTCCCGGGTCCCTCGGGGTTTGAGGGAGCCGCGGGAACCGGTTGTGCCCAGGCCTGGTGGGTGCCAAGCAGCAGCCACACGAAGATGCCTAAGGGCCGAACGCCTCGAATCGATTTCATCGCCTTACACTTTCCCACGGCTTTCTTTTGCTCGCATGGCGTTTTTTTCGACTTCACACTGGCCTCAAACCGAAGCGGCTGCATTGAGGCCGTGCCACTCTCCACGGCACCCTCCCTTGCGCGGGTTCCTGGCAGGCGATTGTGAGCTTGGGGGAAGAGGAGAACCACCGGGGCAGAGCAGGGCGGGGGAGCCGTCATTTCAGCGCGCCGACAACGACCTGGTCGGCGTCTCTCAGGAGCACGTCGATGAGGCCGAAGCCGGCCCGTTCGAGCAACCGGATCCATCCGGCGGCCGTCATGCTGTCTCCGATGGGATTGGCATCGCGAGAGCCCAGAAGCGTTGTGTGGTCGTAACCGAGGAGCGCGTTGGCCCTCGACCAGAAGCGCTCCCAATTCTCGCGCGTGTAGCGCGGAGGCTGCCTGGCCTTCCATTCTTCGAATCCAGCGACGAACGGTGTTTCGGGACGGGCAGGCTCGACGAGCAGGAACAGCCCGCCGCTCCGCAGCGTGCCGTGCACCTCCTCGACGAGTTGCGCCGCGCGCCGCGCGTCGAACCAATGAAGCGCATTGACCGCCGCCACGACATCGTAGTGACCCGGAAATTCGTCGATCCAGCCTGCGTCGTTCAGGTCTCTCACGACGAGCGTTCCCGGCATGCGGTCGCGCTGATTGACGGCCCGGCAGATCGAGGTGAGGAATGGGTCTCGGTCGATGCAGCTCCTTGCTTCCATAGCATCTGCAGCCAGGGCAACGGCGTCCGTATTGTATGTTTTTGACCGTCCCGGACCGACACAAAGCCTGGAGGGTTCGGCATCACATCTGCTTAGAGAACGACTCAACGTGGGCAGATGGAGAACACGATGGATAGCCGAAGCCGCAGCCGACAGACGGTCCTGGCCGTCGATACAGGCGACGAAGCCGCCAGAGTCAATGCCGAACATTCGGCGACACTGGAAGAGAACGTCGAGACGATCAAGCGATGGGAGAGGA
>Ga0207701_10006278_pt1 | contig 11883 bp, 7 predicted proteins | sample KBSSwiSSwithPhiX_FD_184294 | JGI IMG/M metagenome (GOLD analysis project Ga0207701, IMG submission 184294) | Switchgrass rhizosphere bulk soil microbial communities from Kellogg Biological Station, Michigan, USA, with PhiX - S5 (SPAdes) (version 2) | ecosystem: Environmental > Terrestrial > Soil...
TCCTTTTCCGCCGTTTTTCGACATCCGCAGAAGATCCACGCCGGGCTCCGTCTCGACGATGGCCGCCGTCCCATCCTTCGAGCAGTCGTCGACGACGATGATCTCCTTCTGGAGGGAGAAGCGCGACAGGTCGACCGCCTTGATCTGCTTCAGCAGCGTGCCGATGAACCGCTCTTCGTTGTATGCGGGGATGACAATCGAGAGAACGGCCACGTCAGCTCCGGCGCCGCAGGTAGCGCTCGACGAGCGCGAGTTCTTCGGGGGTGTTCACGCCGGTCGACTCGAGTTCGTCCTCGCACGCATAGGTGACGACGCCACCGCGCGTCTCCGCCCACGGAATGAACGGCAGGAAATTGCGTTCGCCCGTCCCTTCGCCAATCGAGGCGGCGCCCGCGAACCTGTGAAGGTCGTCGATGAAGGCGCGGCGCGCGAGGCTGAACAACCCCATGTCGCTCTCACCGAGCCGGGGCATCGGATCGCCTTCGCGGCGGTGAAGCACGCGAGCAATCCGGTTGTCGGCTCCGCGCTGCATGTGGATGTACGGCTGCTCTCTCGTGCACGTCGGCATCACGATCGCAGCGGCCGGATTCGCCTCTGAGAGATGGGCGAGCCGCTCCACTGTCCGCGGATGAATCCCAACCTGATCGCACCAGGTAATCCACACGTGCTGCACGCTGCTCGCCTCGATGGCGGCCCGCGCAAGCAGAATCGCATCCAGCATGCCGGTAGGGGTGTCCTGCTCGAGCACCGCGGCCGGCACACCGAGCCTGGCCACGTGCTCGGAGAGCGCAGTCCGGAACTTCGGGTTCGCGATGATGACGAATCGTTCGACCCAGGGAGCATAGAGATCGACGAGCCAGTCGATCATCGGCCTGCCTGCAATCGGGACGAGCACCTTGGGCAGGGTCGAACGCAGGCGTGAACCAATGCCTGCCGCCGGAATGACGAGCGCGCGGCCGGCGCCGAAGTCAGCGGGTCGGGACAGGAGTCGTCCTCCCCTCGTCGGCAACATCCGGAGCAGCCACCGGACGCCGCGGCGGTGGCGCGGCGAAGCGTCCCGCGACCAGCGCGCCAAGCGCCTGCAGGCCTTCGACCACGCTCGTGCGCTTCACCAGGTCAGGCGATATCGGCAGGAACTGCACTGGAATCTCGAGAATGTCGGCCTTTCGCCTGAGGAGCCTCGCGAGCAGGTGCTCGTTGGCACGCTTGTGAGTGAGCGGCACGTCCAGTTCGGTGGCATCGGACGCGCGGACCGCGCGCACCGCAGACAGCGTGTCGGTGATGTAGCGACCGAACAGCGCAAGGCATGACAGGCTGAGGACGTGGCTCCCCATGTAACTGATCCAGCCGAGGAGCGCCTGGCGCCTGTAGCGGAACCGGTACGACTCCTCGATGTCGCGCACCGACAGCCGGCGGCTGCCCCAGACCGCATCGAGACGACCCGACGTGAGGCTCGCAGCAAGACCGACGATGTCCTCGCCGCGATACATGCCCGACGACTCGAACAGCACGACATAGTCGAAGCGGCCCTCGCGTACGGCCTCCCTGAACTGCTCGTCGACCGTCGTCGCGCCGGCGCTCAACGCGCGAACGCTGAACGGCAGCGACCGCACGAACCCCTCGTCCAGCGGCTCACCTTCGTAGAAGATGGCCGCTTCGACCGGCAGGTCGCCCAGCCCGCCGCGGATCATCTCGACGATGGACTGCGCGAGCTTGTTCGAGGAACCGGCATCGTGCAGCAGGACGGCGACTCTCTGCGTGGCGTGCCGATGCAGCAGCGACTGCACGAATGGTCCGAGAATCTTGGCGGCGTCGTGACGGCCGCTGACGCCTTCCTCGTAGTTCGCGACGCGAACGAGCCTCGGATCTTCGAGCGTCTCGATCTGTCCGAGCGGAACGTACGGCGCGTCAGTGTCTGCCGTGCCCGGGTCGTTCACGACATAGTGCGTGATCAGGCACGGCGTCGGCGTGCGGCGCGCTCCCTTGCCCTGGAGGTAGTAGCGGGCCCGCTCGATGATGTCCACCGCGGTGCTGCCGGCGATCTCCGCATCGGCCTGGATGTTCGTGATGAGCAGCTTGATAGCCCTGAGGTTGCGCGCGATCGCTTCGCTCAGGCCCGGAGTGAGATACGACGGGAACAGGCTCGAGTGCTGCGTTCCCGGCGCGTAGACGATGAGGTCGGCGTCGGCGATCTTCCGCACGAGGCGGGGGTTGATCCCGACCGTCACGGCGCGGCGCGCAAACAGCGCGGCCGCTGAATCGGTGTCAGTGATCTCCCGGCGATCCTCAGCGGAGAGCGGCGGATCGATGAGGAAGATGTCCTGGATCCGGTTGTGGCCGGCGGCGCCCACGATCTCCTCTTCGCTGCCGAGGACTGCCCCGTCCGCCCCGATGGCGACGAGGTGGGCGTTGGTGCCATCGGACACGTTTTCGATCAGGCCAGCGGGGAGCGACAGCAGCGCGCAGTAATCGTCGACGGCATCATTGAAACGGCGTCCCCGCAGCAGAAAAGAGCCGGCGAAGACCAGGTTGCCGACGCTGCAGTCGTTGAAATCGAACGGCCTTCCGGTGCGAGCCAGTTCGGCCGCGAAGGCCTCGACGCGCTCGGCCAGCGCCGGCTGCGCGGCGGCACGGGCTCGAAGCATCGCCAGCGCGTCACTGGTCGTCAGGCCGTCAGGGAGCCGTGCGTCGAGCAGGTCGACGAGCGTTGCCGGGGACGTGCCCAGTTCGAGCGCCAGGCGCGAGGCATTCTTGCGGAAGTCGGACGGTCCCAGTGCATCGCCGAGGAAGCGGCGGACCTCCCCCGTAGACGCGCCGTCGTCGTATCCGTTGATGGCGAGCGTGAGTTGGATGCGAGGGTCGCGGAGAAGCTGCTTCGAGAGCACGCCGGAACCGCGACCACCCGAAAAGAGCACGACGCGGGCTGCCGGCGTGGTGAGAGTGTGGCTCTGCGCCATCGAGCCGAACGTTCAGTCGGACGCCGACCCAGCGTGGGCGGGAATGCGCGCCGGCGCGCTGCGCCGCTTCTCGCGGCTCGCGCGCACGAGGAACTTCACGTACGGCACGACCTGTTTCACGGCCGCCACATTCATCTGGCACGGGCTCAGGCAACTCGGGCACTGCTCGTCGCGCACCCAGTCGCGGTGCTTCTGGCTCGTCGCCCGGAAGTACAGCTCCTCGGCATCGTCTGTCACCACGTTCCCGAGGACCTCGCTGTTCTCGCAGAAGAACAGCCCGCCGTCGGGGTTCAGCATGATGCCCTGGTTCTGGAACGGGCACGGCGCCTCGCGGTGGTAGCCGTTGCCGATCATGTCGGCATAGTGCATGTGGATGTAGTTCTGGCCATCCAGCAGCGGGTCCATGCGCACGCGTTCGAGGAAGAACTGCCGGAGGCGCTCTTCGTCGCGCCCAATGGGCTTCACCGTGTTCGAGAGGTCGCCATTCCCGAGCATCGGGTCCGAGAAGCGGACCATGTTGAAGACGATGTCGAGCTGTTCCTTCTTCGCCCAGGCGAGGATGTTCTCGCAGTCGTCGATGTTCTTGTTGAAGATCGTGGCCGACACGCCGAAGTTGAAGGGAACCCGCTTCTGCAGTTCCTTCATGGCTGTGATGGTCTTGTTGGCCTTCACGAAGCCGTTCTTCACCTGACGCACTTCGTTGTGCATCTCGCCGACGCCGTCAATCGAAACGCGCGCGCTGAAGATGATGCCCTTCTCCGCGCAGTACTCGGCGACCTTGGTAATCATCGGGATCGCCCGGTGAGGCGTGAGGCCGGTGGTGTTGATGCCGTATTTGCGCAGCTTCGGCAGCCGGTCGATGATCGCTTTCGAAACCTCGACCATATCGTTTCTGGTCGTCGGCTCGCCGCCCGACAGCATCGCCATCTCGATGTTCTTCCAGAGCGGGTTCTGGAAGGCCTTGTCGATTTGCGCGAGCGTCATGTCGGTCTTGCGGTCGCCCCGCTGCCAGTTGCTGCACATCTCGCAGCGGGCGTCGCAGACGAAGGTGCACTGGAAGATGAGCACCGTCGGGTGGATGGGCCGGTGCTTCGCCACGTAGGCGTTGAACATGTCACGCGGGACGCTCATCGCCGCCTGCGTCAGGTACTTCAGGGCGTAGGTCTGTGCCATTGAACCTCTTGATTTTACGCTGGTTAGCCGTCATCGTAAAGCCGTGATTCCCAGCGCCGCGCCGACCGCTCCCGACCTGGTATCCGACGCCTCCCTGACCCGCCTGGTTCGTGCAAGCCTGCTCCTGCTCTTCAGTTACGTGTTCCTGGCGAACGCCTGGATGGGGGATGACGCCTACATAACCTATCGGGTCGTCTGGAACTTCGTGCACGGCTACGGCCTGACTTTCAACCCGGACGAGCGGGTGCAGGCTTATACCCATCCGCTGTGGATGCTGGTGATGTCGGCCTCGCACTTCGTTACGCGAGAGTTCTTCTTCACGGGCACGTTCGTCTCCTGGGCCTTCGACGTGGCGACGGTCATCGTGCTGATGCGCTGGGCCCGGACGGCTCCGCGGGCAGCGGTGCTGGTCTTCTGGCTGCTCACCTCGAAGGCATTCGTCGATTACACGGATTCGGGGCTCGAAAACCCGCTCAGCTACTTCCTCATCGCCCTGTTCTACGCCCAGTACCTCAATCGACCGTGGGGGCTGACTCCGGACACCCGCGAGTTGCGTCGGTTGTTTCTGCTCGGGTCGCTGGCCTTCCTGAACAGGCCAGACGCGGTGCTCCTCTTCGTCCTGCCGCTGGCCGAACTGCTCCTGATAGTGCTTCGGCGACGGCCGAAGCGTGCGCTGGCGCCTGTCCTTGTCGGGCTGGCCCCGGCTCTCCTCTGGCTCGCGTTCGCGACCCTCTATTACGGCTTTCCCCTCCCTAACACCTACTACGCGAAGGTCGCCAACGGCATCCCGAGGTTCCTGATGTACAAGCAGGGCTTCGCGTACCTGCTCAACAGCGCCAATCACGACCCAATCACCCTGGCGACGGTGGCTCTCGCACTGCTGGTCGGCGTGCGGGCGGGGGGCGCGGCACGGCGCGCCGCCCTCTCAGCAGCGCTGTATGTGATCTACACCGTCAGTGTCGGCGGCGACTTCATGAGCGGCCGATTCTTCGCGACGCCGTTTCTCGTCGCGGCCATGACCGTGGCCCCTGAAGCGGCGAGCATGGGTGCGCCGTGGGCCCTCGCGGCACTGGTGGCCTACAACATCGTGATGCCGATCGTCCCGATCAAGACCACGTCGCGGTACGACGCCGCCTGGGCGTGGCGCACGCAGAACGGCATCAAGGATGAGCGGGGCCACTATCACCAGGGCACGAACGTCCTCTTCTACAGTCCCTTTCGACAGTTGCCCGACTTCGTGTGGGTGAACGAGGGGACCAGTTTCCGCAACGGGCCGGAAAAGGTCACCGTCCAGGGAAGCATCGGGTTCTACGGCCTGTACGCCGGACCTGAGAAATTCCTCGTCGACCGCAATGCGCTCTCCGATCCGCTGCTCGCGCGCCTGCCGGTGTCACCGCGGCTCTATTTCGAGTTCTTCGCCGGGCACTATTTCAGGGATCTTCCGGAGGGCTACCTCGAGTCGGTGGCGCAGGACCGGAACCTGCTGACCGATCCGCTGCTTCACGAGTACTACACGCACCTGCGAAACGTCACGCGCGGACCACTCCTCAGCGTCTCGCGTTTTCGCGACATCCTGCTGCTCAACGTGGGGAGGTACCGAAACCTTCACGAGCAGGTCCTCAAGCGCCGCTCAGTTGATTTGTCGATTCGCGCAGACAACGAGCGCTTCCGCACCGACGTCGGCGATCGCGACCCGGTGGCGGGCGCCCTGCGCGCCAACAGCGGCCGCGCAGGCTACCTGCAGTTCGGACCGGAGATTCCTGTCGCGAAAGGGATCTATCGAGCGCGGTGGATAGGCACGGTCGATTCCACGCCTTCGACCGGCACCCTCGGCTACGTGGAGATCTGGTTCGGTCCCGATCGGCGCGTCTCGCGTGCGCCTGTGTCGCTGGGTCCTCGTCGCGACGATCATCTGCTGACCACGCTCGACTTCACCGTGCCGGATGAGGGTGTGACGAAGCTCGACTACCGCTTCTTCGTGAACGAGGGAGTCAAGATGACGCTCGAACGCGTGGAACTCTACTCAGGTACCGCGATCCCCGCGACGACGCCCTAACGGGAAGTGAGAATTGAGAACTGAGAATTGAGAAGTCAAATTCTGAGTTCTCACTTCTGAATTCTGAGTTCGTCTATAAACAGAAAAGGGGCTGTCAGCACATGCTGCAGCCCCTTCTTTTTTCTACCGGGTGGCCCGGCACCCTATCGGTTCGAGCCCCGGTACCCTGTTTGGAACGCGCGAGCACTCTGCTGGTTTCAGACCAGCACTCTATCTTGAACGACCGAGCACCCTACGTGTTTGAGCGCCAGCACCTTATTTGTTCGGGCTCAGCACTCTATTTGTTCGCGCCCAGCACCCTATTTGGAACGAACCGAGCACCCTATTTGTTCGCACCGTCTGTTGTTATCTATTCGCAAACCCCGGACGTGGGCGACCCGACACCCACACCTGCCGGATGATCGCGCGGTCAACCGACGCACCGTCCTCACCGCTGCGGCCAATCGGCGAGCCGAGGTAGATGACGTGCGGTGCCGGATCGTACGAACGGCCTTTGAAGTTCTTGCCGATGTTGTAAACGGTCCGGCCGTCGACGCCGCCTTCCTTGATGAGCAGGTTGAAGCGATTGCTCCGCCACGTCGCCTGCCAGAAATAGGTCTGGTTCTCCTGGAAGTTGTAGAACAGCCGCTCGGATGAGCCCTCTGTATCCACCTGGTCGTCGTGCGTGATGAATCGCCACGCGATGATGCCGGGAGGGTCGCCCCGCTTTTCGACGGTCATCCGGCGATCGTTGGTGACGATGTCGTCGTAGCCCTGGCCCATGGCGAAGAGCTTGGTCTTTCCACCCTTGGTATTCGCGGGCATGCCGGTGACGAGAATCGAGAACTCGCCCTCTTCCAGCGTCTGCGGCAGCTGGTATTGCACGTAGCCGAGCTGCGAATTCAGCTTGATGCCGACGCCGGGGACCCAGCTGACGTCGCCTATGAGCTGACCGACCGTCCGGCCGTTGACGAGCGGGTCGTAGAGCTCGTTGCCGCGGATGTACCCGGTGCTCGCCGGCGCGACGAAGTTCGCGCGAGCCGACCAGGGGCCGACGTCGTTCCCGACCTCGGCGCGCGCCTGCCAGGTATAGGGCCGATCGCCCTCGAGTTCGGCGTTCACGGTGTGCGCGGTGACGCCTGCGCCGCCAGCGGCCACGTTGCCCGAATCGTACGCGAGCGTACCGGCCGAGTTGAAGACCTGGAACCGGTACGTCGGACTCACGCCGTTGACGTACTTGGCCGCAGCGTTCGAGATCATGAGCACGATATCGAGCGACTCTGGCTGCTGACCGTTGATGGGTGACTGCGGTGTTGGCGGGGTGGCCTTGAGTGTGGACCCGTCCGCATTGGCGGAAGCGGCGGTCGGACTCGACGTGTTCGTGGAGGCCGGAGCCTGGGGCGACTTGCTGCAGGCGGCCGCAGTTGCGGCGAGGCCCAGCGCTGCAATGCAGGCAGTTATCCGCGTCATCGTATGGCGTTCTCCGTAATGGTGTCAGTACTTACGAATTGATTACGCCGATTACTATACCAACAGATGCACGAGTCGTGAGCCGAAACTCGTCGATCTTTATCGGCCCGACACTTCGTCAGCAACAGCCTACTGCTCGAGACGCTGGGTGATTGCCGCGTAGAACAGGTCGGCCATTTTCTGATAGCCCGCCTCGGAGGGGTGCAGACCGTCGGCACCGAGGAGCGTGTCGAGCGACCCGACGAACGCCGGATACATGTCCACGAGCGGCACGTTCTCGGATGCAGCAAGGCTGCGGATCTGGGCGTCGGCCGGCACGACGTCCTCCACTCCGTCGACATCCCAGTCGATGCTTCGGCAGGAACCCTTGCGCTCTGGCAGCAGCGTGGCAAGAAACACGACCATACCGCGACGCTTCCCCTCCTGGACCATGCTCCGCAGGCTGGACGTGACGACCGGTATCCCGCTCGATTGCGGTACAGCCTGGTGAATGTCGTTGATGCCCTCGAGGAGCAGGACCGCCTGGGGCATGTCCCTGTTCAGAACACTGGCGAACTGCGTGGCACCAAACGCCGCCGTCTCTCCGCCCGACCCTTCGTTGATCACCGTGATGGACTGCGCCGCGTAGCGCAGCGCGAGCATCGACTGGAGTTTCACCGGATAGGCGACGGTCGAGTACTGCGGTGGACGGACCGTTCGCAGCGAGGCGATGTCGTCCAGGATCGACCAGAGACCACCCCCGGTCAACGTGCGGCCCGGGCACGACTGGACGAACCCTTCGGTCATGCTGTCGCCGAAGGCCATGAACCGCGTAGCGCTGATGCGCGGCACCTTGGTCACGGTCACCTGGAAGCCGCACGTCGCGGTCTGCTTTTTCGTGTCCTGCGCGTTACACGTGACGTTGGCCGTGCCGACGCTGAACTTGCTGCCGCTGGCAGGCGTGCAGGTCGTAGAGAGGGCCCCTTCCCCGCCGCTCACGGTCGGGTTCGGATAGTTGACGACGACCGGATTGCCGTCGAGCGATTGCGCGCTCTGCGCCACGGGGCAACTGATAGTGAGCACGGGCGGCGCGGGTGCGGTCGGGCTGTCTCCGCAACTGGCCGAAAAACCGCTCGCCAGAATCAGCAGTGCGCGGACGGCGTGGCTATTCCAGCGCAATTCGCACCTGGCAGCCAAGACCGCGCGCGTCGCGCGAGTCTGGATTCACTTCTGCGGGACGGAACATCACGGCAGACTGAATGGTCAATGGAACAAGACGCGCGCCGGCGGGAACATCGAGCGAAATCGTCTGTGCCTGGTTGCCCGCCATCGCTACCTGCTGCGTGCGTCCCGAATGCGACACCGTCACCGATCCGGCCATGGGTCCTGTCGAGAGGGTCAGCGTCATCCGTGACGCACCGTCCGGCACGACCAGCACGGTCGTCGCGGCGGTCCCCCGCGACCAGAACGTGCCCATCTCCGGATACGCCTCCCCATCAGTGTAGACGAGGTATGCGCGGGGCCGGCCAGGCAGCGATTCGATCAACCTCACGGGTCGCGCGTCCCGAAGAGTTGCCGGGACAACATCCTTCGGCGCGAGCCGGATCTCCGCGATCGAACGCGCCAGTTCCAGTTCCGGCACGCGGACCTGCGTGCGCCTGGTCGGCGCGGGGATCGTGACCTCGAAAGTCGTCGGGTTGCTCAACGTGCCCGATACCGAACCAAACGTCGCGCGCGGTTCGGCCACGAGGATCTCGCCCTGCCGCGCCCGCGGCGAATCGAACCAGACGGATGCATCGAACAGCCCTGGCGGCAGGTTCAACGGGGTTGATTCAAATGGCGGCCTCGCGTCCGCCGCCACTTCAGGCCGCACATGCAGCGTCGTCAAGTCACGGAAGCGTTCCGGTGTCGCGCGTGAAAGCGACTGGTAGTCGAGAGTACGGAAGACACTTCCGTCGTAGCGCCACAGCACGTCGAGGTCGCCGCGGTTTGCAGTGGCCTCGCGAACCGCGGCGGCGGGACGAGCGGTGAGCAGCGCGCCGCCGATGAGAAACGTCGCCGACACCGCGCCCGCAAGCGTCCAGGTGCTGATGCGGGCGACACGCGCAGCGAAGAGCAGAACCAGGAGCGCGGCGGCGGCGGCCGCAGCCCACAGTGCCAGCGGGACGACCTGGGTCGCCCAGTCAGGATCGGTGAAGGTCGGAACGACCAGGGCCAACGGCGATCCGCCCTGCAGCCACTCGAGAATGCGCGCGCGCCCGTGCGGATCGCTGAACAGCATGAACCGCGCTGGATCGACGATGCCGACTGCGGCGATGCCGAGGCCGATTGCGAGCCACAATCCGACGAGCGCCCTCGATGTGGCCGACTGATAGCGAGCGATGGCCAGCGCAACAAACGGGGCGATGCACGGAAGAATCGGAACAAAGAACCGCGCCGGCGCACTGGATCCGCCCCAGAACATGTAGAGCCGCGCGGTACTTCCCACGAATGCCGCGGTCACCGTCACCAGAATCGTCGTAGCGAACCGCAGCTTCGTGTCGCGCAGACCGCACCACACGCCAGCCAGCGTCACCAGGTAGAGCGGGCTGTAAACAAGCAGGCCGAACTTCTGATCGAAGAAGAGTCCAAGCAGGCCATGCGGGATGTTGCTCGTCAGCACGTAGATGCGCGAGTAGGCGCCGTACGGGGCTTCAGGATCGAAGTGACCATAGAGTGCGTAGAAGGAGTACAACCATGCTGCGCACGAGATAGCCATCGGCGCGCCGAGCGCGATCAGCCTGATCGGACGTCGCAACAAGCGAAGTCCGAGGCCGACGGCGAAGATGGCGAGAAGCACGATGAACTTGGTGTGCAGCCACGGCAGCAGCGCCAGCGCACTTCCACGCAGGGCCCATCTGGCTGGCGAGACTCCGTCGGGGGGCTGCAGCAACCAGAGCGATGCCCAGGCTGCGAGCAGCGCGCCAGGCATCTCGGGAAAGATCGCCCAGCTGTGCGGAACGAACGGCACTGTGAGGCAGACGCCAAGCCAGGTCAGTACCGCCGCCCGGCGGCCACCAAGCAGATCGGCCAGGTCGAATATCGCCAGTGCCGTGAGCGCTGCGAGAAACGCGATGAACGCGACGGCACCCAGGTAGCCAAACACCGCATAGACCGGCAGCAACATCGCCGGGAGTCCGGGTGCATGGATCGAGTAGATCTGCCCGTTCTGACCGCGCTGCATGAAGTCGGGACGCAGTTCGCCGGGAAAGAACGGGCGGTAATCGCCGCGGAGGTGGTTGTTCTCGATCTGGAGATCGCCGTCACGGAGCAGGCTCTCGGTGATCACGAGGTAGTGAGGCTCATCACCGCCGAGCCCGTTGGCCGTCACCGACCAGAGCCCGAACACCACGTACACAGCGAGGCTCGCGGCGAAGACCGTTCGGCGACCGATCGCAAATATCGACGCCATGGCATCGCGCGCGCGGGACCAGCGCAGAAGCAGCCGAACCAACGCGACTGCGACGATGACCCAGCGAATGGGACCGGCAAGCACGAGAAGCAACGGCAGGCGATCGGGCAGCCAGGGCAGATACGGGAGCGCGAGCGTCCACAGAATCAGCAGCGGATGCGGCGGCCGTGCGGCGGATCTCTCGTGTCCGGTAACGATGAGCCCGACCAGGACGGCAAGGCCGGCCGCGAGCCACAGCAGCAGCTGCCACGTCGGCGCCAGCAAGGCGAGCCGCACTGGTCCGCTCGATGGCCAGCTGACGATGTGCACGGATGCCGGTCGCAGCCACATCGCAACGGCAACGGCCTCGATGGCTGCGAGGATGGTGAGGCGCTCGGACCAGCTCGCTCGTGCCGCGCCCGCTGTCACTTGCGGAGCACCGCCATGTAGTGCCCCGAGTACACGCGCGCCGCTGAACGCTCCAGGAACCGTTCGACCGGCGAGAACAGGCGCACGATCGCGGCCGGCACGAACTCGGGCAGGAAGGTGAAATAGCGCGCGTCCACGACCGTGGCGTCCGTGTAGGTGGCGAGCTTGTGCGGGAGCAGCCAGCGCTCAACGCCCTCGTCGATGCAGTTCAGCGACGGGAAGACGTACCCCATGTAGAAACGGAAGAGGATGTTGCGCGTGTTGATTTCGTGCACGAAGAGCAGGCCGCCCGGCTTGAGCACGCGAAAGAGCTCCCTGAAAGCATGGCGCTGCTCCTCCACCGAATTCAGGTGATGGAGCACGTTGATGATGTACGCGAAGTCGAACGACGCGTCCGCCGCGGGGATCTC
>Ga0207701_10006279_pt1 | contig 11882 bp, 5 predicted proteins | sample KBSSwiSSwithPhiX_FD_184294 | JGI IMG/M metagenome (GOLD analysis project Ga0207701, IMG submission 184294) | Switchgrass rhizosphere bulk soil microbial communities from Kellogg Biological Station, Michigan, USA, with PhiX - S5 (SPAdes) (version 2) | ecosystem: Environmental > Terrestrial > Soil...
AGACCTTCGTCGTCGTGGACGCGGCGATGAACGACCTTCTGCGTCCCGCCCTGTACGAAGCCGTGCATCCGATCGAGCCGGTCGCCGCCGCGGCCCGAAGACCGTCGATCCATGCCGACGTCGTTGGCCCCGTCTGCGAAACGGCCGACTGCTTCCTCCACGACGCCGAGCTTCCCGAGACGGCCGAAGGAGAGCTCTTCGCGATTCTCGACGCCGGCGCGTATGGCAGCGCGATGTCCTCCAACTACAACTTCCGTTACCGGCCCGCGGAAGTGCTCGTCGAGAATGGAGCCGCCCGAAAAATTCGCCGCCGCGAAACTTTCGAGGATCTCATTCGACTCGAAGAGTCGTAGAATCGGTTCAGATTCGCTTCATTGATTCTTGTCTCGACACTTTTTGCGGAGGAGCGTGCCATGAACCGTCGTTTACCGGGTATCGCGTTGTTCGTGTCCCTGTTCCTGTCCTCTCTTGCATTCGCCCAGACCACCGGCTCCGTCACCGGCGTCGTGCGGGATGAATCCGGCGCCGCCGTGCCGGGCGCGACCGTCACGATCTCCGGTCCCCAGCTCCCGCTCGGCCGCACCACGACCTCGCGGCCGGACGGCGTGTTCCAGTTCTTCAACCTCCCTCCCGGCAACTACCAGATCCGCGTGGAGCTGCAGGGCCTGGGAGCCTTTCAGCAGGAGGTCGTCGTCAGCGTCGCCAAGGTGACGGAGGTCTGGCCGGTGCTCCGGACGACGGTGGCCGAGGAGGTGACCGTCACGGCCGCCACGCCGCTCGTCGACACGAAGTCTTCGGAGGTCTCGCAGGTCACCAAGCGGGAGACTCTCGAGAAGCTGCCTCTTCAGAGGACTTTCTCCGGGACTTTCCAGCTGGCGCCGGGAGTCATCGACAGCGGCGTCGAGATCTCCAACACGAACATCGGCATCAACGCCGGCGGAGGGCGCCAGGACAACACTTTCCTCTACGACGGCGTCAACGTCACGAATCCGTTCTTTGGCGACCTGTATCAGGACTTCGCCGAGCTCGACATCCAGGAAGTCAACATCCAGCGCGGCGGCGTGCCGCCGGAGTACGGACGGACCGGCGGCTTCATCGTCAACGGGGTGACGAAATCGGGGACCAACGTCCTCCACGGCGAGGCGCGCCTCGACTACTCCCCCGCAGCCCTGGAAGCCGGCAGCAAGAGCGAGATCCAGACCAAGTTCGAGCGCTTCCGTCCCGGCGTCGGGGCCGGCGGGCCGATCCTGAAGGACCGCCTCTTCGCCTACGGCTCGGTCAACCTGTTCTTCCAGGACGAGCAGGACCGGACCAACCTGACCGGGCCGCTGCCCGACTCCAACTTCGACATCCAGGAGTACTTCCTGAAGCTCTCGGCCACGCCGGCGACCAACCAGCTCATCGACGCCTCGTTCCGCTACCGCGGAATCGACCAGGACAACGCGAACATCGACTTCGACTCCACTCCCACGACGGGCTCGACGACGAAGGAGATCAACCGCGTCGGCGTGCTCAACTGGTACTGGACGGCGACGCCCAACTTCAACGTGGACTTCAAGTTCAACTACAACGACAACCCGCAGAGCTCGAGCCCGACGATTCCCATCACGTTCCAGCCGACCTTCGACCCGGTCAACCCCGGGCGCGTCGGCTACTACTGCAGCTCCGATACCGGTCTGTGCGACGGCGTCGCGAGCCTCCGCAACGACATCGAAAACTACAAGCGTCTCGAGTATCGGCTGACGACCTCGTACCTGACGACCTTCCTCGGCGCCAGCCACCTGATCAAGCTGGGCGCCAACTACAGCGACAACGAGGAAGAGAAGATCACGCTCGCCAACGGCTGGGGCTCCATCACTGACAACTTCAGTACGTCCAACTGCCTCGGGGCCGAGTCCTGCTATCGCGCCCGCTTCAACCCCAACCAGCCGGCCCAGATCTCGCGGGGCCGGACCGTTGGCATCTTTCTGCAGGACCAGGCGACGTGGGACCGGTTCACGGTCAACCTCGGCGTGCTCGTGAACCAGGACACGTTCATCCCCAACGACAACGGAACCTTCGTCTTCGTTCAGGGCGACCCGACCGTGCCCAACTCGGACCTCCTCCCGTGCACGGATCCGGACCGCGACCCGCGGGCGTGCACGTACCGCGACACGTACACGTTTCCCTTCTCCAAACAGTGGCAGCCCCGCGTCGGACTCGCCTACGAAGTCACGCCGAGCGTTCACGACAAGGCGTACTTCAACTTCGCGCGCTACGACAACATGGACAACCAGTCGTTCGCCCGCTCGGCGGCGCCGCTCCGCCTCTACCGGACGGACGCCTTCTTCGACCGCACGACCGGCGCCCTTCTGCAGGAGATCACGCGCTCGAACAACGTCGACAAGGTCGTCATCCCCAACATCGACCCGACCTTCACCGACGAGTACGTCCTGGGCTACGCCCGGCCCTTCGCGAACGGGTGGGTCGCCGAGGTCTACGGCATGTACCGCAAGACGAAAGACATCTTCGAGGACTTTCCGGTCACCGGCATCCTCGACGATCCCGGCGACTTCCGCTACGGCAACATTCCGGCCGAACGCGAGTACAAGGGCGGGACGATCCAGGTCCGCAAGGCTTACGGGAGCAACTGGACGCTCGACGTCTCGTACACGCTCTCCAGCCTGACGGGCAATTGGGACCTCGACTACGCGACCGAGCTCTTCTACACGTCCTCGTACATCAACGACGGCCCGGGCCTGTACGTCACGGACCCCAACCGCGAGGGCACCCTCATCGGCAACCGGACGCACGTCGGCAAGATCTTCGCGAACTACACGTTCCCCTTCCGGACGATCGTCGGCGGCTACTTCCGCGTCCAGAGCGGCCGGCCGTGGGAGGCGCGGGAGTGGGATCCGATCTATGGGACCGACTACCAGTACGCCGAGCCGGCAGGCACGCGCACGACCCCGACCTGGGCCAACTTCGACTTCCTGCTCGCGCAGGACATTCCCCTCGGCGAGGGCATGGACGTGCGCCTGGAAGCCCGCATCTTCAACCTCTTCAACTCGCAGCCGGCGCTGACGGTCGACCAGGACCTCTGGCTGAACGACGACAACACGGGGGCCAATCCCAACTTCGGGGCCGGAACTTCGTTCGCTCCGTCGCGAAGATTCGCCTTTTCGGCTACATTCCTGTTCTGATGAAGCCTCGTTTCGTCGCCTTCGCGGGCGCCGCCCTCTTCGCGGCGGCGCTCGCGGTGGCTCTCCCCGCGCCGCCCATCCTGAAGGTTCCCGGCAAGGCGGATCGGAGCCTCGCGCCCGAATCCCTTCTCGGGCAGGAAGAGCGCGACGTCCGGCTGGAGGACACCCAGGGCAACGTCACCGTCTACCACGGCATGCCTCTTCTCGAGGTCCTCGAGAAGGCGGGGCTCGACGTCCGGACGATGGCGGGCGAGCGGCAATCCGCCGCCGAGGTCGTGCTCGTCAGGGCGCGCGACGGGTACGCGGTCGCCTTTTCCGTCGGGGAGCTGCGCGCCAATCGAGCCAACCCGCGCGTGTTCCTGGTGTCCGAGACCGCGATGGATCCTTTGCCGGAGAACGAGGGACCGGTGCGTCTGATCGTCCTGGGCGATCCGGTGCGGTCGGCCTACGGTCTGGCGACGATCGAGCTGAAAGTCCTCGCGGACAACAAGCGCTAGGGGGCCTGGGGCTGTGTCCCTGCCCGCTTGACGACGTCGAGCGCGTGGGTGACGGACGGCTGGTTGGGATCGAGCTCGAGCGAACGTGTCAGGATCCTCGCCACGGCCACCCGGTCCTCGAGGCACGTCTCGTAGAGTGCCAGCTCGTTGAGCGTCTGCGCCGAGGTCGTCACGGTCTCGAAACGCGCGAGGGCGGTCGCGGCGCCGCCGCAGTCCTTGTTCTCGTGCAGGAACCGGGCGCGCTCGCGCGCGATGCTCTCGTTGCCGGGAAACATCGCGGCCGCCCGGGTCAGGAGCGATTCCCCCGCCGCGGGCTTCTTCGCCTTGGCGTACTCGCGCGCCCAGGAGACGACGGCGATCGCGGGATCGCTCTCGACCTCCGAAAGGGACTTCAGCAGCCAGTCTTCCGCGGCGTGCGTGTCCCCTTTCTCGCGAGAAAGCACCGCGAGATTGAACATGGGCGAGGAGTAATGGGGATTCAGCTTGAGCGACTGCTCGAACGCGGACTGCGCGGCTGGCAGATTCTTACGCGTCCTCAGTTCCCAGGTCCCGAGATTGTTCCAGGCTCCCTCCGTCAGCCCCGGCTCCGCACCGCCGGTCGGAGCGAGCGCGGACCTCTCGCCCGGCGACAGGTAGCCCAGGGCCAGCAGCTTTTTCGCGTACTCCGAGGACTCCGCCTCGGTCATCGGTGCCGCCGCGACGCGGCGGACCAGCGCGGGCGGTGTTTCGGTGCGCTTGAGGCTCAGCGGGGTCAGGAACGCCGCTGAGACCGGCTCCCCCTTCATGCGCGCGTCGCCGGGCACGTCGAGGAGGGCGAGCACCGTCGGCGCGACGTCCACCAGACGCGCTCTGCCGCGCGGCTCTCCCCGCCGCACTTCCTTGCCCCACAGGGCCAGGACTCCCTCGGGCCGATGCCAGAAGGCCGCCGTCGCCCAGTCTCCCGACGGCAGGCCGCACGGCCGGTCGCTTCCCCACTTGAAGCCGTGATCCGAGTGCAGGAGCAGAACCGCTCCGTCCTCCTCCGCTCGCCGCATCCACTGGCCGAGAATGCGATCCACGATCGCGTAGTAGGCCGGGACCACGAGGCCGTACTCCGCGACGTCGGCGTCCGCGATGCTGCTGCACTCGAGCCGCGGCGCCGTGAACGATGCGAACAGGTGTCCGACCTCGTCCGTGCCCTCGAAGTACACGACTCCGAGGTCGGGGCGGGTGCGGTCGTATAGATCGCGGGCGATGCGCTGCGTGACGCGCGTTGCCGAAAGCACGCGTCTCAGAGCGACGACGGGGTTTTTCATCCCGCCATCGCTCTCGAGGGCCGCGGCGATGTCGGGCTCGGACAGCCCCAGAAGGGAAGCAAGGTCCGAGGCGCCGACGCGGCCGTCGCGCGCGTCGACCTGCGAGACTCCGGCCTCGAGGGCCGCCGGATACGCGACTCCAACGCGCGGGAGGTCCGAGAAGAGGATCGGGCTCGCGCGGTCGGAGACGAAATAGCCGTCGACCTCCTCGGCCGGGTGCGTCGCCCACCAGCCCACGACGCCGACTTTCCGCCCGGCCGCCGACGCCAGGTTCCAGACCGCGGGCGCGCGGCGCGAGTTGCCGGAGATCGGGACCTTGCGCCCGCTGGCCGGATCGACTTCCTGGAAGTCGAGCACGCGATGGATGTTCGGCGCGACGCCGGTCGCCGCCGTCGTCCACAGCATCGGCGAGATCAGCGGATAGTCGCTCGAGAGGCGCGCCGTGTAGCCCTCGGCCGAGAGGCGCTTCCAGTTCGGCATCCTCCCCTCGCCCGCAAGTCGGTCGAGAAGCTCGAAATCCAGGCCGTCCAGCCCCAGCCAGATCACCGGCGGACGCGCCGACGGCGGGCGTCGCTCGCGGGTCGCGACATCGGAGGCCTCGACCGCCGGCGCCGGTGGAGCCGCCGCGGCCGGCTTCGCGGTCTCGCCGCGGCGGCATGCGGCCAGGGCCGCCAGCTGGGCCGCGAGAAGCAGACCGCGCCGTCCGATCCTCATCGGCCGCAACATAGCAAACGGTTTCACCCCCCTCCCCGGGGTGCTAAACTGCGCGGCCCACGGTGGGTGTAGCTCAGCTGGTTAGAGCGCCAGACTGTGGATCTGGATGTCGAGGGTTCAAATCCCTCCACTCACCCCAAATTTTCTCGCGTCGTTCTTTGCGCCCGTAGCTCAGTCCGGATAGAGCGTTAGCCTCCGGAGCTAAAGGTCGCGCGTTCGAATCGCGCCGGGCGCACCACTTTTTCCAATGGGCTAGCCGACCCCTCCTCTGCCCCAGACCCCCGATTCTCCGTGTCTGCGGATTGGGACAAACGGTCTGCCTGAGCCGCCGTTCGCCCAGCGTCCGGACCCGCTGATCGAGCTCAACCCGGCATCCGACGGCCTTGCTTCCCGCCAGCGCCGGATCTAAGCTGGCCGCAAGTCGCATCCGGTGAGGGTCGGCGACGGAAGGTCGTGACTGGGAAAAGGTGCTTCGCTTTTCCTGTCCGCCAAGTCGCACCCGGTGAGGGTCGGCGACGGAGGGTCGTGACTAGGAAAAGGTGCTTCGTTTTTCCTGTCCGCCAAGTCGCACCCGGTGAGGGTCGGCAACGGAAGGTCGTGACTGGGAAAAGGCGTTTCGCTTTTCCTCTCTGCTTAGCCGTTTCTGATTCTCAAAGGCATGAATCCGTTCCCGGTCAACCTGCATGCAGGAGAACGGGCGTCCAGAGACCCGGAACAAGGGAGGAGTGTTCGTGCAATGGCCGATACCGCTGACAACAATCTCTTTCGCTTTACGCATCTGCGCGCCGCCAAATCTCAATTTCGAGGCCGAGGGCGCGCTGCGTCGCCTGGCGTCCCGGCTGCGGCCGTGCACGCGCCCGTGCCGACCATGGCGCGCGCAACCGGGTCATCGACCATCGGCCTAGCGACGCATGAAGCCGAGCGCGAATCCCGCGATCTCGTCAGCGCCAAGCGCGAGCTCGAGAGGTTCGAACCGCTCCGTGATCTCAACCTGTCGACACCGCGAGGCAACCAGTCCGGCGGGTTCATGACATTGAGGGCCGACGCGCTCGCGCGCCTCTCGACGCGAGCCCGGTCAACGCTCGCAAAACTCGGCGTCTCGCTCACCCACGCCACAATCGGCGAGCTCGTCGCCGCGATCGATGGCGCGCTGACGCCAAATCCGCCCGCGGACAGCCCGGGAGAAGCGCCCACTCCCAGTCCGGGGCCGGCCCAGCTGCGCGCCGTCGGTGTCGCCGATCTCCTCGTGGTGAAACAACAGATCAAGCGCTATGAAGCCGGCGAGATCGCTCACATCGAGAACGTGCTCGCCGGCGAAGGCAAGGTGCGCACGCACCGCCAGCTCAATCGAACCGAGGAAGTGATCAGCTCTCTCAAGGAGCAGGAGCACGAGAAGGAAGCCGAGCTCCAGACCACCGAGCGCTTCGAGCTCAATAAAGAGACCTCGGCCACACAGAAGTCCGATCAAAAGATCGGGTTTGGGCTGTCGTTGTCCGGAAAGTATGGACCGACGGTCGAGTTCAACAGCAAGCTGGATGTCAGCAGCCAGACCACGGAAGAGAACTCGCTCAAAAGCTCCGTGAAGTACGCGAAAGACGTCGTCGAACGCTCGAAAGAGCGCATCGTCGAGCGAGTGCGCGAGGAGCGGCGTCTCACGATCCTTCGAGAGGTCGAAGAGATCAACGAACATCGCCTCACGAACGAGACGGGCGACCACATTACCGGCATCTATCAGTTCGTCGACAAGATCTACGAATCGCAGGTCTTCAACTACGGTCTCCGGCAGATGTTCGACTTCATGATCCCGGAGCCGGCCTCCTATCTCTGGCATCTGGAGAGGATGCCGCAACCGGATCCCGAGCTGCCGGTTCCCCCGATTCGTCTGGATGTCGAGGCGCCAGACGCCAGCCATATCAACGAAGGCAACTATCTCCGCCTGGGTGCCCGCTACGGGGCGAAGAATCTCAAAGCGCCGCCGCCCCTGTACCTCGTCAAGAGCGCGAGCGTCAGGCAGGGCATGGGCAACGAATCGGAAGAAGACCAGCCGCGCAGCCGCAACCAGATCGAGGTGGCGATCCCGCGTGGCTATCGTCCCGTCTGGTCGCTGATCACGGTGATGGGCGTGACGGATGAACATCCTGTCTTCGCCTTCAGCGTCAGCAACGAATACGCCACGTGGAAGCCTGACAGCAGCGAGATGATCTCGATGGGCGAGGGTGACTTCAACTTCTATCGCCCCGACTTCAATGTCTTGACGGTCTTTCCTGTTGACAGCGGCCTGTATTCCGACGACGACAAGCTGTACATCGATGTCTTCGCGCACGAGACCGCGAACTACAGCGTTCACGCCAAGGTGACGTTCCAGGCCCAGAGCGAAGCGATGCGCGAGTGGAGCGTGGCGACCTACGACACGATCGCCGAGGCCTACTCGAACGTGCTGCTGCGTTACCAGCAGGAAGTCGAGACGATCAAGCAGAAGAAGGAGGCCGAAAAGGGACTGAACTTCGAGTTCGGCAACCCGCCGTCCGTCAATGAGCGTATCGTCCGGACGGAGTTGAAAAAACATTGCCTGGCGTTCATCCGCAACGAGCATACGGGCCTGCTCAGCACCTCCCACACCACCGGAGGTAGCGTGTTTCCGCCGCTCTTCGACATCGAGGATGCCAAGGCGGACGGCGCGCTGGTCCGCTTCTTCGAGCATGCCTTCGAGTGGGATCAGATCCAGTACGTCTTCTATCCCTACTTCTGGGCGCGTCCCGGTGGATGGGCCGACCGCTTTCACGCGCGCAACATGGATCCGGAGTTCGAGGAATTCCTCAAGGCCGGTTACGCGCGCGTCGTCGTGCCGGTGCGGGTCGGATTCGACGCGGCGGTGTCCTACTTCATGGAGAAGGGCGAGGTGTGGAACGGAGAAGGCGAGCCGCCGATCAATCATCCCCTCTACAAGCCGATCGTCGACGAGATCAAGGAGCGCACCGGCGGCGACCTCGGCGAAGTTCCCGTCGGTGACCCGTGGGAGACGCGATTGCCCACCACCGCCGTGCTCGTGCGGCGCGACAACGCGTTGCCCGAATGGGAGCGGGTGGCACCGAACGAGTGGCGCTGGAAGCCGAAGGCGTAAGCAAGGCGCTGGCCGCTCAGTCTACGGAACCTCCAGGAGCTCTTCTTCCGGCCTGGCGAACGGCGGGACAAAGTCGGCTGTGAACTTGAAGGCCGGCCTGGATATCTCGTCAATGTGGTCTTTCAGTTTGGTCACCGCCGGCAGAACAGTGCTGATACGCACGGCCCGGACGATGCGTACACCTGGCATCAAAAGCGTCTTGTCGGCGCGCAGATCTTCGCTCAGCTGCTGCTTTTTCGGCTTGATTTCCGCTTTGTAGGTTTCGAGCAGCGCATCCATCGCGATCCGCAGCTCGTGGACGTAACCCTGTGTGATGGTCGGCGCCGGTGTGTTGTTGCTTCTCGCCGGATCAGTGAGATCCTTCTTGAAGCGGTTCCAGATGGCGTTGCACGTCCCGTTCCAGAACGGCACGACGGCTCGGTTGTACCACTCACGTTCCTCCTCCGAGAGCTTCAGATATCGAAGGTCGAATTGGTATTGCGGTGCGTTGGTCGCACCGACCACGCGGGTGAACAGCTGCGACGGAACGACTTTCTTCTGGTAAGAGTTCCAGATCGTTTGCTTCGTCACCGCTTCTCCGGGCTCGAGCAGAGGGACAGACGTGACTGGCATGTCCAGGTCGCTGCTGAAAGCGCTGGCGGCGATGTCCTCGTGAAACTTGAGCGTCGCCGCATCGGGATCAACCGGATCGGGATCCGGTGGCTTCGTGAGCCACTCTGACCTGACTTTGCTCAGGTTGTCGTTGTCGATGGCGAACAGGTGGTCGTTGTGTTCCACGACCAATCCGAATGTGCTGCTTTGAATAACGACGCCGACGTGGAGCGGGAAACGCACCCACCGCGCAAGGACGGTGCCGGCAATATCGCCGCGCACACGCTGAATCTGATCGAAGACTGACAACAAGGTGAACGCGGTCCGGACCCCATAGACACCGCAATCGTGAAAGAGACGACCGCCGAGATTGCGGGGGAATGCGTGCGTCAAGTAGTTCGGCGGACCCTCCGTCAGATTGAGGCGCGAATGGGACGTGAGCTGCCCCAGAGACATGCTGTAAAGGTCGATCGTGGCCCGCCATGCAAGCACGCCGGCTTCGCCCATGGACAGCGAGCTCGCGCGGCGCATGATCTCGTCGAGACCATCGTCGAAGAAGTTGCTGAGGAACGCGACAAAATCATCGTTGTCCGAGAGCTTGAGCCGTCCGCCGTGTTTCGTCTTGATCAAGGCGCGGCGCCGTGTGTGCCAGGCGCTGGGAGCTCCGTTCGGATCCAACGGGTGACCGTACGCGCTCAAATAGAACGCCAGCTGCAGGTTTCGCGACTTATGAATGTTCCTCAGCTTGTCGCCACGAACAAACGGCTGGTCGTTGTCATCTCTGTCCAGCGAGTTAAAGATGACGCTCCGAGAGTCATTCGGCGGAAACGCGTCCAGAAACCGGTGTTGCTTGCCTCGTCCTCGGCCGTAGCGAACTTCCGCGATGCGGATCGTCCTGCGCAAACCCCGGCTCGCCCGATCCGGGGACAGCTTTGTGCTGACTTCATCCAGGAATTCGGTCAGCGTTATTTGCAGGCGCTGCAGCTTCCGCAAGGCGATCGCGTCGTTGCTGTCTCGCTCCAGTCGCGCCAGCGCGAGCTCGAGCTGCTGCTGAAAAACCATCTGCAATGCGCGAAAGAAGGCCTCGATGGCGTCGCCGAGCGCCTCGGGCAGAGCTGTTTCGTAGCGCGGGGGAGGCTCGGGCGGCGCACCCATTGTCGAGGGCCGTGGAAGGGGGACCTTCGCGAAATGTCGGATCACCCCCTCGAATCCATTCAACGCGCGCTGAAACTCCTTCTCGTGATCGACCTGTCCGGACAGTTTCAGTGACCGAGGGTCCTTTGCGACAATTCCAACGATCCCTTCCCATTTGTCCGCCGTGCGTTCGTTCTTGTTGCTGAAAATGGTCTGATCCCAGTCGAGCACGAGATCGAACTCGTCGAACCAGCCCTCGACCAGCATTCGCGCCATCAGGGCGTAGTACAGCTCGTAGGAGATGTCGTGCAATCGGGTTTCGGTGCCCGAGAGCTGCACGAGCGACCGCGTCAGCGGCGACGTGGCGCGCCTGTCACTGGCATCGACGGCGGTGCACAGGTCTTTGAGGACGATCAGGTCGCTATCGGGCGGCGACGTGCGCGCAATCGCGTCGACGACTTCTTTATAGAAGATGGAGGCGACGGTATTGTTCGCCATGCTCGGGCTCACATCGCTTGAAGTCGGCTTGTCTGCGGCCGCCCAGAGGTCGGAATCGAGCTTCTCGATGTCGCGTAAACGTGCCTGCCATCAAGGCACTCCGCCCTTCGGCCGATCCAAACCGGTCCAGACCGAATTGCTTGGCCCGGATTCTGCCACGCAGCTGAAGCCCCGATCCATCTTGAAGTCCGCTGGGCCCATCAACCGCCAACCGCCTACGACCGTCCCGGATCTCCGACCACATGAAGGCGAGTGACCCGTCGATGAGCGTCCTAGGGCGTCTGCCGATTCTCCGTGTTTTCTCCGTGTGGTGACGAACGTCCAGGACTGTTCCGCAGGCACCCGGAGCCAACTCGTTGATTCGTCTACCCTGAGCTGTCGTCCGGTGTCGTCGGCTCCTCCCCGTTTTTCCCTCCGGAGCTAAAGGTCGCGCGTTCGAATCGCGCCGGGCGCACCAACTTTCTCCAATGGGTTAGCCGACCTCTCCTCTGCCCCCAGGACCCGGATTCTCAGCGGCCGTCCGCTTCACAGCCAGCCGCCGGTGAACCCGGCTCGCCGTAGCCCCGCGACCACGGCTGGGCAGCCGCGCATGATGTTCCAGATGAGACCCGATCGGTAGTTCTCGATCATCAACACGACCGGGCCCTGGTCGATGCCGAAGTGATAGGGCGTGACCCACCAACCGGTCGGGCTCTCGTCCACGGCGAAGGTCTGGTTGAACGACGGCTTGAACCCGTAGGGGGCGCTCATTCCAAGGTCCAGTCGGGCGAACTGTCGGACGGTCGGGATGACGATTTCCGGCGCGAACGGCAACGACGCGACCACGACCCACGGTGCGACAGTGCCGTCA
>Ga0207701_10006280_pt1 | contig 11880 bp, 8 predicted proteins | sample KBSSwiSSwithPhiX_FD_184294 | JGI IMG/M metagenome (GOLD analysis project Ga0207701, IMG submission 184294) | Switchgrass rhizosphere bulk soil microbial communities from Kellogg Biological Station, Michigan, USA, with PhiX - S5 (SPAdes) (version 2) | ecosystem: Environmental > Terrestrial > Soil...
GAGCGCGCGCGCCAGGCCAGCCGCGAGGTCGCCCGCGGACAGCGGTTTGCGCACGACAACATCTGCGTCCATGCATTCGATTCCCAGGTACCCGCTCATCAGCACCACGGGCATGGCCTCCCGGATGCCGCGCACTTCGCGGATCAGTGCGGATCCGGTAAGACCAGGCATGCGCTGGTCCGTGAGCAAGACGTCGAATTCCTCAGGATCGGCGCGAAAGGCGGCCAGTGCCGCCGCGCTGGACGTGAATCCAACCGGCGCATAGCCCAGGCTCTCCAACGTCTCGATGGCAAGGCGCACGAGTGCCTCTTCGTCGTCGAGCACCAATACGCGCTGGCCTTCGCCGCGCGGCAGCGGCCTCTCCTCGTCGCGTGCCTGTTGCGGAGCATCGCCGTTTCTCGGCAGATACACCGTAAATGTCGTACCTTTGCCCATTGCAGTAACGACGTCTATCGCGCCTCCCACGCCGGTGACAATGCCGTGCACCAGCGACAGGCCCAGACCGCTGCCGACGCCGACGTCTTTGGTCGTGAAGAACGGATCGAACATCTTCTCCAGCACGTCGTCCGAAATGCCGGTGCCCGTGTCGTTCACCTGGAGGACGATGTACTCGCCAGGCTCGATCGAGCCAATGATTGCCGATCTCGCCTCATCGAATCGCACCGTTTCGAGCGAGACATGCAGTGCGCCGCCGTGCGGCATCGCCTGCACCGCGTTCATGGCGAGGTTCGTCACGACCTGGTGCACTTGTGTCGAGTCTCCCAGCATGGCGGCTCGCCCGGCTCGCAGTTGCTGCGTGATCGATACGTTGTTCGGCAGGCTCCCCGCGATCTGCACAAGCACCTCGCCGACCACGTCCTCGACATGGACCGCAATGCGTTCACCGACCCCGCTACGACTGAACGCGAGGATGCGGTCGATGAGCGCGCGTCCGCGCTCGCCCGCGACCATGATGCTTTCGAGGTCACGGCGAAGCCGGCTGCCGTGTTTCGCGTCGCGCATCGCCATCTCGCCGTAGCCCAGGATCGCGCCCAGGATGTTGTTGAAGTCGTGCGCGATGCCGCCTGCAAGCGTCCCGATGCCTTCGAGGCGTTGCGCGCGACGCAGCTGCTGCTCCATCTTGCGGAGCGCTTCTTCTCCAGACTTCGCGTCGGTGATGTCGCGGCAGGTACCCACCCGCCGTACCGGGTGACCGTCGGCACCACGGGTGATCTTGCCGCGCGTCGACAACCAGCGAATCTCTCCGGAAGGCCGCACGATGCGGAACTCGAACTCGTAGTGATCCCCCGCGCCCTTCACCATCGCCGCGTTGACGACGGACCAATACTTGTCACCGTCGCTGCCGTAGAACGGAAACTGCGCCTTGAAGTCCTGTTTCTTCGAAAAGTGCGCGCCGACCGGGTAGCCGAAAATCTCGTACATCCTCTCCGACATGAACAAGTCGTCTGTCTTTACGTCGATGTCGAAGTGTCCCTCGCCGGACGCTTCCAGCGCCAGGCTGTAGCGTTCCTCGGAAAGGCGCAGTGCCTCCTCCGCGAGGCGGCGGTCATCGATGTCGCTGATCGAGCCCGCCATGCGCGTCGGCTGACCGTCGGCGCCTCGCACGCACAGGCCGCGAACGCGACGCCAGCGATAAGTGCCGTCCAGTTGGCGCAGCCGAAATTCGCCCATGTATGCGGGCGTCTCGCCCGCAAGATGTGCCTGCAAAGCGACAGTGCGGCGCGGGACGTCGTCAGGATGAAGCGGCAGCTCGGTCGACCACTCCTCCCACGACATCGTCTCCGGGCCGGGCGGCATGCCCATCAGCTCGCGCGAGCGTGCCGAAACGAACACACGGCGGTCGACGAAATCGATGTCCCAGACGCCGTCGTTCGCGCCCGCCACCGCGAGCGCATATCGTTCTTCGCTCAGGCGCCGCGCCTCCTCGGCAAGCTTCTGCGCAGTGATGTCGGTCACCGACCCGGTGACCAGCGTGGGCCTCCCTTTGCGGCCGGGAAACACCTTGCCCTGTGAGCGAACCCAACGCGCGTTGCCATCCCCACCAATGATGCGGTACTCCATGTCGAGCTCATCCTCGCGGCCCTCGCTCGCCGCACGTTCGACTTTTCCCGGATCGAAGCCGCCAAGGCGCGGCAGATCGGCGCGGGTGCGCACGACGACGTGATCCGGCACCGCGAAAAGCGCCCGTGCGTGGTCGGACATGACGAACTCATCGGTTGCGACATTCCACTCCCAGATGCCGTCCCTCGACGCCTGCACCGCGCGTGCGTAGCGTTCCTCCGAACGCCGGGCGGCGTTGGCGCGGCTCGCCAGAATCCACGCGAGTGCGGCGCCAAGCGCAAGGACGATGGTCATGGCAGAGGCGAAGCCATACCAGAATCGTCCCTCAAGGGACATCAAGCCCGCGCTCTCCCTCCCCATGAGTAGCCGGTATCCGCCTGGTAAAGGCACATGCGACACGACGACGCGCACGGGATCGCCATGACCACCGTCGATGAGGTGCCCGTACGTTCCGGCCGCGTCGGGAATTTCTTCGGGCCAGTGCGGCAGCGTCCCGGCGATGACTTCCTTGTCGGGGCCGGCGAATACCACGACCTCGCGCCGCGTCGGATCGGACCGCGACCGAATTGCGGCGGCAACCGCCGCGGGGCCGTCACGCCGGAAGACGTCCGGCAGCGCCTGCATCTCCTCGGGAACGAAGACGCGAAGGGTCCCGACGTCCGTGCGCCAGCCGTACCAAAGCGGAATGGCGAACAATGCGAGCGCCAGCGCGCTAAACGCAATGTAGGCCAGCGCAATGCGCCAGGGCTTCACATGCCGCCAGCAACGATCATGGGACGACTCCCATCGCTTCGCGCACCGCCGACAATAGCTCCCTGCGAGTGAAGGGCTTGGGCAGGACCTTCCTGACGCCCAATCGCCGGGCCGCCTCCGCCGACCCGGCGAGGCCTCGGCGAAAGCGCGCCGAGAGAATCAAGATCGGCGCAGAATACACCTGCAACTGCGCGAGCAGTGCAGCGGCCGCCCTGGGATCGGGAACGTCGGCGATCACGAGCGCAGGCTTCTCGCGCGCCGCGATCGGCGCGGCAGCGAGCTGGTAACCCGCATCACGCAGCCATCGCTCGAGAAGGGGCCGGATCAGCGGGTCCTTCTCCAACACCAGTATGCGACCTTGTGGGTTCACGGATCGTCGTCGAGTCCTTTCTCGTATCTGACGATCGCGGATTGCCGCCGATGTGCAGACTTTGAGAACGAATGTGTCAATTGCCACGGAACCGGCCGTGTTATTCATTTCGATGCACAATCGTCACTGCACAGTCCCGTCCATTCATGACGCGCGTGTGCAGTCTGGGGGCGGCCATATGACCAATGCACGTATCCTGGCCATCGACGACGATCCATCGGTGCGGCAGATGATCGTCGACTACCTCGGTGACAACGACCTCTCGGTGACGGCGATTTCGAGCGGAAATGACATCGCCGGCGTCATGGCGCGGGAGACGATCGACCTGCTCGTCCTCGATCTGCGTCTTCCGGGCGAAGACGGGATGACCATCGCCCGCGACCTCCGCAACGAATTCCCCGGCTTGCCCATCATCATCCTCACGGGCCGCAAGGACGAGGCCGATCGCGTGATGGGACTCGAGCTCGGCGCCGACGATTACCTGACGAAACCATTCTCTCCGCGCGAGCTGCTGGCGCGTATCCGTGCGTTGCTGCGCCGCAGCCGCAACCAGCAGAACGTGGCGGAGGTGCTGCAGAAGATTCGGGCTTATCGTTTTGCCGGATGGGAGCTCAACGTCCGGCTGCGCCGGCTCACCTCACGCGATCGCGCGGTCGTACGACTCACCAATACGGAGTTCAATCTACTGGCGGCGTTCCTCGCGGCGCCGCAACGGGTGCTTTCGCGCGATCAGCTTCTTGGGCTGTCGAGGCTGCACAACGACGAGGTGTACGACCGATCGATCGACACCCAAGTGGTGCGCCTGCGGAAAAAGCTCGAGTCATGCGACGACCAGAACCGCCTGATCCGTACCGAGCGCGGGGCGGGATACGTCTTCACAGCCCCAGTTGAAATCGTCCGCTAAAGGCGGCACGCCCCGCGCAAGCGCTGCCGAAGTGTTGCAGCCGTAACGCACACCGCTCTTTCTGTCATTCGAGACGCACGTCGCGCACGTCCAATCCCCTCATGCACACAACGTGGAAAGCCAGTCATACGCAACGTTCCGTCGATGGTCGTCGCCGCTTCATGGCGGCGGTGCTCGCGACTGCGGCAGCGTCCCACCTCGACCTGACGCGGACCGCGTTCGCCCAAGTGCCCCAACGCGCCGCGTCTGGGCCGATAACATCGTTCCCACCATTGCGACAGATCGACGCGGGTGTCCTCGACGTCGGTTTCGCTGAAAGCGGACCTGCCAGCGGCGCCACCGTCATCCTGCTGCACGGCTGGCCCTACGACATTCACACCTACGTCGACGTCGCACCGCTCCTCGCCGCGGAAGGCTACAGAGTCATCGTCCCGTACCTTCGCGGCTATGGCACCACGCGCTTCCGCTCGAGCGATACACCCCGTAACGGCCAACAGGCGGCGCTTGCGGTAGACACCGTCGCGCTGATGAATGCGCTGGGCGTGGAAAGGGCGATCATCGGTGGCTGCGACTGGGGAGCGCGCACGGCAAACATCATCGCAGCCGAATGGCCGGGACGATGCAAGGCTCTGGTCTCCGTCAGCGGGTATCTGATCGGCAGCCAGGCATCGAACGAAGGTCCCCTCCCCCCAAAGGCCGAACTGCAGTGGTGGTATCAGTTCTACTTCGCGACCGCGCGCGGACAGGCCGGATACTCCAAGTACACGCGCGAGTTTGCTCGACTCATTTGGGAGATCGCGTCGCCGAAGTGGGCATTCGACGACGGCGTCTTCGCTCGTTCCGCCACGGCATTCGACAATCCGGACCACGTCGCGATCGCGATCCACAACTACCGGTGGCGCCTCGGTCTCGCCTCGGGGGAAGCGAAGTACGACGCGATGGAAAGACGGCTTGCGGCATTCCCCTCGATCCAAGTCCCCACGATCACGATGGAAGGTGACGCGAATGGTGCACCGCATCCCGAGCCTGGCACCTATCGCAAGCGATTCGACGGTCCTTACCAGCATCGGCTCGTCGAGGGAGGGATCGGGCACAATCTGCCGCAGGAAGCGCCACAGGCTTTCGCGCAAGCAATCGTCGATGCGGATCGACTTGCACGAGCCACGTAAGGGAGCGTTCAGTGAAGTCCGATCTTTCGTTCGTAGCGCTGGTTCTCATCTGCCTGGGAACCGTGGCGCCGATCGGAGCACTCGCCCAAGGTGTTCCCTTGCAAGGCGCGCCGATGCCCTCCTTACAGCTCCAGTCGAAGGGCGACATACCCTCGCTGTCTGGAGCGATCGAGTGGATGAATTCCCCTCCGCTGTCGCCCACCGCGCTGCGCGGCAAGGTGGTGTTGGTCGACTTCTGGACCTACACGTGCATCAACTGGTTGCGCACCCTTCCGTATGTCCGCGCCTGGGCGGAGAAGTACAGGGACCAGGGGCTAGTGGTCATCGGCGTTCACACGCCGGAGTTCGAGTTCGAGCGGACTATCGCGAACGTCCGGCGGGCGGTGACCGACATGAAGATCACTTACCCTGTCGCCGTCGACAGCGACGGTGCGATATGGAGCGCCTTCGATAACCATTACTGGCCGGCGCTCTACTTCGTGGATGCCAAGGGTCAGGTCCGGCACGAACAGTTCGGCGAAGGTCACTACGAGGAGGCGGAACGCATGCTGCAGCGACTGCTCGTGGAAGCTGGTGCGAGCAACGTTCCCCGTGACCTGGTACGGGGCGCGGGCTACGGCGCAGAAGCCGCGCCCGATTGGAGCAACCTCCAGTCTCCGGAAAATTACCTCGGCTATGAGCGCACCGAGAATTTCGGGTCGCCGGGAGGCGCCCTGCCCGCCAAGTCACGCGCCTACGCGCTGCCGTCCCGGCTGAAGCTCAATCACTGGGCACTAGGGGGCCAGTGGACATTTTCGAAGCAATTCGCAGTGCTCGACAAAGCCGCGGGCCGTCTCGCCTACCGATTCCACGCGCGCGACTTCCATCTTGTGATGGGGCCCGCCTCGCCGAACGCTTCCGTCCGATTTCGCCTGCTGATCGATGGAAAGCCTCCGCTCGCTGCGCACGGCCTCGATGTCGACGAACAGGGGTACGGAACCGTATCCGCCCAGCGACTGTATCAATTGGTGCGGCAACAGGTGCCGATAGCCGACCGATTGCTCGAGATTCAATTCCTCGACCCGGGCATCGAGGTCTTTGCGGCCACTTTCGGCTGACGGAAGTGCCCGGCGTCAAAAGGCTTCGTCAACCGGAAACGCGCACTTCGACCGTGATGCGGTACTGCGGGGCCGCGCTCGTCGTCGCCTTGATGCTGAGCGGCTGTGGCACCGTTGCGCCGCGAGCGCACCTGCCGACGTCGCTGGCGACGCCGCCCTCGCCCGATAGCGCCCTAGCTAGCGTGGCGCGCGCTTCGACGCCGTCGCCGGAAATGTCTGGCATCCGCATCATGCCGAGCGCCGCGTACTCCCTCGATGCGCGGATCGAGCTAAGCCGCAGGGCCGAGCGCTCGCTCGACATTCAGTATTACCTGATCCAGAACGATCGCACCGGCCGCCTGCTCCTGCGCACCGTCCGGGACGCGGCCAAGCGCGGCGTCCGTGTGCGCTTGCTGGTCGACGACTTGTATACGTTCGGCGCCGACGACATGTTCGTAGGCCTCGCGGCTTTTCCCAACATCGAGGTGCGCTACTTCAATCCGTTCTGCTGCGGCAGGGACGGCCTCTGGTCGAAGTACGCCGCGTCCTTGCTCGATTTCTCGCGGCTCAACCACCGCATGCACAACAAGCTGTTCGTCGCCGACAGCACCATCGTGGTCGCTGGTGGAAGAAACATCGCCGACGAATACTTCGCCCGTAGCATGTCCGGAAACTTCGTCGATATGGATGCGTTGATCGTAGGCGCCGTGGTGCCGAGGCTCGTGGGCATTTTCGACGCTTACTGGAACAGCGCGCATGCGTACCCCATCGCGCAGATCGTCGCGACCGGGCGAACGCCCGAAGAATTGCAGCAGGCTTTCGACCGGCTCGTCGACGAAGGCGACCAGATGCTGGCCGTCAGCGTTCCGCCCACCGACATTCTTGGATATGGCCCAATCACCGACGAGCTGGCCAAAGGCAGCATGGCGCTCAAGTGGGCGAAGGCGCGCGCGTTCGCCGACTCGCCGGACAAGGTGAGGGCCAAGACGCGCGAGGAAGCCCGCAGCATGAGCGCCACGATGAACGTCTTCGATCTCGTGGTGGCTGCACGCGACCGGGTCGTGCTCTCGTCTCCGTATTTCGTTCCCGGAAGGATGGGCACGTCGGCGTTTGCCGAGCTTCGAAAGCGCGACGTCGGAGTGACGATTCTCACGAACTCCTTGGCGTCCAATGACGAACCGCTCGTACATACGGGCTACTCGCGCTACCGGCGCGACCTGTTGCAAAGCGGCGTGGACCTCTATGAGCTCAGCCCAACGCGAGTGCTGCTCGACAGCCACCTGGGGTTGGCAGTCCCCGGGGCGTCGCTCGGGCGGCTTCATGCCAAGACAGCGGTGATCGACAATCACACGGTGTTCATCGGATCGATGAACCTCGATCCACGTTCCGACAGCACCAATACCGAGCTCGGCATCATCATAGAAAGCCCGGAACTCGCGCAAGAGGTTATGCGCGTAATCGACATCAGCAAGCGGCGCAGCGCGTACCGCGTGAAGATCGGCAGCGATGGGTATAGCCTCGAATGGCATGCCAGCGACGACGCAGGTGACGTCGTCTTGCATACCGAGCCCGACGCGTCGCTCTTCTTGCGACTTCGGAACATGCTGTTCGCACCGTTCGTGCCGGAACAGGAACTGTAGATGCCCGCAATCTGGGCGACACCGACTGAAACGCCGGCATTGCTATCGCGCCGCTTGCGAGCTGCCGCGGCGCATTAGCACGATGGCAATCAAGCCAGAGGCAAGCATCAAGAATAAACTGACCGCGTTAAGCACGGGGCTCGCCCCCTCGCGCATGCGGCCATACATCATGATCGTCAGCGGTGGATCCGAACCCACCAGCATCAGTGTCGTGTTGAAATTCTCGAACGACATCAGGAACGAGATCGCCGCGGCGCCGATCAACGCGGGCTTGAGATAGGGCAGAGTCACGGTCCACAGCACCTCGCGACGCGACGCCCCCAGATTGAAGGCAGCATCCTCGAGGGTGAGATCGAAGCGCTTGAGCCGCGCCGCGATGGTCAGCGTTGCGATCGACACGATATACGAGAATTGCCCGCCGACGACAAGCGGCAATCCCGGCCGCAGGAAGTCGAGTTCGACGCCCCACGAATCATCCACGAACTGCGCGAGACGGCTCGCGAAAGCAAGGATCGAAATGCCGAGGATCACGCCGGGGATCACCAGGGGCACGAGCATCAGCAGCGACAGCGCCGACTTGCCGCGAAAGCGCGCGCGCTCGAGAAGGAACGCGTTGGCAGTGCCCACGGCTACCGACAGGACCGTGACCCACGTGGCCACGATCATGCTGGTGCCGATGCTCTTCAGCAACGGAACGTCGGCGAACATGCCGATCCGTCCATGGCCGCCAACGAACCAGTCGAGTGTTACGCCGCGCCACGGCGGTGCCGGATAATTGGCGTCGTTAAACGCGAACGTCGCCACCACCGCGAGCGGCACGAACAGGAAGATGAAGAACACGACAACATAGCCCGCCGTCGCGTACCGCACCCAGCGCGCGCGCGGCAACGACGGAATCACGCGCGCCTCATGACGTCGCCGAAGCTCTGCCGGCTGAGCTTCAACCCCACCCAGACGATCACGGTGGACAGCAATAGCAGCAGGAACCCGAATGCCGCGCCCTGCTCCCAGTTGAAGCGCGTGATGAATTGCGTGTAGATCTGTTCGGTGAACCACAGCGAGTTCTTGCCACCCAGCAGCGTCGGCGTCAGGTAGTTGCCGATCGTGAGCATGAACACAACGATCGAGCCCGCGACGATGCCGGGCGCGGCGTGAGGTACGACGATCTGGCGAAGGATCGACCAGCCGGTACCGCCCAAGTCGTAGGCGGCCTCGATCAGCGAGTCGTCGAGGCTCTCCAGCGCGCTAACCAGCGGCACGATCATGAATAGCAGCGACGTGTAGACGAGGCCGACGAGGATTGTCGCGTCGTGATACAGCATCTCGACCGGCGCTGCCGTGATGCCAAGATCGACCAGCAGGCGCGGCAACACGCCGGACTCGCGCAACAGGATCATCCAACCGAGCGTGCGCACGGTCTCGCTCACCCAGAACGGAATCAGGCAGACCACCAACAGCAGAGACTTGATGCGCCCGCGCGCGATCTTGGCGATATACCAGGCCGTCGGAAAGGCGATCAGCAAGGTGCAAAGCGTCGCGACGATCGACATCGCCGCGGTGCGCACGAACGTGCGCCAGTACAGGGGCTCGTCGATGAACGTCCGGTACTGGTCGAGGCCGATCTCGTACACGCGCGGCGCCACGCGCGTACGCAGCGAAAGGATCGCGAGCTCCACGTGCGGCAGAATGATGAGGCCGACGAGCCACACCAGCGCTGGCGCCATCAGCAAGATAAGCGCGAGGCGCGCGCGAGGCGTGGTCTCAGCTGCCATGACTGGCTGCACGGAAGCAGACGGCGCGCAGCGGATCGAAGCCGAATACCACTGCTTCGTCAACGACGAGATCGGACAACCGCCCCGTTTGCGGCAAAGCGATGCGGATCTCCGCCCGCGTCGTGGTCTCGCGCACGAGCACCGCGGAGTTGGCGCCGTCGAACAGAAGGCTCCCGACGCGTCCGCTGAACTGCTGCAGTTCCCGCCCAAGGTCGGTCGCGTCGCGGGCCAATACCACGACCTCTGGCCTGACGAAAGCCTCGACACTGTCGCCCACGCTGATCGCACCGCTCGCCCGAGCACGCAGCGTCAGTCCATCGACCACGGCGAGCTCGACGACCTCGCCTTCGACACGCGTCGCCTTGCCGGCGAGTCGGTTGTTGGCACCGACGAAGCCTGCGACGAAAGGCGACGCGGGTTGGTAGTAGAGCTCCTGCGGCGTACCGACCTGCTCGAACCGGCCGGCGCTCATCACAGCGACCCGATCGGACAGCACAAGCGCCTCGGACTGGTCGTGCGTGATGTAGACGAACGTCGTTCCGAAGTCGGCCTGCAATTGCTTCAACTCGATCTTCATATGCTCGCGCAGCTTGAGGTCGAGTGCGCCGAGCGGCTCGTCGAGCAACAGCAGCGTCGGCTCGAGCACGAGGCTGCGCGCGATGGCCACGCGCTGCTTCTGCCCGCCGGAAAGCTGGTCGATGCGCTTGTCGTTGGCTCCGGGCAGGCCGACTCGCCGCAACATGGCGTCGACTCGCTGAGCGATCTCGTTGCGGGCCACGCTGCGGCGGGCGAGGCCATAACCCACGTTTTGCCCGACGCTCATCATCGGAAAGAGCGCCAGATGCTGGAATACCATATTCACGGGCCGTCGGTTCGGCGCCACGTTGCGCATCGAGTGGCCGCCAATGCGGACCTCGCCATCGTCCGGCACGAGAAACCCGGCGATGATTCGCAGCAGCGTCGTCTTGCCGCAACCGGATGGGCCGAGAATTGAGAAAAAGCTGCCGTGCGGGACGTCGAACGACAGGGCATCGACGGCGGTGTGGGCGCCGTAGCGCTTGGTGACGCGGTCGACCTCGAGATCCTGCTGCATCACGTTGAGTTATGCAATCGGCGAAAAAACGGCGACGCGCTCATCGCACGCCGCCGTACGTTCGCCTGAGATCGATGTGCCTTCAGCTTGCCGCTTTGACGCGGTCGAGCACCTTGCCCTCGATGTCTTCGATACCCGGTGGCACGGCCGGATACCACTTGATGTTCTTGAGCGCCGCCTCGGGGAAGCTCTTGGCGAACTGCGCCTTGAGTTTCGCATCCATCAGCTGATCCGCGCCTTTGGCGCCGGTGAAGTTGCCGGCCGATGCTGCGACCTTTGCGGCGATTTCCGGACGCATGTTGAAGTTGATCCACGCGTAGGCTGCGGCGTCGTTGCGTCCCTTGGCCGGGAGCGCGTACGTATCGATCCAGCCAAGCGCACCGGACTTCGGCGCGATGTACTGGATGTCGGGATTCTCGCTGTTGAGCTTCCAACCGCCCGTGTCCCACATCATCGCGCCGACGATCTCGCCGGTACGCTCGCCATTCAGCAATTGATCCTTGTTGTCCCAGAAGAACTTGATGTTCGCCTTGCACGCAGCGAGCGTCTTGCCGACGTCGTCCATCAGTGCGGCGTAGGCCTTGGGATCGTTGTACAGCGCAAACGGGTCCTTTCCCTTGGCAAAGGCGAAGGCGAGAAGCGTCGGCCGCTTGAGGCGCACGCTGGTCTTGCCCTTGTACTCGGCCTTGCACAGGTCAGGATAGTCGCTCATCTGCGCAAGCTTCGTGTTCACCACGAGGCCATCGGTGCCCCATATGTGCGGCAGTCCGTAGACCTGGCCCTTGACCGTGGTGTTCTTCTTGGTCGCGTCGAGCATCGACGGAATGAATAGATCCGTCTTGATCTTCGACATGTCGATCGGCTTGTAGATGCCGAATTCCTGCTGCGGACCGGCGATGCGGTCCTGCGACGGCTGGGCAAGATCGAAGCCCGCGCCTCCCGTGGCGCGGAGCTTCGAGATCATCTCCTCGTTGTTGGAGAGCGTGATCTCGACATCGATGGCCGTCTCCTTCTTGAATTGCGCGACGACATCCGCAGGGAC
>Ga0207701_10006281_pt1 | contig 11880 bp, 10 predicted proteins | sample KBSSwiSSwithPhiX_FD_184294 | JGI IMG/M metagenome (GOLD analysis project Ga0207701, IMG submission 184294) | Switchgrass rhizosphere bulk soil microbial communities from Kellogg Biological Station, Michigan, USA, with PhiX - S5 (SPAdes) (version 2) | ecosystem: Environmental > Terrestrial >...
CACGCCGATCTGATCCAGCTTGCCGAACGCGTACGGCAACCCGAAGTAGTCCTCCAGCCGCGGCAGCACCGCCGTCGCGATCGTCTGCGCGAACGCGGTCAGCGCCTTCTTCTCGGGCGTTGTCCACGTCGTGATGGGCACGTCGCGCGCGACCTCGATCGGGCTCGCCGCCAGCGGCCCCACGATCAGCGCCACCAGGTACGACGACAGCGGCGGCGTCGGGGCGAACGTCAGCCGCCGCCCGCCGCGCCCGTCGTTGTCGTCGCGGATCACCTTGCCGTTGGAGATCGCGACCGCCTGGTTGGGCACGCCCTCGACGCGCAGCCGCCACACCGCCTTGAACGCCGGCTCGTCGAAGCAGGGGAACAGCCGCCGCGCGTCCGCCGCCTCGAACTGCGTGACCGCGAGGCTTCCCGCCCGGTACAGCCCGCGCAGTCCCGGGCTGAACGCCCCGCGATAGACGATCCGCACGCGCGCCTCGCCCGCGGGCAACTCGTCCGCGAACGTCAGGGTCACCGTCTCGCTCTCGGCGTCCGCGGTCGCCTTGCCGGCAATCGCGACCGCGCCGATCTCCGCGCGCGCGTCCCTCACCTCGAGCCCGACGGCGTGCACGGTGATGGCGCGGCGCGCGGCGCCCAGCGCGACTTCGATCGCCAGCTCGCCCTCGAAACGGTCCGCGTTCAGATCCAGGCGCAGATCGGCGTCGTAGGCCTTGGGCTTGACGTCGGTGGGAAGGCGAAAGTTCTTGCCGAGAGTCACGGGGTAGCCGGCACTTTTACACTAATCTAAGGGCCGATGTCGCTTGCGTCGCCCGCCCCGGACCTTGACAGCGCCCACGATCCCTACGCCCCGCTGCGTATCGCGAATTTCCGGTGGTTCGTCATCAGCATTCTGACCATGGCCATGGGCGCGCAGATCCAGGGCGTGGTGGTCGCCTGGCAGATGTACGACGTCACGGGCGACCCCCTGGCGCTGGGCCTGGTGGGCCTGGCCGAGGCGGCGCCGTTCGTCGCTTTCGCCCTGTACGCCGGGCACGTCGCCGACGTGCGCGACCGGCGGCGCGTGGCGCTGCTGTCGCTGGTGCTGCTGTTCGTCTGCGCCGGCGTGCTGGCGGCGGCGAGCGCGCTCTACTTCCCGGCCGGCGGAGCGCACGCCGCGGGCACCCGCGGTCGCGCCGGCGCCCCGGGCGCGGTCATCCAGGTGATCATCTACGGCGTCATCGTCGTGTGCGGCGCCGCGCGTAGCTTCCTGCTGCCCGCCCGCAACGCGCTGGGCGCCGATCTGGTGCCGCGCGTGCTGTACCCCAGCGCGGTCGCGTGGCGCGCGGGCATCTGGCAGGTCGCCGCCGTGGCGGGTCCGGCGCTGGGGGGCGTCTTCTACGCGTGGGTCGGCCCGACGCGGTCGTACGCGATCGCCGCCGGGCTGATGGCGACGTCGCTGGTGACGGTGGCGAAGATCCGCGCGCCCGCCCGCCCGCCGTCGGAGCGGTCCGAGGCGCCGCTGTTCGAGAGCGTGCGCGAGGGCCTAGCCTTCCTGTTCACGCGTCCCATCTTCCTGGGCGCGATCACGCTGGACCTGTTCGCGGTGCTGTTCGGCGGCGCGGTCGCGATCCTGCCGATCTTCGCCGACCAGATCCTGTACGTCGGACCGACCGGGCTGGGCGCGCTGCGCGCTGCGCCGGCCATCGGCGCCGTGCTGATGTCGGGGTTCATCGCGCTGCGCCCGCCGGGCCGTCAGATCGGGCGCACGTTCCTGCGCGCGGTGGTCGCGTTCGGCGCGTTCATGATCGGATTCGCGCTGTCGAGATCGTTCGTGCTGTCGCTGGTGTTGCTGGCGGCCAGCGGCGCCGCCGACATGCTGAGCGTCTACTTCCGCGCCACGTTGATGCAGGTGATGGTGCCGTCCGGGATGCTCGGCCGCGTATCGGCGGTGAACCAGATCTTCATCGGCTCGTCGAACGAGCTGGGCGCGTTCGAATCGGGGTTGGCGGCGCGCCTGCTGGGCGCGGTCCCGTCGGTGGTCGTGGGCGGCGCCATCACCGTCGCCAGCGGGTTGACGACGAACTGGGTGTTCCCGGCCCTGGCGCGCCTGGATAGCTTCGCCGATTACGCCGCCGCGGCCGAACCGGTCGCGGTCGCCGCGACCGACCCGACCGCCGCCAAACCGATCACGCGAGATCCGCCATCCGCACCGTCTTGATGTTCACGAACTCGCGCAGGCCGAACACGCCCAGCTCGCGCCCGTAACCCGACCGTTTGACGCCGCCGAACGGGAAGCGGTGATCGGACGCGACCATGCTGTTGATGAACACGCTGCCCGCCTCCAGCTCGTGCGCCAGTCGGTCCGCTTCCCCGCGATCGCTCGTCCACGCCGCCGCTCCCAGCCCGAACGTGCTCGCGTTCGCGAGGGCGATCGCCTCGTCGACGCCCGCGACGCGGAACACCGCCGCCACCGGGCCGAACACCTCCTCGCGCCCGGCCGGCGCGTCGGGCGGCACGTCGGCGAGCACCGTCGCCGGGTAGAAGTACCCCGGTCCGTCCAGCCGCTTGCCGCCGGTCAGCAGGCGGGCGCCCGCCGCGACCGATCGGTCGACCTGATCGGCGACGCCGTCGCGGATCGACGCCAGCGCCAGCGGTCCCAGCTGGGTGTCCGGCTTCGCCGGATCGCCGATCCGCAGCGCCGCCAGCGCCGCCGAGAAGTCGCGCGTGAAGCGGTCGTAGATCGCGTCAGCGACGATGAAGCGCTTGGCCGCGATGCACGACTGCCCGTTGTTCACCATGCGCGCCTTCACCGCGGTGGACACCGCGCGCGGCAAGTCGGCGCTGGCCAGCACGATGAACGCGTCGCTGCCGCCCAGCTCCAGCACGCTCTTCTTGATGTGCCTGCCGGCCGTCGACGCGATGTCGCGCCCGGCGCCTTCGCTGCCGGTCACGGTGACGGCGGCGACGCGATCGTCGCCGATGACGGCGGCGACACGATCCGAACCGATCATCAGCGTCTGGAACGCGCCGGCGGGCGCACCGGCACGCACGAACAGGTCCTGCAGCGCCAGAGCGCACTGCGGGACGTTCGACGCGTGCTTCAGCAGCCCGACGTTGCCCGCCGCCAGCGCGGGCGCGGCGAACCGGATCACCTGCCAGAACGGAAAGTTCCAGGGCATCACCGCCAGCACCGCGCCCAGCGGCTGGAAGAAGACAGCGTCGTGACCGTTGGCCTCGACCTCCGGCTGCAAGAACTTCTCGGCGTGGTCCGCGTAGTAACGGCACGCGCCGGCGCACTTTTCTGCTTCCGCCGCCGCGGCGCCGATCAGCTTCCCCATCTCGGCGGTCATGACGGCCCCGAACGCGCGCGCCTCGGCCTGCAGGATGTCGCCCGCGCGGCGGAGCACGTTCGCGCGCTCGGCGACGGGCCGCCGGCTCCAGGTCTTGAACGCGGTCGCGGCGGCCGCCAGCTTCGCCTCGACGGCGGCGGGCGCGTCCGGCTCGAACACGCGCAGGCGCTCACCCGTGGCGGGATTGACACTTTCTATCGCCATGGACCCAATGTAACGCATGGGCGCAGCAAGGCGACGCTTCGGGCCGATGCCGGATCAGGTTCCGGTGGTGGGGCAGGGGACCTGGCAGATGGGCGAGCGCCGCCGTCAGGTCGACGAGGTCGCGGCCCTGCGCGCCGGCATCGCGCGCGGCCTCACGCACATCGATACCGCCGAGCTTTATGGCGGCGCCGAAGATCTGATCGCGGAGGTGATCCGCGGGATGCCGCGCCGCGATCTGTTCATCGTCAGCAAGGTGCTGCCCGGCAACGCCGATCGCGGCGGGACGTTGCGCGCTTGCGAGAAGAGCCTGAAACGCCTCGGCACCGAGTACCTCGACGTCTACCTGCTGCACTGGCGCGGCAGCGTCCCGCTGGCGGAGACGCTGGGCGCTCTCGAAGAGCTGGTCGACCAGGGGAAGATCCGCGCGCTCGGCGTCTCGAACTTCGACGTCGCGGATCTGGAAGAGGCGCGGCCGCTGCTGCGCAAGCACCCGATCGTCTGCAACCAGGTGATGTATCACCTCGGCGAACGTCACATCGACGCCGACCTGGTCGCGTACTGCGCGCAGCGCGACATCGCCGTCGTCGGCTACAGCCCCTTCGGACACGGGCGATTTCCGTCGCCCACGCGCGCCGGCGGCCGCGCGCTCGCCGCGGTGGCGGCCCGCCATCACGCCACGCCCCGACAGGTCGCGCTCGCGTTCCTGGTTCGCGCCGCGCCGCTGTTCACGATCCCGAAGGCGGGGAACGTCGCGCACGCCGAGGAGAACGCCGGCGCCCTCGAGCTTTCGCTGACCGCAGACGACGTCGCCGAGATCGACGCCGCTTTTCCGATCCGCGCCGGATCCGAGCTGCCGATTATTTAGTGCACGAGGTGCTCGGCAGGCGGCACAACCCGCCCACGCACGACGCGGGCGGTAGACAGTGCTGGGCGTCCGTGCACGCCTGACCGTCGCCGGCCGTGTTCGGGCAGGTTCCCATCGTCTGCAGCGGGATCAACGAGATGCCGTTGCAGGTGTTGAACTCGATGCAGATGGTCAGCGTCCCGTTGACGATGCCGCACGCGTCGCCCCCCTTCGCCACGTTGACCATCTCGCACTTCGGCATGTCGGCGAAGAAGTTGCACATCGCGCCGGTCTTGAAGTCGCACGCGTTGTTGTCGCCCTTGCACGCCGCGGCCAGCGGCAGCGGCGTCGCGCAGGTGTTGCTGACCGCGCTGCAATAGAGGCTGCCCCGGCACGGGGCCATGTCGCTGCACGGCGCGCCCAGCGCACCCGGTGTCACGCACTTCCCCGCCGCGCACGCGAGTCCCTGCGTGCAGCCCTCGGTGACCGTGCAGGTGCCGCCCGACGCCGAGCGCGGCGCGCACACGCCGCAGTCGCTGGTCGTCTTCTCGCAGTGCGCGCTCATGCACTGCCAGCTGGAGCCGCAACCCTCGCCGTTCAAGCGGCTACCCGGTTTGATCTGGCACGAGGGCGGAGGGTTGTTGTTGACCAGATCGTCGCACGTCGCATTCGCCGCGTCCCGCGCGCAGGCGACCATGTCCGTGGTCGTCGCGGTGATGTCGGGAGCCTGCATGTCGCGCATGCAGCCCAGCGCCACGCGGGTCATGCACGTGGCCGCGTCGCCATAAAGCACCTGCGCCACCGAGGGCGCACAGCTGTTCAGGCGCGAGCACAGCGTCGACGCGTACTGTCCGCAGGCTTCGTCGACCGTCGGCGGCGCCACGTCCATCGCCCCATCGTGTCCGCCGGAGCCGCCGCCGCCGTCATTCGTTTGCGCGACGCTGCCGCAGGCCCCCAGACCCACGCCGCCCACCGCTATCACCAACAACGAAGCAAGGTTCGATCGCATGCGCATCCCCCGTGGCTCGATAGACACAGAAGCGGTATCGGCCCGGCAAGTTTTTCCTCAAGTGGTGTCGCACACATGACACCCGTGACGCTCGACATCTCCGGCGGTCGTGCGCAGACTTGCACACGAATGACTACCTGGAAGCTGTCGCCGGCGCTGGTGGTCATGGCGCTTTCGGTTGTGGCCTGCGCGCGCAACCCACCATCCCCCCCCGCCGGCGCCCGCCCGCAGGGCGTGGTCCGCGTCGCCCACCCGGGCGTCACGCCGTTCGTCCGCGAGGTCGTGATGGATCCCTCCCGGCTGGAGGCCGATCGCGAGCTGGACGCGGGCCGCCATCCCGAGGAGCTGCTCGCCTTCCTGGAGGTCGCGCCCGGAATGCGGATGGGCGAGATCGGCGCGGGCGGCGGCTACACGACCGAGCTGGTCGCGCGCGCTGTCGGCGAACGCGGCCGCGTGTTCGCCGAGAACAACCGCTTCGTGCTCGAGCGGTTTGCGGCCAAGCCGTGGGCCGATCGCCTGCAACGGCCGGCGACCCGAAACGTCGTCCGCGTCGACCGCGAATTCGACGATCCGTTTCCACCCGAGGCGCGCGACCTCGACGGCGTTTACGTCGTGCTCTTCTATCACGACATTGTCTGGATGGGCGGCGACCGCGACCGCATGAACCGCGCGGTGTTCGATGCGCTGCGGCCGGGCGGCTATTACGTCATCGTCGATCACGCGGCGCGCCCCGGCAGCGGGGCCGCGGACACGCAGACGCTGCACCGAATCGATGAGGCGTTCGTGATCGCCGAGGTCGAGCGGGCTGGGTTCAAGCTGCGCACAGTCGGCGACTTCCTGCGCAACCCAACCGACAAGCGCGACTGGAACGCGTCGCCGAAGACGGCCGGCGAGCGACGGGGCACCAGCGATCGCTTCGCGCTACAGTTCGTGAAACCGGCGCGGAATACTTCGCCCGGGACGGGTGGTTAACCTGATGTTTCGCGGCGATCGGGCAACCCCGGCCGCTTGACACCCACTCCAACTCGATACAAAGGACAGCTCATCATGATCCTCCGTAACCGTATGCGTGCGACGGTCGCCGCGCTTGCGCTCGGCGTCGCCGGCGTGGTCGGTGTTCCCACCCTGTTCCATGGGACGGCTGCCAGCCCGGGCGTCGCGCCCGCCGCCGCGGCCACCGGCGGTACGGTGACACCCCGGACCGAGGCGCCCAACGAGGCCCGCGCGCTGTCGCGGGCGTTCTCGAACGTCGCGAAGGCTCTCGGGCCGTCGGTTGTTCGCATCGAGGTCGAGGTCGCGCGCGGCGGCATGGGCGGTGGGCGGAATCGCCCGCAGCCGCCCGGCGGGGACGACGATGACAACAACGTTCCGCCGTTCTTCCGGCACTTCTTCGACTTCAACGGCGGCGGCATGCCCGATCCGGGCCCGGCGCACGGCGTCGGGTCGGGATTCATCATCGGGACGAACGGCGACATCATCACCAACCGCCACGTCGTACAGGGCGCCACCAAGGTCACCGTCACGATGAACGACGGCAAGGAGTATTCGGCGCAGGTGATCGGCAAGGACGCCCAGACGGACGTCGCGGTCGTGCGGCTGGAGAAGCCGCCGGCGAACTTGGTGGTCGCGCGCCTCGGTGATTCCGAAAAGCTGGAGGTCGGCGAATGGGTCGTCGCCGTCGGCAGCCCGCTGGGCCTCGAACAGACGGTCACCGCCGGCATCATCAGCGGCAAGGGCCGGCCGGGCCGTCACGTGCAGATGTCAGGCAAGCGCGTGCGCGGCTACATCCAGACCGATGCGAAGATCAACCCCGGCAACTCGGGCGGTCCGCTGGTGAACCTGGAAGGCGAGGTCGTCGGCGTCAACACGCTGATCCAGGTTGGCGCGGGCGGTGCGTACGGGTTCGCGATTCCGGTCAACGAAGTCCGGCGCGTAGCGCAGGTGCTGGTGAAGGAGGGGCGCGTTCGTTATCCGTACCTCGGGCTGTTGCTGACCGACGTGAAGGATCTGGATGATTCGCAGAAGGCGAAGCTGGGCAGGTCCGCTCCGCCGCAGGGCGCTTTCGTCCAGGAGTTGACGCCCGGCGGGCCGGCGCTGAAGGCCGGGATGCGCGCGGGCGACGTCATCACCGAGGTCAACAACCAGAAGATCGCGGGCGCCGGCGACGTCGTCGACTACGTGTCCGGCCAGTCCATCGGCACGAAGGTGACGTTGCACTACATCCGCGAGGGCAAGCCCTCGCAGACGCAGGTCGCGCTGGCCGAGCTGCCCGATGAGGATCAGCGTCAGGCCGCCGAGGCGCAGGGCCAGGGCAAGATTGGCCTCGGCCTGCAGACGCTGACCCCTGACGTCGCGAGCTCTCTGGGGCTCGAGCGCGGCACGAAGGGCGCCGTCGTCACGGACGTGGTCGCCGGAAGCCCGGCCGAGCGCGCCGGCTTGAAGCCGGGCGACGTCGTGGTCGAGGTTGATCGCCGCCCGGTCGGTTCGTCCGAGGAGGCGGTCGCAGCGCTGCGCGCGCCGCAGAAGAACGGCCATTTGTTGCGCGTGCGCGGTGCCAGCGGCACGCGCTTCGTCACGGTCAAGTAACGCCGCGCCGCGCGCCCGGCGCCGAACCGGGCACGCGGCGTAACACCGCGGTTCGGAAACGCGCGCGTTTGCGCGGCCATCCGGACAATCCGTACGCTCGCTGTGCGAGCGCCCATCACGGCTTAAGTTGTCCGAAGGGGGTCGGGCGATGCGGACGTTGGCGGGAATGCTGGTCGTGGGGGTGACGCTGGCACTTGCGGGCGCGCAGCAGTCGGTGGCCGGGGGGCACGCGACGCGCGTGACGGCAGCGACGGAGGCTCCGCACGAGGCGCGCGCGCTGTCGCGCGCGTTCGCCAGCGTCGCGCACGCCATCGGGCCATCGGTCGTGCGCATCGAGGTGCAGACGGCGCGCGAACGGGGAACGGCGTCGGGCATCATCATCGACACGCGCGGCTATGTCGTCACCAGCAACCACGTCCTGGATGGCGCGCCATCGATCGACGTGGAGATCATCTTCCCTGACGGACGCCGCATGTCGGCCGACGTCGTCGGGCGTGATGCGCCCAGCGACGTCGCGGTGGTGCGCATGCGCGTTCCGCCCGGCGATCTGTCGGCCGCACGCTTCGGCGACTCGGACGGCGCTCAGATCGGCGAGTGGGTGCTGGCCGTGGGCAGCCCGCTGGGGCTGGAACAGACGATCACCGCTGGGATCATCAGCGGGCGAGGACCGCTGGAGGGCGGCGACGGGATCGCTGCGCAGGTCTATCTGCAGACGGACGCGAAGGTGAACCCCGGCAATTCCGGGGGCCCGCTGGTGAACCTCGACGGCGAGGTCGTCGGCCTGGCGGCGCTGATCAGCGCCGGTCCGGGCGGCAGCTACGGCTACGCGGTGCCGATCAATCTCGTCCGGCGCACGGCGACAGCCCTGATCGAGGCCGGGCACATGCAGCATCCGTACATCGGCGTAGCGCTGCGCGACGTTCGTGACCTCGATCGGGCAGAGATTCACAGGTGGGGTTCAGGCGCGCGGTCACTGCCGCCACGTGGATCGCTGGTGACCCGCGTGATGCGGGACGCGCCCGCTGCGCGCGCCGGCTTGAAGCCGGGCGACGTCATCATGTCGATCGACAACCGCGACGTCACCTCGGCAACCGAGCTCGCTGCGATCATTTCCGCGCAAACGGTCGGCGCGCGCGTGGTGTTCGGCGTCGTCCGCCGTGGCGCGACGCTGGTGCTGCCGCTCTCGGTGGCCGACCGGCCGCTCACGGCGAAAACGGCCAGCTGACAGCGCCGCCGGGCTACGCGGTCTCGGTGCTCTCCAGCGTCAGGTGAGTGATCTCGGAGGGCTCCGCCAGACGCATGGGCGGGCCCCAGTAGCCAGTGCCGCGGCTGACATAGATCTGCGCGTCACCATAACGATGCAGCCCGGGAAAGAACCGCTGCTGCAAACGAACCAGCAGACCGAACGGCCATATCTGGCCACCGTGCGTATGCCCGGATATTTGCAAACCGATGCCGAACGGTACGGCATCCAGCAGCGAGCGGGGTTGATGCGCCAGCAGCACCAGTTCACGGCGGGAATCGCGGCCTTCCAGGGCCCGCGCCAGCGCCGCCTCCGGCGCGAGGCCGCCGTACCTGTGTGCTGAACGATCATCAATACCGGCCAGATCGAAGCTGGAATCGCTGTCTCCAATCGAGACGCGTTCATTGCCAAGAACACGAATGCCTAGTCGGGGTAGCTCCTGCAACCATGCATCGGCACCCGAGAAGTACTCGTGATTGCCGGTTACGAAATAGACGCCATGCCGCGCCCTGAGGTTGGCAAGCGGCGCGACCGCATCGCGCAGCGCGCTCACACTGCCGTCAACGAGGTCGCCGGTGATGGCAACGATGTCGGGGGTCAGCGCATTCGTCCGGGCGACGACGTCCTCGACGACGGCGCGCCCGATCGTCGGTCCGACGTGGAGATCCGTAATCTGGACGATTGTCAGCCCGTTCTGCGCGCTCGGCAGACGCGCTAACCGCACGCGGACGCGACGCACTTCCGCCGGCCGCCGCGCCGATCGAACCGCTATCGCGGTGGCGCCAGTTACGACAGCAGCGATTGCCGTTGCCGCGATTCGCGCAATGAACGTGCGCCGTTCCGCGTCAACAACGCCGTTCGCGCTGATGCGTCGCGCGATCCCAACGAGCAGTTGCACCACGTCGAAAGCAACGACCGCAGTGAACAGCAAGAACATCACGCCCAACCAGGTGTACCCGGACCAGACGGCGATCTGCCCAGCGACGGTGTTGGCCCGTCCCCGCGACAGAAAAAGCATCGCAGGGACCCCGACAGCGACGAGGACAAAGAACCAAGCAAGCACGCTGTTCCACGGCGGCGGCCATTGCGGATCGCGAACCAGGCGCGCCCAAAGGAAGTAATGAATGGCGCCAAGCAATCCGAGCGCAACAGCAATGAACGTCATCTGGAAACGCTTTTTTGACACGCAAAATACGAGAATCAAGCATTGCCACTATTCGCCTTTGCGGCTAGTCTGCGCCCCGCTAAACAGGGGGAAAGCAATGCCGAGACGTTCCGATCTTCAGGAAATCGTGCAGCAGTTCGTCGATAAGTTGTCGTCGCTGATCGAGCAGGAAGTGGTGTCACGCGCTCGGGAAGCGGCCTTGAACGCGCTGGACGGCCGCGGGTCGGTCAGCGTTCGTGGCGGCATCGTCGTTCGCAAGCGCCGCAAGGGTCCGATTCAGCTCTGTCCGGTTCCTGGTTGCCCTAACCGGGCGGCGCCCGTTTTCGGAATGGTCTGCTCGAAGCACAAGGACCTGCCAAAGGCCTCGATCAAGAAGTACCGGGAAGCCCGTCGCGCGAAGAAGGCCAAGAAGGCCAAGTAGTCCGGCGGGAATCCGCCCGCCTTTCCGGCAACCGTTTGCCGGTAGGACGTCGAGGGGTCGTGACAGGCCGTCGTAGCAGGCGGCCTTTGCACCGGTTTTTTCACGGGGACTGTGGCGACCGCGACACGCGCGTCATGGGGGCGGTCTGACCTCCCGGAAAATCCGGAACGATTTCGCCATCCTTGAATTGGCACCGGGGTTGCGAATGGCATCTCTGCCAGGAGGCAGACAATGGCCATCGCGACCGCCCCAGTGGACTTTGAAGCTTACGATCGCAACTCGAAACCCACCCCCTTGGACGGGCCGGCGCTCGAAGCGCTCAAGGCCTGCACCGAGCTCCGGAGCGCCTCGCTGGACGCCCTGCGATCGCTGTCGCGGCAGGCGACGCTGCGGCCAGTAGGGCGGGGCGCCACCGTGGGCGCGCAGGGGACGCGGGTAGATTCGGCGATTCTCGTCGTTCGGGGACGGATTCGTTCCGTTTGTCGTGCGCCCAACGGTCGCGAGGTCTCGGTGGAAGTGTTTCGGACCGGCGACCTGATTGCGGACTTTGCGTTGGCTCCGGACCTGCCGCTCGGCAACGACTGGGAAGCAGTCGAAAGTTCGACCTTGCTCATGATTCCGCGCGAGGCGTTCATGCTGTTTCTGCGCGGCGCTCCCGAGGTGCTTCTCGCCCTCGCGGCGGGGCTGTGCGGCCGCCTGGAACGTTCCAAGCAGCTTGCCACCGGGATCGCCTTGTCGGGCGTGCAGGAGCGCGTCGTGTCGCGTCTGGTCGCTCTGGGCCGGCAGGATGGACCGGTACAGCCCGAAGGTCTGCTCATCCGCAATCGGCCTACCCAGCAAGAACTGGCCAACCAGATTGGCGCCTGTCGGGAGACCGTCTCTCGCACCGTGTCCGAGCTCGTCCGGCAAGGGTTGCTGACGCCCCGCGGGCGCTCGCTGCTTGTAAGCAAGCGCCTGATCGAAGGCAGCGCCTAACCCTGCGTCAGCGCGTAGTTAATTGACGCTACGCCATACGCAGGCGAAACTTTGCAGGGTTTGGCCAGCAAGCCCAGAGCCGTAGACTCGGCGGAGAGGACG